>ULTE01030292.1_pt1 | contig 10127 bp, 7 predicted proteins | sample 1957401 | NCBI WGS metagenome assembly ULTE01 (sample SAMEA4835728, study PRJEB28245) | human gut metagenome | biome: gut microbiome; material: fecal sample | place: Denmark | collected 2008 | reverse complement strand
TATATGATTAATTGGGACTCTGAAACTGAAGCCCCTGTAGGATGTTTGGAAGAACGTTCTAAACAATTAGGTAATATTACTGAAATGATAGTTTCACTATCTCATAAGAAGACTTATGTTAATGCACTAAAAGATATAATTACTAATAAAGATAAAGTAGATGAAATTACTTGGCTTTCAGCTAGCAAAGAATTTGAAGAATTGGAAAAAGAATTAAAAGTACCATCTAAAGAACTTGTTAATTATCAAATTCTTTTAGCAACATCTGGTCAAACTTGGCTAGAAGCGAAACAAACTAACAATTACAAACATTTTGCACCTAAATTAGATAAGATAATAACTTGGCAAAAGAAATATATTAAATACTTAGAAACACCAAATTGTAAAGGATACAATGTTTTACTTGATACATATGAAAAAGGCTTTACAGAAGAAGACTATGATAAATTCTTTGATACACTACGAACAGAACTTGTACCATTTGTTAAAGAAATCTTATCAAAAAAGCCAATAGATGATAGTTTTAATAAAGAGTATTATCCAATTGAATTGCAAAAAGAATTTGCTAAATATTTATTAAAAGTAATGTGTTTTGATAAAACAAAAAATGTAATTAAAGAATCTGAACATCCATTTACTACGGGATATGGTACTACTGATGAAAGAATAACTTGTCATTACTATGATGATTTACTTACATCTTTCATATTTTCGATAATTCATGAAATGGGACATGCAACATATGAAAAAAATTGTGATCCAAAATTTGACGATACTGCACTTAGTGGTGGTTCAACAATGGCAATGCATGAGTCGCAATCACGTTTTTACGAAAACATTGTTGGCAGAAGTTACCAATTTTGGAAAACTCACTACCCTATTTTAAAACAAACATTTGTAGAACAGCTTAAAGACATATCACTAGATCAATTCTATCGTGCTATTAATAAAGTTGAAAATTCATTAATTAGAACTGAAGCAGATGAATTAACATATCCATTACACATAATGATTAGATATGAAATAGAAAAGAAAATATTCAATAACGAAGTTAAAACAAAAGATTTACCTAAACTTTGGAATAAACTTTATAAAGAATATTTAAATATAGATGTTAAAACCGATACAGAAGGAATTCTACAAGATATACATTGGTCTGGTGGCTCTTTTGGATATTTTCCAACATATGCACTAGGTAGTGCTTATTCTGCACAACTTTACAATCAAATGAAGAAAGAACTAAATGTTGAAGAAGTGTTTGCAGAAAAAGATTTAACAACTGTTAATGAATGGTTAAAAGAAAAAGTTCATAAGTTTGGAAAGAGTAAAACCCCTCAAGAAATATTAATAATGGCAACAGGAGAACCATTTAATCCCAAATACTATATCGAATATTTAAAAGAAAAATATAAGAAAATATATGATTAATAAAAAATCAGGAGGCTTATTATGGAAAATAAAAAAATAGTTATTAAAAGAAGTAAATCTACTAATGAAACATACTTAAGAAGATTAAGAGCAGGAGTATTAACTGCTGGTCCAGATCGTGATGAAAATGTTCCAGATTTTAATGAAACTACTGAAGTTGAAGATTCAACTTTAAATAATGTCCTTCCTGAAGAACCAGTGGTAGAAGAACCAGTGGTAGAAGAGCCGGTTGTAGAAGAACCTGTAGTTGAAGAACCGGTTGTAGAAGAGCCGGTTGTAGAAGAACCTGTAGTTGAAGAGCCGGTTGTAGAAGAACCTGTAGTAGAAGAACCTGTAGTAGAAGAGCCAGTGGTAGATGAGGCAGTTCTTGCAGAAGACAAAGCTCTTATGGAAGAATTACAAAGGGAACAAGTTAGCGCTATTGAAGTAAAAGATATCGTTTCTGATGAAGTAACTAAACATCTAATTGAAAAAGAAGAAGATGCTGAAAAGATTTATGGCAATAAGAAAGCAATTATAAACTTGGATGTAATAAGCCGTAGTTTTGAGGCAAACGATGTTGTTACGGTTAATACCTTAAAAGAAAAACATTTGATTGCTAAAAATGTTTACTTTGTTAAAGTTTTAGCAAGAGGTGTTATCGATAAACCATTAGTAATAAAAGCACAAGATTTTTCTATAGATGCCGCAAAAATGATACAACTTACTGGTGGTAAAGTAGTAATGCTAACAAAGAGAAAATATTTTTAGTAAAATAAAATATTAGTACTAGCAACGCAAACTAGCATTGCTAGTATTTCTTTTTTAAAAAATATGTATATCTTTTGACTTTAATGGCAAAAATATGTATAATAGTAGAGGTTAAATTTTGGCCTTGTTAAAGGCTATATTTTTTGGGAAATTGAAACACGTGGAAATGTGGAAGCCCATTAATAACTAGTATTATTTGAAAGGAGAAAAAAAGATGCCTACAATTAATCAATTAGTACATAACTCACGTCAAGATAAGGTAAGAAAATCTAAATCACCTCATCTAGGTATTGGTTACAATTCTTTGAAAAAGGTAGCTACAACAATCAACTGCCCTCAAAAGAAAGGTGTTTGTACTCGTGTTACAACTATGACACCTAAAAAACCAAACTCTGCTATTCGTAAGATGGCCCGTGTTCGTTTAAGTAATGGTATTGAAGTAACAGCTTATATCCCAGGTGTTGGTCATAAGCTACAAGAACATAATACTGTATTGATTCGTGGCGGACGTGTTAGAGACTTACCAGGTGTTCGTTATCACATTATTCGTGGTACACTTGATACTACTGGTGTTGAAAGTCGTAAACAAGCTCGTTCAAAATATGGTGCAAAACGCCCTAAAGCTAAAAAGTAATTTAAAATAAAATAACTAGTATTCTAGAAAGGAGGAAACAACATGCCTCGTAAAGGACATGTCGCTAAAAGAAATGTATTACCAGATCCAATTTACAATTCAGTATTAGTTACAAGATTAATTAATAGTGTTATGTTGGATGGTAAAAAAGGTGTGGCTCAACAAATAATCTATGGTGCATTTGATCGTGTTTCAAAAGCAACTGGTCGTGATCCACTAGAAGTTTATAATCAAGCATTAGAAAATATTATGCCACAATTAGAAGTTAGATCTCGCCGTGTAGGTGGTGCTAACTATCAAGTACCAGTTGAAGTTAGAGAAGCAAGACGCTATACTCTAGGTTTAAGATGGTTAACAAATTACGCACGTCTTCGTAATGAAAAAACAATGGAAGAAAGACTTGCAAAAGAAATTATGGATGCTGCCAATGGACTTGGTGGTGCCGTTAAGAAACGTGAAGATACTCACCGTATGGCTGAAGCAAATAAAGCATTTGCTCATTATCAATGGTAATAGGAGAATAAAATACAATGGCTCGTGAATACTCATTATTACATACTCGTAATATCGGAATCATGGCTCACATCGATGCCGGTAAAACGACTTTCACAGAAAGGGTTCTATATCACACAGGTAAGATTCATAAAATAGGAGAAACTCATGATGGCGCAGCACAGATGGACTGGATGGAACAAGAACAAGAAAGAGGTATAACAATTACTTCTGCTGCAACCACAGCATTCTGGAAGGGCCATCGTATAAATATCATTGATACTCCAGGACACGTTGACTTTACAGTTGAAGTTAGTCGTTCATTAAGAGTACTTGATGGTGCTGTAACTGTACTAGATGCTCAAGCTGGTGTTGAACCTCAAACAGAAACTGTTTGGAGACAAGCAACTGAATATTTAGTTCCTCGTATTGTATTCGTTAATAAAATGGATAAAACAGGAGCAGATTTCAAATATAGTTGCCAATCTCTAGATCATAGACTTGGTGCTAATGCTCATCCAATTCAATACCCTATTGGTGCTGAAAGTGATTTCCGCGGTATCATCGATTTAGTAACTATGAAAGCCTTCATCTATGAAGAAGGTAGTGTTGATGAACACGGAACTGAAGTTGAAATTCCTGCAGATTTACTTGATGAAGCAGAATATTATCGTGATGAATTAATTAACGCTGTATCAGAATTTGATGACGATTTAATGATGGCATATTTAGAAGGCGAAGAAATAACTGAAGATATGTTAAAAGCAGCTATCCGTAAAGGAACACTTGCTGTAAAATTCTTCCCAATTCTTTGCGGAACTGCCTTCAAAAATAAAGGCGTTAAAAAAGTTCTTGACGCAGTTATCGATTATCTTCCATCTCCAGTTGAAGTTGCTCAAATCAAAGGTCATGATGAAGATGGTAACGAAATCGAAATTAATTCAAGCGATGAAGAACCATTTGCAGCACTTGCATTTAAAGTAATGACTGACCCATATGTTGGTAAATTAACATTCTTTAGAGTTTATCGTGGACATTTAGAATCTGGATCATATGTTCTTAACTCAACTAAGGACAAACGTGAAAGAATCGGTCGTATCTTATTAATGCACGCTAATAATCGTACTGAAATTAAAGAAGTATATTCAGGTGATATCGCAGCTGCAGTAGGTCTAAAAGATACTACTACTGGGGACACTATGTGTGATCCTAACTGCCCTGTTATCCTTGAAAAAATGGTTTTCCCAGAACCTGTTATTTCTGTTGCAATTGAACCTAAAACTAAGGGTGACCAAGATAAGATGTCTGTAGCACTATCTAAACTTGCTGAAGAAGATCCAACATTTAGAACTTATACTGACATTGAAACTGGTCAAACAATTATTTCTGGTATGGGTGAATTACACTTAGATATCATTGTTGACCGTATGAGAAGAGAGTTCCACGTTGAATGTAACGTAGGTCAACCTCAAGTTTCTTATCGTGAAACAATTAAGAAAGCAGCTGAAATCGAAGGTAAATTCGTTCGTCAATCTGGTGGTCGTGGACAATATGGTCACTGCGTAGTTGTATTTGAACCTAATCCAGGTAAAGGATACGAATTCGTTGATGAAATCGTTGGTGGTGTAATTCCACGTGAATATATTCCAGCAGTTAATAAAGGTATCGAAAATGCACTTGCTAATGGTAACCTTGCTGGATTCCCAACTATCGATATTAAAGCTCGCTTAGTATTTGGTTCTTATCATGATGTTGACTCTAGCCAAATTGCCTTTGAAGTTGCCGGTGGTATGGCTTTCAAAGCATCTGCTGAAAAATGTCAACCAGTTTTACTAGAACCAATCGAATCAGTTGAAGTTATCGTACCAGATGAATATGTTGGTACTGTAATTGGAGATTTATCAACACGTCGTGGACGTATTGATGGACAAGAAGCTAGAGGAAAGAGCCAATCAATTAGGGCTTTCGTTCCACTTGCAGAAATGTTCGGATATGCTACTGCATTACGTTCTAATACTCAAGGTCGTGGTAATTACACTATGCAATTTGACCACTATGAAGAATGTCCTAAGAATGTTGCAGAAGCAGTTATAAAAAAACGTAATGCTCAATAATAAAAACTTACGTTTTACTTGCAAAAAAAATATATTTGTTATAAAATAAATTGTATTTAAATTTTAAAAAGGAGAAATTAAAATGGCAAAGGAAAAATTTGTACGTACAAAACCCCATGTAAACATTGGTACTATCGGACATGTTGACCATGGAAAAACAACTTTAACATCTGCTATTACTACTGTATTAGCACAACAAGGTTTAGCTCAAAAGAAAGCTTATGATGAAATTGATGGTGCACCTGAAGAAAAAGCTCGTGGTATAACGATCAATACTTGTCACGTTGAATATGAAACTGCAAAACGTCACTATGCACACGTTGACTGCCCAGGACATGCTGACTATGTTAAAAACATGATTACTGGTGCTGCTCAAATGGATGGTGCTATCCTAGTTATTGCAGCAACAGATGGACCTATGGCTCAAACTCGTGAACACATCTTATTAAGCCGTCAAGTAGGTGTTCCTAGATTAATCGTATTCTTAAATAAATGCGATATGGTTGATGATGAAGAATTACTTGAATTAGTAGAAATGGAAGTTCGTGATCTATTAAATGAATACGGATATCCTGGAGATGATACTCCAATCATTCGTGGTTCTGCATTAAAAGCTCTTGAAGGTGATCCAGAAGCTCAAAAAGCAATCATAAAATTAATGGATACAGTTGATGAATACATCCCTGATCCAGTTCGTGAAACTGACAAACCTTTCTTACTTCCAGTAGAAGACGTTTTCTCAATCACTGGTCGTGGTACAGTTGCTACAGGACGTGTTGAACGTGGTACTGTAAAAGTTGGTGACACTGTTGAAATCGTTGGTATCAAAGATACTCGTTCTGCAGTTATCACAGGTGTTGAAATGTTCCGTAAATTACTTGACCAAGCTGAAGCTGGTGACAATATCGGTGTATTACTTCGTGGTATTGCACGTGAAGATATCGTTCGTGGACAAGTTCTTGCAAAACCTAAATCAGTTACACCTCACTCAGAATTCAAAGCTGAAGTTTACGTATTAACTAAAGAAGAAGGTGGACGTCATACAGCATTCTTCTCTAACTATCGTCCTCAATTCTACTTCCGTACTACTGACGTAACTGGTGTTATTGAATTACCAGAAGGTACTGAAATGGTTATGCCTGGTGACAACACTCAAATGACAGTTAAACTAATTCACCCAATCGCTGTTGAAAAAGGTACTAAATTCTCTATCCGTGAAGGTGGTAGAACAGTTGGTGCTGGTTCAGTTTCTGAATTAGAAAACTAATTTAGTTGTTACTAAATAACATGTGAATTAAAATAGTCCTTGTTTTAAAACAAGGGCTTTTTTGCATTTATAATTCATTAAATATGGTATAATAAAAAGTGGTGATAAAAATGTTTATAGATACACATGTACACTTAAATAGTAAAGAATTAGGAATGCATCTTGATGAAGTAATAAGTGATGCATTTGCTAACAATGTAAAAAAAATGATAGTAGTTGGATATGATTTGGAAACATCAAAAAAAGCCATTGAATTAGCTCATCAATTTGATTGGTGCTATGCGGCAGTAGGATTTCATCCAACTGAAATAAAAAACTATTCTGATAAAGAATATCTAGAACTTGACAAAATTGCTTGTGATGACAGAGTTATTGCTATAGGCGAAATTGGATATGATTTTCATTGGGATACTACTACTAAAGAAGAACAGTATAACGCATTCATTCGTCAAATTGATATAGCTAAAAAACATAATTTACCAGTAATTATTCATAGTAGAGATGCGCATCAAATAACATTTGATACATTGAAAAATCAGCACATTGAACAAATTGGTGGAATACTTCATTCTTACAGTGGAAGTGTTGAAATGGCTAAAGAATATATTAAATTAAATATGAACTTTGGTATATCTGGACCTGTTACATATAGAAACGGAAAAAACATGAAGGATGTAGTAGAAAACACTGATATCAAATATTTAGTCTCAGAAACCGATTCTCCTTATTTAACTCCTCATCCATATCGTGGTAAAGAAAATGGTCCAAAATATATACCATTAATAGTAGAAGAAATGGCAAAAATAAAAAATATATCTATAAATGAAATGACAGATGCTATTGAAAAAAATGTTAACAGAATATTTAGGAGGGATTTGTAATGAAAAAAATATCCAGTATATTAGTATCTTTACTTTTATTAATTACTTTGGCGGGTTGTACTCTTGATAGAAATGTAGTTAACAATATCGAAAATAATCATGTTGAATGGGAAAATAATATAACAGTAAATAATATTGAAGATGCTTTAACCACCGCTGTTGCAATAGCAAAAGAATCAACAATTGGTGTAAAGATAACATCAAAAAGTTTATTAACTACTACAATTGAAACAGGTAGTGCTGTAATTATAAATAGATATGAAACTAGTCAAAAGTATTATTACACATATTATGCAATAACTAACAGACATGTAGTAAATGCTACTAATGTTGATAGTACAGAAGTATATTTAGGTGAAAAAATTGGTTATTTTGATGCTACCATTGTATATTACGATATCGACTGTGATATTGCTTTGATTTCTTTTACAGCACCAATAATTTTAAACACAGCAACTTTAAATCAACATGATATTAAAGAAGGTGCATATGCAATAGCAATTGGTTCACCATATGATTTAGAATTATACTATAATACAGCAACTGTTGGTTCAATTAGTGGAATAAATCGTAAAAGAAAAGAAGAAAATGCTAGAGGTAATATAGTTACAAATGAATATTTACAACACTGTGCAACTATTAATGAAGGAAATAGTGGTGGTGGATTGTTTAATATATATGGTGAGTTAATCGGTATCAACTGTTGGAAACTAGTTGGTAAAAATAATGATCACATTGAAAATATGTCATTTGCAATACCTATTGATATCGCTTATAAAAAAATAGAAAATCATTTACCTGATAAAAAATAGCAACATTTACGTGTTGCTATTTTCTTCTTTTAGTAAAGAAATATACCATGGTAGGTTTTTCTTTCTAAAATATAATTTTTTAGTGTATTCGCCGAAACCTGCGTAGAAGCCACTAAAAGGGCTAAGCTCAATTTCAATAACATCATCAGGAGTATTATACCAAGTCGGATTAGTGCCAGTTACACGATAGTATGCTTCGACACTATCGGCCCAAATAAATTTCCCAAATTTTGTGTCCTCAGATAATTCAATATTTCTAGCATCATCGTAGCCACTCCATACCGCAACAACTATATCAGGATTATAACCTACCATCCAATTGTCGGTATCAGTGGAACCACTTTTAGCACTGTATGTGGTTGAAAGCAAACTTCTTATTGGTACTCCAGTTGGTCTAATATTATAGGTTAGATTATTATCAAATATTGAAGTCATTGCTTCATTTAATAAATACACATCTGATTGATTAGCAATTTTAGTTTCCTTTGGCTTTTCTTCATAAATTATTTCATCATCCATTGTGGTTATTTTCGTTATAATTGAAGGGCTAATTGCTACACCTTCATTTGCAAGTATTGCGTAGGCTTTTGTTAATTCTAAGACTGAAACTTCATAGGTACCTAAAGCAAGTGAAGGAATGGCGGGAATGTTGCCGTGAATACCAAATCTTTTTAATGTATTAACAAGTTTGTCAGGGCCTAAAAACAAATGGGTTTTCATAGCATAAATATTATCACTAGTTGCAAGAGCGTATACCATTGAAATATCTTTGTCCGCATAGATACTGTGAAAATTGGTAGGTGCATACGCTTCATTATTCACATAAAAGGTGGTTGGTTCGCTTTTAAAAGAAGTTGCCACCGTAAATCCATTTTCTAATGCGGTTAAATAAAGAAAAGGTTTAATTGAAGAACCAGGTTGTCTTAAACTTTTAGTAGCACGATTATATGTACTATTTTCATAGCTTCTTCCACCTACTATAGCTAATACTTTTCCTGTGGAAGGTTCCATTGCGACAATTGCTGTTTCAATATCGGTATCTGGTGCTCGTTTATTGATACTACTTACAATCTCTGAATATAATTTGGTGTTAAGTGTGGTATATACTTTTATACCTCCCATTTTGTAGTTTTCTATTTCAGGTATGTTCTTTAAACTATCAAGTACAAGATCTTGAAAATAAGGAGCATTAATATCATCATCATTAGGATTATTGCCAATACATTTAATTGTTTCTTTTGTTGCTTGATCATATTCAATTTGAGAAATTGTTTGATCATTTAATAATTCGTTAAGAATTAATTCACGTCTATTCTTATTGTTATCGGGATTTTTGATTGGTGAATATATGGTTGGACCTTTAGGAATACTTGCGATGGTAGCTGCTTCCGCAAGCGTTAATTCACTTGCATGTTTACCAAAATAATAAATACTAGCATCTTCAACACCATATATACCATGGTCAAAATAAATAGAATTAAGATATCCTTCTAATATTTGATCTTTAGAATAATTTTTTTCAAGATTCAAAGAAATTAACATTTCATTAATTTTTCTTTTCCAAGTTTTTTCATTTGATAAATATATATTTCTAACATATTGTTGAGTAATTGTTGAAGCACCTTCAGCTATTTTTTTACTTTTGAAATTTTTCAAAAGAGCTCCACCAATTCTAATTGTATCTACGCCATGGTGATTGTAAAAACGCTTATCTTCAATTGCGATAAAAGCATTTACTAAATTATTGGA
>ULTE01048230.1_pt1 | contig 10209 bp, 9 predicted proteins | sample 1957401 | NCBI WGS metagenome assembly ULTE01 (sample SAMEA4835728, study PRJEB28245) | human gut metagenome | biome: gut microbiome; material: fecal sample | place: Denmark | collected 2008 | reverse complement strand
CGGAAGCGGTCGGTGTGGCCGATGATCCAGTTGGTCATAAATCCGCCGTAGGAGCCGCCGGTCTCGAAGAAGTTATCGCGGTCCATCTCCGGGTAAGCGGCGAGCGCCGCGTCGCAGAAGGCCATGAGATCGTCGAAATCCACCGTGCCGTATTTGCCGCGGATGTCCATGAACGCGCCGCGCCCGTCGCTGCCCGTGGGGTTGCAGAAAATGACGAAGTATCCCCTCCCCGCCCAGTACTGCATTTCGTGGTAAAACACCGGGCCGTACACGGTTTTCGGGCCGCCGTGGACATCGAGAATGACGGGGTATTTTTCCCCCGGCTCAAAGTTCATCGGCTTCAAAACAAAGCCGTGCACCTCGTGGTCTTCCGCCGTGAAGGTGAGCGTTTCCGGCCTGGCGACATATTTTCCGCGCAGCGCGGCGTCGTTTAAGTGCGTAATGCGCGCTCCGGTCTCGTCGTAAAGCTCCTGCGCGCGCATATCCCAGAGCGCGCAGAGAAGCATTTTCCCGCCGCAGCGGTCGAAGCAGTCAACGGAGCCGCCGCGCTCCATGACCGGGGAGACGACGCCGTTTTCGAGCTTATAAAGGCCGGCGCTGTCGAAGCGCGTGGAGATAAAATACAGCACGTCGCCGTCCATCTTCATCGTGCGTCCGCCGCCGTGACGGATATCGCTGCCGACGGACGAGCCGATGGACTCGCCGTAGACGGCGCAGGGCGAAACGGCAAGCGTTTCGTAGTCGAGCGTATAGAAATCAACATCGGTGTTCATGCCGTACTTTCCGTCTGCGGCAAGCAGAAGCAGGAAGGATCTCCCGAGAGCGTATGCAGCGATATTGAAATCGGGGCGGCTTTTGGCAACGGCTTCCTCCCGGCGGGAGGCGAGCTCCATGCGGTACAGGTCCGCGCCGCCGAAGTACGCCGGGCGGGGGACGGAGACATCGAGCAGGCTGTAGTAAACGGTTTTCCTGTCCTCCGTGAGCTGCACGTCGGATACGGAGAGGCCGGCCGCGGTCAGGCGGGTGAGGGACTTCTTTCTTGCGTCGTAGTAGAAAAGGCTCTCGTACGCGCCGCGCGTGTACGTCCCGCCGTTCCACCACCACGGAAGCTGCGTGACGACCTCGTAATCCTCGTTTTCCTTCCTCTCGGCAAGGTACGCCTTGGCGAGCTTTTTGTCGCCCGTATACAGATTTTCAAAGCCGGGGAACGTTGAGCCGGTGACGAGAAGATCGCCGCCCGGCAGCGGGAACACCTGCGAAACGGGGATGGGAAAGGTATAGGCAAGCTCGGCCTCGCCGCCGTCGAGCGCGATCTTATAATACCGGCTCGAAAGCGACGGCTCTTTTTCGCCCTCGCGGTCGGCGGCGAAGAGGACGGTGTTTTCGTCCAGATAGCAGAAAGAAGATTCTTTACCGCCGCCGGTCAGCGGGCGGAGCGCGCCGTCCTTCAGAAGATACAGGCGCGATTCGTAGCAGTTCTTTTCCTTTTTTGCCTGGCTCACAGTGAAGCAGGCGCTTGTCCCCGCGGGGGAGAATGTGACGTTCGCGAGCGAGCGGACGGCGCAGAAATCGTCAACGGCGATGGGTTTGAGACGCATGGATAACTCCTTTCGCGCGCGGAGGGCCCCGCGCGGCAGTAAATTACGGTTGGCCGAAGCATACCACGTTCCTCCTTCTCCTGCAATAAGCCGGTGGTTGACAGTGAGGAAAACCGGAACGCAATACGCGGCTATTGCAACTTTCCGGAGAAAAGAATATAATAAATCCGTCAAATTTTTCCGTACGAGGAGATCGATGACGATGAAAAAGTGTCTTTCCCTGCTTCTTGCACTAACCTTTTTTGCGCTGTGCGGCTGCGGAGCCGCCGCGCCGGAGCCTTCTCCCGCGCCGACCGCCGAGCCCACCTCCACACCGGCCCCCACACCCACGCCGACCCCGGAGCCCACCGCAACGCCGGAGCCGAAGCCTACGCCGAACGCCGCCGATCTGGACGGATTCGGCTATGTGGAGCGGCCGGAAGAATACCTTCCCGAATACGAGGTGCAGTATGTAAAATCCTCCGGCGGGTACGCGATTTTTCTCTCCAGTGACGTGAACCGGACGCAGCACTTCGATCAGGTGCTGGACGCCACGGAGGTGCGCGTCATTGCCCGGCAGGGGAAATCGGCGCTGATCATTGTAAATGACGGGCGCGTCGGCTGGGCCACCGCCTCCATGCTCGAGGACGCGCCGACGGCGCTTTACTGCCCCGGCCATAAGGATCTCGCGGACTTTCCGGATGTGGAAAGTCCTCCGCACGGCTGGCTGCCCGCCTATGAGACGTACTATGTCAAATCCACCGCCGGCGCCGGGATCTATATCACGAACGATCTGGCACGGGAGGAGGTCTCGCGGCTGCTGAAGGACGGCACGGAAGTGACCGCGCTGGCGCGGGAGGGAACGTATATGATCCTCATCAAGGGCGACGGCTTCGCCGGTTGGGCGGATATTGATCTTTTGACTTCCGAGAAGCCCGCAGATTCGTAAGGGCTTTGAATGCGAAAGAAATCCCCGCTTCGGTGCTTTACCGGAGCGGGGATGTTCGTTACTCGTTATTCGTTTTTATCTTCCGCTTCCAGAAGCCCTCCGGAAGCTGGACGAGGATAACGGCGCAGAGCATGATGCCGCAGCCGAAAAGCTCGCGTCCGGACAGGAACTCGTGCAGCAGCACCGCCGCGCCCAGCACGCTGAATACCGACTCCATGCTCAAAAGGAGTGTCACGGCGACGGGGTTGCCGTCGCGCTGCGCGGCAAACTGGAGCGTATAGGCGATCGCGCTCGAGAAGATGCCGAGATACAAAATCGGGATGATGTTGTCGCGAAGCTCGGCGAGCGTCGGCTCCTCCACGGTGAACATGCCGATGAGACAGACGACGGACGCCACGATGAACTGCGCGCAGTTGAGCTCCGTCGGCGAACAGAAGCGGACATAGTAATCCGCCGCGAGAATGTACACCGCATAAATCCCCGCGCTCAAAAGGACCAGCGCGTCGCTCGGCGAGATCGTGAAGCCTTCCTTCACGCTGATGAAATAGAGCCCCGTGAGTCCCAGCAAGACGCTGACCCAGAGACTCGGCGCGACTCTCTTATGTAGGAACACCACGCTGAAGAGCGGCACGAGCAGGATATACAGCGTCGTCAGAAAGCCCGCCTTGCCCGCTTCAACGTCCGCAATGGCGTATTGCTGCACGATGGACGCTGCGATCACAAGCACGCCGCACACGGTGCCGCCGATGGCGATCTTTTTCGGGTCGCTCTTCTTCCGCTCCTCCGGCTTTTTCCGCCGGTTGGACACAAAAAGAAGAACTCCCAGCGACAAGGCTGCGAGCACGCTGCGATAGAAGTTGAAGGTGATGGCTCCGATATGTCCCGCGGCCATGCGCTGAAAGGCAAACGCGGTTCCCCAGACAAACGACGCCGCCAGAGCCGTCAGCGCCGTTTTCAAACTCAATCCTTTTTTCATAATGTGTATATTATATGGTTTCTCCGTCGAATTGGCAAGGCGTTGGGTGAAAAAACTCTTGTACAAAAAAACCGATTGAAGCACAGGGAAATGTGTGCTACATTCTGAGGGAAACGAATAAAGAGAGGAATAGACGATGAAGGCAGAGGACATTCGGCGGCGGCTCGCGGAGCTCGCGCTCGACACGAACGAATACCGCATCAATGCCGGCGGCGCGATGGTGCTTCACGGTCTGCGCGAGGAGACGCACGATCTGGACATATGGTGCACGAAAAAGCTTGGCGACGCGCTCGCGCAGCGCTGCGATGTGCAGGTGCTCCCGGACGGCACGCGGCGGTTCGTCCCCGCGCCGGACGTGGAGATCTATGAAAACATGCTCCCGGGTGAGACGGTGTTTCTGAACGGCATCCCGGTCGCGCCGCTCGAGGACGTGCTCGCGCTCAAGCGGCAGCTCAACCGCGAAAAGGACCGGCGGGATATTGCCGTTCTGGAAGCTGCCATCGCCGCGCGCCGCGCGGCGGTAACGCTCGCGCCCATCGCGCCGGAGGATATCGCGGCGTGCACGGAGCTTTATAATTACTATATTGAAAACACCTGTATCACGCTTGAGGAGGAGCCGGTCACGCCGGAGGAGTTCGGCGCGCGTGCGGCGCGCATCACGAAGGACTATCCGTACATCGTCGCGCGCGACGGCGCGGGAAAGCCCGTCGGCTTCGCCTATCTCGACGTGTTCAACCCCCGCAGCGCCTACCGCTGCACCGCCGATCTTTCGATCTATGTAGACCGCGCATGCCGCGGCAGCGGCGTCGGGCAGAAGCTCTATGCGGAGATCGAACGGCTGGGACGCGAGCGCGGCATAGAAAATCTCATCTCCATCATCACGTCCGACAATGAAGGCTCGCTGCGCTTCCACCGCAAGAATGGCTTCACGGAGATCGGCGTGATGCCCGCTGTCGCCTTCAAATTCGGAAAATATCTGGACGTGAGCTTCTTCCAGAAGCATCTCGGCTGAGCAGAGCAGCGGTATGGACGGAGAATTTGTAAATCTGACGCCGGAGAATAGCGGCTCCGAGCACCTTTGCTGCGTCATCCGCCTGAAAACGGCGCATCCGGGCGTGGAGGCAAAGCGCGCGGCTTGCCGCGCAGTTCGTCCATGTGGACACGCTCGAAAAGGCAAAATCCCTGCCCTGTGCGTTCAACAACCGGGCGGTGTTCTATGACGGAAAGCTTGTAGCCGTCAATCAGATCGACGCCGCCGCGCTCGAAAAGCTCCGGCAGAAGGCGGCCAAAGAAAACCGTTCCTGAACGGCATACGAAAAGCCCGTTTTCGAAAGTGCAAACGGTGCGGAAAATACTTCATCATTCACCATTCTCCAGATCGACCGTTGCTGCTTCCGCAGATGCTGAGACAGGAAATACCATAATGGATGTGATACACATCACCATCCATAGCCCAAGACAAAATTTTTTCACCGGATAAGGAAATGTGCTTCTCCTCATATTCGTCCTCCTCTCCAGATACAAATCTGTCCCTGCCGTTAAGAGCAGGGACAGAACATGGTTTATTCAAGTTTTTCCGGGTTTGATACAATTACCTCATGATCGTACCATTTTCCCTTTGTACCGATCAGCGCAAGGTTAAACGGCTCGTCCAGAGCCGGAACCGGAACATCAAAACCGTTGACTTCTTCGCTTATTCCATCCTCATAAGTTACGGTGTCCACAGTAGGCAGCAAAAGTTCTGCACCATCTTTCTGGGCATCCTCTGCGGTGCCCGGGAAAAGATTGACAATACTCTGAGAGGTAAGCGAAATGTGAATGGTCATTTTGCCGTCCTGAACCGTCAGCTTTCCTTTACCATCGCATGTCTCGTTGACGCGGAACATGCTGCTATCTGTTTCAAAATCAGCAGAATAGATGCCATCTTCCAAAGTTGTTTGTTGTTCCTGCGAAACAGCTGGCGGGCTGGAGCCGTCCTGAGCAGATGGATCCGTCTGATCGCTGCATCCAACGGCGAAAACAGCGATCAAAGCAGCCATACACAGGAGTGCCGTTCTTTTTTTCATGCTCGATCTGTTCCTTTATTGATCGATTACAGCACCAGTATGTGCAACATATAGCTCATGAATGGCCGGAAGCCGACCGAGGCCCGCAATCTGAGTATCAACGCTCTCAAAAGCGCCGGATGCGTTGAACATACTCTTCCAGGAATCAGCATCATCGCCTGCCATATCATTGTTTGCATGGTCACCTGCAACGACCATCAGAGGACGAAGGATGACTTTCTTATAACCAGCTTCTTTGATGCTTTCAATAACAGCATCGCAGGCGGTTGCTTCCGGTTCACCCTCAACGGTACCGATGAATACATTGTCGTATCCCAGAGCCTCCATCTGAGCCTGCATCTGGCTGTAAGATACCTTTGCTGTGTGGGAAGTACCGTGACCCATAAATACGAATGCAACGCCGTCTGCCTTTGCTTCATCCAGAGTCTGGTATCCAGCTGTCTTAACTGCTTCTGCGGTAACAGCCTCTGCAACAGCTTTTTTATCTTCATTGATGACAGTTGCATCGGTACCGACATCGCCCAGAAGGGGAGCGGCGATCTGAACCGATTCAAATTTATCCTGATAAGATTCTACGGTTTCTGCCAGCTCATCATACTCAGCACCATACATCAGATGGGTAGGCTGAATCACCAGATTCTTAACACCATTTTCTACTGCACGGTCAAGCGCCTGCTGGACGTTATCAATCTTTTCTCCGTCACGAGCCTGCACATGATTGATAATGATCTGGGCGGTAAAGGCTCTTCTGACCGACCAGTCCGGATAGGCTTCCTGCAAAGCGTCCTCAATGCTCTTGATGTCAGCAACACGGCTGTCATTAAAAGAGGTTCCGAAGCTGACTACGAGCAGTTCATTTTCGCCGATTTCGTCACCGTTGCGGGGATCATCTTTAGAAGCATCGCCAGTATCCCGTCCAAAATAGTCTGGATCTGCAAATTCGCCGGAAACCAATTCCTTTTGGGCATCCGTCAGGGCATCCCAGGCAGCTTTTGCGGCCTCACATTGTTCATCCGTGTTTTCGTTTCGTTCTTGCACATAGATTGCGTCAATCAGCTTGGCCACCTCATCAGCAGCAGCTTGATCGTCAGAGACTGGATTGGCAGAAGACACCTCTCCTACGTTGTCCGGTGTCTCGCTTTTCTGAGAACCGCAGCCGACAAGAGATGTTGCAATGCACATCGCAAGCAGGAGTGCTACAAGTTTTTTCATGTTCTTCATTTTTCTTTCCTCCATTGATTTATATCTTTTTGTGGTTTAAGCCACGAAAAAGCAAAAGTAACCCCCCAGTAAAACTGGGGGTTCTTCCTATGCAGGCAAAGCCCTCTGTTCCTCGCGTAACGCGTAAATGTGTAATACGGTCTGCCAGCTGCGCGGGGATTGTTACTTGCTGCCCGCTTTTCTTTGTAGAATACTTTTCTTCGGTACCTCGGCGCAAACACTATGTGGTATTTGTAATTCCACTTCGCATAAGATAAATTGTTTATGTCATTCAGGCTCATTCTGAACTCCCTCCTTTTGCTTTTTAAGTGCATTTGCCAGACCGCACTTTTATTAAGCAAAAGGAGTTTTTTGTCTCCCTCATCGCCAAAGGCTCTTTTGAACCACGCGTCTAACGCGTGGTTTTCGGGTATACAAAAAGCAGCAGTCATACATGACTGCTGCTGCCGTTTTTTCGCAACAAAATAGCCCATTTCTCCATAACTCAAGAGCAAATAGACTTTAACAACCTGAGCAGGTCTCCTGACTTGCGTATCATAAGCCTTCCGCACAGCCTTCTCAGGATTAACTCCCAATGACCGACTTTCGTCATGTGCGGTGCCTCCGCGCATACAGTGGCGGTACCGTTCCGGATTCCAACCGGATTCCCTATTCTCCATCAACTCTATACAAAATCGATGGCACTCAGATATCATATTTACTAAACAAAAATAACATAGTAATGCATATTTGTCAAGCAACTAACAGACGATAAAAAATTATTATTAGTAAAGCTTTGATCAAAGAATATGTCCATACGAACGATTCCTCTGGTGTAAATGATGTGATTTTGTGTTGCCAATAAAAAAGCAAAATCAATTTCAACATCGAGCAGTTCAGTACTAGTGTACCATCTATCTGCACTTTGGACAAGGATCTTTGACGCTGTCTAACAATGCACGTCAAAAGAGCTATCTGACTTCATTTGAAATCAGATAGCTCTTTTCTTGTGAATAATGAAATTCTGTTGCCAAATCGTTGCCGCGAGGGGCTTCAAGGCTTAAAAAGTCCAGTGTTTACGGGCTTTTTTGAACCTATGCAATCATTCCCACTCAATGGTCGCGGGGGGCTTGGGGCTGAGGTCGTAGAGGACGCGGCTGACGCCGGGGACCTCGGCCTGCACGCGGCGCGTGACGGTTTCGAGAAGCTCCCAGTCAAGACGGGGGACGCTCGCGGTCATGGCGTCGGTGGTGTTCACGGCGCGGATGATGACCGGCCAGAGCTCGGTGCGCTTGCCGTCCACGACGCCGGTGGTGCGGATGTCGGGGACGATGGTGAAGTACTGCCAGACCTTCGCGTCCATGCCGGACTTCGCGAACTCCTCGCGGAGGATGGCGTCGGACTCGCGCACGGCGGCGAGACGGTCGCGGGTGATCGCGCCGATGCACCGGACGCCGAGGCCGGGGCCGGGGAACGGCTGACGCCACACCATGCTGTGCGGCAGACCGAGCGCCTCGCCGACCTGACGGACCTCGTCCTTGAAGAGGTACTTCACCGGCTCGACAAGCTCAAAGCCGAGCTTTTCGGGCAGACCGCCGACGTTGTGGTGGGCCTTGACGCCCTTGTCGCTCTCGACGATGTCGGGGTAGATCGTTCCCTGGCCGAGGAAGTGGATGCCCTGGAGCTTGGCGGCCTCTTCTTCGAAAACGTGGATGAACTCCTCGCCGATGATCTTGCGCTTGCGCTCGGGCTCCGAAACGCCCGCGAGCTTATCGAGGAAGCGGTCGGTCGCGTCCACGTAGGTGAGATTGGCGCCCAGCTCTTCGCGGAAGACCTTGATGACCTGCTCGCTCTCGCCCTTGCGCATGAGACCGTGGTTCACATGCACGCAGTAGAGCTGATCGCCGATGGCACGGAGCAGCAGCGCCGCCACAACGGAGCTGTCCACGCCGCCGGACAGGGCCAGAAGCACCTTGCCGTCGCCGACCTGCTCACGGATGAGCGCGACCTGCTCTTCGATGAATTTTTCGACGTTCAGCGTCTCACCGAAGGCGCGCCCGCCGATCTTTTTTTCTTCGCTCATAATTTACTCTCCTTGGGTCAAAATATTTCTATGGCTATTGTAATGTTTCGCACCATCATCATTTTTACGGTGCTGCTTTTGTGCATGCGCATTCTGGGAAAACGGCAGCTCGGCGAGCTGGAGCTATCGGAGCTGGTCGTTTCCGTACTGGTGGCGGACTTAGCGTCGCTCCCCCTGCAGGATATCGGCATTCCGCTGATGAACGGCCTTGTCTCCATTCTGACCCTTTTCTGCCTGGAGCTCATTCTCTCCGGCGTCACGCTCCGCAGCCAGAAGCTGCGCGCGGCGCTCTTCGGCAAGCCGTGCTTTCTCATCGAAAAAGGCACGATCAACCAGAAGGAGATGCACCGCTGCCGGTTTTCCGTGGACGAGCTGACCGAGGAGCTGCGCCGCCAGAGCGTTACCGACCTATCGACGGTCGAGTACGCCGTTCTGGAGACGGACGGCACGCTCAACGTTATCCTCACGCCCGCGGAGCGCCCCGTTACCGCCGGGCAGCTCCGCTGCGCCGATCCGGAGACGGGCTACCCCTATATCCTCATCAGCGACGGGACGGTGCTGCGCGAAAATCTTCGCAAATGCGGCAAAACGGAGGAATGGCTGCGCGGCGAGTGCCGCCGGCAGGGTGTGAAAAGCCCCGAACAGGTGTTTCTGCTCACCTGTGATACGACCGGAAACGTCTACTTTGCCAAACGGGAGAAAAGGCCATGAAAAAAGCTGTCGCTGCGGCTATATTGCTCGCGCTGCTCTTCGGCGCGGCGGCGTGGAACATTGCGCACATCGATTCTCTCACTGGCTCTCTCACGGCGAGCGCGGACGAAGCGCTCGCACACTGCCGCGCGGAGGACTACGACGCCGCGGAGGCCTCGCTGCGCGAAGCCATCGAGCGCTGGTACGGCGCGGAGAACTACACGCACATCATGATCCGCCACGCAGAGGTGGATTCGGCGACCGACGCCTTTTACGCCGCGCTCGAGCCGATCCTCACGCACGACGCCGACGCAGCCGAGAGCGCTATCGAATGTCTCAAAGCGCATCTGCAGAGCATCGGCTCCATGGAGCACGTGAGCTTCCGGAGCGTATTTTAAGCCTTGTCCTCCAGAAGATGCGTCAGCTCTTCCATGAAGGTGTTGATATCCTTGAACTGGCGGTAGACCGAGGCAAAGCGGACGTAGGCGACCTCGTCGAGTGATTTGAGCCGCTTCATGACCATTTCGCCGATCTCGCTCGTCGGGCATTCGCGTTCGAGCCGGTTCTGCAGCTCCTGCTCGATCTCGTTGGCGATGCGCTCAAGATCGCCGAGGGCGACGGAGCGCTTTTCGCACGCTTTGAGCATGCTGTTGATGAGCTTATTTTTA
>ULTE01031848.1_pt1 | contig 10214 bp, 10 predicted proteins | sample 1957401 | NCBI WGS metagenome assembly ULTE01 (sample SAMEA4835728, study PRJEB28245) | human gut metagenome | biome: gut microbiome; material: fecal sample | place: Denmark | collected 2008 | reverse complement strand
ATCCCCATCATCCAGAGCACCACGTTCAAATACGAGAGCAGCGCCGAAATGGGCCGGCTGTTCGATCTGGAGGCCAGCGGCTATTTCTATTCCCGCCTGCAAAACCCGACGAACGACGCTGTCGCGGCGCGTATCGCCGCGCTTGAGGGCGGCACAGCCGCCATGCTGACAGCCTCCGGGCAGGCCGCCATCTTCTTCGCCGTGTTCAATATCGTCGGTGCGGGCGACCATCTGGTCAGTTCGTCGAGCATTTACGGCGGCAGCTTCAACCTCTTCGCCGTCACCATGAAGCGCATGGGCGTTGAGGTCACGTTCGTCGACCCCGACTGCTCCGCAGAGGAACTGGACGCCGCATTCCGGCCCAACACAAAGGCCATGTATGGCGAGACGGTCGCAAACCCGGCGCTGACCGTTCTGGATATCGAAAAATTCGCGGCTGCTGCGCACCGGCACGGCGTTCCCCTGATCGTGGACAACACGTTTGCAACGCCCATCAACTGCCGCCCGTTTGAATGGGGCGCGGATATCGTCGTACACTCGACGACCAAGTATATGGACGGGCACGCAGGCGCCATCGGCGGTGCGATCGTCGACTCCGGGAGCTTCGACTGGACGAAACACCCGGACAAATACCCCGGCCTGTGCACGCCCGACGAGAGCTATCATGGCGTGACATATACCGAGCGCTTCGGCCTTGCGGGTGCGTATATCACAAAGGCGACCGTCCAGCTCATGCGCGATCTCGGCGCGATCCAGTCCCCGCAGAGCGCGTATTATCTGAATCTCGGCCTCGAAAGCCTGCACGTGCGCATGAAACGGCACTGCGAAAACGCGCAGCGGGTCGCGGAGTTTTTACAGCAGCATGAAAACGTCTCGTGGGTGCAGTACTGCGGCCTGCCGGGCGACAAATATTATGAACTGGGGCAGAAATACCTGCCGCACGGCTCCTGCGGCGTCGTGAGCTTCGGCGTAAAGGGCGGACGGGCCGCAGCCGAGGCCGTCATGGGACGGCTCAAGGTCGCATCCATCGAGACGCACGTGGCCGACTCTCACACCTGCTGCCTGCACCCGGCGTCGACGACGCACCGGCAGATGAACGCCGAGGAGCTGCTGGCCGCAGGCGTCCGCGAGGATCTGATCCGCTATTCCTGCGGATTGGAGGACGCGGAGGATCTGATCGCCGATCTCGATCAGGCGCTGCAATAATCTCAGAAAGGAATCCACGCCATGCCCATTATGATCCCGAACGGTCTGCCGGCGGCGAAAACGCTGGCGGACGAGAATATTTTCGTCATGAACGAGACGCGGGCCGTCACGCAGGACATCCGCCCGCTGCAAATTCTCGTTCTGAATCTCATGCCCACCAAAATCGCCACAGAGACGCAGCTGTCGCGGCTGCTCGGCAACACGCCGCTGCAGGTGGAGCTGGAGCTGATCCACACGGACAGCCACGAATCCAAAAACACGTCCCGCGAGCATCTGCTGAAATTCTATCAGACGTTCGAGGATGTGCGCGACCGCTGGTTCGACGGGCTGATCATCACCGGCGCACCCGTGGAGCAGATGCCGTTTGAGCAGGTCGAATACTGGCCGGAGCTGTGCCGCATCATGGAATGGAGCCGGACGCACGTGCACAGCACGTTCCACATCTGCTGGGGCGCGCAGGCGGGGCTTTATTATCACTACGGCATTGGGAAGGTCGATCTGCCCGAAAAGCTCTTCGGCGTCTACCCGCACCGGGTCGAGCGGCGCTCGTCCATGCTCATGCGCGGATTCGACGATGTGTTCATGGTGCCCCACTCGCGGCACACGAGCGTCCGCCGCGAGGATATCGAGCGCTGCGGCAAGCTGAAAATCCTCGCCTCGTCCGAGCAGGCCGGGGTCTACGCCATGGCGACCGAGGGCGGCCGGCAGATCTTCATCACCGGCCATTCGGAATACGACGCGCGGACGCTGGAGTCGGAATATCTGCGCGATAAAAACGCCGGACTTCCCATCCATGTGCCGGAGAATTATTACCCGGACGACGACGACACGAAGCCGCCCATGGTCACATGGCGCAGTCACGCAAACCTCCTGTACCAGAACTGGCTCAACTACTTCGTCTACCAGACCACGCCGTACGACCTCTCGGCCATCCGGCCTGTGTAAGGATAAAAAGCGCCGCTCCTTGCCGTGCACAGCAAAGAGCGGCGGTGTCTATGCGGGGCATTCACGCCAAAGGCTCAACTTTGAATAAAGCGAAGATTCGTAGGGGCGGACGCTCTGTCCGCCCGCGCGGATTGCAGTCTTTATCTGAAAATTGACGGCGAAACCGTATGCACCTGCATACTTGACTGTAGGGGCCGATGCCTACATCGGCCCGATTGGAAGTTGCAAATTCTCCGCAGATTTCCGTAAAACCGGTACATTCTGCCGGGCCGATGTAGGAATCAGCCCCTACACTCGCTTTAGGATGTGCATACGGATTCGCCGTAGATTTCTAAAAAAGCACTGCTTCCCGCAGGCGGACAGAGTCGTCCGCCCCTACGCTGGAAAGAGCCAGTGCTTCGCAGAAAAACGGGATCTTAGCACGGCCTGCCGCCCTATCACGCCCGGTTAAAGCTTAAAAATCTGGTGCCCTGGAAGGTGAGGCTTCCCCGGTCGCCCTCGACGAGATAGCCGTAGTCGCGGTCGGGGATGCTGAGCTCTATCCGGTCGCCGCTTTCGACCTGGAACGTCGCGTAGTACCACGTGGACGAATGGCTCATGTGGCTGTTCACGTCGTGGTGGCGCGTGACCTCCATCCGCTTGGAGACGACCGTGGCCTGCACGGTCAGGCGCGGGGACTTATTATTCTTGTGCCACTGGCCGACATTGCGCACAAGCGTCGCAATGATCACGCCCAGAATCAGCACAAACATCACCGTGAACAGCACGGGAAACACCGAATCAAAAAAACCGAAGCCGATCATGGAGAAATCCTCTCTTTCTGTTTTTGTCTATAGTATCAGACGCAGACTCGCCGCGCAAGTTCCCAGCCCGAAAAAGAAAAAACTTGTGCAGATTCCCCTTTGATTTTTTTCGCCGTCTGTGCTATGATTTCCCTGTTGTGTAGCAGTCTTGCGTAAGTCCAAACGGACTTGCGCAATTTTTTTATGTCTGGAGGAAAACAAAATGAAAGAAAAACAGAACGCCGCGCTCGGCACAGCCCCGCTCGGCAGGCTGATGCTGAAGTTTGCCCTGCCATGCACCGTCTCGCTGCTGGCCGTGCCGCTTGTGATGCTGCTGCCGAGGGTGTTCGGGCTGATGGGCGTTCTGTACTCCATGCCCGCCGCGGATATTCTTACATTCTTCGCCTCCTGCTTCGTCCTCCTGCGTACCGACCGGCAGCTGCGAAAATAACGCTTGCATTTTTGTGGCCCCGTGTTATACTGAGTATGAAATTTCATACTCAGTATAACTTTTATAAAAAGGAGAGATCTTCATGGCGATGCAGTTCCCGAAGGGGAAATTCATCAGTCTGGTCAAGGTCGGCGAGAAGGGACAGATCGTCATTCCCAAGGGGGCGCGCGAACTGTTCGGCATTCAGCCGGGCGACCAGCTTTTGCTCATGGCCGACAAAAAGCGCGGCATTGCGCTGGTCGGCATGGACGATCTGCACGTGCCGGATTCGCTGTTCCGGCTGGCAAAGGAGGCGGACGACGATGGAAATTCTGAGGCTTGACGGCCTTTGCAAGCAATATCCGGCCTTCCGGCTGGACAACGTCTCGTTCTCCATGGAGGCCGGGACGATCATGGGCCTCATCGGCCGCAACGGCGCGGGCAAGACCACGACGCTCAAATCCATGCTCCATCTGGTGCACCCGGACGCCGGGCAGATCACGATCTGCGGACTGGATATGGACACGGACGAGCGCGTCATCCGCTCGCGCATCGGCTTCGTCTCCGGCGGCGCGTCATATTACCAGCGCAAGCGCCTGCGGGAGCTGACGGACGTGACGAAGGACTTCTATCCCGGCTGGGACGGCGAACGCTACGCGCGGCTCGTCCGGCAGTTTTCGCTGGACGAACGCAAGCGCGTGTGCGAGCTGTCCGAGGGCATGAAGGTCAAGTACCAGCTGGCTGTTGCGATGTCGCACAAGGCGGAGCTGCTGATTCTCGACGAGCCGACGTCCGGCCTCGACCCCGTCTCGCGCGACGAGCTGCTGGACACGTTCCTGACGCTCTGCGAGCAGGAGGGCGTGTCGATCCTCTTCTCCACGCACATCACGTCCGACCTCGATGCCTGCGCCGACACGATCACCTATATTCAAAACGGACGCGTCGCCGTCAGCGAAAAAAAGCAGGCGCTGACCGGCGCGTATCTGTCCGTACAGGGGCCGGACGCCGCCTGCGGCGCGGCACTGCGCGCAAGGCTCATCGGCGCGCGCAGCCACAAGGGCGAGCTGGACGCGCTCATCCGCGCGGAGGATGCAGGACTTGCCGCCGGGCTTGCGGTCAGCCCGGCAAATCTGGAACAGATCATGGTACATCTGGAACGGGAGGCGGAAGCATGAAGCTGCTGATCAAAAAGGAATGGAAGCTGACCGTCACGCCGGTGCCGCTGCTGTTTTTGCTGCTGAGCGCGCTGGTACTCGTGCCGAGCTATCCGTATTACGTAACGTTTTTCTACAATGCCCTCGGCATTTTCCTCATGCTGCAGGCCGCCCGCGAGAACCGGGACGTGTATTACATGGCGCTGCTGCCGCTCACGAAGCGCGATCTGGTCCGGGCGCGGTTTTCGACCATCGTGACGCTCCAGCTTCTGCAGGCGCTCGTCTGCGTTCCGTTCATGCTCCTCCGCAGGGGCTATGCGGAGATCAACAACCCGGTCGGCATCGAGGCAAATCTGGCCTTCCTCGGCTTCGGCTTCATGCTGATGGGTCTGTTTGATCTGGTGTTTCTGCCGATGCACTACAAAAACGGCTACGATCTCGGCAAGCCGTTTGTCATTTCCAGCATCGTGCTGTTCTTCGCCATCGTGCTGCTGGAGGCGCTCGACCACATCATCCCGTACATGAAAACCGTCTGCGAAAGCTACGCCTCCGCAGACCTCGTCCGCCAGCTGCCCGTTCTGCTCGGCGGCATGGCCATCTACGCGCTGGAGGTCTGGCTCGCCTACCGGAAATCCGCCGCCCGGTTCGAAAAGGTCGATTTGTAAGCCTAGGGTGTATCTGAAAACTCATGATGTGACCGGCAGCGAGGGATTTTTGCGTTGCGCAAGACATTTTTTCGCAGGAATACTGACGTATTTCAAGGAAAAATGACGCGGCGCACCGCAAAAAGGCCCGCTGTCCGGGTGCGTTGGGAGTTTTCAGATACACCCTAGGTATTGTGCGCACGGGGCTGTCTCAAACATCCTTTTGAGACAGCCCCGTTTTTTGCGTCAGCAGCTGCCGGCTTTTGTTTCCCGGCGTCCGCATTGTGCGGACGGCCGGGATTTTTTTGATTTCTGCGGCGGACAGACTGCGAAAATCCTGCATTTTTGTGAAGTCCGCAATTTTTTTGCATATCGTTTATAAATGCTTCACAAATCACCCGAATAAAGGCGTTATAATCAGCATAATCGAAACAAAGAGGAAGTGAGCTGCATGGGAACAGATCCGTATCAGGTGCTGGGCGTGTCTCCGAACGCATCGGAGGACGAGATCCGGCAGGCGTACCGCAGGCTGGCAAAGCAATACCATCCCGATCTGAATCCCGGCGACAAGACGGCTGCGCAGAAAATGAACGAGATCAACGCGGCCTATGACGCGATCAAGAACCCGCAGGCTTACCGTCAGCAGCAGGCGCAGCAACAAGCCCAGCAGCAGGCCCGGCAGCAATACAGCCAGGCCGGTTATCAGGAGTACAATCCCTTCGAGGATCTCTTCCGTTCCTGGGGCGCGCAGAGCCAGTCGGACGACTGGCAGCAGGAAAGCCGGAACGGCTGGCAGACCTGGTATACCTACCGTCCCTCCGGCGAAGAACAGCAGGAGGACAACGACAGCCCCGGCGGCTACCGCTGGACGTATCACCGCACCCGCCGCCGCGGGAATTTTCTCGTGCGGCTGCTCGGCATTTATCTGCTGATCCAGATCGTCGCCATGCTGTTCGGCAGCTGCGGCTATCGCGGTGCGTATTATGACCCGTACTACTACCGCAATTACAGCTACAGCGATTCCGGAACCTATTCCGGTCAGAGCCAGTCGCAGACCGGCTCCGACACAGGCTCCGGCAGCTGGTATTGAGCGCACCTATCTCACAGGAGGAACTCCGTATGTCCAGAACGATCGGTATTGATCTCGGCACCACCAACAGCTGCGTGGCTGTGATGGAGGGCGGCGAGCCTGTTATCATCCCCAACGCCGAGGGCGGACGCACGACGCCGTCTGTCGTCGCGTTTTCCAAGACCGGAGAGCGCATGGTCGGCCAGATCGCAAAGCGGCAGGCCGTCACGAACCATGACCGCACCATTTCTTCCATCAAGCGCCAGATGGGCACCAACTACAAGGTCTCCATCGACGGCCATAAATACACGCCGCAGGAAATTTCCGCGATGATCCTGCAAAAGCTCAAGACGGACGCGGAAGCCTTCCTCGGCGAACCCGTCACCGACGCCGTCATCACTGTCCCGGCCTATTTCACCGACGCGCAGCGGCAGGCGACGAAGGACGCGGGCAAGATTGCGGGACTGAACGTCCAGCGCATCATCAACGAGCCGACGGCAGCCGCCCTTGCCTACGGCATCGATAAGGAGCAGTCGCAGAAGATCATGGTCTATGATCTCGGCGGCGGCACGTTCGACGTGTCCATTCTCGATATCTCGTCCGGCGTGATCGAGGTGCTGGCCACGGCGGGCAACAACCATCTGGGCGGCGACGATTTTGACCAGTGCATCGTCGACTATCTCGTCTCCGAGTTCAAAAAGCAGACGAAGATCGACCTGACGCGCGACCCCGCCGCCATGCAGCGCGTGCGGGAGGCCGCCGAAAAGGCCAAGATCGAGCTTTCGTCCATGACGCAGACGACCGTGGAGCAGCCGTATATCGCCGTCGGCAAGCAGGGGCCGCTGCATATGGAGATCCCGCTTACACGCGCGAAATTCAACGATCTGACCTACCATCTCGTGCAGGCCACGCGCGAGCCGGTCAATCAGGCCATCAACGACTCCGGCGTATCCATTTCGCAGATCAGCAAGGTTCTCATGGTCGGCGGTTCGAGCCGCATCCCGGCGGTGCAGGATCTGGTGCAGTCGATGACAGGCTCTCTGCCGTTCAAGGGCATCAACCCCGACGAGTGCGTCGCCATGGGCGCGTGCTTGCAGGCGGGCGTTCTGTCCGGCAGCGTGAAGGGCCTTCTGCTGCTCGATGTGACGCCGCTGTCGCTCGGCATCGAGACGCTGGGCGGCGTGTGCACGCGCATCATTGAGCGCAACACGACGCCCCCCATCCGCAAGAGCCAGATCTTCACGACGGCCTCCAGCTTCCAGTCGTCCGTCGATATCCACGTTTTGCAGGGCGAACGCCCCATGGCGCACCAGAATAAGGAGCTTGGCCGCTTCCAGCTGACCGGCATCCGCCGCGCCCCCAGAGGCGTTCCGCAGATCGAGGTCACGTTCTCCATCGACGCCAACGGCATCGTGAACGTCTCGGCCAAGGATCTCGACACCGGCAAGGCCCAGCAGATCACCATCACCGCCTCGAGCAACATGAGCCGCGAGGACATTGACCGCGCCGTGCGCGACGCGCAGCGCTATGCTGCCGAGGACGCGAAGCTCAAGGCCGAGGCCACCGCCCGCGACCGCTGCGAACAGATGATCTTCCAGGCCGGAAACGCGAAAAATGTTTCCAAAGAGGACAAAACGCGTCTGGCTGAGGCCGTCAAGACTGCCCGCCGCGCCGTCAAGTCCAAGGATCCCGCGCAGATGAACGGCGCCGCCGATCAGCTGGAGGCGCTTCTGAACGAGGCCGGCGTGCACATCGACCCGAACGCGGAATACCACGGCTCGGCCCGCTATGAAAACCCGAACAATGACTTCACCGACAACGCCGTCGACGCGGAGTTCGAGGAAATGAACTGATATCTGCCGTTTAGACTGCAAAATTCCCCCGGTTTTCCGCTTGGAAACCGGGGGATACGTTTCTTCGACGGGGATTGTTTTTTACACACTTCTGTGATACACTGTAAAAGCTGCGCGCTGCGCAGCAGATCGGAGAAAAGACATGAGTCAAAAAGGGCATACAAGAAGCACATTTTCCGGGAAGCTCGGCTTTGTTCTGTCAGCGGCGGGCGCGTCCGTTGGCCTTGGGAACATCTGGCGCTTCCCGTATCTGGCCGCGAAATACGGCGGCGGGATCTTCCTGCTGGTCTATATCCTGCTGGCCATGACGTTCGGCTATACCATGATCGTCGCCGAGACGTCTCTGGGCCGCATGACGGGCAAAAGCCCGGTCGGTGCGTTCAAGTCGTTCGGAACATCCGGCTGGCTGCGGTTCGGCGGGTGGATCAACGCAATTATTCCGATCCTGATCGTGCCGTATTACTCGGTCATCGGCGGCTGGGTCGTCAAATATCTGGCCGATTACGCGCTCGGGCGGAGCAGTGCGCTGGCCGCCGACGGCTATTTTTCCGCGTTTATCTCCAACGGCGTCCCGGCGGAGGTCTGCTTCGTCGTGTTTGCCGCGCTGACGCTGACGATCATCTTCGCTGGCGTGGAAAACGGCATTGAGCGCGTGTCGAAGTTCATGATGCCGGTGCTGGTCGTGCTGTCCGTGATCATCGCGGTCTATTCCGTGACGCGGCCCGGCGCGCTGGAGGGCGTAAAATATTTTCTCGTGCCGAACCTCGCGCATTTCTCGTGGATGACGGTCGTAACGGCCATGGGGCAGATGTTCTATTCGCTGTCCATCGCCATGGGCATTCTGATCACGTTCGGCTCGTACATGAAAAAGGACATTTCCATCGAAGGCTCGACGCGCAACGTGGAGGTTTTCGACACGGCCATCGCCATCATGGCAGGCCTGATGATCATTCCCGCCGTGTTCGCGTTCTCCGGCGGCGACCCCGACGCACTGAAGGCCGGGCCTTCTCTGATGTTCGTCACGATCCCGAAGGTCTTCGATTCCATGGGCCTCGGTACGCCGATCGGCATTCTGTTTTTCCTGCTGGTGCTGTTTGCCGCGCTGACAAGCTCCATTGCGCTGACGGAGAGCGCCGTGTCCACCTTCCAGGACGAGCTTGGCTGGGGCCGGAAAAAGTCGACTGCCATCGTCGGCGTCGTGATGCTAGTGCTCGGCAGCCTGTCGTCGCTCGGCTATGGGCCGCTGGCGGGTGTGCGGATCCTCGGGATGCAGCTGCTGGATTTCTTTGATTTCCTGACAAACTCCGTCATGATGCCCATCGCGGCCATTACCATCTGCCTGCTCGTCTCGCGGGTCGCCGGTGTGGGCCGCATTGAGCAGGAGATCCTGCTCAGTGAGCCCAGATTCCGCCGGAAGCGGGTCTTCAACGCCATGATCCGTTTCCTCTGCCCGTTCTTCGCCGCGATCATCCTCATCAGCTCCGTCGCAAACGCCTTCGGCTGGATCTCCATGTGACAGCAAACCGCCCCGCCAGTTGGCGGGGCGGCATTTTCAAAGAAACCGGCGGACCGGGTCATCCGCCTCTATAAAACGTATAAGATCAGCGTCAGAAGTTCTGAGCTGTTTCAAATTACGCGGGAAAGATCCAAGAAAACCGAAGGGGTTTTCTTGGTCGCTTCAAGGAGGTCCGGAGGGAAATCGAAATCCCTCCGGGCTCGTTTTCTTTTCCCAGTCTTTTCTTTTGGAGAAGCAAAAGAAAAGACTGAAGGGCAGCCGCAAGTTTCCAATATGAGCTCCTGTTTGCCACGGCTTCTGCATCCATCATGGCTCCAGATTCTCCTCGCAAAACAATGGGGAATCAAAAAATTCCGGCAGGCTGATGGAGAGACCCTGACACAGCTCGTGCAGGACGCGAAGCTTCACAGAATCGTACGCACAGTGCATGATATTGCCGATCGACGATTTTGGGACGCCGCTTTTTGTCGAAAGCTGGTACTGCGTCATAGCCCGCGCCTGCATCAGCTCTGCCAATCGCAGGCTGACTGCCTGATTCAGCTTCACCCCATCACCGCCTCCTGTTTTTCACACTTATTTGATCTCCTGCTCCAACGCGTCGAATTCCGGCGTTGA
>ULTE01053417.1_pt1 | contig 10224 bp, 10 predicted proteins | sample 1957401 | NCBI WGS metagenome assembly ULTE01 (sample SAMEA4835728, study PRJEB28245) | human gut metagenome | biome: gut microbiome; material: fecal sample | place: Denmark | collected 2008 | reverse complement strand
GGATTACCGTTCGCCTGACTGTGAAGGCTGACCGTGATATGGATTTTGTTCAGATCAAGGATGACCGTGCAGCTTGTATGGAACCGTTACAGGCAGTTTCGGGATTCCGTTGGGGTAACGGGCTGGGATATTATCAGGCTACCAAAGATGCTTCGACTCAGTTCTTTATCGATCAGATGAGAAAAGGAACTTATGTGATAGAGTATCAGGTGTATGTGAACCGGACAGGAGAATATCAGGCCGGAATTGCAACTGTTCAGTCTGCTTATGCTCCGGAATTCGGAGGGCATACGAGAGGATATCGGGTGATGGTGGAATAAAGACACGGGATGTCTGGAATTAATTGTGTGATTTCATAAAAAGTAAGTTAGCTTGCTAACTTACTTTTTTCTTATGCTTCTGCCGTCCACCCATTCTAGTCTTATTTCAAAACCATCTTCAGCCGTGCCATAAAAATAGCGGCCTGAAACGGATGGATATTCAATTATAAATGTATAACCATCTGAATAATATAGATACAACCAACCGTTTTGAATTTCCCAGTCAAACTTATATACCCTATAAAGTTCATCATTATAGTAACAGCGTTCTTCCGTACCTACACCATGATCTGTGAAAGCACCTGAGGTGAATGTGATGTAACTGTAAAGAGGTTCTCCATATCGGTCTTCAAATCCCATATCGCCCCACCAAGTCTTACCGTATAATCCTGAAATGTCAAATCCTCTTTCCTCATCGCTTTCACATGAAGAAAAACTTATCATTGTAATCAATGCAATGGCAACGAACCAGTAATGTTTTACTATTTTCATAATTTATCTGATTTTTAATGCGGGACAAAGATAAAGGTTATTCATAAGATAAAATAAATTATAGGCTGAAAAAATGGGTAAAGGATGTTTTTTGTCTATCTTTGCTATCTAAAAAGCATAAAATAATTGTATGAAACATATTATACTGATAGTAAGTTTGTTAATGGGAGTGACTTTGGGAGTACAGGCACAACCCAAAGCATTATTTGATAAGACAACGCATGAATTTGGAACTATTTTATGGAAAAATCCGGTGACGGCAACCTTTAAAATCACTAATAAAGGAGATAAACCTTTAGTGATATCTAATGTGACAACGTCTTGTGGCTGCACGGTTGCTGATTGGACCAAAGAACCGATTGCACCGGGAAAGACCGGGATTGTCAGTTCTACTTTTGACGCCAAAGCCATCGGACGTTTTCAGAAGAGCGTAGGCATTTATTGCAATGCCTCGAATAAACCTATCTATCTGGCTATCCGGGGAGAGGTAACAGCCGATCCTAAGAATTACACTTTCACACATCCTTTTCAAATTGGCGCTATTCGTCTGGATAAGGAAGAAATAGAGTTTGAGGATGCCAATAAAGGTGATAAACCGACTATGGAATTGTTGGTTGCCAATACGTCAGATAAACTATATACCCCTGTGCTGATGCATTTGCCTCCTTACCTCAGTGCTGTTGCAACTCCGGAAAAATTAGGAAGGGGACGTACGGGTAAAATCAAGATCACTCTTGATACGGATAAGCTGCCTAAATTGGGCTTGACAACAGCTTCTGTTTATCTATCCCGTTTTCCGGGAGATAAGGTAGGAGAGGAAAATGAAATTCCGGTTTCTGCCATATTATTGCCGGATTTCTCGCATATCAGCCAGCAGGAACGCTTGAATCCGCCTGCCATTCATCTTTCTGCCAAAGAGTTGCAGATGGGAGAACTGAAAAGCGATGAAAAGAAAGCACATACGATTATTGTTAAGAATGTAGGAAAATCTAATCTGGAAATTCTTGATTTGCAGGTGTTTAATTCTGCTTTGGGGGTCCAGTTGAAGAAACGTGTCTTGAAACCGGGTGCGTCTACCAAGTTGAAGATTACTGCTTTCGGTCAAAATTTGAAGAAAGTAAAGGGTACTCCGCGTGTCTTGATGATAACCAATGATCCTAACAATCCGAAGATAATTATAAAAGTAAAAGTAACCTCAAAAAAATAGCTATGGAACATCCTGAAAATAGTGAAGAATATAAGGGATTGACAGTGAACAAAGGTATTGAGCAACCATCTATTGTGAATCCTTATTTGAAACTACGTAAAAAACCTCGTCGTCGTGAGTTTTCCGTAGGTGAATATGTAGAAGGCATCGTAAAAGGTGATGTGACCGTATTGAGTCAGGCGGTTACTTTGGTGGAGAGTGTAAAACCGGAACATCAGGCTATTGCCCAGGAAGTGATAGAGAAGTGTTTGCCTTATTCCGGAAATTCTATGCGAATCGGTATCAGTGGTGTGCCCGGTGCCGGCAAGAGTACATCTATTGATGTATTTGGATTGCATGTGCTTGAGAAGGGAGGAAAATTAGCTGTTTTAGCTATTGATCCCAGTAGTGAGCGTTCTAAAGGCAGTATTTTGGGAGATAAGACCCGCATGGAGAAACTATCCGTCCATCCGAAGTCTTTTATACGGCCTAGTCCGTCGGCAGGTTCGTTGGGAGGGGTAGCTCGTAAGACTCGTGAAACGATCATACTTTGTGAGGCGGCGGGCTTTGATAAGATTTTTGTTGAAACGGTTGGAGTAGGGCAGAGCGAAACGGCAGTGCATTCTATGGTGGATTTCTTTTTGCTGATCCAACTGGCCGGTACTGGTGATGAATTGCAGGGGATTAAGAGAGGTATCATGGAAATGGCGGATGGAATTGTTATCAATAAAGCCGACGGCAGCAATATTGAGAAAGCAAAACTGGCTGCCAGTCATTTCCGCAATGCTTTACATTTGTTTCCTGCTCCTGATTCGGGCTGGAGTCCTAAAGTAATGACGTATTCCGGCTTTTATGGTATTGGAATTAAAGAAATCTGGGATATGATCTATGAATACTTCGCTTTTGTGAAAGCGAATGGTTATTTTGAATATCGCAGAAATGAACAGGCCAAGTATTGGATGTATGAGTCTATCAACGAGCATTTGCGTGATAGTTTCTATAATAATGAAAAGATAATTTCTATGTTGGCTGCAAAAGAGGAAGAGGTGCTGAATGGCAAACTGACTTCGTTTGTTGCTGCCAAAAAGTTATTGGATGCTTATTTCTCAACCTTGAAATAAGGTTTTGCTGCCAACAGGCAAAACAAAAAACGCAGATTATGATTATTCATTAAATCTGCGTTTTTTTTATTGTCTGTGGTGGATGAAATTAGATAGAAAGTTCGTGAAGTACATTCACCAATTCTCTGTCTATAGGCTTGTCGTTCTTTATAGCTTTAGCGAAAGGTACATAAACAATCTTATCATCATCAATACCAATCATTACATTACGTTGTCCTTCCGATAGTGCTTGGATGCTGGCCACTCCCATACGGCTGGCAATGATTCGGTCATGCGCTGTGGGGCGTCCGCCACGTTGTAAATGTCCTAATATCGTTACACGCACATCGTATTGCGGATATTCGTTCTTCACACGTTCGGCATAGTGCATTGCACCCCCGGTCAGTTCGCTTTCGGCTACTAATACGATGCTACTGCTCTTGGATTTGCGGAAACCATGTTCGATGAATTCTTCCAATTGGTCAACTTCTGTGCTGAATTCCGGAATAATAGCTGCTTCTGCACCTGCGGCAATAGCGCCGTTCAATGCCAGGAAACCTGCATCACGTCCCATCACTTCAACAAAAAATAAGCGTTCGTGAGAAGTTGCCGTATCACGGATTTTATCTACTGCATCCAAAATTGTGTTCAAAGCTGTATCATAGCCGATGGTGGTGTCGGTTCCATACAGGTCGTTGTCAATCGTTCCGGGCAGACCGATACAAGGCACATCAAATTCCTGAGCAAAGATACGTGCACCGGTCAACGAACCGTCACCGCCGATAATGACCAAAGCATCAATCTCGTGCTTTTTCATATTTTCGTAAGCTTGTGCCCGTCCTTCGGGTGTCGTGAATTCTTTGCAACGGGCGGTTTTCAGAATGGTACCTCCCATTTGTATGATGTTGCTAACATTTTGGCTTTTGAATTCCTGAATTTCATCTGTTACCAATCCTTTGTAACCTCTATAAATGCCATATACTTTCAAGCCGTTATAGATGGCAGAACGTGTGACTGCACGAATGGCAGCATTCATTCCCGGAGCATCTCCTCCAGAGGTTAAAATACCAATACTTTTAATCGTTCCCATAAATACCCATTTTAATATTTTTATGTCGCAAAGTTAACAAATTATCAGTTGGACAACGATAATTTTCTATTTTTTATTGGTCTATTTTTCGTTTAAGATTGCTTTTTTACATTCTTCCATCAACCATTTGGGGGTGGAAGTCGCTCCACAAATGCCGATGGAACGGACGTCCTCGAGCAAGTTCCGGTCTATTTCTTCCGGCTGGTCAATGAGGTATGAATTCGGATTGATCTTTTTGCATTCTTGATATAAGATCTTTCCGTTTGAGCTTTTTCGTCCGCAGACAAAAAAGATCAGATCATGCGCTGCTGCAAATTTGCGGATGTTAGGCATCCGGTTGGCCACTTGCCGGCAGATTGTGTCGTAATATTCAAAAGTGGCATCGGGTGAGATATGCTCCTTGATATATTCTATGATTTGCCAGAATTCTTCCAAAGACTTGGTTGTCTGGGAGTACAAGCGTATGTCTTTGGTGAAGTCCAGATGAGCAGCTTCAGCAGGTGTTTCTATGACAATTGCTTTTCCATGAGTTTGACCTACCAGCCCCAGTACTTCGGCATGACCGTTCTTGCCATAAATCACGATTTGTGTGTCTTGACTTGCCGGAACATTGTCATACTCCTGTTTGATGCGCTTTTGGAGGCGTAATACTACCGGACAGGTGGCGTCAATGATCTCGATGTTGTTGGTACGGGCTATAGCGTATGTTTCAGGAGGTTCTCCATGTGCGCGCAACAGTACTTTGGCATCGTGTAATTGGGCAAACTCTTCGTGGTTTATTGTGATAAGCCCCATTTTTTTTAGGCGTTCACATTCCTGTCCGTTGTGTACAATGTCTCCCAGACAATAAAGAGTGTTTCCTTTTGCCAGTTCTTCTTCTGCTTTACGGATAGCTGTGGTGACTCCGAAGCAGAACCCAGATCCTTCGTCTATCTCTATGTTAACCATTTATCGCTGCTTGAAATTTTTCGGTCAGCCACTTTTTCTGTTCGGCAATGCTCATGTGGCTGTTGTCCAACAAGATAGCGTCATCCGCTTGCCGTAACGGGCTGACTTCACGGGTTTGGTCTATACGGTCACGCTCTTCCACATTTTCCAGAATTTTTTCATAAGAGGCCTCTTGCCCTTTACTTCTTAATTCATCATAACGGCGCTGTGCACGTATGGCAGCCGAGGCGGTTACAAATATTTTCAGTTCGGCATCGGGGAAAACAACGGTTCCAATGTCCCTTCCGTCCATGACAATTCCTTTGGCCTTTCCCATTTCCTGTTGTTGTCTCACCAAAGCCTCACGTACAAAACCCAAGGCGGCGATAGGACTTACATGAGAGGAAACTTCCATGCTGCGGATGGCATCCTCTACATTTGTATCGTTCAGGAAAGTCATGGGGCGTTGTGTTTCCGGATTTAACCGGAATGAAATATGTATATCGGGCATCGCTGTTTTTAACGCTTCGGTGTCGATGCCTCTTTCCGTAAAGAACCCTTTCTGCAGGCTATATAATGTAACAGCACGATACATGGCACCGCTATCAATATAAATGTATCCTATTTCACGTGCCAAGTCTTTGGCCATCGTGCTTTTTCCACATGATGAATAACCGTCAATGGCAATAGTTATTTTTTTCATATATAATTAATGTATAGGTGACTACTAAAAACGCTTCAAAGATAGATAAAAGTTGGGTGTATGTCTATGAAATCGGATGAAAATAAAATGAATTAGCATATTTTTCATGTGAAAATACTTTTTATTTAAAAGATTTGTGTTACATTTGCCCTCAGTGAGAAACACTTAATTTTAAAACACAATTTATGGAAGTTAAAAAATCGCCTAAAGCAGATCTCGAAGGTAAAAAGAGTACCTGGCTGCTTATCGGTTATGTGTTTATCCTTGCTCTCATGTTTGTAGCTTTCGAATGGACTGATCGCGACAAGCAAGTGACTACGGAAACAGGTATAACCGATGTCGTATTTGAAGAAGAAATTATCCCTATTACGGAACAGGAACAAAAACAAGCTCCTCCTCCTCCCGAAGCTCCTAAGGTAGAAGAAGTGCTTCAGATCGTTGAAAACGATGCTAAAGTAGAAGAAACTGCCATTCAGGCTTCTGAAGAAACAGGTCAGGCTGTGGAAGTTAAATATGTTCCGGTAGAAGTGGAAGAAGAAGAACCTGAAGAACAGCAGATATTCCAAGTTGTAGAGGAAATGCCTGAATTCCCCGGAGGTATGGCTGAATGTTTGAAGTTCTTGGGTAAGAATATTAAATACCCCACTATTTCTCAGGAAAACGGTGTGCAAGGTAAGGTTATCGTTCAGTTTGTCGTTAATAAGGACGGTTCTATCGTTGACCCGGTGGTTGTGCGTAGTGTAGACCCCTACTTGGATAAGGAAGCACTCCGTGTAATCAAGACCATGCCGAAATGGAAACCTGGCAAACAGCGTGGTAAAGCTGTACGTGTGAAATATACAGTGCCTGTAACTTTCAAATTACAGTAATAAAATACTTTAATATCTTAATTAAGAGGCTGCCTTTAAAAAGCAGCCTCTTTTTCTAGAACCCCTTAATCAAAATAATTTATGGCTTTTTCTGCAGACCAGTTATTGGAAAAGGTAAATACTTATCTTGCTACGATGCCTTATGTGCGCGAACCAAAAGGATTGTATGCTCCTATAGAGTATGTCTTGTCATTAGGCGGTAAACGTATCCGTCCTGTTTTGATGTTGCTTTCCTATCAGCTTTACAAAGAGAATGTGGATGATATTTTGCCACAAGCGGCAGGTATAGAGACTTATCATAATTATACATTGTTGCATGATGATTTGATGGATTGTGCGGATATGCGCAGAAACAAGCCTACCGTGCATAAGGTTTGGGATGAGAATACGGCTATTCTTTCGGGGGATGCCATGCTGGTGTTGGCTTATCGGCTGATGAACAATTGTCCGGAGCGTTATTTGAAGCAAGTGATGGATATTTTCAGTCAGACTGCTTTGGAAATTTGTGAGGGACAGCAGTGGGATATGGAATTTGAAACCCGGAATGATGTTACTGTTCCCGAATATATGGAGATGATTCGTTTAAAGACATCGGTACTTTTATCTGCTGCGTTAAAAATTGGTGCTGTATTAGGGGGGGCTTCGGAAGATGATGCCCGCAAATTATACGATTTCGGTATCAAAATGGGATTGGCATTCCAGTTACAGGATGATTATCTGGATGTGTATGGGGATTCGAAAGTGTTTGGAAAAAATATAGGTGGAGATATTTTATGCAATAAGAAGACTTTTATGCTGATCAATGCGTTGGCTTTGGCAGATGGGATACAACGGAAGGAGTTGGAAAAATGGATAGCTTCTACCGCTTTTTGTCCGAAAGAAAAGATAAAAGCTGTAACAGCTCTTTATGATAAGATAGGCATCGGCGGAATTTGTGAAGAAAAGATTAACGCTTATTATGTCGAGGGGCTTTCGTTGTTGGAAAGTATAGCTGTGCCTTCTGAAAGAAAAGAAGAGCTGAAGTCTTTTGTTTGTCATTTAATGAATAGAAAAGTATAATATGATTGACACGCATTCTCATTTGTTTGTTGAGGAGTTTGATGAGGATTTGCCGGCTGTGATAGAACGTGCTCGGGATTCCGGAGTGTCTAAAGTCTTTATGCCCAATATTGATGACACCACGGTGGAAGCGATGTTGAATGTCTGTACGGCATATAAGGGGTATTGTTTTCCTATGATTGGATTTCATCCGACTTCTGTTGGGGCTGATTCGTTATTCCGTATTTATGAGATGAAAAAGCTGCTTTCCGGTGAACATCCTTTTGTGGCTGTAGGTGAGGTTGGAATGGATTTGTATTGGGATAAGACATATTTGAAAGAACAACAGAAGGCGTTGGATATACAGATTCAATGGGCATTGGAATATCATCTGCCTTTGGTGTTGCATTGCCGTGAAGCTTTTCCGGAGTTGTTTGAAGTGATGGAACCTTATAAAAAAACTGAGTTAAGCGGTATCTTTCATAGTTTTACGGGTACTCTGGAGGAAGCAGGGCAGGTTTTAGAGTATGCTCGTTTTTTCTTTGGGATCAATGGAGTCGTTACATTCAAGAAGAGTAGTCTGGCTGAGGTCTTACCTCATATTCCCTTAGGCAGAATCGTTCTTGAAACGGATTCTCCTTATTTGGCTCCTGTGCCTTTCAGGGGAAAACGGAACGAGTCTTCTTATATAAAGAATGTAGCGATGAAACTTGCCGAAATCTATGGTCTGGATTTTAAAGATGTGGATAGAATTACTGCCAATAATGCTTTAAAAGTGTTCAAAATGGCTGAATAAGTTTTTAAAGTTTATTAATTTTGATAGGTAATTTAAATATTGGCAGGGCTAATTCTACGTAAGACGAAAAAAAAGAATACATTTGTAGCTGAAATCGCTTGCAGTTCCCGATTTTCTTTGTAATTTGCACCCGATTTTAAAAAAGATAGTATTGTGTCGCCCGAAAAGGAGAGATGCTCGAGTGGTTGAAGAGGCACGCCTGGAAAGCGTGTAAACGCCAAAAGTGTTTCGCGGGTTCGAATCCCGCTCTCTCCGCATTGTAATGGAAAGCACAACAGACTGGAAGACAATTAAAACAAATAAATAACAATTAATTAATTAATCTTAAAAATTAGACACACAATGAAAAAGTTATTTGCAATTCTTGCAGTGATGGGAGTCCTTACTTTAGGATCAGTTCAGCCTGTTATGGCTCAAGACGCAGCTCCGGCTCAAACAGAACAGACTACTGAAGCAGCAGTGGTTGAAGAAGGTGGTGGTCTTCACAAAGAGTTAAAAACCAAATTTATTGAAGGTGATGCCAGCTTCATGTCATTGGTAGCTATCGCATTGGTTTTAGGTTTGGCTTTCTGTATTGAACGTATCATTTATTTGAGCTTGGCTGAAACGAATACAAAGAAGTTGATGGCTAACATTGAGGCTGCTTTGGAAAAAGGTGATGTTGAAGCTGCTAAAACTGTATGTCGCAATACTCGTGGTCCGGTTGCTTCTATTTGTTATCAAGGCTTGATGAGAATAGATGAAGGTATTGATGTAGTAGAACGTTCAGTTGTTTCTTACGGTGGAGTTCAAGCCGGTTATTTGGAAAAAGGATGTTCTTGGATTACATTGTTCATCGCAATGGCTCCGTCTTTGGGATTCTTGGGTACTGTAATCGGTATGGTTATGGCGTTCGATAAGATTCAGCAGGCTGGTGATATTTCTCCGACAGTTGTAGCTGGTGGTATGAAAGTGGCTTTGATTACTACTATCTTCGGTTTGGTTGTAGCATTGATTCTTCAGGTATTCTATAACTACATCCTTTCTAAGATTGAAGGTTTGACAAGTGAAATGGAAGACTCTTCTATCACTTTGTTGGATATGATCACTAAATATAACTTGAAATACAAAAAATAATTAGGAGATGGCTAAGTTATCATATAAAGTGTCTTACTACATAATGTACATTTGCTTTGCGCTGATTCTTGTCGTGCTGGGAATGTTCTATTTTGTAGGATACAATAATCCGGTAGGTGAATATAATGCACCTGAACATACGGAAACATTGATTTACTTAATGTATGCAATGTTTGGAATATGTGTGGCAGTAACTGTAATTGGTGCGATAGCACAATTTGGCGCTGCTTTGAGAGATAATCCTAAAAGTGCAATAAAGTCTTTGATCGGCTTGGTCTTGTTTGTGGTAGTATTGGTCGTTTCTTACGGTATGGGTTCTGACTCTCCTGTTGTTTTGGCCGATGGTAGTGCTTACACTGATACAGGTTGGTTGAAAATTACTGATATGCTGATTTACTCCATTTATTTCTTGTTTGGTGTGGCTGCAATCGGTACTTTAGTAAACTTGAGCGGTATCTTTAAAAGATAATATTATCTACATTGATTAAATAATTTAAAACGAAGTAAGTAAAATGGCAAGAAAAAAAAGAGGCGTACCTGGAATTAACTCCAGTTCAACAGCTGATATTGCCTTTATGTTGCTTATT
>ULTE01042214.1_pt1 | contig 10252 bp, 7 predicted proteins | sample 1957401 | NCBI WGS metagenome assembly ULTE01 (sample SAMEA4835728, study PRJEB28245) | human gut metagenome | biome: gut microbiome; material: fecal sample | place: Denmark | collected 2008 | reverse complement strand
AAGACCGCCGACGCCCTCAAACGTGCTCTTGTAGCCGCGCAGATGGACGTGGCCGCTGTTCCAGCAGTTCGTCAGCGTTACGCCGCCGATGCCGGTATTGCCGACGATGCCGCCGACCTGCCCCTGATAGCCGGTGATGTCCACTTCGTTGGAGCAGCCGATGAAGTCGGTCTCCTGCGCGCTGCCGACAAGACCGCCGTGGGAGAAAATATCATCGTTTGTCGCAGAGCCGGTGAGAGTCACATAGTTGTGGCAGTTCTCGACAGTGGAACGGCGGTGCGTGGAAACGCCGCACGTGCGTCCGGCAAGACCGCCGACCATGCGGGTCACGGCCATCGCCGTGCCGTAGACCGAGAGGTTCTTGATCGTCACGCCGTCGCACTCGCCGAAGAGGCCGATGTAATAGGTGTTGCCGTTCGTATAGTTTGAGGCGTTGCCCTTGAGATACAAACCGGTGATCTTGTGGCCCTGGCCATCAAAAGTGCCGCTGTATATTCTGTTATTCGCGTGATCGCCGATCGGCGTCCACGGGTTCGCCGAGCTGCAGATGCCGCTGAGATCGATGTCGTCCGTCAGACGGGCGTTGAGCGCGGCGTTATCCTTCGAGGCGTTGACCTCGTTGGCAAACCACTGGAGCTGCGCGCCGTTTGCGATCTCATAATAGCCGTCTTCCGCGAGAGCGGGCTTGCTCGGGTCGGTGACGGTAACGGTGCACTTCGCGGTGAAGCCGCCGTCCGCCGTGGTGACGGTAATGGTCGCCGTACCGGTGCCCACGCCGGTAACAACACCCTTCGTGCTGACGGTGGCAACGTCCGTGTTACTGCTCTTCCAGCTAACACGGGGGTTGTCCGCGTTCTGCGGCTCCACGGTCGCGGTAAGCGTCGCCTCTTCGCGGCGGATGAGCGAAAGCTCGCTCTTATCCAGCGTCACGCCCGTGACGGCAACCGCGCCGCCGGGGGCGGTGTTATCGCCATACACAAAGCCGAAGCAGTTGAAGTAGTCGTATTTGCTCTGCTCTTCGGCAGCGAAGTACCGGCTGTTCTCAATAAGATACGGGACCGGGAGCTTCAGCGTCTTGCCGCCGGAGGCGTTGTCCAGCAGTGCAAAGCCAGGACAGTCGTAGCCGGCAACAGCGCCTGTGGTATCAAGCAGAGCGCAATAGCTCAGGGGCGTATATTCAAAGTCCGCCGGGTAATTGACGTATACATAGTCCGTGCCTTTCGGAACGGTCACCGTGTAGAGCTTCTTATCGCCCGGAACCTTGAAATGGTTTACATAAATCGAACTCTCTTCGATGTTGTAGATATACTGCGTGCCCTCTGCGTCGAGCGTGATGGAGGCAAAATCGAAGCCCTTATAATGCTCCGCCGGGTCGAAGGGCTTCGAGCTGCTGCCAACGGTGACCTTCGCCGTCGCGGGAGCAAGGCGCGCGTCGGTCGTGCAGCAATTCGTGTCCATCGCCATCAGGTAATACGTACCAGCGTTTTCAAACGTATAGGCGTAGCTGCTGCCGCCGTCCTGCTCGGGCAAAACAGCGTCCAGAAGCGTCATATTTTCGTCGTAAACGCCGACATCCATGCCGGTCACGGCGGTGAACGTATCGCTGCCGCCGTCGGAGACGGATTTGGTGTCATACTTGAGCGTGGAAAAACTGACCGTGCCGCCCGGCGCAACGCTGTAGGCATCCTGATCGAAGCGCGCGAACGCGCCGCCGTCCGACCAGAAGCTCCAGTTGCTGTACATGGCGACGTCGATCGTGTCGCCGTCCGAGAGGAGGATGTAGTCCGCCGTCGAACCCCAGCCCGCGCTCATCAGAGGATAGATATGGTTGCGGTAGTACATGAGATTCTGGTCGTGACCCCAGAAATTCTCCATGTACATGGACGTGGCGCTGCCGGAGAGACTGAGAGCAGCGCCCGTATCGTCATACGCCTTATCGCCGCTTATCCACGAGACACCGGCGCCGCCGGCGTGGTCGACGATCTTCGTGCTGCCGCTCGTGACCTCCGCCGGATTCAGCCCGAGATAGTATACGCCAATCATGTAAAGATACAGATGCAGCGCCGTCGGACGCTCGACGATCTTCTCATCCACATACTTGCCCGAGCCGTTTTCCGTGTGGTAACGGTAATACGCGCCAAGATCCTGGTTGGCCAGATCGAAGTACGGGACGGTCACCTCAAGATGCGAGATGGGCGTGCCGTCCTTGCCCTGAACAGGCATGCCGTCGCTCGAGATCGTCACATACACCGTGACCGAATTGGCGGGCGACTCATCGTAGCGGTACTGGTTCTCGTCGCCCTTCGGGGCCTCCGTGACGGTGATCGTGAGCTGCACGCTGGCCGTCTCGCCGTTGGAGCACGCCGCCGTGACAGTCGGAGTATACGTGCCCATGGCGGAGTTCGTGAACGAGAGACACTGTTGCCCATCGACCTCGGCGATTTGGGTATGCTCGCCGTAATCGCCGTTGTCCAGCGTATAGGTCAGCGTATGGCCTTCGCTGTCGGTGAAATACTGCGCAAGCTGAACCGTAAGGTTCTCTCCCTGCTTTGCTGTAAAGGTTTTGTCCGCACCCGTCGCCGTGAGGCATCCGTCCGCCGCGAGCGCCGATACCGGCAGCAGCGAGAACACCATCAGCAGCGCGAGAAGCAGTGCAAGACCTTTCTTACCCGTTTGCATTGGTTTTTTCCCTTCCTTTCCGATGATTCCTTGAACTTACCTTTTATATTTATATCAAGCGCAGAATCTCCGAGGCATCTTCCGCCGTGATCCTCCCGTCACCGTTCAGATCGGCCTTCAGCCAGGCTTCGGCGTTCTTCGTCTCGAAGCGCTGCTGTCCGCAGCTGATGGAATAGATCCTCTGCGCGTCATTGATCTCCGTAACGCCGGAGCCGTTCACGTCCCCGTCGTAGCAGACCGTATCGCTGCCGCCGCTGCACCGCACGCGGGAAACGCGCGCCGCCGCATCGTTGGCCGTTGTCAGCGCGCACCACGCGCCGTAGGTTTCCGAGCAGAGCATTTCCGCGCCGTCCAATGTCCAGCGGCAGCGCGTGCCGGGCTCGGCCGCGACCTTCACGAGATACACCGCACCGTCCTCGCTCCCGGCGTATTCCGTCACGGATATCTCCGGCAGGGTTTCAGGCGTTTCGTATGCCGCATAGTACGCCGCGGGGCGGTAATAGTTATCCATGCCGAAATCCTCGGCATAGGAGACCGTGACGCCGCCGCGCATGCAGTGGCACATGAGCACGCGCCCATCGTCCGCAAAGCCCGTCACGATGCCGACGTGGTCGGTTTCCGCCGTGCCCTCGCCGCCGAAGACGAGATCGCCGGGCCGCAGCTCTTCGCGCGTTATCGCTTCGCACGCAAGACGCTGCGCGCTCGTCCCCTCGCCGATGGTGGGAAGCGCCTCGACCGTCCCGGCGGCGTTGAGCAGCACCCACGTCACAAAACCGGAGCAGTCCAGACCGTCGGTGAATATTTCGCCGTTCTCGTTCTGCTGCGGGAAGCCCCAGAAGGGGCTGCGGCCCAGGTTGTTATATTTGCCGCCCCAGAGATATTCGATCCTTCCCTGCTGCGCGAGCGCGAGACGGACCACATCCTCGCGGAGTGTATATACCCTCTCCCCCGCGCCGGACTCGACCCAGCCGTACCCGCGCCAGAGAGAGATGAGCTTGTCCCACTCATCCCCGGTGCACAGCGCCTGATAGCGCTCCTGCTCTTCCGCGGTCACGAGAAGCGCCGATGCGCTGCGCGAGAGCGATATCTTAAAAGAAAGCGCATACTTCGTTTTTATAACGTTCGGCTCGCCGGTCTCATCATTGAGCGTGCCGTCGGTCATGTCCGTTTCCATGAGCGTGCAGGAAACGGCGCTCATAGCGCCGAACACCGTGCGGAGCACGGAGAGCTCCTTTGCCGTGAGATAGGCCTCCGTCAGCTCGTCCGCCGTTTTGCCGGTCTTCGCGGCGAACGCCGCGGCGATGAACGGCAGCGCGTCCATGTTGTCGGTGAGCGTACCGTTTCCGTAGGCGAGCGTTATCTCTTCGATCTCTTTCTCGGCGCTCTGTTCCGCTTCGGTCAGCACGAGCGTCTGCACAAGGCCGTCAAGGAGAGCGTCCAGTGCCTGCGGGAACGGGAGTCCCTCGGTAAGGACGCGAAAATACTCGCTCGGCTCCACGGCGGTCTCGCGCGTTTCGAGAGCTTCAAGTTCCGGTTCGGGCGTTTCCGTCGGTTCCGGGGATTCGGTCGGTTCCGGGGATTCCACCGGTTCGGGGGACTCCGCCGGTTCGGGCGTTTCCGCCGGTTCCGGCGTTTCCGTCGGCTCCGGGGCTTCCGTCGGTTCCGGGAATTCCGCCGCTTCCGGGGCTTCCGTCGGTTCCGGGGTTACCTCCGGTTCGGGCATTTTCTCCGGCCCGGACGCTTCTTCGGTTTCCGGGACGTCCTCCGCCGCGGGGGTCTCCTTCGGTGCGGATGTCTTCTCCGGTTTGGGGAACGCTTCCGGCCTCGGCGTTATCTCCGGCGCAGGTTCCGCAGCCGCCGTCGCCGCCGGTTCATCGGCGTCGGCCGCCAGCGCAGCCGGCGAAACTGCCGCGAGCATCGCCGCCGAAAGAAGCAGCGCCAGTGTTTTTTGTAAATTTCTTCTCATACGATCATTCCTTAAAGAAGGACACTCTTCTGGAGTTCCGCGTGGACGGGCTGGCCGTTTTTCACCGTGATCACGATCTTGCCGTAACCCAGCTCGCGGATCAGGCGCAGGATCTCCTCGTCCTGTTCCGTCCGCTCCGGCGGAACGGTTTTCGTCATTTCGTCCGGCATCGCTGTCGTCATTCCGATCTTCATCTCCTTTTTTCCGAGCGTCGTTTTGACAAAAAACAGCCCTCCGTCGATAAGACAGAGGGCTGTTTGTGCGCAAAAGGAACACCAACGGACACCCTATAGGCCGGACGCGGTTCAGTTAACTGAACTGCCCCCATAGGGAGGGTCGTTGGCGGATCTGCAATCAGTAAAAACATACGGAGAGCTCGCCCGCTGTCTCGGGTTCCGGACTTTGGTAATTCTCCTGGCTCGCGCTGCGTGAAAAGTTCTTCTTTTCCTCGTCCGGAATCTACCTTCTCCCGAGGCTGACTGCCCCGAAATGGCGGACTTTCGTCCCTGCGGCTCTCCGCCGCTTCGATCCGGACTCGCGCATACAGTACCGTGCGTGCAGGGGATTCGCACCCCTTTCCTTTTTCACCGCCGCCTGACTTTCAAAAAAGCCTTTACAGCAAACGGCTACCTGTCCGATAGATCCATATTCAATTCTAAATAAATTATACCGGGTGTCTTGGAAAAGTCAAGGTTTGGCACCGGCATTTTTTGGCAAAATTCTGGCTTTTTCCTTTCTTAATATATTTATTTTAAATTACTGCCATATCATTTTAAAAAAGATATGCCCCCGGCTTTTTCCGGGGGCATACGGCTTTATTCCCATTGCTTCCACACGTCCGGGCAGTACCCGGCGGTGGCCTGTTTTCCGTTGCGGACAACGGGCGTTTTCAAAAGCGTGGGGTCTTCCAGAATGCGCTCGAGCTTATCGTCCGCGCGGGCAAGATAGCGCAGCAGCGCCGCGTCCGGGTGCTTTTCGTCGATGAGATCCTCAAGCCCCACGGCGTTTTTCACGCTTTGCAGCTCGCCGCGGCTGATGCCGTAGCGGTTGAGATCGATGTACTGGTATTTGATGCGGCGCTCTTTAAAGTACCGCTCCGCCTTTTTCGTGTCAAAGCACTTGCTTTTGCCGAAGATCTGTATGTTCACAGCGCTTCCCCCAGGAACCGGTGGAGGTTGTGGAAGAAGATATCCTGCACGAGCGCTTCGCTGAAGCGGTGCGCGAGCATCTGCTCATACAGCTCTTCCATGCTCTCCACGCCGGTGATGCCCTCCGGCAGCGACTCGATGCCGTCAAAATCGGTGCCGAGACAGAGATTTTCGCGCGCGTCCATGCAGAGGAAATGGTCGATGTGCGCGAGCACGGCGTCCATATTCCGCCCGAGACCGAGAAAGGCGGGGCAGAGATTCAGCCCGATGACGCCCTCGTTGTGGACGATGGCGCTGATCTGCGCGTCGGTCAGATTGCGCGGATGGTCGCACACGGACTTCGCGTTCGAGTGGCTGCACAGCACCGGGCGCTTCGCAATGCGCATCACGTCCCAGAACGTTTTTTCCGAGGCGTGGGAGAGATCGACCGCGACGCCTTTTTCCCAGCAGGTGTTCACGAAGCGGACGCCGTCGGCGGTCAGGCCCGCGCCGGTATCCATTGCCGAACCGCACAGGCGGTTATCCTTGTTCCAGCAGAGCGTCCCCATGCGCACGCCGCGGCGGTAGCCGTCGAGCAGACCTGCGACGCTGCACCGGAGGAGATTGGCGCCCTCGACCGAGAGGAACACGGCGACCATATCGTCCTTCGCGGCGGCGTCAGCCTCCGCGACGCTCGTGCAGAGCGCGGCGAGATCGCGGTTTTCCTTCAGCTCACGCTCAACGGTGAGCATGATGCGGCGGAACGCCGTGGGGCCGTCAAAGCCCGGCGGTGCCCAGATCGCCATGACCTGCGCGGCGGGGGCGTAGTGGTGCAGACGCAGAAGATCGATGTGGTTCCGGCTGCTCTGGCGCAGGGAATTGAACTTCGTCAGAGTGTCGCAGTGAGCGTCGAAATACGGGATGCAGTACGGCAGAGCCATGGCGATAGTCTCCTTTTTCTATATTTTCAAGGGGATAACCCCTCAGTCACGGCTTGCGCCGTGACAGCTCCTCTGTTAGGGGAGCCAAGTGGGTTTGCGAAAAACGGTCTTGCCTCCCCTAACAGGGGAGGTGGCAAAAACGAAGTTTTTGACGGAGGGGTTTTCCTCGTTTAGACTTCCATGATGATCGGCAAAATCATTGGGCTGCGGCGGGTCTTTTTGAAGAGATAACCGGAAAGGCCGGACTTCACGCGGCTTTTGATGCTTGCCCAGTCGGTGATGCCGTTATCCTCGCAGTAGGCGATGCTCTCCATCGCCACGCGGCGCAGCTCGTCGATGAGCTTGTCGTTTTCCTTTTCATAGACAAAGCCGCGGCTGATGATGTCCGGGCCGGAGATGAGCTGCGCGTTCTCCGCCGAGAGCGTCATAACGACGACGACCATGCCCTCGTCGGCAAGGAGCTTGCGGTCGCGCAGCACCACAGTGCCGACGTCGCCGACGCCCATGCCGTCCACGAGCACGCGGCCGGACGGGACGGTCGCGCCGAGCTTGGCGGATTTGGCGGTCAGCTCAATGACTCTGCCGTTCTCGCCGATGATGATGTTCCGCCGGTCGTGACCCATACCCACGATCATGTCGCCGCTCTTGTGGAGCATGCGGCGCTCGCCGTGCACGGGGATGAAGAACTTCGGCTTTACGAGCGCGTACATCATTTTGAGCTCTTCCTGGCAGGCATGGCCCGATACGTGCAGATCGGTGCCGCGCTCGTAGATGACCTCCGCGCCCTTGGCGAAGAGCTCGTCAATAACGCGGGAGATCGTCGTCTCGTTGCCGGGAATGGCGCTCGCGGAGATGATGACGCGGTCACCCGAGCCGATGTCCACCTGTTTATGCTCGGAAAACGCCATGCGGTAGAGCGCGGACATGCTCTCGCCCTGGCTGCCGGTGGAGAGGATGACGAGCTTGTTGCGCGGCACGGAGCCGATGCGCTTCATGTCCACAAGAATGCCGTCCGGCACCTTCATATAGCCGAGCTCCACACAGAGCTTCACCACGTTTTCCATGCTCCGCCCCGTGATGCCGACCTTGCGCTTGTACTTGACGGCGAGATCGATGATCTGCCGGATGCGGTCCACGTTCGAGGCGAACGTCGTTACGATGATGCGCTTGTCGCAATCCTTGAAGAGCTGGTCGAAGCGGTCGTGCACCTTGCTCTCGGAGAGCGAATGGCCGGGGCGTTCCACGTTCGTGGAGTCCATAAGCAGCGCGAGCACGCCCTCGCGCCCCAGCTCGCCGAAGCGCGTGAGATCGGTCATCTCGCCCTGCAGGGGCGTGACGTCGATCTTGAAGTCGCCGGTCTGGACAACGGTGCCGATCGGCGTTTTGATCGCAAACGCCACGGAATCGGCGATCGAGTGGTTCACGTGGATGAACTCCACCTTGAAGCACCCGGCGGAGATTGTCTCGCCCGCCTCAACGGTGACGATCTTCGTTTTATCGAGCAGGCCACGCTCCTGCAGCTTGAGCTGCACGAGCCCCGCGGTCAGGCGCGTCGTATAGATGGGCGGGTTGATCCGGTCCATCACATACGGCAGCGCGCCGATGTGGTCCTCGTGGCCGTGCGTGAGAAATACGCCGCGGATGCGGCTCTTGTTCTTCACAAGATAGCTCACGTCGGGAATGACAACATCCACGCCGTACATATCGTCGTCCGGGAAGCCCATGCCGCAGTCCACGACTATGATGTCCCGGCCGTACTCGTACGCCGTGAGGTTCTTGCCGATCTCGTTGAGACCGCCAAGGGGAATGATCTTCAGTTTTTGTGCCATAAAATAATAGTTACTCCTGTTAGATAGATTTAGATATGTATCCGGACGGGCCGCGCCCTTACCGGATTATGTTCGCAGTTGGGGAGGTTTATACCTCCGTTACATTTCGCGGCGGCCTTCGAGCGCTTTGAGCATGGTGGCGTCGTCCGCGTATTCGAGATTCGAGCCGACCGGCACGCCGAAGCCGAGGCGCGTGATGCGGATGCCGAAGGGCTTCAAAAGGCGCGAGAGGTACATCGCCGTGGCGTCGCCTTCGGTGTCGGGGTTCGTGGCGAGGATGACCTCCTCCACCCCGCCCTGCGCCACGCGCTCGAGAAGCTCGCGGATGCGCAGATCGTCCGGCCCGACGCGGTTCATCGGCGAGAGAGCGCCGTGGAGCACATGGTATACGCCGTGGTATTCCCGGCTGCGCTCAATGCTGAGCACATCGCGCGGCTCGGATACGACGCAGATCGTCGTTTTGTCCCGGCTGTCGGACGCGCACACCGGGCAGAGCTCGCCGTCCGTCAGGTTCTGGCACACCGGGCAGGTGTGGACGCTCTTCTTCGCTTCGAGCACAGCGTTGGCAAAGCGGTCCGCTTCCTCCTGCGGGAGCGAGAGCACATGAAACGCCAGCCGCTGCGCGCTTTTGCGCCCGATGCCGGGGAGCGAGGCGAAGCCGTCGATGAGATTTTCCATAGCCGCCGGAAAGAACGATGCCATAATACTATATTACACTCCTTGAAAAATCAGGCGTTTCGGATCGAAGAGACGGCCGCGGCGCGGTCCGCCCTGCCGAAAACGGCGCTGCCCGCCACGAGCACATCGCACCCCGCCGCCTTCACGAGCGGCGCGGTGTTCGCGTCGATGCCGCCGTCGCACTCGAGCGCGCAGGAAAGGCCGCGCTCCGTGATCCAGGCGCGGATCGTTTCAATCTTCGGCAGCATATCCGCCATGAACTTCTGCCCGCCGAAGCCCGGTTCGACCGTCATCACGAGCACCATGTCGAGCGTATCGAGCCACGGGAGCACCGCCTCCGCCGCCGTTGCGGGCTTGAGCGCCACGGCCGCCATCTTCCCCGCCGCCTTGATCTCGGCAATGGCCGCCGTGATATTCTCCGGCGTGTCGGCTTCCGCGTGTACCGTTACAAGATCGGCCCCCGCCTCGCAGAAGCGTCTGGCGTAGCGCACGGGCTTTTCGATCATAAGGTGGACATCGAGGAACATATCGGTCGCCTTCCGCACCGAGGCGAGCACGGGAAGGCCGATGGAGATGTTCGGGACAAAGACGCCGTCCATCACGTCATAGTGGATCCAGTCCGCGCCGCCTTGCCGGACGGATTCGATCTCCTCACCCAGACGGGCGAAATCGGCGGACAGGATGGACGGGGCGATCTTCAGCATGGCGGTATTCCTCCGGTATGTGTCGCGGGGTCGTCCCCCGGCATAAGTATGGTTGCGGGCAGAGGCTCGAGCGCTGTCTTTTTCGATACGGGGGACACCGGCCGTCCGGTGTCTCCCGGCTGTGCGCCTACAGAGCCAATTTGTATTATATACCAAACCGCCTCATAATTCAAGTGAACAGATATACAACTGTGCTTGACGGAAAAGGCGAATCCATGTAGAATGTAGTGTGATTCTCGAAGGAGGCGGTTTTATGCGGAGAAAGCGTCGCCGCGGCATCGGGCCGGTCGGCACGATCGTTCTTATATGGGTATTTTTTGCGTTCATT
>ULTE01058864.1_pt1 | contig 10307 bp, 6 predicted proteins | sample 1957401 | NCBI WGS metagenome assembly ULTE01 (sample SAMEA4835728, study PRJEB28245) | human gut metagenome | biome: gut microbiome; material: fecal sample | place: Denmark | collected 2008 | reverse complement strand
TGCGCCACGGTGAGCCGACCGCCGGGGGCGAGCAGCGCGGCAAGGCGCGCCACGAGCCGCTCCGGGTCGGGAAAATGCGGAAAGGCGTTATAGATGACGATCGCGTCAAAGCCCTCGCCGAGCGGCGCGGTCTCCGCGTCGCCGCAGACGAAGCGCACGTTCTCCTGCGGGAATTTTTTGCGCGCGATGCGGATCATCTCCGGGGAGATGTCCACGGCGGTGACGCTCTCAACGTTCCGGCGCAGATAGTCGCCGATGAGCACGCCCGTGCCGCAGGCAATGTCCAGCACGCGGCTGCCCGCCGTCACCTTCGCGTTATCGAGAATGCGGCCGATCTTCTCGTCGCTGCGGACCATACCGGCGTCCCATTCTCCGGCGCGCTCATCGAAGAACGCGATCACATCCTTCTGCTCGATCATCCCTGCGTCCCCACAAAGAACGTGGCGGTGTCGATCTTCTGGTAGCCGCCGAAGCTGTTCGGGCAGGCATAGATCTCTTCGGCCAGAGGCTTTCCGAGGAACGCGGTCGTGACGCGGTCCGTCACTTCGGTCATGTCAACATCCTCAAAGCGATCGGGATAGGCGGTCTTTGCGGCGAACCACGTGTTGATGAGCGCGATCTCATAGTTGGTATAGTAGGCGTTGTAGGCAAGCTGGAGATACGCTTCGCCCTCGCGCCAGGCGCGGCAGGTATCGAACATCGTGGGATCCTCGGCGTAAAGAGGCTTGATGTTCTTCACGGCGGCGGCGTCAAAGATCATGGCGTCCATGTCCTCGCCGAGCGCGACGAATTTCTCCGCCTCGATCGGCTGCGCGCCGGGCGCTCCAAGGTCGGAGACAACGTTCTTCACGTTCGCCACGCGGAAGGAAACATAGTCCTGCGCGGTCATCAGGTGGTTCGTCGTGCCCCAGTTGCCGAGACCGCAGATATAAACGGCGGGCTTGTCCTCTTCGGCGATATCGGCGGTATGCGCTTCGATCCCGGCGCGCTCGGCGGCGATGAAGCCGATGAGTGTCTCTGCCTTCTCGCTCTCTTCAAAGATCGTGCCGAGAAGGCGGACGCTTTCGTTGAATCTCTCGTCAAACACGCTGTCCGGACCGCTCATCAGCGTCACGACCGGGACGCCGAGCTGCTCCTGCAGGGCGTTGGCCTTATCCGTATCGCCGTAAAGGGAGATGACGATATCCGGCTCGCAGGTGAGGATCTTCTCCGCCTCGGGGCTCTGGGCATTCGGCCCGCCGACGCCGCAGGAGGGCAGCGACGCGAACACATCGCTGTGGGCGAGCACATAGGGCCGCGCGACGGAATCGAACATCTTCGGGCGCTCGGAGAGCGTTTCGTTGTCGATATCCTCCACGCCGCAGAGCAGGGATACGTCGCCGATGTAGCTGTAGAGCCGCAGCGCACCTGCGCCGATGCACACGACGCGCTTATACGAGCCCGGCGTCACGGTGATCTCCCGGCCGATGAGGTCGGTAACGGTGATCTCCGCGCTCTCGGCGGGCGCTTCCGTCGCTTCGACCGGTGCTTCCGTGGGAGCTTCCGTGGCCGCCGGGGTCTCGGTCGGGGCCGCGCCGCACGCGGCAAGCGAAAGGAGCATTGCAAGCGCGAGCAGCAGAGAAAGGAGCTTAGCTTTCTTCATAGTATTTTCCTCCCAAAATAACTTTCTTTCCGTCTACGGTGATGATGCGGGATTGAATATCGAAAATGTCCCCGATCACTTCGCTCGTGAGTACGCTCTCGTCTCCGGCGTAGCGCACCGCGCCGTCCCGGAGCAGGAAAAACTTATCGCCCAGACACAGCGCCTGGTTGAGATCGTGCAGCGAGCTCAAAATGGCGACGCCGCGCTGCCGCGCCGCCTTTTTCGCCTCGTCGATGATGAGCTCTTCGTTTGCGATATCGAGATTGCCGGTCGGCTCATCGAAAATGAGCAGACGCGGCTCCTGCACGAGCGCGCGGGCGATGGCGATCTTCTGCTTCTCGCCGCCGGAGAGCTCCTCCGCGCTGCGGTCGGCGAGCGGTTCAAGATGCATCTCGGCGAGAATGTGCTCGGCGGCCTCGATATCCTCGCGGCCCGGCTGCATGCCGAAGCGGGAGACCCGCCCGAGCAGGATCGAGTCGAACACGCTCAGCGCGCCGAAATGGATGTGCTGCGGCACATAAGCGACGAGCTTTGCCCTCTCGCGCCGCGGCATTTTCAAAAGATCCTCGCCGTCGAAGCGGATCGAGCCGCTCTCCGGCGCGGCAAGGCCGAGAATGCACTGAAAAAGCGTCGTTTTGCCCGCGCCGTTTTTGCCGAGAAGGATCCCGATCTCGCCGTCGTTGAGCGTGAGCGAAACGCCCCGGAGCACCGGCTCGGCCCGGCGGGAATACCGAAAGACTACATTTTCCAGCTCTAACATTGGCCGTGCTCCTTCCGCGAAAAGATGATCGTAAGGAAGAACGGCGCGCCGAGCAGCGACGTGATCGCGCCGACGGGCAGCGCGCTGCCGCTGCCGAGCGAGCGGGAGAGCGCGTCCGCGCAGAGAAGGAGCAGGCTCCCCAGGAGCGCCGACGCGGGGATGGAAACGCGGTGATCCTGCCCGAGCAGACGCTTTGCCACGTGCGGGCAGATGATGCCGACAAAGCCGATGATGCCGAGACTCGATACGCACGCCGCCGTCATCAGCGAGGCGAGCAGCAGCGAAAAAAAGCGCAGGCGCGAAACGTTCACGCCCATGCTGCCCGCAGCAGCGTCGCCGCTCAAAAGGGCATTATACCGCCACGCGAGCGCGGAAAATACCGCCAGCCCCGGCGCCGCGGCGCAGAGCATGAGAAGGTCGGTCTTATATGTCGCGCGGCCGAGATCACCGAAATTCCACACGACCGCGGCGGAAAGGCCGACGTCCGTGGCGTAAAACTGCAGAAGCGTCGTTGCCGCCGTCCAGATCGCGCCGACGGCGATGCCCGCGAGCACCACGACGTTCGGCGAGAACGCCTTCACGCGGCAGAGCGCGAGAATGAGCAGAATGGAAAGCGCCGAGAAGAGAAAGGCCGTCACGCTCGCGGCGAACGGGTTTACCCCGGCGGTATAGCTGGCAAGATTGTTGCCCGTGGAGAGAAAGCCCCCGGCAAACACGATGATGGAGAGATTCGCGCCGAACACCGCGGCATTGGACACGCCCATCGTGGAGGGCGAGGCCATCGCGTTCGAGAGCGTCGTCTGCATGATGAGGCCGGAGACCGAGAGCGCGGCCCCGGCGATGAGCGCCGCGAGCACGCGCGGCACGCGGATCGAGCGGAGGATGCGCACGTTGGCGGCGGAGCCTTTTCCGAAAAGAGCGGCGACGCCGTCCGAAAAGCTCATGCGCGACGCGCCGACGAAAAGGCAGACGAGCGCCATAATAAGCACCGCAAGCGCAAGCGCGGCGATAATATACCGGGCGCGGGACTTTGCTTTCATGGCCGTTCGCTCCTTTCTCTTTTTGATCGGCGTCTCTGTATAATAGTCTTTTAATTATAAAGCTATCCACCCCCGGAGGGAAGCCCCCCAGGGGGATAAATTCTTTTCGGTTTAATATAACAAAGAGCCGGTGACTTCCCGTCACCGGCTCTTTGTCTTATAAATTTTCTTACGCAAGGAAGCCCTTGAGGATGCGGTCCTCCGCTTCCTCCTCGGTGAGGCCGAGCGTTTCAAGCTTCAAAAGCTGGTCGCCCGCTATGCGGCCGATGGCGGCCTCGTGGATGAGCTGCGCGTCGAGATCGTTCGCCGCGATCTCCGGCACGGAGCGGATCTTCGCCTCGTCCATGATGATGGAGTCACACTGCACATGGCCGAAGCACTTGGCGTTGCCGACGACACACGGGCGGAACACCTGCACGGAGTCGTTTTTCGCAACGCTTCGGGAGATCACGCGGCCGCGGGAGTTCTCGCCGTTGAGCTCAATGACCATGTCAGACTCGGCGCGCTGACTGCCGTGGGTGAGAAGGCGCTCGGTAATGACGACGTCCGCATCCTTGCCGCAGACGATGCGCGTATCGCGCCGCGTGGAGTCAATGCCGCCGATCTGACTCATGTCCATCTGTATCGACGCGCCCTCTTCAAGATAGACGATCGTCGTGGGGTTCATAACGTTTTTGCCGTTGCCGTCGCCCTCGCCGTAGTGCTTCTCAACGTACTTGACGCGGGCGTTTTTGCCGACGTAGAACGTGTGCACGCCGTCGTGCTCGGAAGCGTCCGAGCCGCAGTTGTGGATGCCGCAGCCGGCAATGATCGTGACGTCCGCGCCCTCGCCGACGTAAAAATCGTTGTACACCGTTTCGCGCAGGCCAGACTCCGTGATGATGACCGGGATATGGCAGCTGTCCTTGCAGCCGGGGACAAAGCGGATATCGATGCCGGGCTTATCGGTTTTCGTGGTGATGGTGACGTTTTCGGTGTTGACGCGCCCGGCGCAGCCGGAGTCCTTGCGGATATTGAATGCGCCCTCGGCCTTGCCGTCCTTCATGCCGGCAATGACTTCCAGAAGCGTCGTATCGACGCGGTTGAGCTCGCTCATTTCTTCGCCTCCCCGTAGATGACCGGGCAGCCGCCCGTAGTGCTGTGGACGATGTCGGTAAAGACCTCGTCGCGTGTGCCGCGGCGCGCGATCACGCCCTTGTCGATCACAAGGATCTCGTCCGCCAGCGAGATGATGCGCTCCTGGTGGGAGATGATGACCATCGTGCAGTCCTGCCGGGTGTGGATCTCCTCAAACGTTTCCGTAAGGCGCGCGAAGCTCCAGAGATCGATGCCTGCCTCGGGCTCGTCGAGGATCATGAGCTGCGGCTGCCGCGCGAGGATCGTGGCGATCTCGATGCGCTTGACCTCGCCGCCGGAGAGGGAGGCGTCCACCTCGCGGTCAAGATAATCGGCCGCGCACAGGCCGACCTGCGTGAGATACTTGCAGGCCTCGCCCCGCGGCAGGAACTTCTGTCCCGACGCGATCGTCAAAAGATCCTTCACGCGGATGCCCTTGAAGCGCGGCGGCTGCTGGAAGCCGTAGCTGATGCCGCGGCGCGCGCGCTCGGTGATGGAAAGGCCGGTCACATCCTCGCCGTTCCAGAGGATGCTGCCGCCTGTCGGCATCACAAGGCCCATGATCGCCTTGGCAAGCGTCGTTTTGCCGCCGCCGTTCGGCCCGGTGAGAACGATGAGCTTTTTGTCCGGGATGGTGAGGGAAATGTCCCGCAGTATCTCGGTGCGGCCCTCCGGCGCGTCCACGGAATAGTGTATATTCTTCAGCTCCAGCATGGATGTGTCTCCTTCTCGGCGGTATGCTTGGAAAACTTGCATTTTTCCAAATAAAATGGTATAATATTATGAATTTTCCGCATACCCGCATAAAATCGTCCCCGCCCGCCGGCAGCGGCGCAGGGATAGTACTCGATATTATATAAAGTATTCGCGGGGAATGTCAACCCCGCTCTTCCCGTTCCCGCGCTTTTTCTTCCGGGAACGCCCCGCTTCGCGCGGGGAGAAAGGAGGCTATATGCGAATCAAACCGAAAAACCCGAAGGTCCTCCGCGCCCGGCGCATCATCGTCGGCGGCGTGGCGCTCGCGGCGGTGCTGTTCGTGCTGCTCCGTCCGAATACCGACAGCTCTCTCTCCACGGAGGAGAGCGCCCCCATGCCCGAGACCGCCGCGACCCCCGTTCCGGAAGCGGAAGACGCGCAGGGCGAGCTCAACTGGCAGTATCCCCCCGGCTGGGTCGATTATTCCGATCTTCCGGACAAGGAAACGCTCGGCGACGAGGAGCAGCCCGGTCTTTCCAACTGGCGGTATCTGCTCGTGAACGGCCTTTCGCAGGAGAACTACCTGCGCGAAAACTACTACCCCGACATGGTCGAGATCGAAAACGGCTACTTCTTCCAGCGCCGCGCCGCCGACGCGCTCAAGGAATTTCTCGCCGCGGCCCGCGCGCAGGGCTTCACGGTGAGCATTTCGCGCACCTATATGTCCTACCCCGACCAGCGCATGCGCTTCAACGGCATGGCGAGCACGCTTTACGATCAGGGCGATATATCGCTCGCAGACGCAGAAAAGAAGGTCACGGAGATGGGCTACTACCCCGGCGCGGACGAGCACCAGACCGGCCTTGCCGTCAACTTCGTCGGCGAGGACGCCGAGGCGAAATTCTCCACGCCCGTGCTGGAATGGATGCGCGAGCACTGCGCGGAATACGGCTTCATCCTGCGCTATCCCGAAGGTCGTGAGGAATATACCGGCCGTGACCCGGAGCCCGGCCATTTCCGCTATGTCGGCGAGGTCGCCGCGGAATACATCATGCGCAAGGGCATCACGTTGGAGGAATTCAAGGACGCCTACGACGAGAGCAAAAACGACCCCTGGGCAAAGAAGGACGATAAATGAGTGATACCATTGCCGCCGTTGCGACCGGCGCAGGCGTTTCCGCCATCGGCATCGTGCGCGTATCGGGCCCCCTTTCCGTATCGTTGATAGACGCGCTTTTCCGCCCGGCGGACGGAAAGACCATGTCGCAGCACCGCGACCGGCAGCTCGTTTACGGCAAGCTGCTCGACGAGAAGGGACGGACGCTCGATCTCTGTCTCTGCACGCTCTCCCGCGCGCCGCGAAGCTACACCGGCGAGGATACCGCAGAGCTTCAGTGCCATGGCTCGCCCGTCGTGCTGCGCTCCGCGTTGGAAGCCCTCTTCGCCCTCGGCGCGCGGCAGGCAGCGGCGGGTGAGTTCACCAAGCGCGCCTTTCTGAACGGACGCATGGATCTCACGCAGGCGGAGGCCGTCGTCGATATCATCGACGCGGAAACGCCTCTCGCGGCGCGAAACGCCGCCAGTCAGCTCGGCGGGGCGATCTCCCGCCGCACGGAGGAGATCTATCAGAATCTCACGCACATCTGCTCGCACTATCACGCGGTGCTCGACTATCCGGACGAGGATATACCGCCGTTCACGCTCGCGGAATACGCCGCCGTGCTCGATGCGTCGATCCGCTCGCTCGAAGCGCTGCTCGCCACGTTTTCCCGCGGGCAGTTTCTCGAAAAGGGCGTGCGCACGGCCATTCTCGGCCGCCCGAACGCCGGAAAATCTTCGCTGCTCAACGCGCTGCTCGGCTTTGAGCGCGCCATCGTCACCGACATCCCCGGCACGACGCGCGACACGCTCTCGGAGCGGTGCCTTCTCGGCGGCGTGGCGCTGCGGCTGACCGACACCGCGGGCGTGCGCGAAACATCCGACGCCGTGGAATCGCTCGGCGTGGAGCGCGCCATCGCCGCGGCGGAGGAAGCGCAGCTCGTTATTGCCGTGTTCGATCTCTCCCGCCCCTGGGACGCCGAGGACGAGGCGGTGCTCGCCATCGCGGAAAAGGCCGCCGTGCGCATCGCCGCGGCGAACAAGAGCGACTGCGCCCCCCGGTGGGACGTCTCGCGCCTTTCGGCGCATTTTGACAGCGTCTGCGTCGTTTCCGCGAGGGAAAAGACGGGGCTGGACGCGCTCGGCGCGGCGGTCGCGGCGGCGTTCCCGATGCCGGAGGCGGACAGCGGCGAGATACTGACGAACGCGCGCCAGGCAGACGCCGTGCGCCGCGCGCTCGAGTATCTTCGCGCCGCGCGCGAGGCGATGGCGGCGGGCTTTGCGCCCGACGCGGTGCTCACCGAGTGCGAGGGCGCGATGGACGCGCTCGGCGCGCTCTCGGGCCGGTCGGTGCGCGAGGATGTGACGCAGGAGATCTTCTCGCGCTTCTGTGTGGGAAAATAGGACGAGGAAACCCCTCCGTCAAAACCTGCGGTTTTGCCGCCTTCCCTGGCAGGGGAGGCAAGCGGGATTGCGAATACTAACTTGGCTCCCCTAACAGGGGAGCTGTCGCGGCGCGCAGCGCCGTGACTGAGGGGTTCGTCGCCCTCTTTATCGATAAGAGAAAAATAATCCGTGGAAACGATTTAAAAATTTCATTTTTGGTATTGGTTTTTGTCCGAAATAATGATATAATGCGAAACTGATTTCGGGCATAATGATTTGAAAAGTAAATCCACCCCGGGAATCGTCCGCAATACTAAGTAATTTATATACAGGAGGTTATCCCATGAGCCACAAGTACGTTTACCTGTTCAGCGAGGGCAACGCTTCCATGCGCGAGCTTCTCGGCGGCAAAGGCGCGAACCTTGCCGAAATGACCAACATCGGTCTCCCTGTTCCGCAGGGCTTCACGATTTCCACCGAGGCGTGCACCAAGTACTATGAGGACGGCCGCAAGATCAACGACGAGATCATGGCGGAGATCATGGAAAACATCGCCAAGATGGAAGAGATCAACGGCAAGAAGTTCGGCGATCTCAAGAACCCGATGCTCGTTTCCGTCCGTTCCGGCGCCCGCGCTTCCATGCCCGGCATGATGGACACCATTCTGAACCTCGGCCTGAACGACGAAGTCGTCAACGCCATGATCCAGGGCAACCCGGATCCCAAGTTTGAGCGCTTTGTTTACGACTCCTACCGCCGCTTCATCCAGATGTTCTCCGACGTCGTCATGGAAGTCGGCAAGAAGTACTTTGAGCAGCTCATCGACGAGATGAAGACCAAGAAGGGCGTCAAGCTCGACGTTGAGCTGACCGCCGCCGACCTCAAGGAGCTCGCCGAGCAGTTCAAGGCCGAGTACAAGAAGCAGATCGGCGAGGACTTCCCGTCCGACCCGAAGACCCAGCTGTACGAAGCCATCAAGGCCGTGTTCCGCTCCTGGGACAACCCGCGCGCGAACGTTTACCGCCGCGACAACGACATCCCTTACTCCTGGGGCACTGCCGTCAACGTCATGCCGATGGTGTTCGGCAACCTGAACGACAACTCCGGCACCGGCGTCGCCTTCACGCGCGACCCCGCCACCGGCGAGAAGAAGCTCATGGGTGAGTTCCTCACCAACGCGCAGGGCGAAGACGTCGTCGCCGGCGTCCGTACCCCGATGCCCATCGCCCAGATGGAAGAAAAGTTCCCCGAAGCGTTCCACCAGTTCGTGCAGGTCTGCTCCACGCTGGAGAACCACTATCACGATATGCAGGACATGGAGTTCACCGTTGAGAACGGCAAGCTCTTCATGCTCCAGACCCGCAACGGCAAGCGCACCGCGCAGGCCGCGCTCAAGATCGCGTGCGACCTCGTCGATGAAGGTATGATCGATGAGAAGCAGGCCGTTCTGATGATCGACCCGCGCAACCTTGACACCCTGCTCCACCCGCAGTTCGACGCCGAAGCGCTCGCCAAGGCGAACCCGATGGGCAAGGGCCTCGGCGCCAGCCCGGGCGCTGCCTGCGGCAAGATCGTCTTCAACGCCGACGACGCCATCGAGTGGAAGAAGCGCGGCGAGAAGGTCGTTCTCGTCCGTCTTGAGACCTCTCCCGAGGACATCACCGGCATGAAGGCCGCCCAGGGCATCCTCACCGTCCGCGGCGGCATGACCTCCCACGCGGCGGTCGTTGCCCGCGGCATGGGCACCTGCTGCGTCTCCGGCTGCGGCGACATCGCCATGGACGAGGCGAACAAGAAGTTCACCCTCGGCGGCAAGACGTTCCACGAAGGCGATTTCATCTCCATCGACGGCTCCACCGGCAAGATCTACGACGGCATCATCCCGACCGTTGACGCCACCATTTCCGGCTACTTCGGCCGCATCATGGGCTGGGCCGACAAGTACCGCCGCCTGCGTGTCCGCACCAACGCCGACACCCCGCGCGACGCGAAGAAGGCCCGCGAGCTGGGCGCCGAGGGCATCGGCCTCTGCCGCACCGAGCACATGTTCTTCGAAGCCGACCGTATCGCCGCGTTCCGCGAGATGATCTGCTCCGACACCGTCGAAGAGCGCAAGGCCGCTCTTGCGAAGATCCTGCCGTATCAGCAGGGCGACTTTGAGCAGCTGTACGAAGCTCTCGAAGGCATGCCGGTAACCATCCGCTTCCTCGATCCCCCGCTGCACGAGTTCGTGCCCAACACCGAGTCCGAAATCGCCCTTCTCGCCAAGACGCAGGGCAAGACCGTCGAGCAGATCAAGAACATCATCGCCTCTCTGCACGAGTTCAACCCGATGATGGGTCACCGCGGCTGCCGTCTGGCCGTCACCTTCCCGGAGATCGCCGAGATGCAGACCCGCGCCGTCATCCGCGCCGCCATCAACGTCCAGAAGCGCCACGCCGACTGGACCGTCAAGCCCGAGATCATGATCCCGCTGGTCGGCGAGGTCAAAGAGCTCAAGTACGTCAAGGACGTCGTCGTCGCCACCGCCGATGAAGAGCTGAAGGCCGCCGGCGTTGAGATGCCGTAC
>ULTE01015477.1_pt1 | contig 10621 bp, 5 predicted proteins | sample 1957401 | NCBI WGS metagenome assembly ULTE01 (sample SAMEA4835728, study PRJEB28245) | human gut metagenome | biome: gut microbiome; material: fecal sample | place: Denmark | collected 2008 | reverse complement strand
GCTGCTGCGGGAGGGTATCTCCGTCACCGCCTGCGACCGCAGCGACCGGGCGAAGCTGGGCGCTCTGGCGGAGGAGCTGGAGGCCGCCGGGGCCGTGCTGCGGCTGGGCGACGGGTATCTTCAGAATCTTTCCCAGGACGTGATCTTCCGCACCCCGGGCCTGCGGCCCGACGTGCCGGAGCTGGAGGCCGCCCGGGCCAAGGGCAGCACCATCACCTCCGAAATGGAGGTGTTCTTTGAGGTCTGCCCCTGCTCCATCATCGCCGTTACCGGGTCCGACGGCAAGACCACTACCACCACCATCATCGCCCAGCTGCTGCGGGCAGCGGGCCACACCGTCCATGTGGGCGGCAACATCGGCCATCCCCTGCTGGCGGAGGCCGGGTCCATCCGGCCCACCGACTGGGCGGTGCTGGAGCTGTCCAGCTTCCAGCTGATGACCATGACCCGCAGCCCCCACATCGCGGTGCTGACCAACCTGGCCCCCAACCACCTGGACGTCCACAAGAGCATGGAGGAATATATCTGGGCCAAGGAGAACATCTTCCGCCACCAGCAGCCCGGCGACATCGCCGTGTTCAACCTGGACAACGCCATCACCCGGGAGCTGTCCGCCCATGCCCCGGGCCGTGCCCTGTATTTCAGCCGCCGGGAGGAGCCGGAAAACGGCGTGTTCCTGCGGGGCAACGCCGTGATCTCCCGCCGGGACGGCCGGGAGCGTCAGATCATGACCACCGAAGACATCCGCCTGCCCGGCGTCCACAACGTGGAGAACTACATGGCCGCCATTGCGGCGGTAGACGGTCTGGTGCCGGACGACGTGATCCGCACCTTTGCCCGGGCCTTCAACGGCGTGGAGCACCGCATCGAGCTGGTGCGCACCTGGCGCGGCGTCCGGTTCTACAACGACTCCATCGCCTCCAGTCCCTCCCGCACCATCGCGGGCCTGCGCTCCTTCAAGGAGAAGGTGATCCTCATCGCCGGGGGCTATGACAAGCACATTCCCTTCGATGTGCTGGGTCCCGAGGTGGTGGAGCATGTGAAGCTGCTGATCCTGTGCGGCGCCACGGCAGACAAGATCCGTGCCGCTGTGGAGCAGGCCCCCGGTTACTGGCCGGGCCATCCGGAAATACTGGATGTGACGCCGTTCCAGCGGGCTGTGGAGACCGCCCGGGATCGGGCTGTTCCCGGGGACGTGGTGACCCTCTCCCCTGCCTGCGCCGCTTTTGACCAGTTCAAGAATTTCATGGAGCGGGGCAAGACCTTCAAATCCATCGTCAACTCCTGGCAGGAGTAACGACCGCTCCCCCCGCGGCATATATTGACCCATAGGGGGTGTGTGCCGTGAGAAGAATGCGTTATCTACGCCTGACCGGGCGGCAGCGGAGGCTGACCTGGCTGGTGCTGGCGGTCCTGCTGACAGCGGGCCTGGGCTGCGCGGCGGTGCTGCATATGCGGCCCATCATCGTCAGCCTGGCCACCGCGCGGGTGTCCAACGCCGTCAACCGCATCGTGGTGGACGCCGTCCGGGACGCCATCGACAGCGGCCAGGTGGACTATAACGTGCTGATCCACCTGGAAAAGGACGAAACCGGCCGGGTGGCGGCTCTGGAAAGCAACATGGCGGCCTTTAACCGTCTGCGGTCCCAGATCGCCGACGAGATTCTCCGGCGGCTGTCGGAGGTATCCACCAGCGAGCTGTCTATCCCCGTGGGGACCCTCACCGGCTCTACCCTGCTGGCGGGCCGGGGGGCCTGCATCCGGGTGCGGATGCAGGCGGTGGGCTCCACGGACGCCAGCCTCCGCAACGCCTTTTCCGCCGCCGGTATCAACCAGACCCGGCATCAGATTCTGCTGAGCGTGGACGTGTACACCAGCATTCTCCTGCCGGGCTTCACCGCCTCCACCAAGGTCAGCAACGAGATCGCCGTAGCGGAGACCGTCATCGTCGGCTCCGTGCCGGAGACGTACACCTACTTCAGTACCACGCCCGATGAGCTGGAGGATACCGCCCGGGACTATATCATGAACAAAGGATAAGTGAAACATGGACTATAAAACCGAGATGAAGGAGCTGCGGGACACCCTCAACGCCCACGGCTACCGCTATTATGTGCTGGACGCCCCCACCATCAGCGACTATGAGTACGACCATATGCTCCGCCGCCTGGAGGACCTGGAGCGGAAGCACCCGGAGGAGGTGACTCCGGACTCCCCCACCCAGCGGGTGGGCGGCCCGGCCCTGTCCCAGTTTGAACAGGTCCGCCACGACGTACCTCTGGAGAGCCTTCAGGACGTCTTTGACGGTGAGGAGGTCCGGGATTTCCTGCTGCGGGTGGCGGAGACCATGCCCCAGGCGGAATACAGCGTGGAGCCCAAGGTAGACGGCCTGTCCGTGGCCCTGGAATACCGGGACGGCGTGTTCGTCCGGGGGGCCACCCGGGGCGACGGCCAGGTGGGCGAGGATGTGACGGAAAATCTGCGCACCATCCGCTCCATCCCCATGACCCTGCCGGAGAAGCTGCCCCGGCTCATCGTCCGGGGTGAGGTGTATATGTCCCGCAGCGTGTTTGAGAAGCTCAACGCCCGCCGGGAGATCGAGGGCAAGCCCCTGATGGCCAATCCCCGCAATGCGGCGGCAGGCTCCCTGCGGCAGCTGGACCCCAAGATCGCCGCCCAGCGGCAGCTGGACATCGCCGTGTTCAACCTCCAGCTGGCCCAAGGCCGCAGCTTCACCACCCACACGGAGACCCTGGATTATCTCCGCTCCCAGCACTTCAAGGTCATCCCCTATCGCCTGCTACGTACTCATGCCGATATCATGGCGGAAATCGACCGCCTCAATGACACCCGGATGGAGCGTCCCTTCGACATGGACGGCGCGGTGGTGAAGCTCAACGACCTGGCGGACCGGGAGACTCTGGGCAGCACCGCCAAGTTCCCCCGCTGGGCCATCGCCTATAAATATCCCCCGGAACGCAAGACCTCCCGCATTCTGGACATCGTGGTTCAGGTGGGCCGCACCGGGGTGCTGACGCCCAAGGCCCAGCTGGAACCGGTGCGCCTGGCCGGGACCACCGTCACCTTCGCCACCCTCCACAACCAGGACTATATCACCCAGAAGGATATCCGCATCGGCGACACCGTGGTGGTGCAGAAGGCGGGAGAGATCATTCCCGAGATCGTGGAGGTGGTAACGCAGCACCGCCCCGCCGGAGCGGTCCCCTATTACCTGCCCCGGACCTGTCCCGTGTGCGGCGCACCGGTGGAGCGGGACCCGGACGGCGCGGCCCTGCGCTGCACCGGCGCGGAGTGCCCGGCCCAGCGCCTGCGGAACCTGACCCATTTCGCCAGCCGGAACGCCATGGATATTGACGGCCTGGGCCCGGCGGTGCTGAATCAGCTCATCGAAAGCGGTCTGGTAAAAACCGCCGCCGACCTGTACGACCTGACCGCCGCCGACATCGCCCCCCTGGAGCGCATGGGCGAGAAGTCTGCCGCCAACGCCGTGGCCGCCATCTATAAAAGCCGGGACAACGACCTGTGGCGTCTGATTTTCGCCCTGGGCATCCGGCAGGTGGGCGAAAAGGCCGCCAAGGTCCTGGCCCGCCGCTTCGGCACCATGCAGGCCCTGTCCCAGGCCACGGAGGAGGAGCTGACCTCCATCGACGATGTGGGCCCCATCACCGCCGCCTATATCCGCCAGTGGATGGAAAGCCCCCAATCCCGGGACCTGCTGCGGCGTCTGGAGGACGCCGGGGTCAATATGAGCTGTAAAGAGGAATTGGTTGACAATCGTTTTGCCGGAATGACTTTCGTCCTCACCGGAAGCCTGGAGCGCTTCACCCGGGAGGAGGCCGGTCAGATGATCGAGCAGCGGGGCGGCAGGTCCGCCTCCTCGGTGTCCAAAAAGACCAGCTATGTGGTGGCCGGGCCCGGCGCGGGGTCCAAGCTGCGCCGCGCCCAGGAGCTGAACATCCCCGTCCTGACGGAGGACGAGTTCCTGGAGCTGCTGAAATAAATAATTCTCACCAATATAATATTTTTTATGTAAAAGTCATGGAGCCAGTTACCGGCTCCATGGCTTTTTGTTTCTTTCCACGACTCCCGATTGGATTTTACGGAAAAATTCAATGAAATCATTTGTTAAATCATTGACATCTCAATTCAAAGTGCTAAAATGAAAAATGTATGTATAGGTCGGACGGCGGTCTGTGTGGGGCCGCCGCAAAAATGTGTGAGGAGGAACCTATATGAGCAAGCTCCTGAAAATCTGTGACGGCAATGAAGCCGCCGCCTATGTTGCCTATGCCTTTTCCGAGGTAGCGGGCATCTATCCCATCACCCCGTCGTCCCCCATGGCGGAGAAAACCGACGAATGGGCCGCCAACGGAAGAAAGAACATCTTCGGCCAGACCGTCCGCCTGGTGGAGATGCAGTCCGAGGCCGGCGCCTGCGGCGCATGTCACGGCGCACTGGAGGCCGGCGCTCTGGCCACCAGCTTCACCGCCTCCCAGGGCCTGATGCTGATGATCCCCACCATGCACCGCATCTCCGGCGAGCGTCTGCCCGGCGTGCTGCATGTGGCGTCCCGCACCGTGGGCACCCACGCCTTCTCCATCTTCGGCGACCACAGCGACGTGATGAACTGCCGCCAGACGGGCTTTGCCATGCTCTCCAGCGGCAGCGTCCAGCAGGCCGCAGACCTGGCCGCCGTGGCCCATCTGTCCGCCATCCGGGCCCGGATCCCCTTCCTGCACTTCTTCGACGGCTTCCGCACCAGCCACGAGATCCAGAAGATCGACGTGCTGAGCTATGACGAATACGCCAAGCTGGTGGATTACGAGGCCCTGGCCAGATTCCGCGCCAACGCCCTGAACCCCGAGGATCCCCGGATGCGCTCCCTGGTGGATAACCCCGATATCTACTTCCAGCTGCGGGAGTCCAACAACACCGACTATGCCAACCTCCCCGACGTGGTGGAGGACTACATGGCCCAGATCAGCCGCCTGACGGGCCGGGAATATCACCTGTTCAACTATTACGGCGCGCCTGACGCAGAGCGCGTCATCGTGGCCATGGGCAGCGTGTCCGGCTGCGCCCAGGAGGTCGTCAATTATCTGAATGCCAAGGGCGAAAAGGTGGGCTTCCTGCAGGTGCACCTGTTCCGTCCCTTCTCCCGCAAGCACCTGATGGCCGCCATGCCCAAGACCGTGAAGCGCATCGCCGTGCTGGACCGTGTGAAGGAAGCCGGTTCCATCGGCGAGCCCCTGTATGAGGACATCTGCGCCGCCTATATCAACGAGGCGGACCGCCCCCTGATCTTCGCCGGACGCTATGGCCTGTCCAGCAAGGACACCACCCCCGCCCAGCTGAAGGCCGTGTTCGACAATCTGCTGCTGGAGGAGCCCAAGAACCACTTCACCATCGGCATCGAGGATGACGTGACCCACCTGTCCCTGCCCGTGGGCGCCCCCCTGCTCACCGAGCCCGAGGGCACCATCAGCTGCAAGTTCTGGGGCCTGGGCTCCGACGGCACCGTGGGTGCCAACAAGAACTCCATCAAGATCATCGGCGAAACCACGGATATGTACTGCCAGGCGTACTTTGAGTACGACACCAAGAAGTCCTTCGGCATCACCAAGAGCCATCTGCGCTTCGGCAAGCACCCCATCAGCTCCACCTACTATGTCAGCCGTGCCGACTTTGTGGCCTGCCACAACCAGACCTATCTGACCAAGTACGACATCATCTCCGAGCTGAAGCCCCACGGCAGCTTCCTGCTGAACTGCGAGTGGACCGAGGACCAGCTGGAGCAGCACATCCCCGGCGACATCCTGCGCTATATCGCGGAAAACGACATTCATTTCTACATCATCGACGCCAATAAGGAATCCCAGGCCCTGGGTCTGGGCAACCGGTCCAACATGGTGCTGCAGGCGGCGTTCTTCAAGCTGGCTAATGTCATCCCCGTGGAGGACGCCGTGGAGCACATGAAGGCCGCCGTAAAAAAGACCTACGGCCTCAAGGGCGAAAAGGTGGTCAACATGAACATCGCCGCCGTGGACGCCGGCATCAACGCCCTGGTGGAGGTACACGTCAAGCCGGAGTGGAAGAACCTCACCGGCGCTGCCATCCAGCCGCCCCGTGCCGACGTGCCCGACGTCATCAAAAATATCCTGGTGCCCATCAACGCCCAGAAGGGCGACGATCTGCCGGTTTCCGCCTTCCGGGGCATGGAGGACGGCACCATGCCTCTGGGCACCTCCCAGTATGAAAAGCGTGGCATCGCCACCCACCTGCCGGTGTGGGACAAGAGCGAGTGCATCCAGTGCAACCGCTGCTCCTTCGTGTGTCCCCACGCGGTGATCCGTCCCTACCTGCTGAACGAGGACGAGGTGAAGAACGCCCCCGCCGGTCTGGAGCTCACCGACGCCAAGGGTCCCCAGCTGGCCGGCCTGCGGTACACCATGGGCGTGTCCACCCTGGACTGCACCAGCTGCGGCAGCTGCGTGGCCTCCTGCCCCAAGAGCGGCAAGGCCCTGCGCATGGTCCCGGCCCACGAGGTATCCCTGGACCAGACCAACTGGAACTATCTGCAGACCATCCCCGAGAAGAACGACCGCTTCGACAAGTTCACCCTGAAGGGCAGCCAGTTCCGCCAGCCCCTGGTGGAGTTCAACGGCGCCTGCGCCGGCTGCGGCGAGACCCCGTATGTGAAGCTGCTGACCCAGCTGTTCGGCGACAAGATGTTCCTGGCCAACGCCACCGGCTGCACCCAGGCCTGGGGCGCGGCCATGCCCTGCGTGCCCTACTGCAAGAATAAGGAGGGCAAGGGTCCCGCCTGGTCCAACTCCCTGTTTGAAAACAACGCCGAGTTCTCCTATGGTATGTGCCTGGCGGTGAAGCAGCTGCGCGCCGCCGTCACGGACTACGTCCATCAGCTGGATGACATGACCGAAAACGCCGCCGTCAAGGCCGCCATCGCCAAGTGGCTGGAGACCTATGACGACCTGGACGCCTCCACCCCCGCCACCCAGGAGCTGCTGCACCTGCTGGAGAGCCAGAGCTTCTCCGCTCAGGAGCAGGCCGTGGTGGACGAGATCCTCAAGCGCCGCAAGGATATGTCCAAGAAGACCATGTGGATGTACGGCGGCGACGGCTGGGCCTACGACATCGGCTACGGCGGTCTGGACCATGTGTTCGCCATGGGCGAGGACGTCAACGTCCTGCTGGTGGACACCGAGGTGTATTCCAACACCGGCGGACAGTCCTCCAAGGCCACTCCCGTGGGTGCCGTGGCCCAGTTCCAGGCCAGCGGCAAGAAAACCAAGAAGAAGGACCTGGGCATGCTGATGATGACCTATGACAACGTCTATGTGGCCCAGTGCTCCATGGGCGCCGACCCGGCCCAGCTCATCAAGGCCATCCGGGAGGCCGAGGCCCACAAGGGTCCCTCCATCGTCATCTGCTACGCGCCCTGCATCAACCACGGTATCAAGAAGGGCATGGGCTGCGTCCAGCAGGAGATGAAGGACGCCGTGGCCTCCGGCTACTGGAACCTGTACCGCTACAGTCCCGAGACCCACAAGTTCACCCTGGACAGCAAGGAGCCCAGCATGGCCCTGTACGACTTCATGAAGGGCGAGGTGCGCTACTCCTCTCTGGAGCTGAGCTTCCCGGAGAACGCCAAGGTCCTGTTTGCCGAGGCGGAGGACGCCGCCAAGGCCAAATACGAGTCCTATAAGCGCCGGGCCGAGGATCAATAAGCCCGGGCACAATGCAGCCAGATAATCACAACGCCGGATAATTAAAAAGCGATAAGAACCTTTCGTTTTCAGAGAGCGGCACGGCTTCGGTCGCGCCGTTCTCTTTTGCGGCATTTATCCCGACAGAGGCTCCGTTCCCCGGGCATAACGGCCAAAAAACACGTGTGCTTTTTGGCATATACCACAATCTTTCCAAAAATACAAAAAGTCCGTTGCAAAACGGCTGCAACGGTGTTGTATATAGTAGGGGTGAGAGCTTCCCACCGCCATATAAGAGGAAAGAGAGAAAACATATGAAACCGTTCCGACACTTCGCCATCGCGTTCTGCGTGTGTTCCTTGCTTTGTATGCTGACGGCCTGCATGTCTTCAGTTACCGTTTGGCCTTCATTCGTTGATTTATCAAAAAAGGATGTCATCCTGCGGGTAGATGGAACGGAAACTGCCCTACTGTATTGGTACGATGCATCAAACGGCGACTACGAATGGAATGTTTTTCAGATCCTCGACAATGGACAGGTCGCCCCTATTTCTTTGCGTTACACCGATAAAGTGGCACAAATAGAGGACAACTTGTGCCACATAACAGAGTGCTTCGTCCCGGACTATGGGGAGCACTACATTCTCATTACTTACATGTCGACAGATCAGGATCCGCTCCCATCCGTGTCAGACTCCGCATTTTCTACATTTTACTCCTACGAAATTGAGAATGGGGTGGCTCGAATGTACTGCTTTTTTGCCTATATTCCCGAATTCTCTGAAAGCTACACCGTGTATATCAATCAGGATGCCGTTGTGATAAACTGAACCAAGAAGGGAAAAAGTCGGCCAGGTTTCCATTCCGAGCTTTGATGGCCATCCTTTTTGCGTGATCGGGCTATGGCCGAACCATCACGGCAATCCAGGCTCGGGAATTTATATCAAAAGCGGGAATCCGGCAAGTCGGATTCCCGCTTCAACACATTTATCTTCCGCCCAGGTCCACCGCGTGGCGGACAAAGCTCATAGGCGGCACCGGATGGGGCAGCTGCATGGTAAACACCATCTGCGGCGTTTTCGGCTCCGTCAGCGGCAGCCCCTGGCTGTCGGTCATCATGGGGGCTGTCATGGTAAAGGGCTTGGTGTCCGGCCCCACCACCTCCACCTGATCCCCGCAGGCAAACTTGTTGCGCAGGCTCAGGGTGGCCAGGCCCTCCGGCGTACAGTCCGTCACCACGGCGCAGATCTGCCAGTCCCGGATGTACCGGGCATCCTCATAGAACTGCCCCGGCTGGCCGTAGAAAAATCCGGTGGAATAGTGCCGGTGGCTGACATGCTCCACCTCGTCCCGCCACACCGGGTCCACCGGCCGCCCGGCGGCCACGTCGTCCAGCACATGGCGATAGGCCCCGGTGACAATGGCGGCGTAATAGGCGGACTTGGCCCGCCCCTCGATCTTCAGGCAGTCCACTCCGGCGTCCATCAGGTCGTCCAGGTGGTCGATCATGCACATATCCCGGGAGTTCATGATGTAGGTGCCCTTCTCGTCCTCGAACACCGGGAAATACTCCCCGGGCCGTTTCTCCTCCATCAGTGCGTACTGATAGCGGCAGGGCTGGGCGCAGGCTCCCCGGTTGGAGTCCCGCCCGGTCATATAGTTGGACAGCAGGCACCGCCCGGAATAGGACACGCACATGGCCCCGTGGCAGAAGGTCTCCAGCTCCAGGGCCGGGTCCACCCGGCGGCGGATCTCCCGTATCTCGTCCATCCCCAGCTCCCGGGCCAGCACCACTCGCTGGGCCCCCAGGTCAAACCACGCCTGGGCGCAGGCATAGTTGGCGATGGACTGCTGGGTGCTGATGTGCCGCTGGCACCGGGGGGCGTATTTCCCGGCCAGGGTAAAGGCCCCCAGGTCCGCCAGGATCAAGGCGTCCACCCCGGCGTCGTTGAGCTTTTCCAGGTGCTCCGGCAGCCGGTCCACCTCGCCGCTGCGGGGCATGGTGTTCACGGTGGCATGGACCTTCACCCCGTGCCGGTGGGCAAAGTCCACCGCCCGGGGCAGCTCCTCATCGCTGAAATTCCCCGCAAAGGACCGCATGCCGAAGGACGTCCCCGCCAGGTACACGGCGTCCGCCCCGTACAGCACGGCCATCTGCAGCTTTTCCCAGTCCCCTGCCGGAGCCAACAGCTCCGGTTTTTTTCGCTCCGCCGTCATCCGAACTTCCGCAGATTGGCGTTGTGCTCGGACAGGGTGCGGCTGAACACGTGCCGCTGGGTATCGGGATTGAGCACATAGAAGTAGTAGTTGGTCTTGTCCGGCTGCAGGGCGGCCTGGATGGAGGCCTTACCGGCGTTGGCGATGGCCGTGGGCGGCAGTCCCTGGTGGGTATACAGGTTATAGGGGCTGTCCAGGGTCTGATAGTCGTCCTCGGTGATCTCCCGCCCGGCGGCATACACCAGGGAGGCGTCGATCTGCAGCAGGTGGGCCGTCTCGCCCACGTTCTCCAGGCGGTTGTGGATGACGGAGGAGATCAGCGTGCGGTCGGTGCCGTCGGTCTCCTTCTCGATCAGGGATGCCATGATGACGATCTCCTTCAGGCTGTAGGAGGAGTTGGCGATCAGCGGCGCCAGGTCTGGATCGTCCACAATACGGTCCTGGAAGTTGGCCAGCAGGCGGCTCAGGGCCGAGTCGGCGTTTTCCTTCACATAGAATTCGTAGGTATCCGGGAACAGATAGCCCTCCAGGCGGCTGATGCTGCCCAGATTCTCGTTGTCCACGAAGTCGAACTTGTCGAACACATGGTTCTTGGCGGACTCCTCCAGGGCGGCGGCGTCGGACACGTCGTTCTCCGCCAGCAGCTGGATGATCTG
>ULTE01016895.1_pt1 | contig 10661 bp, 5 predicted proteins | sample 1957401 | NCBI WGS metagenome assembly ULTE01 (sample SAMEA4835728, study PRJEB28245) | human gut metagenome | biome: gut microbiome; material: fecal sample | place: Denmark | collected 2008 | reverse complement strand
ATATAGTCGGCGTGGCCCGGGCAGTCGACGTGGGCATAGTGGCGGCCCTGGATCTCGCCGTCCTCGCCGGTCTTGAAGTTGTGGCCGGTACGATTCTCGGTCTCATACTCCACGTGAGCGGTGTTGATGGTGATACCACGCTCGCGCTCTTCGGGAGCCTTATCGATGGAAGAATAGTCGGTGTACTCAGCGCCGCCCTTCATCGCCAGGTACTTGGTGATGGCAGCGGTCAGAGTGGTCTTACCATGGTCGATATGACCGATGGTGCCGATGTTAACATGGGGCTTGTTTCTCTCAAATTTCTGCTTAGCCATTTGAAAAAATCCTCCTTAACAAATTTGCATCATGGTTTTCAACGCAATGTCTTGTTCTAACATTGCTATTCTACAGTATTCGCTGGGGAAAAGCAATCGTTTTTTGACGATTTAGAAATTTTCCCGTCCGGTGCGCTTGTTGATGAGCTTCTCCTGCAGGCCCTTGGGCAGCTCGATATAGTGGCTGGGCTCCATGGTGTACTGACCACGGCCCTGGGTGCGGGAGCGCAGATCGGTGGCGTAGCCGAACATTTCCGCCAGGGGAACAAAGGCGTCGATCTGTTGGGCGCCGGCGCGCATCTCGTAGCCCTGGATCTGGCCGCGGCGGGCGCTGATGTCGCCGATGACGTCGCCCATATATTCCTCGGGGACGATGACGGAAACCTTCATAATGGGCTCCAGCAGCGTGGGATCCGCCTTGCGCATGGCCTCCTTGAAGGCCATGGAGCCGGCGATCTTGAACGCCATCTCGGAGGAGTCCACCTCGTGATAGGAGCCGTCGTACAGGGTGACCTTTACGTCCACCACGGGGTAGCCGGCCACGGTGCCGGAGAGCATAGCGCCCTGGATACCGGCGTCGATGGCAGGGATATACTCCTTGGGGATAGCGCCGCCCACTACCTTGTTGATGAACTCGTAGCCCTTGCCGGACTCGTTGGGCTCCACATGGATCTTCACGTGACCATACTGGCCCTTACCGCCGGACTGGCGGGCATACTTGGTATCCTGGTCCACTGCCTTGCGGATGGTCTCCTTGTAGGCCACCTGGGGCGCGCCCACGTTGGCCTCCACCTTGAACTCGCGCAGCAGACGGTCCACGATGATCTCCAGATGCAGCTCGCCCATACCGGCGATGATGGTCTGACCCGTCTCCTCGTCGGTGTAGGTGCGGAAGGTGGGGTCCTCCTCGGCCAGCTTGGCCAGGGCGATGGCCATCTTTTCCTGGCCGGCCTTGGTCTTGGGCTCGATGGCCACGCGGATCACGGGCTCGGGGAACTCCATGGACTCCAGCACGATGGGGTGCTTCTCATCACAGAGGGTGTCGCCGGTGGTGGTGTTCTTCAGGCCCACCACGGCGGCGATATCGCCGGAATAGACCGTTTCCAGGTCCTCCCGGTGGTTGGCGTGCATCTGCAGCAGACGGCCCACGCGCTCGCGCTTGCCCTTGGTGGCATTGAGCACGGCGGAGCCGGTGTTCAGCGTGCCGGAATACACGCGGAAGAAGCTCAGACGGCCCACATAGGGGTCGGTCATGATCTTGAAGGCCAGCGCAGAGAACGGCTCGTCATCGGAAGCGTGACGGTCCTCCTCCTGGTCGGTCTTGGGGTTGGTGCCAATGATGGCGGGAATATCGGTGGGGGCGGGCATATAGTCCACAATGGCGTCCAGCAGCTTCTGCACGCCCTTGTTCCGGTAGGAGGAGCCACAGGTCACGGGCACCATCTCCACGGCCACGGTGGCCTTGCGGATGGCGGCGCGGATCTTATCCGTGGGAATGTCCTTGCCTTCCAGATACATCTCCATGATCTCGTCGTCGAACATGGAAACGGCGTCCAGCAGCTTCTCGCGATACTCATTGGCCAGGTCCATCATATCGGCGGGGATGGGCTCCACGCGCATGTCCTTGCCCAGCTGATCGTAATAGATATCAGCGTCCATCTCCACCAGGTCGATGATGCCCTTGAAGGACTCCTCTTTCCCGATGGGAAGCTGGATGGGCACGGCGTTGCACTTGAGGCGGTCGTGGATCATGTCCAGCACGTGATAGAAATCCGCGCCCAGCATGTCCATCTTGTTCACGTACACCATGCGGGGCACATGATAGTGATCGGCCTGACGCCACACGGTCTCGGACTGAGGCTCCACGCCGCCCTTGGCGCACATCACGGTGACAGAGCCGTCCAACACACGCAGAGAACGCTCCACCTCAACAGTGAAGTCCACGTGACCCGGGGTGTCGATGATGTTGATACGCGTCTGGGGGAACTGGTCCTTGGAGCCCTTCCAGTAACAGGTGGTAGCGGCGGAGGTGATGGTGATGCCACGCTCCTGCTCCTGTTCCATCCAGTCCATGGTAGCGGTTCCCTCGTGCGTCTCGCCGATCTTGTAGTTGACGCCCGTGTAGTACAGAATACGCTCGGTCGTGGTGGTCTTGCCTGCATCAATGTGGGCCATGATGCCGATATTTCTCGTATTTTCCAGTGTAACCTTTCTCGGCATAACGTTCTCCTTTTAATCAGTTTGCGGGGCTTACCAGCGGAAGTGGGCGAAGGCCTTGTTGGACTCGGCCATCTTGTGGGTATCCTCGCGCTTCTTCACGGCGCTGCCGGTGTTGTTGGCGGCGTCCATGATCTCGCCTGCCAGGCGCTCGGCCATGGTGCGCTCACTGCGGGCGCGGGAGTAGTTGGTCAGCCAGCGCAGACCCAAGGTCTGACGGCGGGCAGGACGAACCTCCATGGGGACCTGATAGGTGGCGCCGCCGACACGGCGGGCCTTGACTTCCAGGCTGGGCATAATGTTTTCCATGGCCTGGGTGAACACTTCCAGAGGCTCCTTCTCGGTCTTCTCCTTGATGATATCAAAGGCACCGTAGACAACCTTCTGGGCAACGCCCTTCTTACCGTCCAACATGATGCTGTTGACCAGCTTGGTCACCAGCACGGAGTTGTACATAGGATCGGGCAAGATCTCTCTCTTGGGAACATTACCTCTTCTGGGCACTATGCTTCCCTCCTTCATAAAAATATGATTTCATAGGTACTCAACAGCCGGAGAGGCTGTTGTACGGCCTGCCAAAGAGGTACATACGATATATATAAACCTTTTCGGCAAAGCTCATTTCATGCGGGGATTACTTGCTCTTGGGACGCTTGGCGCCGTACTTGGAGCGCGCCTGCATACGGCCCTGAACGCCCTGGGTATCCAGAGTGCCGCGGATGATGTGGTAACGAACACCGGGCAGGTCCTTGACACGGCCGCCGCGGATCATGACCACAGAGTGCTCCTGCAGAGAATGACCGACACCGGGAATGTAGGCGGTGACCTCGTAGCCGTTGGTCAGGCGGACACGGGCGATCTTACGCAGAGCGGAGTTAGGCTTCTTGGGGGTGGCAGTTCTCACTGCGGTGCAGACGCCGCGCTTCTGAGGGGAAGACAGATCGGTCTCCTTGTTCTTCAGCGTATTCAGGCCCTTCTGCATAGCGGGGGAATTGGACTTGTAGGTAGCCTGTTTCCGGCCCTGCTTGACCAGCTGATTAAAAGTAGGCATGCAATGAACTCCTTTCTAAAGATTTGTGGGATAACTCCCTATATTTTCCACGGAACAGAAAATTTTATTCCGTTGGAAGCGGTTTTTCCTTTGCCAGCAGCGCCGCTGCGGCCGTGGGGACGTCGATGCCGCAGGCACGGACCAGCTGGGCCATGGTGTGTCCCCCGGCAACGGGAACCCCAGCCTCCCGGCAGCAATCCTCCAGCGGCCCCGTAAGCCGCGGGTCGGCGTCACGGGCCAGGAACACATGGCCGGCCCGGCCGCAGGCGATGGCCCGCCGCACCTGCTTCAGGCCCACCACCTTGTCTTTGGATGACAGCTCTTCCAGCACGTGGGAACCTCCTCGGCACAGTGTGTCTGCCGCATGGCAAAATTCGCGGAATCCATATCCGCGCAGTTTGAAATTATAGCACAGTCCCCCGGGATACGTCAAGAGGAATCCGGGTAAAACTTTTCATTTTCCTTTGTGCATTCGTCCATACTTTGTGCACATATTAGCAAAATTTGTGTCAAATCTGCAAATAAGGCTGGAAACCGGTGCGGGGGTATGATAGAATGAAAATACCTGTGGGGCGGGAAGCTCCGGGAGAAATTAAAGGAGGTAATAGCTTGATGAAAACACCTGTTCGCACCAGACTTCTGTCTGCGCTGCTGTCACTGGTCATGCTGGTTTCCCTGCTGCCGGTGTCGGTATTCGCAGCAGAGCCTGCGTCCGGGACCTGGGAAAAGGTCACCGAGGCACAGGAGGACTGGTCCGGTCAATACCTGATCGTCTATGAAAAGGGCAGCCTGATCATGGACGGCTCCCTGTCCGCCCTGGACAAGGAGGGCAACAAGGTGGACGTGACCATCACCGACGGCAAGATCGTTGGTGATTACGCCAAGTACGCGTTCACCATCGCGCCCATGACCGGCGGCTGGTCCGTACAGTCCGCCAGCGGAAAGTACATTTCCGGCAAGTCCGGCAAGAACAAGATCATCACCGGCTCCACTCCGGAGCTCAACACCATCACCTTCGCTGATGGTAATGTGAAGATCGCCAGCAACAACACCACGCTGCAGTATAACGCAGCCGCCACCAACGGCACCCGGTTCCGCTATTATAAGAGCGAGAATCAGCAGCCCGTGGCCCTGTATAAGCTCAGCACCGTTCCCGCCCGGGAAAGCGGCATCGTCACCGATCTGACCACCCTGCAGAACGGCGACAAGGTGGTGGTATTCAACCCCGCCAACAAGAAGGCTCTGTCCTCCGTGTACAACGGCTTCTATAACACAGGCGTGGATGTGGAGCTGACCGGAGGCAAGCTCACCGGCTACACGGATGCAGAGCTGTGGACCGTGAACCGCACCGAGAGCGGCGCCTATACCTTCTCCACCGCCGAGGGCAAGAAGCTGTCCATGGACGAAAAATACTCCAGCACCCCCCTGGACAAGGCCAATGTGGATTGGGCGCTCAGCGCTGCCGCCACGGCGGACTGCTTCTACATCAAGAACGTGGGCCGCGGCAGCTATCTGGAGTGGTTCGCCGAGAAGAACAATTGGAGCTCCTACGGAACCATCGGCAGCAACGAGGCTCTGTTTGCCCAGCAGCTTTATCTGGTGGCAGACACCCAGAAGCCTGACCAGCCCGGTCATCCTGATGATCCCACCGCTCCCCTGAAAAACGGTGACCAGGTGGTCATCTACAACCCCGCCAACCTGAAGGCCCTGTCCACGGAGTACACCGGCTTCTATAACAAGGGCACCGACGTGACCCTCACCGGTGGGAAGCTGTCCGGCTTTGCCGAGGCGGACATCTGGACCGTGGGCGTCAACGACGATGGCAGCTATACCTTCTCCACCGCCGACGGCAAGAAGCTGTCCATGGACGAAAAATACTCCAGCACTCCCCTGGACAAGGCCCACACCGCCTGGACACTGGAGCAGGCTGCCACCGAGGGCTGCTACTATATCAAGAACGTGGGCCGCAGCAGCTATCTGGAGTGGTATGCCGAGAAGAACAACTGGAGTGCCTTCGGCACCATCGGCAGCAACGAAGCTCTGTTTGCCCAGGCATTCTTCAAAATTCAGAAAAGCGGCATCGTTACCTCCGTATCCGACGGCGACCAGGTGGTGGTATTCAACCCCGCCAACGGCAAGGCCCTGTCCACGGAGTACACCGGCTTCTATAACAAGGGCACCGACGTGACCCTGACCAATGGCAAGCTCTCCGGTTATACCAAGGCCGACATCTGGACCGTGGGCGTCAACGCCGACGGCAGCTACACCTTCTCCACCGCCGACGGCAAGAAGCTGTCTATGGACGAAAAATACTCCAGCACCCCCCTGGATAAGACCCACACCGGTTGGAGCATCCTTCCCGCCGCCACGGAAAACTGCGTCTATATCCAGAACGTGGGCCGCAGCAGCTATCTGGAGTGGTATGCCGATAAGAACAACTGGAGTGCCTTCGGCACCATCGGCAGCAACGAGGCTCTGTTTGCCCAGCAGCTCTATCTGGTAGGCGACGAGACGGACCAGCCCGCCGGCAGTCTGCCCCAGGAGGGCGCGCAGGTGGTGCTGTTCAACCAGAATGCCCAGGGCGTCCTGGCCGGGCAGAATGACAACGCCGACAGCCCCGCCGTCAACAACGTCTCCGCCCAGGTGGCCAACGGCAAGGCCATTCCCGGCAACGGCGGCGTGGTGTTCACCGTGGAGCGCAGCGGTGAATACTATCGCTTCCGCAACGAGACCTACGGCTACCTGTGCTCCAACGGCACCGGTAACAACGCCTTCTATTCCCTCACCGCCAGCGACGACGCCGACTGGACCGTGGAGCCCTGCTCCGGCGGCGTGGGCGGCTATCAGCTGGAGAGCCGCACCGCCAAGTTCAACGGCAGGTACAGCCAGTTCCTGGAGTATTATAGCGACAGCTATAAGACCTATAGCATGTACAACGTCACGGACTACACCATCTACTCCTTCTTCTTCTATGGCGTAGCCGACAGCGTGAAGCTGGACGGCGGCATCGTCAATGATCCCGCCGTGAAGTTCACCTCCGCCGACTCCGTGAAGGGGGGCCAGGATTACACCCTGACCTTTACCGTGGACGATGCGAAGGCGGTCCAGAAGCTGGAGATCCTGGTGGACGGCAGGTCTGCCGGTGTCATCACCGATTACACCGCCGACGGCAGCAATTACACCGCCAATGTGCCTGCCGCCATGCTGGCCGGGTCCGATCAGGTGACCTTCACCGTCCGCGTGACCAATGTCTCCGGCGCCAGCTACAGCGGCAGCCTGGTGGTCACCGTGGTGGACGAGCCCTCCATCGGCGCCGTGACGCCGCTCAAGGGCAGCCAGACCGGCAGCGACAAGCGGCCTGTCATCTCCGCTGAGCTCATCAACGCCGGTGAGAATCCCACCGTGGAAATGACCGTCAACGGGGAGAAGGTCAACGCCGTCTGTGCCGGCGGCAAGGCCACCTACACCCCCGCCGCCGACATGACCGACGGCCGCACCAATGTTACCGTCACCGTCACCCGCGCCGACGGCAAGTCCGCTTCCTTCAGCTGGTTCTTCACCGTGGGCGAGTCCCGGTATCAGCTGTACTTCGGTCAGCTGCACAGCCACACCCAGTATTCCGACGGCGCAGGCTCTCTGGAGTCCGCTCTGAGCTATGTGAAGAACCTGCCCGACAGCGCCAACGTGCAGTTTGTGGCCTTCACCGACCACTCCAACTACTTCGACAAGAGCGGCGCGGCCAACCCCGAGGGCGCTCTGTATGACATGAGCCTGGCCACCCCCTACAGCCAGGAGACCTGGAACAGCTACCGTTCCGCCGTGGCCGCCTTCAACGAGGCCAACGCCGGTTCCCTGGTGGCTCTGGCGGGCTTCGAGATGACCTGGTCCGGCGGCCCCGGCCACATCAACACCTTCAATACCCCCGGTATCGTCTCCCGCAACAACACCACCCTGAACAACAAGACCGACTATGCCGGTATGCGCGCCTACTATGCCCTGCTGAGCCAGCAGGAGGGCGCAGACAGCCTCAGCCAGTTCAACCACCCCGGCAACACCTTCGGCACCTTCGGCGACTTTGCCTTCTGGGATCCCGTCATCGACAGCCGCATGTACATGGTGGAGGCCGGCAACGGCGAGGGCCAGATCGGCGCCGGCGGCTATTATCCCAGCTATGAGTACTACACCATGGCGCTGGATAAGGGCTGGCACCTGGCTCCCACCAACAACCAGGATAACCACAAGGGCCGCTGGGGCAACGCCAACGACGCCCGCGACGTGATCCTCACCGACGACTTCTCCGAGGAGGGCATCTACGACGCGCTGCGCGCCATGCGTATGTACGCCACCGAGGACAAGAACCTGGAGATCGGCTACACCGTCAACGGCATGCTCCTGGGCAGCAGCCTCACCGAGGTCCCCGAGAAGCTGGACATCCATGTTACCGTCAACGACCCCGACGCCAGCGATTCCATCTCCAAGGTGGAGGTCATTGTCAACTCCGGCAAGACCGCCTATACCTGGGACGATCCCGCTGTCCTGGCCACCGGCGACCTGTCCGTGACCCTGGACCCCGACTACAGCTACTACTACATCCGCGTCACCCAGGGTGACGGCGACCTGGCGGTCACCGCTCCCGTGTGGGTGGGCGAGACCCTGAAGCTGGGCATCTCCGATGTGACCTGCGGCACCTCCACTCCCGTCACCGGCGAGAAGATGACCGTTACCACCACCCTGTTCAACAGCGAGAGCACCGACGCCAGGATCAAGTCCATCACCTATGCCGTGGGCAGCCAGGTGCTGACCTCCGCCACCGACGTGGGCACCGTTCCCGCCAGCGGCACCCTGGACCTGAGCTATGATATCTCCTTCGATACCGCCCGGGTCTATAAGGTCACCGCCACCGTGGTGCTGGAGCAGGACGGCAAGGAGTATGTGTTCACCAAGGACATTACCCTGGACGTGCTGAATGCCGACGACCTGGTGTATATCGGCATCGACGCCTCCCACTACAACGAGTATGTGGCCGGTAACTACAAGGATTCCATGGGCAACTTCGGCAACCTGGCGGGCAAGTACAACGTCCGCACCGTGGAGCTGAAGACCAGCGACGATCTGATCGCCGCCTGCTCCAATCCCAAGTTCAAGGCCCTGATCCTCACCGCCCCCTCCCGCCGCCTGGCGGACGCCCAGACCGATCCCCGGACCTACAGCGCCGCGGAGCTGGCGGCCATTACCGCCTTCAACGCCGGCGGCGGCACCGTGATCCTGGCCGGCTGGAGCGACAACTACGAGAACTATGACGTGATCCAGAGCAATCCCGCCATCAAGCACATGGCCGCCACCCAGAACGAGGTGCTCCAGGCCCTGGGCTCCAGCCTGCGTATTGCGGACGATGCCACTTATGACGATGTCCGCAGCGCAGCCGACGGCGTGGACAAGTGGCGTCTGTACTTCAACACCTACGGTCAGAGCTTCCTGACCGACGGCGTGGAGGTGGACCCTGCTCACCCCTATGACCGCCTGTACACCGAGGTATTCAGCCACTATGGCGGCGCCTCCGTGTATGCCGTGGATGCAGACGGCAACCCCACCTCTGCCCTGCCCGCTACGGTGACTCCGGTGGTGTACACCCATCCCACCACCTATTCCGTGGACGTGGATAAGGACGGCCTGGGCGGCGCCAACGTGCCCAAGTACGCCTATGCCGAAAACGACAGCCGTCTGCTGGCCATGGCCAGCGAGCAGCTGGAGGGCAAGGGTCTAATCATCGTGTCCGGCGCGGCCTTCATGTCCAACTTCGAGGTCCAGGCCACCATCAGTGACAACGGCTCCGAGAAGAACTACTCCAACTATAAGATCTGCGAGAACCTGCTGGGCCGCATCAACCCCGTGAAGATCACCGACATTGCCACGGTCCAGGCCCAGACCGAGGCCGGTCACAAGTACACCATTGAGGGTGTCGTGACCTCCAACGCCTCCGGTTATGACAAGGCCACCGCCTTCTTCGACTGCATCTATGTTCAGGATGAGACCGGCGGCATCAACTGCTTCCCCGTGGCCGGCGACTTCAAGATCGGCGACGTGGTCCGCGTCACCGGCGTGACGGAGACCTATCAGGGCGAGAACGAGCTGCAGGTTTCCTCCATTGAGAAGATCGGTGAGACCACTCCCGTCACTCCCAGAGCCGTCACCTCCACCCAGATCAACGACGGCTCCGTCCTGGGCCAGCTGGTGACCCTGAACGGCTACGTCACCGGCTATGAGATGGCCGACGGCCTGGTCCAGACCATCCTGGTCCGCGACAGCGAGGGCAAGATCGCCCGCGTGTTCATCGACGGCTATATCACCACCTCCTACGATGTGGCGAACCTGTCCGTGGGCTGCCAGATCTCCGCCACGGGCCTGGCCTCCTATGACAACACCTTCGTCCTGGCCGACGGCACCCCCATGGCTCCCCGCATCCGCGTCCGCGACCGCAACGACGTGGTCTGCACCGCCCATGAGCATACCTTCGGCGAGTGGATCGTCACCACCCAGCCCACCTGCACCGAGCCCGGCGAAAAGACCCGCACCTGCACCGGCTGCGGTGAGGTGGAGACCATGGTCATCGACGCCACCGGCCATCACTACAAGGATGGCAAGTGCACCGTCTGCGGCGAGACCGATCCCAACTACAAGCCCGATCAGCCCACCCAGCCCGGCGTCAAGACCGGCGACGACAGCAACACCACCATGTGGATCATCGTCCTGGTGTGCGCTGCCGCTCTGGCTGTGGTGCTGGTCATCGTGTCCCGCAAAAAGCGCAACAGCTAATACTGATTCTTGATTCAAAAATTGAATCAAGAATCCCGTGCGCTACGCGCACGCACAGCGTGCGAAAACACGCTGTGACGTCTCATACAAAACCTGACGCACCTTCGGCGCTATAAAAAGCTTTTCAAGCTTTTTAACAGGTTTTGGTATAAGCGGACCACCCCATAGCAAGCCATAGCACAACAGCAAAGGCCCCCGCCAGATGGCGGGGGCCTTTGAGATTGTCAAAAAGTCTCACAGAGTTTGCCGTCCGCAGGCGGCAAATT
>ULTE01026687.1_pt1 | contig 10792 bp, 8 predicted proteins | sample 1957401 | NCBI WGS metagenome assembly ULTE01 (sample SAMEA4835728, study PRJEB28245) | human gut metagenome | biome: gut microbiome; material: fecal sample | place: Denmark | collected 2008 | reverse complement strand
ATTCAAGAAAAATATCCGGACGTAACGGATACGCAGCTGAGTTTTCTGGTGCAGCGGCGCTATACTGGCTGGGGGCGACTGAGCGAAAAGCTGCTGACTGGTGTGCTGGGCGAATATGAGAATCAGCCGGCGACAATCATGGAAGTTTTGCGCGCGACGAATGAAAACTTCATGCAGGTGCTGAATAATCCGCAATATCATTTCCAAGAGAAGATTGCGAAAGAGCGCCTGATAGAACTGGGAGAACCGAAAGAGGAAATCGAATACGACGAGATTCGGAAATTGCAGGTTTCTCCGGCACTGAAACGCGGAATTTGGACGGCAGTGCGCATTGTGAAGGAACTGATTGCGCATCATCACGGCTGCCATCCGCATGCCATTTATCTGGAAAACACGCGCGAAGAAACGCCGGATGAAAAGAAACAGCGCACGCAGTCACGTCTGAACCAAGTGGAGCAGATGTATAAAGAACTGGCGGAAGATAAGGCAGCGGAGAAAGTGCCGTTAGAGTGCTGGGAAGTATTGAAAAACTGCAGGGATAAAAAGAAACTGGATGATCAGCAATACCTGTATCTGCTGCAGCTGGGAAAATCGCTTTACAGTGGAAAGCCGCTTGATTTCGACCAGCTTTCGGCAACGACGCAGATTGACCACATCTTGCCGCAATGCTATATCGTGGACAACTCGATTGAAAACCGCGCACTGGTGCTGTCGGGGGAAAATCAGCGCAAGGCAGACAACCTTCTGCTGGCGGATAGCATTCGGGATTCACAGCGCCCGTGGTGGAATTATCTGCGCCAGAAGGGATTCATGGGCGAAAAAAAGTTCAAGAATCTGACGCGCAGTATGGTAAGCGCTGAAGACAAACAAAAGTTTGCCGCACGGCAGCTGGTGGAAACGGGGCAGATGGTGCAGTGCGTGACGGAGCTGTTCAAGCGCTATTATCCGGATGTGCATGTGCGCGGCATCAAGGCAGGGCTGTCCTCGGAACTGCGTGAGCAGTACGGGCTTTACAAGATTCGTGAGCTGAACGACATGCACCATGCGTACGACGCATTTCTTGCGGCAACAATGGGAAACTTCGTGGAGCGCTTTATGCCGTGGCTTGACAACGAGTCGTCTTCGGCGATTCGATTCAGAAAGGCGCAGGGAGCAAAGAAGGACGATGACAAGGTTGATCTAAGCTCGAAGCACGGCATGATACTGGCGAAGTTCAGCCGGGATCAGGAGGATCCGGATACCGGGGAAATCATCCGAAATGCACAGCAGAAAATTTGCTACTTGAAGGCAGTCTGGGGATACCATGATGGGCATGTGGTGTTTCTGAAACGGCAGAAATCGGGGAAAATTACAGAAGATTCACGATACCGTGCAGGAAACAAAAGTGCGAAAATGCCGCTGAAAAAGGGACTGCCTTGCCAGCGCTATGGTGGATTTGACAGCATCAATCCGGCATTTATGACTGCAATTCAGTATACGCAAGGGAAAAAGGTCTACCACAGGGTTGTAGGTATCCCGATTTATGCAAATGTTCCCGTAGAAAAAGCAGACGAATTGATTCGTGCTTTTGCAGCTGATAAGATTCCCGGCGTAACCGTGGTGCGTCCGCGGCTTCTGATGAACCAGATGTTAGAATGGGATGGCGGCGTTTTCGTACTTCGCGGAGGGCAGACGATTGATATTCTTACTGGCAAAGAAAATGCCGCAAGAGTAACGATTAGCAACGGAAAACAACTGTTTGTATCGGGAAAGGACATGACAACCATTGCTTTGCTCTTCCGTGGGAAAAAGGATGCTTTGAATCAGGAACAGCTTAAAGAAACAGTGCTTCATTTGCTTGAAAAATTCAAAACGCAATATGCTGTATTTTATCAAAAGTGCAAAGCCGATGATATTAACCGTATTTTGAAAAACCTTGAGACCCCTGAGCAGCTTACAACTGCCGATTGGACAGCGATGGTGAGCGAGCTGCTGAATGCGATGGGCAAGCAGCGAAAAGCTTCAAAAGAATGGATTACCTGCGAAGATTGGAGAATCCGAGGCATACCGACAAAGGACGTTGACCTGATTGACCAGTCCATCACAGGACTGCGCGAGAAGAGGACGAAGCTATGGCCGGATTCCGAACCGTCGTGATTCAAAGCCCGTGCAAGCTGACGTATAAGGATGGTTTTCTCATCATTCGCGGCGATGAGGTGCGGACGGTTCACATTTCGGAACTGCACACGCTGATTCTGGACACGACGATGGTCACACTGACGGGCTACCTTATCTGCGAGCTGATGCACGAAAAGGTGAACGTCATCTTCTGTGATGAAAAGCGGAATCCATGCGGGCAGGTACTCCCCTATGCCGGAAGCCATGATACAGCGGCAAGGATGATGGCGCAGGCAAACTGGAGTGATACGCGGAAAGCGGCGCTGTGGCAGCAGATCATCCAGCAGAAGATTCTTAATCAGGCGGGCGTGATGCAGGAAGTTTCCGTGGAGGCTGCAAGACAAATTGCAGCCTTCGCGGAGACCGTCACGCCTGGCGACGCGACGAATCGCGAGGGACACGCAGCGAAGGTCTATTTCAACCGCATTTTCGGCAAGGATTTTTCGCGCGATTTGAAAAGCGACCGTAATGCAGCATTGAACTATGGCTATTCGCTGCTACTTTCCTGCTTTAATAAGGAAGTTACGGCACGCGGCTACGCGACGCAGCTGGGGATTCACCATCGGAATGCGTACAACAGTTTCAATCTTTCCTGTGATTTGATGGAACCATTCCGCTTTCTGGTGGATGAGGTCGTGCTGCATCAGGGTGAGCGCACGTTTGACAAGGAATATAAGTATGAACTGCTGGACATCCTGAATACAGAAATTTGCTATCAGCAGCAAAAGATGTATGTCAGCACTGCCATCGCCCGCTTTGTGCGCAATACAACGGATTACCTTGACGGTCAGACGGAGTGGACAGAGGGAATGATGATGCACTATGAGGATGCGAGCCATGAGAGTCATCGTGATGTTTGATTTGCCGGTGACAACGTCGGAAGAGCGCGCCGCATACGGGCGATTCCGCAGAGACCTCATCAAGGACGGCTTTCTGATGATGCAGGAATCGGTATACTGCAAATTGGCAGTCAATGCGGTGTCGGCTGACCTGATTAAACAGCGCGTTAATCGCATCAAGCCAGCAAAAGGCGTAATCCAGCTGATGATTATCACGGAAAAGCAGTACAGCCAGATTGATTATCTGCTGGGCGGCCCGCAGGAAAAACAGCTGGATACGACAGAGAGGTTGTGGTTCTTTTGATACTGAGAAACATCAGCTTCGAGCATGATTTGCCAATCGTCGATGACCATGCGGCTTCGATGCAGATTGCCTCTCCGCACCTGTACGCGCGGGTTGTGCAGAGTTTCCTTGCGCTGGAAGCGGGCGAAGAATCCTTGGAGCCCTTCTTATTCTTGCAGGACGATGACCTTCTGGATGCGTCAAAACTGCTGTACGTTGTTACCGATCCGTTCCACATTGATTTTGCGAACAAGAAAATCACGACGGCACTTTACGGGGAAATCAATCAGCTCATTCGCAAAAATCCGCTGCGGCAGGCACATTGGGAAAAGCAAATGGTGGAGCTGTCAGATTTCATGCAGGAAGTGACGCGCGAAATCCCGCTGGAAATCATCGCGCCGGACGAAATGACGGTACAGGATGTTTGCAAAGCGTTCGGTGTGCAGCTGGATTGCCCGCTGAATACGTCACCGCTGGTGCGGATTTGCAAGCTGCTGGATGTTCTTGCGGAGTGGATGCCGAAAAAACTGCTGGTTCTCTGCAATCTTGACAACTACTTTTCGGACGCGGATTGGCAGGAAGTCATCAAGTATGCCGCCTACACGAAAGTAAAGACGCTGCTGATTTTTCAAAATCAGGCGATTCCGATGCATGAGCAGGAAATTCGTTGGCAAATTGATCAGAATTATGATGACAAAATCATCAAGCTGTGATATACTGAAAAAGAAAAGAACCATCCGGCGTGGCAGCGGCTCACGACCGAAAGGTTCCTACCTCATGGATTTGAGGTTTTGGAACTATGTCATTCCAGATGGTTCTACTACCACCGCCGTGAAGCCGGGTAAGACCTACCCGTTTTGGAACTATGTCATTCCAGATGGTTCTACTACGCAGTAGGTTCGATTGCACAGGGCGCAATGGTTTTGGAACTATGTCATTCCAGATGGTTCTACTACGTAAACAATCATTTTCCGTAGTGCTGTATAGTTTTGGAACTATGTCATTCCAGATGGTTCTACTACTTTATGGCGCGGTCGATTGCAGAACCGCTTGTTTTGGAACTATGTCATTCCAGATGGTTCTACTACAATTCGATGGCTACGACCGTGCCGAAGAGAGTTTTGGAACTATGTCATTCCAGATGGTTCTACTACCAGTGCCGGACGGCTGGAGGGCATACTCTAGTTTTGGAACTATGTCATTCCAGATGGTTCTACTACCCGTATGGATGCCGGAAACGGGTTGACATTGTTTTGGAACTATGTCATTCCAGATGGTTCTACTACACTCATTAAAGTCGTCACAAGTGGAGAAGCGTTTTGGAACTATGTCATTCCAGATGGTTCTACTACGCGGGCGCGCGGGTGTGCGCGGGTGTGCGGGTTTTGGAACTATGTCATTCCAGATGGTTCTACTACGTTTCCGAGGAGGAAATCGCGCGGTACATGGTTTTGGAACTATGTCATTCCAGATGGTTCTACTACAGGTCGCCGCTGCCAGCAATCAGCTTGCCAGTTTTGGAACTATGTCATTCCAGATGGTTCTACTACGCATTGTACCACTTTGTGGCGCCAATGTCAGTTTTGGAACTATGTCATTCCAGATGGTTCTACTACTGGCGGTTTTGGTTTTCCGCGACGCCCGGCGTTTTGGAACTATGTCATTCCAGATGGTTCTACTACTACGCGGAGGACGCGCAGAGCAGCGCGGCCGTTTTGGAACTATGTCATTCCAGATGGTTCTACTACTGATTTCGATTTTTATGGAGCCTTCCGCGCGTTTTGGAACTATGTCATTCCAGATGGTTCTACTACCGTCCCGTTCGGGCGCTGATGAACACGCGAGTTTTGGAACTATGTCATTCCAGATGGTTCTACTACTGGCGGCCCTGCCGCCGTGGTCCGGGCGTCGTTTTGGAACTATGTCATTCCAGATGGTTCTACTACGACACGCCAGAAAAGGTGGAGCGGTGGAAAGTTTTGGAACTATGTCATTCCAGATGGTTCTACTACCTTTCATTTCTGCACCACACCACGGGCAGCGTTTTGGAACTATGTCATTCCAGATGGTTCTACTACAGGTCGCCAGTGCGCTATACTGTAATCGGTGTTTTGGAACTATGTCATTCCAGATGGTTCTACTACGGACAGAGTTAATTCGGGCGAATTGGCTGTGTTTTGGAACTATGTCATTCCAGATGGTTCTACTACTGTCCGACGTGCGACTCAGAATTTCTGCCGTTTTGGAACTATGTCATTCCAGATGGTTCTACTACCTTTCCACCCTCCGCTTTGCGATAATCTCGTTTTGGAACTATGTCATTCCAGATGGTTCTACTACCTGCCGTGCGTGGCATTGCCGCCGCTCGGGTTTTGGAACTATGTCATTCCAGATGGTTCTACTACCCTGTACATTTTAGATTCACATAATCTCAAGTTTTGGAACTATGTCATTCCAGATGGTTCTACTACTGTTTCAATACAAGGTTCGACGCAACAGGAGTTTTGGAACTATGTCATTCCAGATGGTTCTACTACTGTGTAAATCGGTCGCGTACCTCTCCCATGTTTTGGAACTATGTCATTCCAGATGGTTCTACTACGAGATGGGGGGAGCGGATGAGCTGGAAGCAGTTTTGGAACTATGTCATTCCAGATGGTTCTACTACCAAGGTGCGGGCCGCTTGCCTTGCCGGGGCGTTTTGGAACTATGTCATTCCAGATGGTTCTACTACACGACCATATATACAAGAAAATTAGCGTTGGTTTTGGAACTATGTCATTCCAGATGGTTCTACTACATCGCGAAATCAAACGGTGCGATTACTTTGGTTTTGGAACTATGTCATTCCAGATGGTTCTACTACGCCAGTGCGCTATACTGCAATTGGTGGGGAGTTTTGGAACTATGTCATTCCAGATGGTTCTACTACGTTGGAAAGTGCCACAAATAGCGGCAATGCGTTTTGGAACTATGTCATTCCAGATGGTTCTACTACTGCCAGTGCCGAGGAACGTCATCTTGTTCTGTTTTGGAACTATGTCATTCCAGATGGTTCTACTACGCGCTTGGCACCACGGTCGAAGCCCTTTTCGTTTTGGAACTATGTCATTCCAGATGGTTCTACTACAATAGGGGGTATAGAGTAATAGGGGGTATGGTTTTGGAACTATGTCATTCCAGATGGTTCTACTACAAGTCAAAATCGGCACTTCTGTCAACGTCCGTTTTGGAACTATGTCATTCCAGATGGTTCTACTACATGCGGAATCGCAGACCTTGACGTAATGCTGTTTTGGAACTATGTCATTCCAGATGGTTCTACTACCCCCTGACCGCCTGCGAAAGGCAGACGGCCGTTTTGGAACTATGTCATTCCAGATGGTTCTACTACACTTTTCGCCGATGCTCACCGTGTAGGTTGGTTTTGGAACTATGTCATTCCAGATGGTTCTACTACTAGCGCGGAAGTCCGTGGGGTTAACCTCCGGTTTTGGAACTATGTCATTCCAGATGGTTCTACTACCGGTGTAATTCCGCAGGCCGGCGCACTGTGTTTTGGAACTATGTCATTCCAGATGGTTCTACTACTGCTAATAGATAGCTGACCTAACGGCTACAGTTTTGGAACTATGTCATTCCAGATGGTTCTACTACACCGGGGTCAGTGCCGAGAACACGCCACACGTTTTGGAACTATGTCATTCCAGATGGTTCTACTACGCCATACCATCTGTTCAGCGGCTGCAACCAGTTTTGGAACTATGTCATTCCAGATGGTTCTACTACAACAATTGATTGTTTCCGCTGCGCTGCCGTGTTTTGGAACTATGTCATTCCAGATGGTTCTACTACGCGGAGATATGCCTAACGCCAACCACGTCTGTTTTGGAACTATGTCATTCCAGATGGTTCTACTACCCGCGTCCAGCGCCTTGCAAAGGTCGCCTTGTTTTGGAACTATGTCATTCCAGATGGTTCTACTACTTTCGTGCTTTGTCTCGTAGCTTTCACCGTGTTTTGGAACTATGTCATTCCAGATGGTTCTACTACGCAGAGCGCTAACTATAAGCCGTTTATGATGTTTTGGAACTATGTCATTCCAGATGGTTCTACTACACAAGAGAAGGAATTGAAACAGCACGGCTTGTTTTGGAACTATGTCATTCCAGATGGTTCTACTACGATGAAAAGGGGCATATAGATATAACTATTGTTTTGGAACTATGTCATTCCAGATGGTTCTACTACAAAAGGCGCTATTGCCATATCAATGGGGCGTGTTTTGGAACTATGTCATTCCAGATGGTTCTACTACGTGATTGCGTTCCGCGAAGCCCTGAAAGCGGTTTTGGAACTATGTCATTCCAGATGGTTCTACTACAATGCGCAGGTCGCGGGTATCAACCCGTATGTTTTGGAACTATGTCATTCCAGATGGTTCTACTACCGGGTTGTGAAGCAAGAACAACGTCTATATGTTTTGGAACTATGTCATTCCAGATGGTTCTACTACCGCCGCAGACATGCAGAACGAAACCGGGCCGTTTTGGAACTATGTCATTCCAGATGGTTCTACTACTAGATAGCTGCGCTCGTTTCCGGCTGGGGCGTTTTGGAACTATGTCATTCCAGATGGTTCTACTACTGTTCGCTTGCCGGGGCTTCCTGTGTTTCCGTTTTGGAACTATGTCATTCCAGATGGTTCTACTACCGAAAGCATCAAACAATATGAGCGGCACTAGTTTTGGAACTATGTCATTCCAGATGGTTCTACTACCTTTCACGTTTGTCTGACAGCCTCTTGCACTGTTTTGGAACTATGTCATTCCAGATGGTTCTACTACCGTCCGTAATAGTCGCAATCCAGATGCTCTGTTTTGGAACTATGTCATTCCAGATGGTTCTACTACGGTGGCACACAAATGGTTTACAATCCTATTGTTTTGGAACTATGTCATTCTAGATGGTTCTACTACCTGAGCCGCATGGCGGGTGACGGCGCGGAGGTTTTGGAACTATGTCATTCCAGATGGTTCTACTACATCGGGAATCCCTACGGCGCGGCGGGGCTGGTTTTGGAACTATGTCATTCCAGATGGTTCTACTACCCTTGCAGGAGATGCTGAACGCGTTGGCCTGTTTTGGAACTATGTCATTCCAGATGGTTCTACTACTCGGCGGCTTGCTGGTTGGGTTGTTTGTGAGTTTTGGAACTATGTCATTCCAGATGGTTCTACTACCGTCCGGCGCGGCGAAAGATACTCCAAGCGTTTTGGAACTATGTCATTCCAGATGGTTCTACTACCATGCCCGCCCTGCCATAGCGCGGGATTCAGTTTTGGAACTATGTCATTCCAGATGGTTCTACTACCAGCGATCCACGATGTCCGGCAGTTCATCCGTTTTGGAACTATGTCATTCCAGATAGGCGTAGATTGCGGGCATAATGGAATTAAAGTACCAGCAAGCAGTGATGCTGCGCGAAAATGGACAATATGAAGAAGCCATTGCCACGTTTTTGCAATTGGGCGGAAATTCTGACAATAACCGTTGACAATAGCAGGAATCAATGTTATAGTGATTGACGTACAAGCGGCGGCCGCAGCGTGTGCCGAGTTGTGCGGAAGCAAATCGCAATCCGACGCAGCGGATAATCTGTTTCATGCCTGCAACAATATCGGAGAGAAGCTGTGCTTCTTGCGCAAAGCAGACATGAAACTGCTTTGGGAAAGGAATGGATGAGTGTGAAAATCAGCCAATTGCATCTGTCTGATTTTATGCTGTTTCAGCAAGCCGATTTTCAGTGGTCGCCGGGAATCAATGTGATTTGTGGCACAAACAGCACGGGCAAAACTGCGCTGATAAAGCTGATGTACAGCCTGCATAAGTCCTATGAACAGTGGAACTCCACAGAGACGAAGGAAGCGGCGTTGAACAGGTTTTCCGAAAAGCTGTGCGGCGTATTTCGCCCGGACAACGGGAAAGTGGGCAGACTCGTGCGCCGAAAGCAGGGCAGTGCCCAAATGACAGCCTCGATGGGCTATGAAAACGGCACGAGCATTGATGTGAATTTCGGGAATCGAGCAAGCAAAATTGCCACGCTTATCTTGCCGAAGATGGAGCATACGGCATCGCCTGACCATACGGCGGTGTATTTTCCGCCGAAGGAAATCATTTCGGCGACGGAGAATTTCACGTCGCTGTATGAGGAATACCATATTGCGTTTGAGGAAACGTATTATGACCTTGCAAAGCTGCTGGATCGTCCGCTGAAGCGCAGGAAAAATTCCGATGAGCATAATCAGGTGTTAGCCAGTTTGGATGAAATTCTCCACGGGACAACGGTGCAGCATGATAAAAAATTTTATCTCAATGCAGAAAATGGCGGAGAATTTGAAATGGGGCTTGTCTCCGAGGGCTATCGCAAGCTGGCGACCATCACCTATCTCATTCGGAATGGCTGCCTGAATGCCAATTCGGTGCTGTTCTGGGATGAGCCGGAGACGAACATGAATCCCGGCATGATTCGCCCGCTGGTGGATGCTATGATGCAGCTTGCAAAACTCAAGGTGCAGATTTTCATCACAACACATGATTATTTCCTCCAGCAGTATCTGAACATGTATATGGCATTCCCGGAATCCAATACCGACCAGATTGACATCCGTTTCTTCTCCCTTTTCTTTGAGGATGGCGCAATAAAGGCGGAAATGGCGGATACCATCAGCGAACTTCAGCACAACATCATCATGGAAGAATTTGATGCGATATACAACAGAGAGCAGGGATTCATCTATGATCGCATCAGAGAGTGATATCGAATTTACGTTCGGCGAGCAATATGGCAATTTGGTGCTGAAGTATGATGATACGCCGTATTATACCGAGCGGTTCAACGCACAGCCCGGCACGAAAGCTGTGGATTTTATTGCGGTATCGGACAAGCACTATGTGCTGATTGAGGTGAAAAACTGCATTGGTGATGAGTCGGGCAACCGCTGGCGGATTGCTCCGAATAATCAGAAGCGCGACACGGCGGGCGCTGATGGACGCGACGTATCCACAAGAGACAGCCTTGATATTGAAGTTGCCCAGAAAACGGCGATGACGCTGGCGGGAATGGTTGGCGTATTCAGCAACCCAATGCCTGCGACGAAGCATGCATCGTGTGATGCGTTCGCACGAGCATTATGCAGTCAGGAGATTGCAAACGGTCAGCGAAAAATCGTGGTGGTACTGGTGCTTGACGGGAAGTTTGCCTGTGCGAGCCGCGATGAGCATACCATCAGACGACGGCTGCGGGAGGAACTTGAGAAGAAAATCAAGTGGCTTTCTGCAACGGTGCTTGTGACCACTTCTGATGAGCTGGAGCAAATGGGGCTGCACATTACGGCATCAAGAAACATCAGATGAGCAATTGATGAAAACTGCATACTTTCTCACGGCGACTTTCCCCCGGAAGCCGCCGCGTTTTTGTTGCATCCGGGCATAATACTATTTCCAAATTCAC
>ULTE01042524.1_pt1 | contig 10848 bp, 18 predicted proteins | sample 1957401 | NCBI WGS metagenome assembly ULTE01 (sample SAMEA4835728, study PRJEB28245) | human gut metagenome | biome: gut microbiome; material: fecal sample | place: Denmark | collected 2008 | reverse complement strand
CGGAAGGAAATCCGATTTACACAAGATTTTCTATAGGCTCAGAATTTTAGATGTTAATGTTGTAGCAAGGTGGATGTGTATAAAATATGCAATACCATTATTGAAAAAATCAAAAATGCCACGAGTTGTAAATATAGCATCTAGATTGGGAAGTAGACCTATGGATAGTTCTGTTGCTTATTGTACGAGTGAATCAGCCACTAATGAGATATAGAACAGCGATGAGAAACTATGATGTACTAGTTGAACTTGCTGAAAAATATAATAAAACACAAAATCAAATAATAATAAACTGGATAGTAAAAGAAAAGAATATTTTACCATTAATAAAATGTACGGATATAAACAGAATAAACGAGAACTTATCTGCAATAAATTTTACAATGGAAACAGCTGATTATAAAAAGCTAAATAAATTTAGAAATAAAGATTTTGACAATGTTGAGATAGATTGGTATTGTAAAGGTGGAGTAACAATAGACCAACTTGCAAATCAATTTGAGTAAAAAAGGAGAAATTAAAATATGTTAAAAGTACCAGAGAAAATATTTAATATAGATATAAATGATATAGAAGTAGGGCTTAGTGATATTCATATATATGGAAAAGATGAAATAGAAGAGGCACAAGCAGGTTATAGATATAATGAATTAACAGGTGAGCTAATAGAAGATTGGATTGGAGAGAAATATGTTGTTATAGGAAATGATTCTTGTTGTGGAGATCCAATAATAGCAAAAATAGATGAGGAAGAATTGCCAATATACTCTATGTTTCACGATGATTGGTCATCACTACAAATAATAGCCAATAGTTTAGATCAATTTATAAACATATTAAAAAAATTAGATGAAACTGATTTAGAAGATAAAGAAGAATGCAAAAATACATTTGAAGATATAAAAAGAGAAGTACCAAATACATCATTTGATTATTGGGAGGGCTTGATTGCATCAGCTTATGAGTTTTTAACAGATGATCAATATTGGGAAGAAACATAGGAGGATTTTATTATGGGATGGAAAGAAGTGAAAAGAAGAATATCTATGCCAATTTTAACACCTGATGGAATATCAACAATGGTAGATAGTTGTTTGAAAAAAGATGGAAAAAACATTAGACATTCTAGAAGTATCGTTATGGATGATTATAAAAGTCCAACAGATGATTATGAGTCAGTTAGTGAAGTTGAAGTTGAAAAAATAAAATTCGGAATAATTAGACATATGGCACAATCACTATTAAGAGATTGTGATGCTGGAGATCAAAGTAAAACTATTTCACAATTCATTAGTGGTTGGAAAGAAAAAAATTCAGGACTAGATGTAACAATAGGAGAATTACAAGAAATTGCAACTATGTCTGATGAAGATATAAAAAAATCAATTACAGAAAAATCAGGAGACAATATAGGTGGTTTTATAAATAAAGTATATATAACTTCTTGTGATTTAGGTGAAGAACATAACGGAGCAAATCCTGTTTATCCTTTTGAAAAGATATTGCCTACTGAAAAAAATACCATATGGGGATATAATAAAAGATTATACTTAAATCCATCACTTAACAATATTAGTACATATAAATTTTTAGCAGAATATATTAAAAAATGTATAGATAGAAGAATTCCTTTTGATATGAAAGGTTTTGGAAGTGTAGAGCATAGTGCTGAACAATTAGATGGTATGATTTTATATTCAAGTAACGAACATTTTGATGATCATTTAGAATGTTTGGAAGAAGTTATAAAAGAAAATCCAGAGATAATGAGTACATTCGGAAGTCCAATCTATACTGGAGCTAGAGCTAAGGATGAAAATGGCGAAGTGTATTATACAGTAGGGGCAGGTTTTCCTTGTACATACAGAATTCGTACATATAATGACTACATAGATTCAGCTATTAATATGACCTATTTAACATCTTCAGCAAGATTAATAAAGCAATATTTACCACTAATTTCAACAGAATATAGGGGATTAGACGAAGAGACAAGAAACTTAATTAACAAGTTAAATAGTTTAGAACAATGTTCGGCAGAAGAACTTCAAAGAATAGATTCAAGTTTAAAGGCACAAAAAGAAACTATTAGAGGGTTAGCTCACAAGATAATAACACATAAGACAGAAAAAGGTACAGAACAAGAAAAAGAAGAAGTAATGGGAAGATTAAAAGTGACATTTTCTAATAATTTTAAAGTGATTTGTTCTGCATTAAAATTTAACGATAAAGAGCATATAAACACACCAATATATGCCGATGGAAGTTTTTTGGATTTGGAACAGCAAATAACATCAAAAGATATAGCACAAGCTGATAAAGATGCAGAATTAACAACTTCAGAGGTTAGTGATGCTAAAAAAACTATACACAGAATAGTTGAAAAAGGCACAAAAAATCAAGAAATATAAGGGGAATAAGTCGCTGCTTTTTTTACTATCTGTCCATTATCTCTAACATGAAAATGTGTAGCATCAATAAATACTATAGGGTATACACTTTCTAATTTCCTTTTTTGCCATTCTTGTACTTCAGGTATAATTTTATCTGTTATATCACTTATCATATCTGGTGAAAGATTACAGCCAAATATCTCCTTTATTTGTTCTTGAATTTCTTTATCAGACATTCCTAATGCATACATAGATATTACTTTTTCATCAAAGCCATTTGCTGTTCTTGAATATTTAGGCACTAAGTCGGAATCAAGTTCTTCGTTTCTATCTCTAGGAACTTTTACTGGAATATCTCCCATTTCTGTTGCTACAGTTCTTTCTGGATAATATCCATTTCGATAATTATTATTATCTGTTCTTTCGTTTTTGGAATAACCAATTTTTGCTTCCATTTCAGCATCCAACAATTGTTGAAAAGCAGGGGCAAAGAAATCTTTCCAGGCTGTGTACATATCATTCATAGATTTAATATTTTTTCTCTAAAAGGATCATACTTAAATTCATGTTTTCTATCTTGTTCATCTGTATAACATAAGTAAGTGCTCTCTATACAATCATACCATTCTTTTAATATATCATCTTCATTTACTTTTCTAAAATTCATCATAATAATTCTCCTAACATTTAATATTTTATAAAAGGGATTGGGACTTGTCCCATTGCATAGAATTTGAAAATACGAAAAATTCGTGTGAACAAATTCATTGCTTGCTAGCTAGGACAAGAATTAACCCTTTTTTGATTTTTATTTAACAATAAATTAACTCATTAAGTACAATTTCTTCAGCTCTATTTTTAATATTATTCATACATCTAACTCACTCTAATTGATTAATTTGTTTCAAGTTTTCATCAACATTTTCTTTCTTAGCAAGTTCATTAATAATACTTTTTACTCTCTCATTTGCAGTTTTATCAATTTCAATTAGGTGGTCTGGTAGTGTACCATTTAATATTAAATCACTATATAAACCAAGCTTATTTTTCTTTAAATATTCTAATCTTAACCTACCATATAAACCAATATGGTAATCAGAATGAGTCCCTTTTACACTTAAATCAGGAATCAAATAATCTCCTTCTCTACGATAAGTAATTTTATTATTCATTTCTAAAACCTCCAAAAATAAATTTTAGGTCTCCCATAAATATCCAAATTTTATACGAACATATGTATAAAACACTTAGGGAAAAGTTGGGGAAAAATTTCTCGAAAAAGTCCCAAAAAATACACAAATGTTCGAAAAACTATTTCCTCAATTTTTATTGAAATATCAGCTAAAACCCTTGATTTCACTAAATTACATAAACATTTCAAGCACATCTCATAACCCGAAGGCTAAAAACAAAAACTCATAATCTACACGAGATAACAAATACTCTAACACCAAGTCATTATAGAAATCTTTAAAATAGCTGCAAAATGTGATATAATTGTAAAAAGCAAGAAGAAACATAATAAAATAATCATATAGGAGAGAAAATGAAGTCATTAGATGAAATATTAGCAGACGAAATATTAGATTTAGTACATTACATATTATCAAAATCTATAAAGCCAGACATTTCATTAGGCAAAGTAACCGAACTTGATGAAAAAGCCATTGATAAATTAAAACAAGAATATGGAATTGAAGGAATAATTCTAGATGTGGATGAAACTTTAAGAAAAGAAATGAAGAATATTCCAAAGTGCAATAAAGAATGGATTGAAAGTTTGAAAGGTCAAATAAAAATTATAATTGTAAGTAATGGAAGAGATAAAAATATTGAACAGTATTTTAAGGAGAATGGGATAGACTATATAGGTTTTGCACATAAACCATTGAAAAAGAATTTCTTAAAAGCATGTGAAAAAATGAGCTTAAATCCAGAAAAGGTATTAGCTATTGGAGATAGCTTATTTGATGATGTGTATGGTGGAAAAAGAAATAATATGAAAACAGCATTAGTAAAAGAAGTAGATGATGATGAAAGATAGAATATTTGTGTAATCAAATATTATTTAAGTTAGGAAAGAGAAAAAATAGATGAGAGTAAATTATAAGGAGAGAATTCCAACAGTAGAAGAGTTTAACATGCTTACAGAATTAGTGGGGTGGGGAACCAGGAAAAACAATATAATAGAAGAGGCTTAAAAAAATACATTATACTCACTTTGTGCTTATGATGGTGAAAAGTTGATTGGATATGGGAAAATTATTGGAGATAAAACAATATTTTTATATATACAAGATATAATGGTTGTTCCAGAATATCAAGGAAAACGAATTGGAACAGGCATAATGAATGAGATATTAGAACAGATTGATAAGTATAAAAATGTAAATCCATTTAAATTTATAAAATTTATGCCAAGTTACTGACTAAAAAAATTACAAATATTTCCATTAATTTTATAAAAAATTGGGTTACTATAAACTTTTAGTAGGGAAAATTAAAAAAATTTATATATATGAATAAGCTTAATAAACCAATAATGTTTAATGAATATTTATCTTTTTTAAGTAAATCTATTTATAATAAAAATGCCAAGGTGGGTACAGTATCAAGCAAAGCAAAAGATTTGAGAAACTTTAATCCAGACGAATCTGAAATATTATATCCAAGAAATACTAAGTTTATTGTTGAAAACATAAAGAAAATAAATGGTAAATATTATTTATGGAGGAAAATTTAATAAAAAGTCCTAGATGGATAAATGAAATACTTAAACCAATACCAATAAATGAAAAAGTTGAAATAACAGATGAAATAAAAAAGAGGCAGAAGAGTTCTTAAAAGCAGTTGAAAATGGAAAAATTGATGAATGGTTTAATAAAAAATAAAATTTTATACTATTGGACAAATTTTGACAAAATTTGTCCAATAAAAGTGATATACTCTTTTTAAAATAAAATAAAAGGAGAAAAAATTATGGAAACAACTGAAACAAGGACAAAATTTTGTAAACATTGTGGTGAAAAGATACCAGAAGATGCAATACTATGTACAAAGTGTGGAAGACAAGTTGAACAAATTAGTTCATCAAATCCCAATATAGTAATTAATAACACAAATACGAATACTAACAGTAATACAAATAATTATATTACTGGAAAGCCAAAAAACAAATGGATTTCGTTAGCATTGTGTATATTTACCGTATGCGGACATAAATTTTATGAGGAAAAAATTGGAATGGGAATAATATATTTATTTACGGTAGGATTGTTTGGGATAGGTTGGTTTATAGATATAATATCACTATTATTTAAACCAAATCCATATTATGTTTAATAGCTAATTAAAGATAACACTTACAGAAATGTAGATGTTTTTATATGCAAGTTTAGTGTAACGGTATCACAACAGTCTCCAAAACTGTTTGTAGTGGTTCAAATCCATTAACTTGTACCATTTTTAGAATTAGAGCTTTCTTATTGCAAAAATATGGTTGACGGACCTTAACTAAAAATATTATAATAAAAGCAATATAAACATATAAGGAGAAAATATTATGAAGAATCAAGAATATATAGAGTATACATATAAACACAGAAAAATAGTTATATATTTAGCAAACAAGTATGTAAAAAATAATAAAGAGGAAGTTTTAAAACAAGTAGAATTACATGATGTAGATAAACTATTCATGTATTTATTTTATAATAAAAAAGATGTGTCGCGCATACACAGAGAATTATCATCACATCATGATAACAAGATAGAAAAGAGCAATGTTGACTACATAGAGATGGTGCTGGATTGGGAAAGCGCAAGATATACAAAACCAGATAAGCCATTAAATGCTTATGATACTTTATACAAATATTATCCTAATTTAGAAAACGAGATTTTACCAATATTAAAAGAGCTTGGCATAGATAGAACAAATTTACCAATGGAGAAGGATGTACTAGAATATGCAAATGATATTAAAGATATATCTATAAATCAAATAAAGGATGAGATGCAAAAATATATGGACAAATTATTTATATAAAATAAAAATGGTACAAGCAAAAGTTAAAACATAATTCTGCGAAAATACCGAATATTAAGACATTATCATAAATGAACCACAAAATACGAATATTAAGAAAATATTCTTTAGATAATCCACACTTTGTGATATAATTGTGGAAAAATCAAAATAGGAGGTAGTGTAAATGGATTTAACATTAAATGTAGAAGATTACAAACTAAACATTAGAGCAGGAGTTATAATAATACATAATGGAAAAGTGTTAACACATAAGAACTTCAAAACAGGTAAATATGCTTTATTGGGCGGAAGAATAGAGATAGGAGAGGATTCTGAACAAACAATAAAAAGAGAGGTTCAAGAAGAGTTGGGAAAAGAGATAGAACTTACAGGATATGTAGCTACAATAGAGAACTTTTTTGAAACAGATGATTCTAAATACCATGAGATTATGTTTATTCATAAAGCAGAATTTGTAGATGAGGAAGATAAAAAAATAGAGTATACATTAAAAAACATAGAGGGTAAAAAGTATTTAGAATATGAATGGATAGATATAAACAGAATAGAACAATATCCATTATTCCCAGAAGTTGTTAAACAAATTTTGAAAGAGAACAAATTTCCAACACATAGAATAAATAGAGATTAAAATAATAGGGAGAACATTATGGCAGAGTTATGGGATATATATGATAGTAATAAAAATAAAACAGGAAGAACTGCAGAAAGAGGAGTTTACGAATTTAAAGAAGGGGAATATCATATTGTAGTTCAAGGCATTATATTAAATTCAAAAAATGAGATATTAATTAGTAAAAGGGCTCCATTTAAGAAATTTGGAGAAATGTGGGAATGCAACGGAGGGTCTGTGTTAGCGGGCGAAACAAGTTTAGAAGGAATAATAAGGGAACTACGAGAAGAGTTAGGAATTAACTTTTCAAAGTCAGAGGCAATCTTTCTAAAAGAAGTAAAAAGAGAAAAGACACCTCCAGATTTTAAAGATTTGTGGTTGTTTAAAAGAGATGTAAAAGATGAAGAGATTACATTTCCTGATGGAGAAGCAACAGAGTTTAAATGGGTAAGTATAGATAAGTTTATAGAAATGTTTAACAATAAAGAGATAGTACCGACTATTGACTTTGGGAGAGAGGAGTATGAATTAGCTCTAAAAGCTAACAAACTTCCAAGAAAAGTTTTTCAAGAGTGAGATTATCAGATAGCATAAAGATAAAAAGAGATGATAAAATGAATAACGATATACAAATATTAAAGGAAATGATAAAGAATAGTAAAAACATAGTATTTTTTGGAGGAGCAGGAGTGTCAACGGAAAGTGGCATTCCTGATTTTAGGAGTAAGGACGGTTTGTATAACCAGCAATATAAATATCCGCCTGAGACAATACTAAGTCATACGTTTTTTATGAATAAAACGGAAGAATTTTTTAGGTTTTATAAATTAAAGATGAACTCGTTAAAATATCAACCTAATATTACTCATATAAAACTTTCAGAGCTTGAAGCTAGAGGAAAGTTAAAGGCGGTAATAACGCAAAATATAGATGGTTTGCATCAAAAGGCTGGCTCTAAGGTTGTATATGAATTGCATGGTAGTGTACTACGAAATTATTGCATGAATTGCCATAAATTTTATGATGCTGAATATGTGTTTAACAGCAATGGCATTCCAAGATGCAGCTGTGGAGGAATAATAAAGCCAGATGTAGTCTTGTATGAAGAGGGATTGGACGAGGAGACAATCAAAAAGTCGATATATGCTATACAAAATGCTGATTTGTTAATTGTTGCTGGCACGTCACTTACTGTTCAACCTGCAAGTGGTTTAATAAACTTTTTTAGAGGCAGAAATCTGGTATTGATAAACAGGGATTCAACTCCTTATGATAATAAAGCAAATCTTGTCATAAATGATAGTTTAGGTAAAGTTTTCTCGAATTTATAAAGAATAAATTAAGAAACAACATAGGATAAATTATTTTAAACGTATAAAATGAATCAAAGGAGCAAATTACGAAGACTTTAGACGAATTGGTAGCAGATAAAATATTAGATTTAATGCATTATGTACTATCAAAATTTATAAAACCAGATATGACTTTGAATAAAGTAAATGAATTAGATGTACAAGCAATCGAGAAATTAAAACAACAATATGGAATTGAAGCCATAATTTTAGACGTAGATGAAAGAGATGAAGGACATTCCAAAGGTTAATAAGGAAGGGATTGAAGACTTAAAAGACAAGATAAAAATTATGATTGTAAGCAATGGAGTAGACAGAAATATAGAAAAATATTTCGATAAAAACGGAATAGATTACATAGGATTTGCTTGCAAACCATTAAAGAAGAACTTTGTAAAGGCATGTGAAAAAATGAATGTAAATCCGGAGAGAGTACTAATGGTTGGCAATAGCTTATTTGATGATATATATGGTGGAAAAAGAAATAAGATGAAAACAGCACTTGTAAAAGAAGTAGAAGATAATGAGAGATAATTTAATAAAAACAAATAATACGCTGAATTGAGCTGGTATCAATAAGTCCGGAAGAAATATGAATTTTATGTGAAAATTGGCACTCGATACTTGACTCTGCTAAAATTAGATGTATAATATATCTGTAAATGGTAAAGAATATTTATCATAAACATGTGCCACTCTCATCAAGTGTCAACACATAATATATTTTAAGGAGTTGATTTTTATGATGATGATACCTAGAAAACATGATTTTGATTTATTTGATGATTTATTTGGAGATTCATTTTTTAATGAGGGAGCAAGCAGACTAATGAAAACAGATATTAAAGAGAAGAAAAATGAATACATTATTGACATTGACTTACCAGGATATGATAAAGAAGGAATAAAACTTGAAATTCAAGATGGATATTTAACAGTACATGCTAGTGTTAATAAAGAAGAAAATGACGAAGAAAAAGGCAGATTTGTACGTAAAGAAAGATATTCTGGAGCTTGCTCTAGAAGCTTCTATGTTGGAGAAGATATTACAGAAGAAGAAATTAAAGCTAAATTTAAGAATGGTACATTAACTATTGTTGTTCCCAAAAAGGAAGACAAGAAAGAATTGCCAAGCAAGAAATATATTGAAATTGAATAATGAAAAGTCCCACAGAAATGTGGGATTTATTATTTTCATAAAAAATAATAAAATACAATAAAAATGTTGATAAAGTGTTTCTTATATGATAGTATGTAATTGTAAAAAATTACTATTTAAACAGCAGAAACTACTTGAAAAAATATCCAAAAAAATAAGAGCTCTAGCAAGCTAGAACTCTTTATTCACCTAAGTGAAACCAATATGAATTGGAATTTAAGGTTACCCTTATTTTAACTCATTGTGCTATTTTAGATAGTAATTTAATAGCAAATTAAATATATCATAGAAAGGAAGAAATTGCAAGTATATGGAACAAAAAAACTTAAAAAAATATCCAGAATATAGTATAGGATTAGATATTGGGACAAATTCAGTAGGTTGGGCTGTAACAGATTCGGAAAATAACATTTTAAAACACGGTGGTAAAAATATGTGGGGCGCAAGGTTATTTGATGAAGGAGATACTGCTGCGCAAACGAGAACGTTTAGAGGAACTAGAAGAAGAATTGAAAGAAGAAGAGAGAGAGTAAATATTTTACAGAGTTTATTATTAGACGACATGGAAAGGGAGTATCCAAACTTTTTTCCTATGCTTAGAGAGTCTTCTAAAGTTGAAGGTGAAAAGCAACAAGAAAAATTGGATGGAAAAAAATATAATTTGTTTTCAGAATTGAATTTTTCAGATCAAGATTATTATGCAAAATACCCAACTATTTATCATTTAAGAAAAGAACTTACAATGAGTAAAGAAAAGCATGATATTAGATTGGTATATCTTGCAATTCATCATATTATTAAGTATCGTGGTAACTTTTTATATGAAGGTGATTTAAAAAGTAACACTGACGAAGTATTAGAGTCTATAGATTTTTTGGTAAACTTTATACGAGAAAATTTTGAAATAGAATTTAACTCTACATCGGAAAATCTAAGAAATATTTTAAGAAATAAAGAAACAACAAAGACAGAGAAAAAAGATGCTTTGATGAAATTATTTGATTATTCAAAAGAGGATAAAGCCATAATAAATGGTATTATCTGTGCAATTTTGGGATATAAATTTGATGTTAATAAGGTATTTGATGTTGAAATAGAGAATTCAAATATTTCATTTAGTAGTGATATTACGAATGAAGAGGAAATAAAAGAATCTTTACAAGAAAATGCTGATGTATATGATGTTTTACAGAAAATATATAACTGGTTTGTATTGCAGGATATTCTACAAGGAAATAGTAGCATTTCAGAGGCTTTTATAAAAAAATACGAAAAGTATA
>ULTE01041749.1_pt1 | contig 10967 bp, 7 predicted proteins | sample 1957401 | NCBI WGS metagenome assembly ULTE01 (sample SAMEA4835728, study PRJEB28245) | human gut metagenome | biome: gut microbiome; material: fecal sample | place: Denmark | collected 2008 | reverse complement strand
GGGAAAACGGCTGGCAAACTTGTTGGAAAAAGCCTTGACAACAGAGAATAACCTGCTAAAATGGTAGGCAAATAGGAAAAGGGGCGCGCCGCACCGGGCGCGCCAAATTCCGGAAGAGCATCAAGGGAGCGGGCGGCGCCCGTCTCTGGTATACAAAGGAGGCTTTACCCATGAAAGAATGTATCTCCCGCGAGGCGGCGCTGGCGGCGCTGAACACGTACAACAAGGAGCCGTTCCACATTCTCCACGGTTTGACGGTGGAGGGCGTTATGCGCTGGTACGCCAATGAGCTGGGCTATGGCGAGGACGCGGATTTCTGGGCCACGGTGGGCCTGCTGCACGACATCGACTTTGAGATGTGGCCGGAGCAGCACTGCCGGAAGGCACCGGAGCTGCTGAAGAAGGCGGGGTGCTCCGAGGAGTTCATCCACGCGGTCTGTTCCCACGGCTACGGCCTGTGCTGCGATGTGGAGCCCACCCATGAGATGGAGAAGGTGCTGTTCGCCGCCGACGAGCTGACGGGCCTGATCGGCGCGGCCGCCCGTATGCGCCCCAGCAAGAGCGTGATGGACATGGAGGTCAGCAGCCTGAAGAAGAAGTATAAGGACAAGAAGTTCGCCGCCGGCTGCTCCCGGGACGTGATCAACACCGGCGCGGAGCGCCTGGGCTGGACCATCGAGGAGCTGATGGAAAAGACCATCCTGGCTATGCGCAGCTGCGAGGAGAGCGTCAACAAGGAGATGGAGACGCTGGCCTGAGTGTATACATCGAAAAGAACACCCTGCGTGAATACACAGGGTGTTCTTTTTTGCGAATTATACGGAGAGTTGTGGGATATCGTGGAGGGGCGGAGGGGTTTTACGCCGCCTGCGGCAGCGACACCTCATCCGCCCCCTTCGGGGGCACCTGTCTCCCTGCGGGTCGGTCGGTCCGCGGATCTGACAGGCCACCGGCCTGTCATTCAACACCGCGGACCCCTCAAGGGGAAGGCTTTGGGGGTGCGCCCTCGGGGGGAAGGCTGACGGGGTGCAGGGGGAGAAAAAAGGAAGCGCCCGGGCGGGCGCTTCCCTGTATGTTATTCGATGGCGATGATGTAGTAGTACACCGGCTGGCCGCCGGGAAGGGCGGCGACCTCGGCGTCGGGGCAGATCGTCTCAAACACCTTGGCGGCACGGGCGGCGTCATCCTCGGTGACACCCTGGCCGGAGTAGACGGTGACGAACTCGGCGTTCTTATCGGCGGCTACATGAGCCAGCTTATCCAGCAGCACGTCCAGGCTGCGGTCGGTGCCCAGGAGCTTGCCGTCACACAGGGCCAGGTAGTCGCCTTCGTTGATGGCGAAGCCGTCAAAGTCGGAGTTGCGGGCGGCATAGGTGATCTGGGCGGTGGTGACGTTGGCGGCGGCCTCGGTCATGGCGGCCAGGATGGCCTGGGGATCGTCGTTGTCCGGGTCCACGGCCATCATGGCGGAGATGCCCTGGGGCACAGTGGCGGTGGGCACCACGATGACCTGCTTTTCCGTCAGGCCCACGCACTGCTGGGCGGCCATGATGATGTTCTTATTGTTGGGCAGGATGAACACGATCTCGCTGGGGGTGCGGTTGACCTCCTGCAAAATTGCCTCGGTGGAGGGGTTCATGGTCTGCCCGCCGGAGACGATACGGTCCACGGTCAGGTCGCGGAACACGGCCTCGAGACCCTCGCCGGCGCAGACGGCCAGGAAGCCGTAGCGCTTTTCCGGCGCGGCCACAGCAGCCTCGCCGCGCTCCAACTCAGCCTCGACGGCGTCCAGATCGTCGGTGGACTGGGCCTTCTTGCCGGCGGCCAGGTCGGCGGCCTGGGTACGCATATTCTCGATCTTGGCCAGCTCCAGCGTGCCGTATTTCTGGGCCTCGTTCAGGGCGTCGCCGGGGGTGTCGGTGTGGACGTGGACCTTAAAGGCCTCGTCATCCTCGCCGATGACCAGGCTGTCGCCGATGCTGTTCAGATAGGTACGCAGGCCGTCCAGGGGCTTGTCGGAGGTCTTGCGGACGATGAACACGGTGTCGAAGGCGAAGGTAATGTCCTCGTCGCCGATGGCGGCGAAGTCCGCCTTCTCCTCGGCGGTATCGGCCACCTCAGGCACGGGCTCGCCCCGCAGGGCGCGGAGCATACCCTCCAGAATGATGAGGTAGCCCTTGCCGCCGGCGTCCACTACGCCGGCCTTTTTCAGCACGGGGTTCATCTCGATGGTCTCCGCCAGGGTGGTGTAGCCGGTCTTGATGGCCTCATCCAGTACGAACTCGGCGTCGTTCTTCTCGCCGGCGGCCTCCAGCGCACGCTGGGCGGCCAGGCGGGAGACGGTGAGGACCGTGCCCTCGGCGGGCTTCATCACCGCGCCGTAGGCAGTGGAAACGCCCTCCTGCATGGCCTCGGCCAGCAGGACGCCGTCGGCGGTGTCGTGGCCCTTGAGGACCTTGCTCATGCCGCGGAACAGCAGGGACAAAATGACGCCGGAGTTGCCCCTGGCGCCCCGGAGCAGGCCGGAGGCCGTCAGCTTGGCGGCCTCGTCCACGGTGGCGGGCTCGGCCTTGCGGAGCTCGTTCACCGCCGTCTGGATGGTCAGGGACATATTGGTGCCGGTGTCGCCGTCGGGCACCGGAAATACGTTCAGGTCGTTGATGGCCTGTTTCTGCGCGGTGATGCAGGCGGCGCCGAAGGCGACCATCTGCTTGAAGGCGCCGCCGCTGATCTTTTCTGTCATGTCTGTTCTCCTTCCGGGCGCGTCACACGGTGACGGAATCCACGCAGACATTCACCGCTTTGACGGTGACGCCGGTGTTGAGGTTGACCACATACTTGACCTCGCCCATAATGGATCGGCAGACTGTGGCGATGTTGACGCCGTTTTCCACGACGATGTGCAGCTCGATGGACACGGTGCCGTCATCATTGTATGTGACCTTGACACCCTTGCTCATGGCCTCGGGCCGCAGGAGATGCACCAGCCCGTCAGTCATGCTGCGCTGGGCCATGCCCTTGACGCCGAAGCAGTTGGTGGCGGCCGCGCCGGTGATGGTGGTGAACACGGCGTCGCTGATGGTGATCTCGCCGTTTTCGGTGGGGACTTTTATCATAGCGGACTTCCTTTCTGCGGAAATGGCATAATAACACACGATAATATGGAGTATTATATACTACTTTCTCCGGGATTACAATAGAGATTTTACCGGGGCGGCATATGGGCAGGTTTCCCGCGCGGCTTTGGAGGCGCGGCGAAGAAAGGGAGCGCCCCGCGGGGCGCTCCCTTGTGCGTTACTGCTTGTAGGGCACGTGCCAGATGGTGTCGGCGTACTGGGAGATGGCCCGGTCGGCAGCGAAGACGCCGCTGCGGGCGATGTTGGTGAGGCTCATGCGGTTCCACGTCTCCCGGTCGCGGTAGGTGTGGCGCATCCGGGATTCGGCCTCGCAGTAGGCGGCGAAGTCGGCCAGGACCATGTACTGGTCCGCCTGACCGTCCATGCCGGTGACCAGCCGCTGGAACAGGTCCTCGTAGGTAACGCCGTCCCGGAAGCCTACCTTCAGCTGGTCCAGCACGCGGCGCAGCACCGGGTCGCGCTGGTAGAGCAGGTTGGGGTCGTAGGTGTGGCGCAGGTGCTCCACCTCATCGGCATGAAGGCCGAAGAGGAACATATTGTCGTCGCCCAGCAGGTCGTGCATTTCCACGTTGGCACCGTCCAGGGTGCCGACGGTCAGCGCGCCGTTCATCATAAACTTCATGTTGCCGGTGCCGCTGGCCTCCTTGCCGGCGGTGGAGATCTGCTGACTGACCTCGCTGGCGGGCATGAGGACCTCGGCCAGGGAGACGCGGTAGTTCTCCAGGAACACCACCTGGAGCCGATCTTTGCACAGCGGGTCGCTGTTGATCTGGTCGGCCAGGGAGTTGATGAGGTGGATGATGCGCTTGGCCACGGCGTAGCCCGGGGCGGCCTTGGCGCCGAACAGGAACGTCTGGGGCGGGAGGTCCAGGCTGGGGTCATCCTGCAGGCGCTGGTACAGGTAGATGATCTGCAGGGCGTTCAGCAGCTGGCGCTTGTACTCGTGCAGGCGCTTTACCTGCACATCGAAGATGGCGTCGGTGTTCAGCACCACACCCTGGTGCTTCCTGGCGAAGGCAGCAAAGGCAAGCTTGTTCTGATGCTTGATGTCCTCCAGACGCTGAAGGACCGCCTTGTCACCGGCGTAGGCCTCCAGCTTTTTCAGTTCCTGCGGATGGGTGAGATAGCCCTCGCCGATCAGGTCACGGAGCAGTCCGTCCAGACCGGGGTTGATCTGGGGCACCCAGCGGCGGTGGTCGATGCCGTTGGTGACGTTCTTGAACTTGTCTGGCATCATCTGGCAGGCGTCCTTGAACAGGTCCTTCCGCAAAATCTCGGAGTGCAGGGCGCTGACGCCGTTGACGGCCATGCTGCCGGCGATGCACAGGTTGGCCATGCGGACGCCGCCGTCCCAGATAATGGCCAGCTTGGCGGTCTTGGCGGGATCGTGGAAGAAGTCCTCCACCTGCTGCTGCCAGCGGCGGGAGATCTCCTGCAATATCTGCCACACGCGGGGCAGCAGCGTTTCGAACAGCTGCTGCGGCCAGACCTCAAGGGCCTCGGAAAGCACGGTGTGATTGGTGTAGGCCACGCAGTGGGTGGTGATGTGCCAGGCCTCGTCCCAGCCCATGCCGGCATCGTCGATGAGGATACGCATCAGCTCCGGGATCACCAGCGTGGGGTGGGTATCGTTGATCTGGATGACATTCTTCTCATGGAAGTTCCTGAGGGTACCGTACTGCTGGATGTGCTTGCGGGTGATGGACTGAATGGTGGCGGACACGAAGAAATACTGCTGCTTCAGCCGCAGGGACTTGCCCTCGTAGTGGTTGTCCTCGGGGTAGAGCACCTGACTGATGGCGTCAGCCATAGCGCGCTCCTCGGCGGCATGGAGGTACTGGCCCTCGCTGAAGAGCTTCATGTCGATGGGCTTGGGGCTGCGGGCCTGCCACAGACGCAGGGTGTTCACATGGTCGGTGTCGTAGCCGGAGATCTCCATGTCGCAGGGGATGGCCAGCACACGGGTGTAGTCCTCATGGACCACCATCAGGTGGTTGTTGTCCCAGCGGGTGCGGACCTTGCCGCCGAAGCGGACCTCCTCGGCCTCCTGCAGCTTGGGCAGCAGCCACGCGTCGCCCAGCTGCATCCAGTCGTCGGGCAGCTCCACCTGCTGGCCCTCCACGATCTTCTGCTTGAAAATGCCCAGCTCATAGCAGATGGAGTAGCCCGTCGCCGGGATCTCCAGGGTGGTCATGCTGTCCAGATAGCAGGCGGCCAGGCGGCCCAGACCGCCGTTGCCAAGACCGGCGTCCGGCTCCATGTCGAAGATGTCCGCCGCTTTGAAGCCCAGCTCGCCGATGGCGGCGGTCAGGGGCTCCAGCAGCGCCAGATTGAAGGCGTTTTTCATCAGGCTGCGGCCCATCAGGAACTCCAGCGACAGGTAGTGGACCTTGCGCTTTTCCTCGTGAGCCGTCTCCTCGCGGGTCTGTACGCCGTGCTCGGCCATGATGTCCCGCAGGACCATGGCGCAGGCCTTCATCATCTCGCCGTCGGTGGCCTGCTGCTCGGTGCAGCCGTAGTTGAGGCGCAGCTTCTGCACGATGGCCTCTTTCAGGGTCTCTTTGTTGTAGGTCATATCGGGTAACTCCTCCTTGGGTCAAAGATTCTCATAAATGTGCCGGTAGGCCGCCGCACTGCGGCCCCAGCTGAAGTCCGCGGTCATGCCACGGTATCGAACGGTGTCGAAGCCTGTCCGGTCGCCCCGGTACAGGCCGGTGGCCTGACCGATGACGGAGAGCATGGCCCCGGTGTCATAGTCGCCGAACAGGTAGCCGGTGCCGTCCTCCTGCCCCACCTGGCAGGAGCGCACGGTGTCCGCCAGACCGCCGGTGCTCCGCACGATGGGCACCGCGCCGTAGCGCATGGCGATCATCTGGCTCAGGCCGCAGGGCTCGCTGCGGGAGGGCATCAGGAACAGGTCCGCGGCGGCATAAATGCGCCTGGACAGGTCCTCGGCGTACAGGATCTGCGCCGACAGGCGTCCGGGGTACTGCCCCGCCTTCCAGCGGAAGAAATCCTCATACTGCCCGTCGCCGGTGCCCAACACCACGAACTGGCAGCCGGCGGCCCTGATGCCGTCCATGGCCTGCTGCACGAGATCAAGCCCCTTGTGGCCCACCAGCCGCGTCACCATGGCGATCAGCGGCGTGTCCGGCTCCTGGGCAAGTCCGAGGGCAGCCTGCAGGGATGCCTTGCACACGGCCTTGCCGGCCGGGTCTGCCGCCGTGTAATGCGCCGGAAGCGCCGGGTCGGACGCCGGGTCGTAGGTGACGGTGTCGATGCCGTTGACCACGCCGTGCATTTTCCAGCCGATGGCGTCCACCACGCTCTCCAGTCCCTCGGCATAGGCCGGGTCATGGAGTTGGGCGGCGTAGGTGGGGCTGACGGTGGTGACGGCGTCCGCCATGAGCATAGCACCCTTCATCAGGTTCACGTCGCCGTCCATGCGGAGAGTGCCGTCATCGTACCAGCCACGATCCAGACCGAAGAGCTGGTCTACGCTGTCGCTGCCGTAGCGGCCCTGATACTCAATGTTGTGAATGGTGAACACCGTGCGGATATGGCGTATCTCCCACCAGCGGGTGGCCGCGTCCTTGAGATAGATGGGTACCAGCGCCGTCTGCCAGTCGTTGCAGTGGAGGATGTCCGGCATCCAGTCCAGGCTGGGCAGCAGGTCGACGACGGCCTTGCTGAAAAAGGCGAAGCGCTCGCCGTCGTCAAACTCACCGTACAGGCGGCCGCGGCGGAAGTATTTTTCGTTGTCCACGAAGTACCAGGTCACGCCCCGGTCATAGAGGGAGAACAGGCCGCAGTACTCATGCCGCCAGCCCAGGTCCACGTAGATATACCGGCGGAAGGTCATTTTCTCCCGCCACTGGGGGCCGATCTTGTCGTACAGGGGCAGGATGACGGCGGTCTCGACACCCTCCGCCGCCAGGGCGGGGGGGAGGCTGCCGGCCACATCGGCCAGGCCGCCGGTCTTGCAGAAGGGATAGGCCTCGCTGGTCACATACAGCAGCTTCATGGCAGGCTCCTTTCTCTCACACCGTCGCGCCCTTGGCGATGACGATGGGATAGCGCTCGTGGCCCATCAGGGTCACATTCTCGCTGACGGTGACGTATTTGTCGGTGATCACGCCCCGCAGTATGGCACCGCGCTTGACCACCGTGTCCTTGAACAGGATACAGTTTTCCACGCTGGCACCCTTTTCAATACGCACGTTGCGGAACAGCACGCAGTTTTTTACGCTGCCCTGGATGTCGCAGCCGTCGGCGGCCAGGGAGTTGACGCAGCCGCCCTCCGGGTCGATGTAGCTGGAGGGGGAGTCGTTCTCCTTGCCGTATACCGGACGGTCCGGGCAGAACAGGGCGCTGCGGGTGCCGGTATCCAGCAGCTCCATGCTGCGGTCGTAGTAGTTCTGCAGGGTGCTGATGTGGGCGGCGTAGCCGTCGTAGACGTAGCTTTGCAGATGGAGGCGGCTGCTCATGCCCTGAAGGATATCCCGCCGCAGGCTGTAACGGTTGTGGCTCAGGCACTCCGTCACCAGCTGGATGAGCAGCTCGGTCCGCAGGACAAAGATGTTCAGGCAGCGATAGCCCTCTGGCGTGTGCAGGCCGTAGGCCGTGTCGGTGATGCGGCCCCGGGCGTCCAGCCGGAAGTAGGTGTCCTGCCCGTCGCCGGGGACGGCGGTGCAGACGGCGGTGATGTCCGCGCCGGTGTCGATATGGCGGCGGAGCACGTCCTCCAGGGGCGCGTTGATGACCGTGTCGCTGTCGGACAGCACCACGTAGTCCTGACGGATGCCCTTCAGGTAGTTCATCACGCTGCCCAGGGCATCCACGCGGCCGCGGAACTGGCCGTCGCCGCGGTGCTGCTCATTATAGGCGAAGGCCGGCAGCAGCGTCAGACCGCCGAAGTTGCGGCTCAGGTCCCAGCTCTTGCCGCTGCCCAGGTGGTCCAGCAGCGACTGGCACTTGCCGTGCATGATGACGCCCACGTCCGTGACACCGGCGTTCACCATGCTGGAGAGGATGAAGTCGATGATGCGGTAGTCACCGCCGAAGGGGATGGAGCCGTGGACGCGATTTTCGATGAGCTCCCGCAGACCGTTTTCCTTGTCGTAGGAGAAGATGATCCCGTGCATTCCGTTCATGGCCGCACCTCCTTGCCGTTTTCGCCCAGCATCATTTTCGGTTCGATGACCGCGCCGTCCGCCACGGAGGTCCGGGGCCCCAGCACGGCGATGCCCCAGTCCTCAAAGGGGACGCTGCCCGGGGCGCCGCCCACCACGGCGTTTCTGCCTACGCGGCAGCCCTCGCCCACGATGGCGTAGGACACCTTCGCGCCTGCCTCGATGACGGCGCCGGGCATGACCACGGAATAGGAGACGGACGCGCCCTCGGCCACGGTGGTGCCGGTGCTGAGGACGGCGTTCTTTACCTCGCCCAGCACGGTGCAGCCCTTGGCCACGGCGCTGTTGCCTACATCGCCCGTTTTACCGATGTAGGTGGGCGGGCAGGTGGGCGTGCGGCCGTAGATGCGCCACTTCTTGTCCAGCAGGTTCAGCCCGGAGCCGGGGGAGAGCATATCCATGTTGGCGTCCCACAGGGAGTCCAGCGTGCCCACGTCCTTCCAGTAGCCCTCGAAGCGGTAGGCGGACATCCTCTCGCCGTTTCGCAGCATAGCGGGGATGATGTTTTTTCCGAAGTCGTTGTCGCTGCGTGGGTCAGTCTCATCATCGATGAGGTACTGGCGCAGCTTTTTCCAGGTGAAGATATAGATGCCCATGGAGGCCAGGTTGCTTTTCGGTTCCTTGGGCTTCTCGGCGAACTCGGTGATGTTGTCGTTGCCGTCCACGGCCATGATGCCGAAGCGGCTGGCCTCCTCCCAGGGGACCTCCATGACGGAGATGGTGCAGTCAGCGCCGGTGGCCTTGTGGCGGCGCAGCATCAGGGAGTAGTCCATTTTGTAGATGTGGTCGCCGGAGAGCACCAGTACGTACTCCGGGTCGTACAGATCCACGAAGCCGATGTTCTGGTAGATGGCGTTGGCGGTGCCCTTGTACCACACGGCGCCGCCGGCGCTCTGGTAGGGCGGCAGGATATGTACGCCGCCGTTGACACGGTCCAGCTCCCAGGGCTGGCCGCTGCCGATGTAGGTGTTCAGCTCCAGCGGCCGGTACTGGGTCAGCACGCCCACGGTGTCGATGCCGGAGTTGGTACAGTTGGACAGGGGAAAGTCGATGATGCGGAATTTGCCGCCGAAGGGCACGGCGGGCTTGGCCATGCTGCCGGTGAGTACATACAGGCGGCTGCCCTGGCCGCCGGCCAGCAGCATCGCCACACACTCTTTTTTCATCCTTGTGTACCTCCTGCGTTCTGTTTTTTCCGGGGGCGTTTTCCCTCCCGGCGCAGCAGCACCGCGCCCAGGGGCGGAATGGTCAGGGAAAGGGAAGTCTCCCGCCCGTGGGAGGGGATATCGTCCACGTCGATCCGGCTGCCCGCCGGAAGGGCGCAGCCGCTGCCGCCCCAGCAGGCGTCGTCCGTGTTGAACAGCACCTCATACCGCGCCGCTGCCGGCACGCCGAAGCGGTAGTTGTCCCAGGGCACCGGCGCGAAATTCACCGCGCAGATCAGCTCGTGGCCCCTGCGGTCCCGCCGCAGAAACACCAGCACGTTGTTGTGGTTATCATCGGCCACCAGCCATGTAAAGCCGTCCCAGTCCCGGTCATTTTCCCACAGGCACCGGTTGCGCTTATACAGCCGGTTCAGCTGCCGCAGGCACTCATGGCTGGCCCGGCAGGCGGGATCGTCCAGCAGATACCAGTCCAGCTGGCCGCGGAAGTCCCACTCGTGCCACTGGGGCAGTTCGCTGCCCATGAACAGCAGCTTTTTGCCGGGGTGGCACAGCATATAGGCCCAGAAACTCCTTACACCGGCCAGCTGCCGCCAGTCGTCGCCGGGCATCTTGCCCCGGAGAGAGCCCTTCATGTGGACCACCTCGTCGTGGGACAGGGGCAGGACATAGTTTTCCGAGAAGGCGTAGACCATGGAGAACGTCACGTCCCGGTGGTGGAACTGGCGGAAGTAGGGGTCCATCTTCAGATAGTGGCACAGGTCGTTCATCCAGCCCATGTTCCACTTCAGGTTGAAGCCCAGACCGCCCTGCTCCGGCGGATAGGTGACCAGCGGCCACGCGGTGGACTCCTCCGCCACCATCAGCGCCGCCGGGTCGGCGGCAAAGGCTGCCCGGTTCAGCTCACGCAGGAAGTCGATGGCCTCCAGGTTCTCCCGGCCGCCGTCCTTGTTGGGACGCCACGCGCCGCCCTGCCGGTCATAGTCCAGATACAGCATGGACGCCACCGCGTCCACCCGCAGTCCGTCGATGTGGTATTCCTTCAACCAGTAGACGGCGGAGGACAGCAGGAATTCCCGAACCTCCGGCTTGCCGAAGTCGAATACACGGGTGCCCCAGCCGGCGTGCTCCCATTTCAGGGGGTCGCCGTACTCGTAGAGGCAGGTGCCGTCAAATTCGATAAGCCCGTGGCTGTCCTTACAGAAGTGGGCGGGCACCCAGTCCAGTATCACGCCCAGCCCCGCCCGGTGCAGGGCATCCACCAGGGCCATGAAGTCGTGGGGCGTGCCGTAGCGGCGGGTGGGGGCGAAGTAGCCGGTGCACTGGTAGCCCCAGCTGTCGTCCAGGGGGTATTCCGTCACCGGCAGCAGCTCTACGAAGTTGTAGCCCATGGCCTTTACATAGGAGGGCAGTTCCTTTGCCAGCTCCACATAGCTCAGGGGAGAGCCGTCCTCGTGGCGCTTCCACGAGCCCAG
>ULTE01012089.1_pt1 | contig 11256 bp, 10 predicted proteins | sample 1957401 | NCBI WGS metagenome assembly ULTE01 (sample SAMEA4835728, study PRJEB28245) | human gut metagenome | biome: gut microbiome; material: fecal sample | place: Denmark | collected 2008 | reverse complement strand
AGCAGGGCTTCGCCCTATGAAGCGCGGCTTCGCCGCACGGAAAGGTACGGGCGCTTCGCTTCATGCGAGCGCAGCGAGTGCTTCACGGAAACCTCAGGTTTCCGCTTCACGTTTGCCGGCGGCAAACGCTTCATTGCTGGTTTTGCAATTATATACTGCTGTTGCGCATGAAATCGCTGCGGCGGCGGGTGGATTTTATTTCACTTTCTGCGGAGCAGAAAATTTCACGACCGCAGAGCGGTTATTTCACATTTTGTATATGCAAAATATTCCGCCTATCTTTTTGCACCGAACAAGCCTATGAAGCAGCTTTTAGCACCACACAACAATTAACCGACGGCCTCCAACTCATATATTGGGTTGGGGGTCGTTGATTTTCAGCTTGGCTATGGCTTACAAAAAGGTTTTATACAAATTTTCAGCGCGGGTATGAGTAGACAAAAGCGATATTTTATGGTAGAATGATTATATATTTACCACCGAAAGGACGGGATGACATGACCGAGCTTAAATACTGGGAGAATCCCTACATCATAAAGGAGAACAAGGAGGACGGGCACAACACTGCGCCCGCCTATCCGACCGCGAAGGCGGCGCTGGAGGGCGGCGAGCCTCCGCTGCGCCTGTCACTGAACGGCGAATGGAAATTCTACTGGCAGCAGGGCGTTGACGACGTGCGCACTGATTACTACGCCGACGGCTTTGACGACTCCGCATGGGACGACATCACCGTGCCCTCCCTCTGGCAGCTCAAGGGCTACGGCAAGCCCATCTATCTCTGCGCCTATCTGCCCCACGCCCTCTCGACCGTCAAGAGCGAGATCCCCAAGATCGACCATTCGCAGAATGAAATAGGCATCTATCGCCGCAATTTTGAGCTGAGCGAGGAATTCGCGGGCAAGGAGCTTTTCATTCATTTCGGCGCGGTCAAGGCCGGCTTCTTTCTCTATATCAACGGCCACAGGGTCGGCTATTCACAGGGCTCGATGACCCCCGCGGAATTCGACATTACCGAATACGTTAAGGCCGGCAAAAATCAGATAACCGTCGAGGTATTCCGCTACACGGACGGCACCTACCTCGAGGATCAGGATATGTGGTTTCTCTCGGGCATCTATCGCGACGTGTATATCTACGGCGAGGAGAAGCTCTGCATCCGAGATATCTTTGCGAACGCCTCACTCGACGAGAGCTACACAAACGGCACGCTCGGGCTTGAAGTGACGCTCGGCAATTACGCCGCGCCCGCCGAATGCACCGTCGAAGCCTCGCTCTGCGTCGGCGGCAAGATGAAAAAGATCGGCTCGGAGAAAGTGACCGCAGCGGGCGGCAAGACCGTGCTCCGATTCTCTCACATCGAGGAGAACGTCAAGCGCTGGTCGGCCGAGGAGCCGAATCTCTACAAGCTCGTAGTTACCCTCAAATGCGGCAGAAAAACACTCAGCGCGAAGTGCATCCGCATCGGCTTCAAAAAGATAGAGATAAAAGGCAACGTGCTGCTCGTCAACGGCAAGCGCGTCGTTATCAAGGGCGTCAACAGGCATGACTTTGACCCCGACAACGGCTGGGCAGTGCCCCTTGAGAGATATTATCAGGATCTCTACATGATGAAATGCGCCAATATCAACGCCATTCGTACGAGCCACTACCCCAACGCCGAGATATTCTATGAGCTTTGCGACGAGCTGGGCTTCTATGTGATGGACGAGGCGGATGTGGAGAGCCACGGCGTGCGCCGCAAGAACTGCCCCGGCGATAACCCCGAATTCAAGGAGGCCGTTGAGGACAGGGCAAGGCGTATGGTGCTGCGTGACAGGAGCCACGCCTGCGTTTGCTTCTGGTCGCTCGGCAATGAAGCGGGCGACGGCAAAAACTTCACCTATGAGAAAAAGGCCATTCTGGCGCTCGACAAATCAAGGCCCATCCACTACGAGGGCGATTTCGACTTCACCAAGAGCGACTTCATCAGCCGCATGTACCCCGTCGAGGCGATCGTCGATAAGCTCCGCCGCAAGGAGGAGATAAAGACCACCCTCTACGACAACGTCGCGAACACTCTCGCCGCGGATAACAAGCCCGTGCCCGCCGAGGTATACGCCGATCACCCCGTCATTTACTGCGAATACGCCCACGCCATGGAGAACAGCCTCGGCAACTTCAAGGAATACGTCGATGATTTCGAGCAGTTTGACCATATGTGCGGCGGCTTCATTTGGGACTATGTCGATCAGTCCATCCGTCGCGTTGAGGACGGCAAGGAAAAATGGCTCTACGGCGGCGACTTCGACGAGGGCAACACAAGCTATTATTTCTGCGCCAACGGTATCATCACGGCGGACAGAATGCCTCAGCCATCATACTACGAGGTCAAGAATGTTTACTCGAATCTGGAAGCTGCGGACTGCGATTGCAGGAGCGGCAAGATAGTCATAAAGAATAAAAATCTCTTTGTATCGACCGCCGACGTTGCAATTCATTGGAGCGTCACCGTTGACGGCGACACGGTCAAGAGCGGGGATATCACCGACTTCACCGTTGAGCCGCTCTCGGAGAGGGAGCTTCAGCTCCCCGTCAGCCTCGCCGACTATCCTGAGGGCGAGGTCATACTGACCGTTTCGTTCATTCAGAAGAAAGACAGACCCTGGGCAAAGGCGGGCTACGAGATCAGCTTCAATCAGCTCATGCTGCGTGAAGCCCCCGCCGCCAAGAGGCGCCCCGCGGTCGGCACGCTTAAATTCGCTCAGAACGGGCAAAATATCAGCGTAGTCGGCGACGGCTTCAGCGCCAAGATAACCGCAGGCGCGCTCTCCTCTCTCGAATACGACGGCAAGGAGCTTATCGAGGCGGGCTCTCCGCTGCGCCCCGACTTCTTCAGAGCCTTGACCGATAACGACAGGGGCTATCTGAATTTTGCTCCCGCTCTCGCAGGGATACATCCTCTCTATCAGTGGAAGCGCTCGACGAATATGACCGTCGCCTCCTCCGTCAAGGCCGCCTCGACCCCGTCGGGCGTTGAGGTCGTCGTCAAGTGGAAGGCGCCGTTTGTTGCGGGCGTTTCGACAAGATATCTCTTCTCCCCCGCGGGCGAGGTCACCGTGAAGCACACGGCGGCAGGCCTCTTTCTGCCGATGCTCAAGGTCGGCATGAGAGTGGGCATAAAGAGCACGCTCGAGAATGTCGAATGGTACGGCAGAGGCCCGCAGGAGACCTATTGCGACCGCAAAACGGGCGCCAAGATCGCCCGCCACTCCTCCACCGTCGCAAAGCTGGAGCACAGATATATGCGCCCGCAGGAGAACGGCCACAGGACGGACACCCGTTCGCTCGAGATAACCGACGCGGCAGGCTCGGGCATTGTGATAGACGCAATGGATATCCCGTTCGGCTTCAACCTCGGCTACTACACCCCCGAGAAGCTCGACAGGGCAAAGCACCTCTTTGAGCTTGAGAAGGATAACTGCATCACCCTCTGCCTTGACGCGGCGGAGAGGGGCGTCGGCGGCGATATGCCCGGCTGCGCCTATCTGCACAAGCCCTATAAGCTCAGGAGCGGCAAGACCTACTCCTTTGAATTCAGGATATCTAAGAAATAAGGTAAGGCAATGAATAAGACCAATGTGATCCGCCTGCTCGAGGCGGCAAAAATTCCGTATGAGCTGCTCGAATATCCCGTGGACGAGAGCGATCTCTCGGGCGAATCGGCGGCAAAGAAGCTCGGCAAGGACCCGGCGCAGATATTCAAGACGCTGGTCTTTGCGGGCGAAAAGAACGGCTTCGGCGTCTGCTGCATCCCCTCGTGCGAGGAGCTTGACCTAAAAAAAGCAGCCAAAATCTTCGGCGAAAAAAAGATAGAGATGCTGCACGTCAAGGATCTGCTCAAGACCACGGGATATATCCGCGGCGGCTGCTCCCCGATAGGGATGAAAAAGCAGTTCCCCACCGTCATTGACGAGACCGCCGTTCTCTTTGACAAGATTTATGTCAGCGCGGGGGTCAGGGGTGAAACGGTCGGCGTTGAGCCGAACACCCTCGCCGAGTATATCGGCGCCCGCCTGCTCGACGTGACAACGGAATAAAAAAGCGACCGTATCGCCGATTTTTTCGGGATACGGTCGTTTCGTTTTCGGTTGTCAGGCGGCGGTAGTGCCGTCCATAGCGGTGGTCCCTGCGGGGGCGGCGCTGCTCATGTTATCGGTGAGCATTTCCGACATCTCGGTGAGCCTCTTATCCGTATGGTTCGGGTCGGTCACGGTGCCGTTATTTGACTTGTTGCAGCCCGTGAGGACTGCCGCTATCAGCAGCAGTGCGGCTGCAATGGCTGTCACCGTCTTTTTCATTTATCTCATACTCCTTTTCGTTGAGTTAACCGAGCGGCCGAGCCGCTCCCGTTTGCAAATAGTTTGCGCCGGAGCATGAGGATTTATTCATTTTTTAATTTAACGCCGTCGTGCTCTCTTCAGTGCGATATTTCACCGTGTAGTCCTTACCGAGCAGCTCGAGATCCGCTTCAAATTTGCCGTAGGCCGCAAGCCCCTCGCCTAGGGAGACGAGCCACGCCGAATCGTCAAACTGAGCGGTGGTGCCTTTAAGCTCCGCCTTTGCCTTGCCGTATGCTTCTTCATTATTATAGAAATAATATGAGCATTCGGCGGTCTTTTTTTCGTTCTCATAGTCTGCGACGACATATTTGACATAATTATTCGCATGGGCGTAAACGACTATGCGCTGAGTCTTGTAGGTGATGCCGAAGCTCGCTATTTTGTCAAGCTGGGCGTCGTTGACGGGTATCTGTGATATCTCTCCGTCGCCGTTTTTGCCCGAGCAGGCGGTGAGAGCGCCGAGCACGGCGCAGAGCAGCAGGATAACGCTGATAAATTTTTTCATATCAATTCTCCGTTACGCTTATTTTGCGTTTTCATTATATATAATACTCGCCGAAAAGTCAAACGGTTGTTTGCCGCGTTTTCAGGATAAAATGATTTCGCTTGAATTCAATCAGACCCTCGCTCTGCATTTTGCCAAGCTCCTGCGACAGACCGCTGCGCTCGACTGAGAGGTAATCCGCCATTTGCAGGCGGGGGAACGGGATATCGAATTCCGCCGAGCCGCAGCGCTGCGCCTGCGACGAGAGGTAGGAGAGCAGCTTCGCCCTGGTCGAGCGCTGCTCGAGGTGGGTTATTTTTTCGTTAAGGCGCAGATTCTTGGCCGCCAGCTCGGCAAGCAGATTTTTTATCATCCTGCCGCAGGCGGGTCTGTGACAGCCACTGTCGCAAAGCAGCCGCTTGACGCTCACAAACAGTGCCCTGCACTCCTCGCAGGCGATCACGCCGACATTTGACTCCGCCCCGTCCGAGCAGGCGAACGCCTCGCCGAAGCAGTCCCCGACCCCGACGGAGGCGAGAATATTCCTGTTGCCCCAAAAATCCTCACGCAGGATAAGCCCGCTGCCCGAGAGCAGCACTCCCATGCCCTCGACAGGCTCGCCCGCGCGCAGAATGAACTCATCTTTTTTAAAATTTTTGATCTTTGCGCCGAAAATTTCGAGAGTCTGCAATATCTCCCCGTCGCTGATGCCCGCAAAAAGCGGCGAAGAACGCAAAATGGATAAAAATTCTTTCATTTTTTGTAGCCTCCGTTGATTTTTCAACCGACTTCCCGCTGCAATTGTACTATAATCAAGGCACAGAGTCAAGCACGGCTCTTAAAATCCGAAGGAGGCAGTGAAATGCTCAGAAAGATAATTCACATTGATGAGGATAAATGCAACGGCTGCGGCGCGTGCGCCAACGCCTGCCACGAGGGAGCCATCGGCATGGTGGACGGCAAGGCGAAGCTGCTCAGGGACGATTTTTGCGACGGTCTCGGCGACTGCCTGCCCGCCTGCCCAACGGGGGCGATAACCTTTGTTGAACGTGAAGCGGCGGAATACAACGAAGCGGCGGTCAAGGCGAGCAAGGCCGAGAAAAGCGGCGGCACGCTGCCCTGCGGCTGCCCCGGCACGCACTCAAAGCGCATAGAGCGCCACGATCGATCCGAATGCGGCGAAGAGAGCCACGTCCACGCCCGCAGTATGCTCTCGCAGTGGCCTGTGCAGATAAAGCTCGTGCCCGTGAACGCCCCGTACTTTGACGGCGCAAGACTGCTCGTCGCCGCCGACTGCACCGCCTACGCCTACGGCGCATTCCACGAGGACTTCATCAAAAATCACATCACGCTTGTCGGCTGCCCGAAACTCGACAGCGTTGATTACTCCGAGAAGCTGACCGAGATAATCCGCACAAACGACATTAAAAGCGTGACCGTCGTGCGTATGGAGGTGCCCTGCTGCGGCGGGCTTGAGAACGCCGTGAAGAAGGCGCTTCAGGCGAGCGGCAAATTCATCACGTGGCAGGTCGTGACGATCTCGACCGACGGGCGAATACTTGACAAATAAACGGCAAAACTATAGTTGCCGCCCTCTTCGCCGCCGCGCGGGGAGGGCGGATGGAAATTTTTTCATCAAATCCGCAGGAAAATCAAAATTTCTCTTGACAAGCCGCCCTTGTTTTGATATAATCCTTTTTGCAGTTGCGGATGTAGCTCATCTGGTAGAGCGCCACCTTGCCAAGGTGGAGGTAGCGAGTTCGAGCCTCGTCATCCGCTCCAATTAAACCGTCTTTGTCGATCAGGCAGAGGCGGATTTTTTATTTCCGTTGCTTTTGCGGAGCTTTCGTGATAATATTATCTTATACCGCTATACGATAAGGAGTTAGCCATGCAGAGAAGATACAGAGCCGATAAAATTGTGAATTTCCGTGACCTCGGCGGTTATCCGTTTGACGGCGGCGTGACCCGATACGGGCGGGCGCTGCGCTGCGGGGTGCCGAACGGCACGGCTCAGAGCGATATCGAGCTGGTGCGCTCCCTCGGCATCCGCCGCATATTTGACCTGCGGGGCGAGAACGAAGTAATTGACCTGCCGAGCGGGCTTTATGATATCCCCGGCGTTGAATGCGTCAACATTCCCCTGCTCGAGGTCAACCCCGATACCTCCAAAAATCAGAGCGTGACGGATATGTATATCTACAGCCTGACCGAGAACGCCCCGAACTACGCTAAAGTGCTGCGGCTGATAGCCGAGACCGATGCGCCGTTTATGTTTCACTGCTTCGGCGGCAAGGACAGGACCGGGCTGCTCGCCGCGCTGCTGCTCGGCGCCGCGGGGGTCGAGCGTGAGGACATAGTGGCGGATTATCAGATATCCTTCACCTACCTGCGCCCGTTCTATGAGAAGGAGATCGCCGCAGGCTCCCCGCTCATCTGGGAGACCGACCTCACGAGGCTCGAATCCTCTCCCGACAAAATGTGCTCGACCCTCGACTTCCTCGACGGAAATTACGGCGGCATCATGGGCTATATCTCGTCACTCGGCCTCACCGCCGACGAGATCGCTAAAATCCAAAATATCCTGAAATAAAAATTCGGCGCACCCGTCTCTCACCGAGGCAGGTGCGCCGTTTTCTATGTGTTTACTTTTTGCCGTATTCCTCGAGGGGATGAGTTTCCTCGCTCTTGCACGCGTTTTTGCGCTTTTTGACATTAAAGACGACCGCGACTGCGGCAGTGACAGCAAGAGCGCAAATCAAGCCGATCGGTATTATCATCGTACGGGTCACGGTGACTTTACTCTCGTTTTGTGCGTAGGTTTCGAGCGGATGCCAATCCAGCTCCACAGGCACAAGGTCTTTTTCAAGTTCAGCCCTGATTCGATGAAATTCTTCGGCTGTTATTGTCTCTTCTATGGCAGCCTCGCATTTGTTTTTGACGAGCGGCAAATAGGGGTCGTCACCGTCGGCGTTCAGCTCGTTCTCATAAAACGCACCCGCTCCGCCGACCGAAAAAAAGCACGTCAGGGCAATAATAAGCCCCAACAAAGCGGCTGTGAATTTTTTCATATTATATCCTCCGCAAGCAGTTTTCGGCTATTTGCCGTATCTATATTACCATATAATTACAGCACGGTCAAGTTAACAAGCTTTGAACACGTTTTGCGGGCAAAAAAAGAGCCGGAGCGATCGCTCCGGCTCGGTGATTATTGATTTGCTCAGATGGTAACGGTGTAGTCAACGATACCCTTGAGTTTCTTAGCGGTGAACTTAAGACCAAGCTTGATCTCTGCTTCGCCGACATAGACATGAACTGCATAGTGCCAGGTGCCGCCGGTGATCTTGCCGGTCTTCTCGTCAACCTTGCACTTGATGTATGCGTCCTTATAGGTGAGCGTAATGCTGTCCTTGCCGCTGTAAAGCTCAGCGCCAAGCTCCTTGATCGCGTTATCAATATTGCCGAGAGTGCCGATGCCTCTTGCAACGGGACCTGCGGTATGGGCGTCGGCCTGAGGACCGTCGACCTGATCCTTGAGCTGGATAACGATCTCGGTAACGCCGTTCTTGGAAACAGCCTTAGCCTTGACAACATCGGACGCCTGGAGCTTGCCCTTGCCGGGGATATAGTCGGTCTCCACGGAGTTCTTCTCAAGAGTTCTCTGGATTATGGGGGAGGCAACCTTAAGCACGCTGCCGAGAGCACCGTCGCCGGTGATGGCGCCGTCAAGCTTCATGGTGGAGTGACCCTTGGGGGCGGGCTTGGTAGCTGCATGAGCCTTATTATAGAAGGCAACAACTTCAGCTATGTCGGAGCTGTTGAGTGCGTTCGGATTTGCAGCAGCGGTGGATTCGGCTGCGGAAGCGTTCTCTGAGGGAGCTGCCTCGGAAGCGTTCTCTGAGGGAGCCTCAGCGGTGGTGCCGTCTGCGGGAACAGCTGCGGTAGTGTCGTCTGCGGGAGCCGCAGTGGTGTCGTCCTCTACGTCTGCAAAGAGATCGGTCGTAGTCTCGGGGGTGGTTTCTTTGTCATCCTTACCGCCGCAGGCTGCGAATGCGAAGAGCATTGCAAAAGCGAGAAGGAGCGCCAGAATTTTTTTCATGTGATGTCCTCCTGAAAATAGTCTTTCATTATGTTTTTGGCAGATTGCACAGTTTACCCATGGTTACTGCCGCTTGCATACTATAAAAATACTACATAACCGCCTTTTTGTCAATACTGAAAGACGAAATTTAAAGAAAAAATATTTAACACTTTTGTAATGACAAGAGCCGCCAAATATGGTATAATACCTTAAAATTATAAAGGGTAGTGGGCTTTTATGCCCGATTTAAGCTCCAAAAGGTACGGAGGATAGAGAATATGGCGGTCAAGCGCTTCATTTCATGGAATGTAAACGGCATCAGAGCCTGCCTCGGCAAGGATTTCTATGAGAGCTTCGCAAAGCTCGACGCCGATATTTTTTGCTTGCAGGAGACAAAGGTGCAGCCCGGTCAGGTCGAGTTGCAGCTCGACGGCTATCATCAGTATTGGAATTACGCCGAGCGCAAGGGCTACTCCGGCACGGCGGTTTTCTCAAAGGAGGAGCCGCTGAGCGTCGCCTACGGCATCGGCATCCCGGAGCACGACACCGAGGGCAGAGTGATAACTCTTGAATTCGCCGACTATTATTTCATAACGGTCTATGTGCCGAATTCGCGCGACGGTCTGGTGCGCCTCGACTACCGCATGGAGTGGGAGGACGCTTTTCTCGCCTACATCCGCTCGCTGGATGAGAAAAAGCCCGTCATATACTGCGGCGATCTGAACGTCGCCCACAAGGAGATCGACCTCAAAAATCCCAAGACGAACCGCCGCAACCCCGGCTTCACGGATGAGGAGAGGGATAAATTTTCCGCCGTGCTCGGCAGCGGCTTCATCGACTCGTTCCGCTACTTTTACCCCGACCTCGAGAATATCTACAGCTGGTGGTCCTACCGCTTCTCGGCGAGGGCGAAGAACGTGGGGTGGAGGATCGACTATTTCGTCGTCTCCGACAAGCTGCGTGAAAATCTCAGGGACGCAAAAATACACACCGAAGTGCTCGGCTCCGACCATTGCCCTGTCGAGCTGGATATCGAATTATAAGGGGGAACAAAAATGAACTCCAAAGTTCTTAAAATTATTGCAATAATCCTTGCCGTGACTACCGTTGCGGGCATAGCGGCATTCTTTATCACCCGCGGCGGCGGGGACGGCGGCATACTGCCCGATATCGTGAAGCCCGAGGAATTCTCGTTCGCCGACAGCAAATATACGACGAGCGCCTCGCTGAGCGTCAAGGGCGCAAACGGCGAGATCTATCTGCCCACGGGCATCGACGGCGTTTATTACACCGCCGCTCTGAACGGCGAGGTCGCATTCTATGAGTGTGCAGGCGGCGCATTCGCCCCGAGTTCGCTTGAGAAAAAGCAGGTCAAGGCAACTCTCTCCGCAAGCTATGAGAAGATCCCCGTAACGGTAAATTATATAAGCAAAGACGGCAAGGTATTCGGCTGCGGCGTTTTCACCTCGGATATGGACTCCTCCGTGGAGGTTTATTCCTACGCCTTTGTCAAGCTCATCAAGAAGCCCGCAGGCTACGGCGACGGCTACCTGCTGCTTGCCGACTTCGACAAGAACGACCACTACAAGCCCGCCAAGCTCTACTCCGAGATATATTCGTTTAATCTCGACAACGGCTCGACCTCGACCTATGTTTCAAACAACACCCGCCTTATCGACAAAAACGGCGCATTCAGGAGCGACTGGACTCTGCTGACCGACGACTTCATTGCAAATCTCGGCGACGCAAAGTATTTCCTCTCCTCAAGATACTACACCTCCGACGACAAGGGCAAGCGAGCCGACGTGATGGTGCTCTCGAACGCCTACAGACCCAAGGTCGTTGTCTCCGACATACTCGGTCTTTGGTTTGTCAATGACGGCAACGGTATGCATTGCCTCAAAAAGACCGCAAACGGCTTCGCAAACATCGTCAACAACGGCTCGGAGACGGTGCTCGCCGAGTTTGAGGGCGATTACTTCGCCGATTATCTTCAGGACGGCAAATATCTCGTCAATAAAAAGACGCTGACCGTTACCGACCTGCTCACCGGGGCGGCGGTCACGCTCAGCGGCGTTGACCTCGACGGCGCGGACCTCGTCAGCGTTAACCCCGACGGCAGCCGATTCGTCTTTGCCTTCAACGGCGAGGTGAACTCAAACGGCACAAAGGTGCAGAGCCTTATCTATTGCTCCGCCGAAGGCTCGGATCCCGCCGCATTCAGCGAGCCTCTGCTCTTTGAGGAGAGCTGCGGCTTCGTGTGGCTCGACTCCTCGAGCGTGATGAGCGTCAGGGCTCTTGACGGCAGCGGC
>ULTE01040612.1_pt1 | contig 11287 bp, 10 predicted proteins | sample 1957401 | NCBI WGS metagenome assembly ULTE01 (sample SAMEA4835728, study PRJEB28245) | human gut metagenome | biome: gut microbiome; material: fecal sample | place: Denmark | collected 2008 | reverse complement strand
CAGGTAGCCGATGCCCTTGCGAGCCCGTTCCGCCATGGTATACTGGCTGATATCCTCGCCGTCCAGCAGGACCTGGCCGCCGTCGGGCTTCGCGATGCCGACGACCATGTAGAAGGTCGTCGTCTTCCCGGCGCCGTTCGGGCCCAGCAGGCCCACTACATGCCCCTGGTCCACGTTGATGCTCACGTCGTCGACAACGCGGCGGTCCCCGTAGACCTTGACGAGGTTCTTCGTTTCGATAATCACGCTTTTATCTCCTCCGCCTGTTCCAGCTGCGTCTTGATATTCGGCGACGGATTCACGCCATGCCCATCCCGGGCCATGGCCGTCGCGCCGCTGCCGAAGGCCGCGTTTTGGATCGGCTTCTCTGTTTGAGGATAGTAGACGATGCGGACGTTCCCCTGAGCCGTCGTGCGGCTGTGCTGCGTATTGGTGTCCGTAATCCGCAGGCGGTTGCCCGTCACAGTATTGCCATCCTGCGTCGCCCGGGCGTTGCCGATGAGTTCCACGTACCCGCCGCCGGCCATTTCATACACGGCCGCGTCGCCGGACCCTGTCATGTTCTGCGGCACATTGGCCAGCCGCACCCCGCCAGTGGCGTTGGCCACCTTGCTCTGCGTGTTGTACGTGATCTTGCCGGCCGTCAGCCAGCTCCCGTCCGCCGCGTCGAGGCGGGCCGAACCGCCTATGGTTTCGGCGAACTTCGTATCGTCGTGGTAATCCACCCGCGGGGCCGTCAGGGTCTTGTCGGCATTCGTCAGACGGGCGTTGCCCACGGCAGAGATGTATTTGTCATTATAAAGGATCAATTCCGCGCTCTGCAGGTGCTGCCCGTTCCGATCCGCCACGACGCCGCCGAAAAGGCGGCCGCTCTTCGTCTTGCTGTTGAAGGTCGCACCGCCCTGGGCGACCGCCGTGCCCTGGTCGTCACGGAGCGTCGTCACGCCGGTCGTCTTGCCGTCGCCGGTCTTCATGTCATATTCCACGACATCCGCGTCCACGCTGTACGATCCTGCCGCGGCGTACCCCGCGTGATGCCCCTGCAGGGGGAAGACCAGGGATGCCGCCGCCAAGGCCAGTGCCAGGGCGGGTTTTCCGAACTTATTCTTCTGCATAATGACCTCCTCGTTCCACATGGGCCTTTTCCGACAATTTGAAATGTTCCAGCTTGCTCGTCGTTTCCAACTTGCCGCCGGTGGCGAGCATATCGTCCTTGACGACGCGGATGTCCCCTTCGGCCGTCAGGATATCCCCTTTCTGCTTCCATTCCACCTTTTGGGCCTTTAGGAAGCCCCCGCTCTTCAACCGGGCCCGGACACCTTCGTCCAGGGAGAAATCGTTGTTTTTCAGCTGGATATTCCCGCCTTTCGCCTGGACGTGCAGCTCGTCGCCGTCCTCCAGGTATACCGTGCCCTCCAGGTCTTTCGCCTGGATCCGGGTTTCATCAACCTGGGCCGCCTCCCCGACCTGGAGACGCCAGAGCAGTTTTCCCTTTTCCTTGCGTTCCAGGACCGTATGATGGATTGTGGCCCGGACCCCGTCGGACAACTTTCCCTTGTCCGCCGGCTTCGGCATCTCGGCCCCCAGGAAGAGCCAGGCAAAGAGGAGCGCCACGACAGCCAGCCCCGCCGCGATGGCGAGAATCAGGTTCTTGTGTTCCTTGAAATTCATGCTTTTCCGTCCTCCGTAGCCGCCTTCGCCGCCTGCTTTTCCTGCCGGCGCCGCATGGCTTCCTCATACGGCGTGTTCCAGCGGTGCTGGAACCAGAGCCAGTTTTCCGGATACTCCCGGATGATTTCTTCGACGGCCTCGGTCATCCGCCGGGTCAGCCGCACATCGTCCGCTTCGGGATGCCCCGTATCCTCGTAGTAGAAAGGCTCCCGGACAAAGACCTGGTGCCCGTACCCGTCCGGCTTGCGGACGATGAAGATCGGGATGCACGGCGCCTTGAACTTTTTGGCAAAGTACGCCGGTCCCGTCGGGGTCGACGCCATCTTGCCCAGAAAGGGGACGAAAATGCCGTCGTAGCCGCCGTCCTGGTCCGCGATGAGGCCCAGCATACGGCCTTTGCGCATGGCCCGGACACAGCCGAAGATCTCGCTCGTGCCGCGGGCGAAGATTTCCTGCCCGGCGCCACGGCGCAATTCATTCATAAAGTCGGAATAGACACGGTTCGGCTGCGGTTTTTCCACGGCGCTCATGGGAAACCCGTTCAGCGCCAGGGCTGCCCCAAGCCATTCCCAGTTATCCATATGGCAGGCCAGGAGGACCACGCCTTTTTTCTCTTGCAAGGCTTCCCAGAGGATTTCCGGGTGGTCGAACGTTACCAGCCCACGGATGTTATCCCGGTTCAAAGCCGGGAGATACAGCATTTCCAGGACCGTAATGCCCAGATTGACGAACAACTTCTTAATCGTCTCCCGCGCCTGTTCCTCGCTGTATCCCAGGCGCTCGCGGATGGTCTGTTCCGCGCGGACACGCTGCTTTTTCGCAACGCGCCAGTAAAGATGTCCCAGCCCCCGGCCGATGTGCACCAGCAGCTTGTAGGGGGTGTGGGAACAGAGCCAGCTCAATGCCTTGAGGACTGTGTATAGCATCATTGCCTGTCTCCCCGTCCCATTCCGATATAGTCACGGACAAGGCTTTCCCATTGTCCCTTTGCTTTCCAGATCAATTCCAGCAGATCCCGCGCCGCGCCCTGGCCGCCCGCGTGGGGCAGCACGACATGGACGCGCACACGGACGTCTGCCGCCGCGTCGGCCGGGCAGGCCGACAGGCCCGCCTGTGTCAGGATCGGCAGGTCGTTCAAATCGTCGCCCAGGCAGGCCACCTGCCCTGCCGTCACGCCGTACCGCGCCAAAAGCTGCCGCAGGGCGGCGCCCTTGTCGGCCACCCCGGTCAGGACAGCTTCCGCGGGCAGGCCCAGTTCCGCCGCCCGCAGCCGGATAATGCGGCTGTCCCGCCCGGTCAGGAGAATGACCGGCAGGCCGTGGCGCACCGAGGCGCTGACAGCCAGCCCATCGCGGCAATGGAAGCGCTTGCAGCACTCCCCGTCGTTGCCGATATAGATGCCGCCGTCCGTCAGCGTACCGTCCACATCCATAACGACGAGACGGACCGCCGCGGCCGCCGCCGTGAGGTCCTTCCCCGTCCCTGCGCCTTGCGTCATATCCACTTCCCCCATATCCTTGCCGAATCTATCGGATTGCCTTTTATTATACCACACCTTGGCGTACTAAATCGGTCATGTGCAGGAGGCCGATTACCTGTTTTTCGTCATCCACGACCGGCAGGACCGTAATGGGTTTCGGCTTGTGGCTTTCCATGACATGCAGCGCCTCCGCGGCGAGTTTGCCCCGCGTGATATACTTCGGGTCCCGCGTCATGAGTTCCGTCACGGGCCGCTCCAGGAAGCCGATGCCCTTCGACAGGCCGCGGCGGATGTCGCCATCCGTCAGGAGCCCGATCATGCGGCCGCTGTCGTCCACGACAGAGACAGCGCCCAACCCCTTGTCCGTAATGACGAACAGGGCTTCCTGTACCTTCGCCGTCCCCGGTACCAGGGGATTCTCGTCGCCGGCGTGCATAATGTCTCCCACGGTCAGGAGCAGCCGCCGTCCCAGACTGCCGCCGGGATGGAAGACCGCAAACTGCTTCGACGTGAAGTGATGCTTGCCCATGAGGGCCATGGCCAGGGCGTCGCCGAAGGCCAAGGCGGCCGTCGTGCTGGACGTGGGGGCCAATCCCAGGGGGCAGGCCTCTTTTTCCACGCCGACGTTGAGCAGGACATCACTGTTTTTGGCCAGGGTCGAATCGGGATTGCCCACCATGGCGATGAGCTTCGCCCCGATGCGGCGCAGGGACGGGAGGATATTCAGGACTTCGCCCGTTTCCCCGCTGTTGGACAACGCGATGACCACGTCGTCGGCCGTCACCATGCCCAGGTCGCCGTGGATGCCTTCGGCCGGATGGAGGTAGAAGGAAGGCGTCCCCGTGCTCGCCAGGGTAGCGGAAATCTTATGGGCAATGATGCCCGATTTGCCCATGCCCGTCAGGACGACGCGGCCCGGGCAGGCCAAAATCAGGTTAACCGCCGCGTCGAAGTGTTCATCCACGCGGGGAATCAGGTTCAGGATGGCGTCGGCCTCCATGCGGAGAACCTGCTGCGCGTCCGTTTCCAATGCGTTCATGCCGTCAAACCTCCCTCTTACCGCGCGCTGCCGCGAACAATCTTGTCGATGGCCAGGACCTGGGTCAGCAAGGCCTCCAGCTGGTCCAGGCGGACCATGTTGGGGCCGTCGGACAACGCCTGGGACGGATCGTCGTGCACTTCGAGGAAAAGGGCGTCGATGCCCACGGCGGCCGCCGCCCGCGCCATATGCGGCACGTACTGGCTCTGGCCGCCGCTCGTCTTGCCCTGGCCGCCGGGAATCTGCACGCTGTGCGTGGCGTCCATGACCACGGGATACCCCAGCCCGCGCAGGATGGCAAGGCCGCGCATATCCGTCACGAGGGTATTGTAGCCGAAGCTGGAGCCGCGTTCCGTCAGGAGAATGTTTTCATTGCCCGCGGCTTCGATCTTGCCGATCACGTTCTGCATATCCCAGGGCGCGAGGAACTGTCCCTTTTTGACATTGACGCAGCGCCCCGTCCTGGCCGCCGCATAGACCAGGTCCGTCTGGCGGCACAGGAAGGCCGGGATCTGCAGGACGTCAAGGACCTCGGCGGCCTTTTCCACCTGGCACGTCTCGTGGACGTCGCTCACGACGGGGACGCCCAGTTCCTGCTTGATGGCGGCCAGCTGCCGCAGCCCTTCCTCCAGGCCGGGTCCGCGGAAGCTGTCATAGCTCGAGCGATTGGCCTTGTCATACGACGCCTTGAAGATGTAAGGGATTCCCAGTTTGCCGCAAATGCGTTTGACTTCCCTGCCGATGGCCAGGCTATGCTCGTAACCCTCGAGGACACAGGGACCGGCCAGCAGGGCCAGGGGATGGCCCTGGCCGATTTCGTACGATCCAACTTTTACCGTATGCATCCGTTGCCTCCCAATAATTTGTTGACAGCGTCCAAATCAGCCTGCGTGTCCACGCCGACCCCTTTGAAATCGCTTTCCAGGACTTTGATCCGGTAGCCGTTCTCCAGCACACGGAGCTGCTCCAGGCTTTCCACCTGTTCCAGCGGTGTCGGTGCCATGGCGGCGTATTCCAGGACAAAGTCCCGCGTGTAGGCGTAAATGCCCACGTGCTTATAGACTTGGAACTTTTCGGTTTTGTTGCGCGGATACGGCATCAGGCTGCGGGAGAAATACAAGGCGTAGCCGTTCTTGTCCGTCACGACCTTGACGGCCGACGGATCGTCGTACTCGCTCTCGTCCATGCGGACCTTCATGGTGGCCATCTTCAGGTCTGGCTCGGCCTCGAACGCCTCGGCCAGGCGGTCGATGATTTCCGGCGGAATCATCGGTTCGTCGCCCTGGACGTTGATAATCACGTCCACGTCGGGACACTGTTCCGCCACTTCGGCGAGCCGGCTCGTGCCGTTGGGATGGTCTTCCCGGGTCATGACGGCCTTGCCGCCGAAAGCCCGGACGGCGTCATAGACGCGCCGGTCGTCCACGGCGACGAGGACTTCCGCCGGCTTGGCGGCTTTCTTCGCCTGTTCGTAGACATGCTGGATCATCGGTTTGCCCGCAATGAGTTTCAAAGGCTTGCCCGGCAGACGCGTCGAAGCGTAGCGGGCCGGGATCACACAAAGGACTTTCATGGGTTCCTGCTCCTTCCTGACCGTCATTGGCGGCGGCGCTGCCGCGCCGCTTCCTTGACAACATGGCTGATGGCGTTCTCAAAGACATCGGCGCCCTTGGTCACTTTGATGTCCATGTTCAGGACATACAAGGGGATGTTCCGGTTGAAATAGATGAACTCCGTCGGAATTTTGACGGCGTCCTTGCCGGTCGTGATAATCGCGTCGGCGCGGAGCTCTTCCGCCCGTTCGCCGATGTACTGCATTTCCAGCATCCCGTAGTCATGGTGGTCCGGGTAGCGCACGGCTTCGAGAATCTGCAGGCCGCTGCCGGAAATATTCTGTTCGAAAGACGAAGGATTGCCGATGGCGGAGAAAATCATGACTTTCTTACCCCGCAGCTGCTCCAGGTCGATAGCGTTGACCTGGATGCCCTTGTACCAGTCGGCAATTTCCACGAAATTCATGGCGTGGTGGATACTTTCCACGATGGGCGCGCGCGTGTTGAACAGACGCACGTTTTCCACCAGGGATTTTCGGGTCAGCTGCGAGCTCTGGTCGCATTTGGTGAAGAGGAACATATCCGCCCGGTCCAGATGCCCCAAAGGTTCGCGCAGGATGCCCCGCGGAAGGAGGCAGCCGTTGCCGAACAGGTTCAGCGTGTCGACGAGGACGATGTCCAGGTCCCGGGCCAGCTGCCAGTGCTGGTACCCGTCGTCCATCAGGATGACGTCGGCCTTCAGTTTTTCCACGGCGTAACTGCCCGTCACATAGCGGCTTTTCCCGATAACGACGGGAATACCCGGCATGGTCTTGGCCATCAGGTACGCTTCGTCGCCGGCCTCGTAGGCCGTCATGTAGATTTTCCTGCCGTCAGACACGACCCCCAGGGGCTTGTCCCAGTGGGAGCGGTAGCCGCGGTTCAGGATGACGACGCGGAAGCCCATGCGCTGGATCATCTGGGCGACGCGCTGCGTCGTCGGCGTCTTGCCCGTGCCGCCGACCGTGATGTTGCCGATGGAAATGACACAGCAGTCCAGGCGTTTCGTGTTCAGGATATGATGCTGGTACAGCCACAGGCTCGTCCGGGCGCCGATCCCGTACAAATACGACAGGGCGCGCAGAAAGCCCAGGAGCAGGAACGCATACCAGGGCCGCTCCGGCGAATGGGCCAGGTGGAAGATGTACTGGATAATGGCGCCGCCGTGTTTCAGGCCGCCGCCGCCGGCGTCATTGAAGTTCCGCGTATTGATGGGATAGCTGGTGTAAAAAGCCTGCGGGATGGAGGCTTCCTCCAGCAGCTCCGTCAGATAGTGCATCGTCTTGAGGGCAGCGCCGCGGTTCTCATGGATGACCTGGATGGACGCGGCGCCCATCTTCCGGCGCAAGTCTTCGTCGCCGGCGATCTCCCGGAAAGCCTGGGCCAGCCCCTTCGCGTCGGGGACCATGCGGCAGGCGCCGACCTTGCTCAGCAAGGAGTAGGAATCCTTGAAGTTTTCCATGCTCGGCCCCACGAGAATGGGTTTGGCATGAGCCGCCGGTTCCAGCACGTTATGTCCCCCGTGGTGCATGAGGCTGCCGCCGATAAAGACAATGTCCCCGACCGCGTAGATCCGGCCCAGTTCGCCGATGGTATCGAGGAGGAGGACGGGATAAGACGGCCGCTCGCTTTTCTCCTTCATGACGGAACGAAAGCCCGTCTCATAGCCGAACTTACCGGCCAGGCGGCGGATCTCGTCGGCCCGCGCCGGTTTCCGCGGCGCGATGACCAGCTTGGCCCGGGGATAGTCCCGGCGCAGTTCCGTAAAGGCCGTGAGGACCGCCTCTTCTTCGGAGGGGTGGGTGGAACCGGCCACAATGACCGGGAAATCGCCTTCGCGGATGCCCAGTTCTTCCCGGTAGGCCGCCAAATCTTCCGGCGTCACTTCCGCATACGTCTGATCGAATTTCGTATTGCCCGTGACGAAGATCTTGTTCGGATCGGCGCCCAGATGGGTAATGTAGTTCGCGTCAATGCTAGACTGCATGCAGAAGCGGCTGACAGTGCGCAGCATATCGCGCCAGATGCTGAACAGGTAGCGGTAGTTTTTGACGGATTTCTCGGAAATACGGCCGTTGACCATCATGACAGGGATATTGCGGTTCCGGATGGCCCGCAGGAAATTGGGCCACAGCTCCGTTTCAACCGGCATAAAGATGCCCGGGTGCACGCGACGCACGACGGACTCCGCCACCCAGGGCAGGTCCAAGGGAAAATAGATGATCGCGTCCGCCTCGGGAATAATCTGCCGGGCCATATTGTAGCCGCCGACCGTGAAGGCCGATACAAGGACCTTCCGTTCAGGCATGATTTTCTTGATTTCCTTGACCAGTGGGCTGGTCGCCACGATCTCCCCGACAGAGGCGCCGTGGATCCAGATGCACCGCCGGTCGATGACGTTTTCGATTTCCTCGCGCCGCACCAGGCCCATGCTCTGGCGGAACCGGGTCCCAAAGCCTTTCTCCCGCGCCAGGCGATAGCCGTAGTAAGGCAGGATGAAGAACAGGAAGGCCAAGAACCCCAGGATATTATAAAGTATGTACATAACGCTGTTCCCTCATTCCTCTTTCTTCCGGCTGTACTGGATCTGGTACAGGTGGGCGTACAGGCCGCCCTGTTTCATCAATTCCTCGTGGGTCCCGTCTTCGACCAGGCGGCCATGGTCCAGGACCAGGATGCGGTCCGCATTTTTGATGGTCGACAGGCGGTGGGCGATGACAAAGGCCGTACGGCCGATCATGAGGCGGTTCAGTGCCTCCTGGACGACGCGCTCGCTTTCCGTATCCAGGGCCGACGTGGCTTCGTCCAGGATCAGGATGCGCGGGTCCTTCAGGATCGCCCTCGCGATGGAGATGCGCTGCCGCTGGCCGCCGGAAATGTTCACGCCCCGGTCGCCCAACATGGTCTGGTAGCCCTGGGGCAGGTTCAGGATAAAGTCATGGGCGTTGGCTGCCCTGGCCGCCGCCTCCACCTCGTCCGTTGTCGCGTCGAGGCGGCCGTACTTGATATTGTCATAGACCGTACCGTTGAAGAGGAGCGTTTCCTGCGGCACGATGCCCACCTGCTCGCGCAGGGAATCCAAGGTAACCGTGCTGATATCCGTCCCGTCGATCCGGATGGTTCCCGTATCGACGTTGTAGAACCGGGGCAGCAGGCTCGCGATGGTCGATTTTCCCGCCCCGGACGGGCCGACGACGCCGATGCTCTGGCCGGGCTGTACAGTCAGGCTCAAGTCGTGGATTACCTCTTCGCCGGGGTTGTAGGAGAAGCTCACGTGCTCGAAGGACACGGAACCACGCACAGGCGGCAGCGGTTTCGCGCCGGGCATATCCTGCACCTCCTCCGGCAGGTCCAGGACGTCGAAGACTCGCTGGGCCGCCGCCAGGGCGCGCTGGATGTTGCCGATGACGCGGGTGATGCGCTTGATGGGGTTGGAAATGTTGACGGCGTAGACCAGGAAGGCAATCAGGGAGCCCGGTGTCGTCTTGCCGTCGATGACGTTGTGGCCGCCGTACCAGAGGATCAGCGTGACCCCCAGGGCCGCCACCAGTTCGATGGTCGGCGTCAGCGTCGCCATGTAGCGGGCGTTGCGCATATTCGCCTTAAAATTGGCCATGTTCTCTTTGTCGAAGCGGACGATTTCATAGGCTTCGCGGACAAAGGACTTGACGACCCGCGCCGACGCGACCGCTTCCTGCAGGACCGACGTGATGTCCGCCGTCGCTTCCTGGATCTGGCCGCCGGAGCGGCGAATTTTCCGTCCGAAGAAGTTCATGAACCAAAGGACCACGGGGAAGGTGCAGAACGTGAAGACCGTCAGGCGCCAGTCCAGATACACCATGGCGCCGATGGAACCGATGAGGATGAACCCTTCCGTCACCAGCTCGATGGTATTCTCGACCATGGCGCCCTGGAGGGCGTTGACGTCGTTCGTCACGTAGCTCATGATGGTGCCGGTCTTGTTCTTGTCGTAAAAGGACATGGACAGACGCTGGAGCTTACGGAACACTTCGCTGCGGATGTCGATGATGACGTGCTGTCCGACCCAGCTCATGAGGTAGTTCTGGCCGAAGAAGAAAATGCCCCGCAGGATGAAGATGACCACGATGCTCAGGGCGATCATGTTCAGCATGAAGGCGTCCTTGTCGGACAGGACCCGGTCGACCATGTCCCGGATAATCCAGGGCAGGTACAGGTTCCCCGCCGCGGCGAGGACCGTGCAGACGAGCGCCAGGGCGAGCACCCTCAGGTAGGGCCGTACGTACGCTAAGATTCGTTTATACAGATTCATGGAGTCTCCTTGTTTTTCCTTGGGCCGCCACGCGCAGGACCAGATCGGCCACCCGCTGTACGGCGCCCGGTTCTCCCAGGCGGGCCCGCGTTTCCGCCAGGTCCGCTTTCAGCCGGGCGTAACACGTCGGCTCCAGCAGCGCTTCCGTCGTGTCCGCCACCTGCTCCGGCGTGCACTGGTCCTGGAGCAGTTCCGGTTCGATGAGACGGCCGGCGACGATATTCGGAAGGCCGATATGCGGGATTTCCACCACATGCTTCGCAATCCAAAAGCTAAGGGGAGAGGATTTGTAGAGGATGACGCAGGGCAGGCCGCAAAGGGCCGCTTCCAGCGTCACGGTGCCGCTGGTGGCGATGGCGAAATCCGCCACGGACATGATATCATAGGTGCCGCCGTTCGTAATCGTGACCTCCAGGCCCACCCGGTCCACCGCCTGCCGCAGGGTTTCCTGCGGGATGGTCGAGGCCCGGGGCAGGACAAAGTCGAAGTCGGGATGGCGGTCCTTCAAAATCCGGGCCGCTCCCAGCATGACCGGCAGCAGGCGCTGGATCTCCATGGGACGGCTCCCGGGCAGCAGCAAAATCAGGGGATGGCCTGGCCGCTTGCCGGCCAGGGCCTCCGCCTCGGCCCGGGGCAGACCGGGACGCACCGTATCCACCAGGGGATGGCCCACGAACTCGATGTCCGCGCCGTAGCGCTTGTACAGGTCGTACTCGAAAGGAAAGATGGACGCAATCTTGTCGACGACCTTCACGACCCCCACCGCGCGGCCGGGACGCCAGGCCCAGGCCGACGGGGGAATGAAAGAAACGACAGGAATTCCGCGTTCCTTGGCCCATTTTGCCAGGCGCATATTGAAGCCCGGATAGTCGATAGTCAAGAGCACGTCGGGACGGTATTCGTCCAGAAGACGCACGAACTCCTTCCGCAGGCGCAGCAGGTCCGGCAGCTTGCGCAGGACTTCCACAAACCCCATGACGCTGTGGTCCTTGATGTCGAACAGCACCGTGCCGCCGGCCGCGCGCAGATGGTCCCCGCCCATGCCGTAGACCTCGGCGCCGGGTTCCCGCCGCAAAAGGGCCCGGCAAATGGCCCCAGCGTGCAGATCGCCCGAAGCCTCGCCGGCAGAAATCAGAATTCTAGTCATAATCCACCTATTGTCCATTTCTACTATAAATACTAAAATATTATACCATAAGAGGCCCCGTAACGAA
>ULTE01040927.1_pt1 | contig 11409 bp, 12 predicted proteins | sample 1957401 | NCBI WGS metagenome assembly ULTE01 (sample SAMEA4835728, study PRJEB28245) | human gut metagenome | biome: gut microbiome; material: fecal sample | place: Denmark | collected 2008 | reverse complement strand
CCACCCTGGAAAACCCCGCCGCCGTGGGCCGGGCCATGGCCCGGGCGGCACACACCATGAGCTCCCCGGGCCGGGGGAGCTATCCGGCTTCCCGTCTGGCCGGGGAGACGGCCTATCTGTGCCGCCAGGAGGCGGCGGAGCTGCTGGGGGTTCCCCAGCCGGAAAACGTCGTCATCACCGGAAGCGCCACCCATGGCCTGAACCTGGCCATCCGGTCTTTGCTGGGTCCCGGGGACCGGGTGGTGATCTCCGGATATGAGCACAACGCCGTCACCCGGCCCCTGCACGCCATCCCGGGGCTTTCCGTGACAGTGATCGACACGCCGCCCTTCCGGCCGGACCTGGCGGCGGAGGAATTTTGCCGGGCCATCCGGCAGAAGCGGCCCCGGGCCGTGATCTGCACCCACGTTTCCAACGTGTTCGGGGCGGTGCTGCCGGTGGAGGACATCGCCCGATGCTGCCGGGAGACGGATACGCCCCTGATCGTGGACGCCTCCCAGTCGGCGGGGGTGCTGCCGGTGGACCTGGCCGGGTGGGGGGCGGCCTTTGTGGCCCTGCCCGGTCACAAGGGTCTGTACGGCCCCCAGGGCACGGGACTGCTGCTGTGCGGGGCGGAGGGGAAGCCCCTGCTCTACGGCGGCACCGGCAGTATGTCCCGCCTGCAGGATATGCCCCCGGACCTGCCGGACCGGCTGGAGCCCGGGACCCACAATATGCCGGGTATAGCCGGACTCCTGGAGGGGATCCGGTTTGTTCGGCGGCAGGGGGTGGAGAGCATCACCGCCCGGGAGCGGCAGGTGGCCCTGCGGGCCGCCCGGGGTCTGGAGAGTCTGCCGGGGGTCCGGGTGCTCCGGGACGGGGACTTCCGGAACCAGACCGGCGTGGTGTCCTTCGTGACGGAGGGCCGGGACTGCGAGGCGGTGGGGGAGGCCCTGGCCCGGCGGGGCATCGCCCTGCGGGCGGGGCTTCACTGCGCGCCCCTGGCCCATCGCACGGCGGGGACCCTGGACACCGGCACCCTGCGGCTCAGTGCGTCCTTTTTCAATACGCCGGACCAGGCGGACCGCCTGGTGTGGGCCGTGTCCCGGGTGCTTCGTGAAAATGTAGAGCTTTGACAGACGTTTTTGTTGCATTTTCCCAATAAATTTTATATAATGTAAAATACGTATTGGTATGTGCAAGGAAGGGACGCCTGAAATGGAAGCAATTGTATCTGTATTGGAGCGGGCCGGGCGGTATCTGTCGCTGATCCGGCCCATGGACGTGCTGGACGTGGCCATTATCGCCTATCTGGTGTATAAGATCCTCTGTCTGGTGCGCAGCACCCGGGCGGAGAATATCCTCAAGGGCGTGGCGATCTTTCTGGTGGCCCTGTGGCTGTCGTCCCCGGCGGCCCTGAATCTGCGGGGCGTGAACTATATCCTCAGCCACATGGTGGAGTGGGGCGTTCTGGCCCTGATCATCCTGTTCCAGCCGGAGATCCGCCAGCTGCTGGAGAAGGTGGGCAGCCGGAACATCCGCCTGCTGCGCATTTTCCAGCCGGAGCAGCAGTCCTCCGAGCTGGAGCGGGCCATCGACCAGACCGTGGCGGCCTGCACCGACATGGCCAAGACCCGCACGGGGGTGCTGATCGTGTTCGAGCGGAAGCTGCTGCTGGACGAGATCGTCCGCAGCGGCACCACTCTGGACGCGGCGGTGTCCAGCGAGCTGCTGAAGAACATCTTCTTCGTGAAGGCCCCCATGCACGACGGCGCCGTTATCATCCGGCAGGGCCGGATCCTGGGCGCCGGGTGCATGCTGCCGCTGTCCAAGAATGTGAATCTCAGCCGGGACCTGGGTATGCGCCACCGGGCGGGCATTGGCATGAGCGAAAATTCCGACGCGGTGGTGGTCATCGTGTCGGAGGAGACGGGCTCCATCTCCGTGGCCATCGGCGGCATGCTGAAGCGGCACCTGATGCCGGAGACGCTCCGGCAGCTGCTGCGCAACGAGCTGATGCCCCAGCCGGAGGAGGAGCCGGACAAGCCCCGCCTGTCCCTGCGGGAGCTGCTGCACGCCCATAGAAAGGGGGAGCAGAATGGAAACCAAGACTAACACCAACCAGAATCCCGACAAGAGCCGCAAGGTCATCCGCATCGTCATCTCCATCCTGGTGGCCATCGCCCTGTGGGTCTATGTAGACCGGGGGCTTTCCGTGGAGGTGACCATGAAGGTCAACAACGTCCCCGTGGAGTTTTCCGGCGAGGACACCAGCCTGGCCGAAAAGAACCTGATGCTACTGTCGGGCTATGACACCACCATCGACCTGGTGCTCAAGGGTCCCCGCAGCGAGCTGTTCAAGCTGGACAAGAGCAAGGTCCGCATCGTGGCGGACACCAGCACCATTCAGGAGACCGGGCAGCAGACCCTGTCGTACCAGGTGTACTTCCAGGACGACATCCAGCGCAGCAAAATTTCCGTGGATCACGCCAGCGCCTACAGCGTCACCGTTACCGTGGGCGAGATGGACAGCAAGACCGTGCCCATCCGCTGCGACATCGTGGGCAGCACCGCCAAGGGCTTCACCGCCGGGGAGCTGACCCTGGATCCGGCGGAGCTGAACCTGCGGGGCCAGCGGGACGATCTGCTGAACATCGCCTATGCCAAGGTGATCCTGGATATCTCCGGGGCGGACCGCACCGTGGTCCAGGCCCTGGAGTGGGAGCTGTATGACTATAACGACATCAAGATCGACAACCCCGCCGTCCGCTCCAAGGTGAAAACCGTGCAGGCTACCCTGCCGGTAAAGACCTCCAAGGAGGTGGATCTGGTGGTCAACTTCGTCCCCGCCGCCGGGTCCACTCTGGACACGATACAATATACCGTGTCCCCGGACAAGGTTACCCTGGTGGGCGAGAAGGACGTGCTGGACACCATCGACGCCATCGTGCTGGACACCCTGTACCTGCAGGACCTCCAGCCCTCCCAGAGCCTGACCTACAGCGTCACCGCCCCGGAGGGTACCACCCTGGCGGAGAACGTGGGCCCGGTCACCGTGACCATCGTGGTCACAGGCGTCACGGAGCGCAATGTCACCGTGACGGCCTTCAACTGCGAAAACGTGCCGGAGGGCTTCTCCGCCGTGCCGGTGACCGAGAGCCTGAACATCCTCCTGCGGGGCCTGGAGAGCGAGATGGCCCAGATCACCGCAGAGGACCTGCGCATTACCGTGGACCTCAGCGGTATCACGGAGCCGGGGGTCCACACGGTGCCGGTGACGGTGCAGGTGGCCAACTTCGCCAACGTGGGCGTCAAGGGCTCGTATCAGATCGTGGTGGACGTGGAGCGTCTGCCGTAACAGAGATTTTTCCCCCAAGCGAAAGGACTGAGCAAAATGACACAAGTGGCAACTGTTGAAAAAATCCTTCGGGACGGATATGTGCAGATTTCCGTGCCCCGCAAGTCCGCCTGCGGACACGACTGCGAGGAATGCGCCGGATGCGGCATGACCGGGGCTTCCGTCTATGCCGAGGCCCGGGACCCCGTGGGGGTCCGCCCCGGAGACAAGGTGGTGGTGGAAAGCTCCACCCGGGCTATCCTGGCGGTGACCTGGCTGGTGTATATGCTGCCGGTGGTGTTTTTCCTGCTGGGCTACTTCCTGTCGGCGGGGCTGACGGAGGGCTGGCGCTATGCCGTTGCCATTGCGGCGGCGGCGGTGTCGTTTATCCCCATCAAGCTGTATGACGGCTATGCCCGGAAGCGGGACACCCTGACCTATACCATCGTCCGGGAGTTCTGATGTTCGGTTATGTGCGGCCGTCGGACGGCCACCTGACGGCGGAGGACAAGTCCCGGTTCCAGGCGGCTTACTGCGGCCTGTGCCGCAGTCTGGGCCGGAGATACGGCCTGGCGGCCCGGATGATCCTGAACTATGACCTGGCCTTTCTGGCCATGCTGCTGTCCCGGGAGCCGGAGTGCCCCACGGCGCACTGCCGGTGCCCGGCTCACCCCATCCGGGGGTGCGACGCCCTGGAGAGGCAGGACGCCTTTGACACGGCGGCGGACCTGAGCGTGATCCTCACCTGGTGGCAGCTAAAGGACGGCGTGGCGGACCACGGCTTTTTCCGGGGGCTGCCGTACCGCGCGGCGCTGCTGGCCCTGGGCCGGGCGTATCGGAAGGCCCGGGCCAGGCGGCCCGCCTTCGATGAGCGGACCCGGGCCCACCTGGAGGAGCTGGCCCGGCTGGAAGGGGAGAGGTGCCCCTCCATGGACCGGGCGGCGGACGCCTTCGCGGCGCTGCTGGCCGGTGCGGCGGAGGAGGAACCGGACCCGGTGCGCCGCCGGGTGCTGGAGCAGCTGCTGTACCACCTGGGCCGCTGGATCTATCTGGTGGACGCGGCGGACGACCTGAAAAAGGATGTAAAGTCCGGCAGCTATAACCCGCTGGTGTACCGCTTTCACGCGGAGGGCGGGACGCTGACGGCAGACGACAAGGCGGCGCTGGCCGCTACCCTGGACAGCTCCGTCCGGGCCATGGCCGCAGCCTTTGAGCTGGCGGACTTCGGCCCCTGGCGGGCCATTATCGAAAGCGTCCTGTATGAGGGACTCTACGCAGTGGGCGCGGCGGTGCTGAACGGTACCTTCCGCAAAGGACACAAAAGAAAACAACGAAAGGCAGGCGCCTGATATGCGCGATCCCTACCAGGTGCTGGGCATCCCCAGCACTGCCACAGATGAAGAAGTAAAAAAGGCATACCGGAACCTTGCCCGGAAATATCACCCAGACAATTACCATGACAACCCCCTGGAGGACCTGGCCCAGGAGCGGATGAAGGAGATCAACGAGGCATACGAGACCATCCGCACCCAGCGCAAGGCGGCCCAGTCCGGCGGCCAGAGCTACGGTGGATACACCGGCGGGTACAGCCAGGGCTATAACGCCGGAGCATACGGCGGCGTGTGGCAGCGGGTTCGTCTGGCCATCTCCCAGGGGAATCTGAACCTGGCCGAGGAGCTGCTGAACGCCCAGACGGATCACAACGGGGAGTGGAACTTCCTGAAGGGGGCCGTGTGCTATAAGCGGGGCTGGATGGACGAGGCCCGGCGCTATTACGAGACGGCGGTGCAGATGGACCCGGGCAACGCGGAATATCAGCGGGCCCTGGATATGATAAACGGAAACGGCGCGGCGTACCGCCCCAACGGATACGGGCATGTGTCCACCGGCAGCTGTGCCGGAGACAACTGCACCAGCCTCTGCGCCGCCTGCGCCTGCATGAACTGCCTGTTTGGCGGCGGCGGATACTATTTCTGCTGCTGAGGGACGATAGATAGGAGGAGTTTACATTGGTCAAAAGCATGACCGGCTATGGCCGGGCCAGAGAGACCCTGCACCAGCGGGACATCACCGTGGAGGTGCGCTCTGTCAACAACCGCTTTCTGGACTGCACGGTGAAAATGCCCCGCGCCTACGTATTTGCCGAGGACGCCGTGAAGGCCCGTGTCCGGGCCGCCGTGTCCCGTGGCAAGGTGGACGTGTTCGTCACCATCGACGCCAGCGCCGCGGACGTGTCCGTGGTGACGGTGAACCAGCCCCTGGCCCGGGGCTATTACCAGGCCCTGACCCAGCTGCGGGATATGTTCTCCCTGGAGGGGGAGATCACGCCCATGGCCCTGGCCAAGCTGCCGGATGTGCTGACGGTGTCCAAGGCCGAGGAGGACCTGGAAACCGTGGCCGCCGATATCTGCCGGGTGCTGGACCAGGCCCTGGCCGCCTATAACGATATGCGGGCCGTGGAGGGCCGCCGCCTGGCGGAGGACATCGCGGGCCGCCTGGTGACCATCGAGACCGCCGTGGGCCGGGTGGAGCGGCAGTCGCCCCAGACCGTGTCCGCCTATCGGGAGCGGCTGGAGAAGAAAATGCGGGAGGTGCTGGCCTCCACCACCATCGACGAGGGGCGCATCCTCACCGAGGCCGCCATCTTCGCCGACAAGGTGGCCGTGGACGAGGAGACCGTCCGCCTGCGCAGCCATGTGGCCCAGCTGCGGACCATGCTGCAGGCCCAGCGGCCCACCGGCAAGGACATGGACTTCCTGATGCAGGAGTTCAACCGCGAGTGCAATACCATCGGCTCCAAGTGCAACGACCTGGCCGTGACCCAGGACGTGGTGGCCATGAAGGCCGAGGTGGAGAAGATCCGCGAACAGGTCCAGAACATCGAGTAAGGGAGGGACTGCTGTGCAGCTGGTGAATATCGGCTTCGGCAACCTGGTGTCCGTGGGACGCCTGATCGCCGTGGTGAGCCCGGATTCCGCCCCCATCAAGCGGCTGATCCAGGAGTCCCGGGACCGGGGCATGCTCATTGACGCCACCTACGGCCGCAAAACGGCGGCGGTGCTGGTGATGGACAGCGACCATGTGGTGCTCTCCGCCCTGCCGGCGGAGAAGCTGGGCCCCCGCCTGGGCCTGTCGGCGGAGGATTTCATGCAGGAGGAGATCTGATTTTGGAAAAGCAAGGCAAAATATTCATTCTTTCCGGCCCGTCCGGGTCCGGAAAGGGCACGGTGCTCAAAAGCGCCATGAGGGAGCATCCGGACATGTTTCTGTCCGTGTCCGCCACCACCCGCGGACCCCGCCAGGGTGAGATTGACGGCGTACACTATCACTTCATCGACGACGACGCGTTCCTGAAGATGATCGACCGGGATCAGCTGCTGGAGCATGCGGGCTATGCCGGGAATTTTTACGGCACCCCCCGCATCCCCGTGGACGAGGCCCTGGATCAGGGCCGGGACGTGATGCTGGAGATCGACGTGCAGGGGGCGCAGCAGGTTTATGCCAAGCGGCCCGACGCCGTGCGCATCTTCCTGGCTCCGCCCTCCTGGTCGGAGCTGGAGCGCCGACTGGTGAACCGGGGCACCGACTCCGCCGACAAGATCCGCCAGCGGCTGACCCGGGCCCGGGACGAGATGGCCCTGGCCGTGGATTACGACTATTTCATCATCAACGACGACGTGGAGCGCGCCGCCGCTGAGCTCAATGATATCTTCCGCGTGGAGCACTTCAAGCCCGCCGAGCGGATGCATTTGGTAAAGGACTAAAAATTTTTCTGATAAAGGACGGTAATGCTATTATGATGCTCTATCCCGCTATGAACAAGCTGACCCAGTACATTCCCAACCGCTATATGATGGTGAACGTGGTGGCCCGCCGGGCCCGCCAGATCGCCATCGAGGCCCAGCGCCACGACGAGCCCCTGGACGAGAAGCCCGTGACCCTGGCCATCAACGAGGTGGCCGAGGGTCGCTTCGATGCCAAGTCCATCGACACCGCCATCTCCGACGAGGCGTGACGGGACAGAAGGGGGAATCGCCATGCCGCAGATCGCCAAGGTGGCTGTGGCGGCGGCAACCTATGCCATTGACAAGCCCTATGACTATCTGATCCCCCAGGGGACGGACATCGCCGTGGGCATGCGGGTGCTGGCGCCCTTCGGGCGGGGCAACCGCGTCAGCGAGGGGGTCGTGCTGGCCCTGGGGCAGGGGGTGCCGGACAAACCCATCAAGCCCATCCGGTCCGTGGTGGACCGGGAGCCCATCATCACGGACCGGGAGATCCGCCTGGCCCTGTGGATGCGGGAGCGGTATTTCTGCACGTTTTACGACGCCATCCGCACCATCCTGCCCGCCGCTGTGTGGTACAGCTATCGGGAAATGTGGTCCCTGACCGGGGAGCCCCTGCCGGAGGACCTATCGGAGCGGGAGGCGGCGGCCTGCCGCCTGCTGCAGGACGGCCCCATGGAGCGGGACGACCTGTGCGCCGCCCTGGGGGAGACCGGGAGCCGGGTGCTGGCGGGGCTTAAAAAGCGGGGTATCCTGCAGATGGAACCCCAGGGCTCCCGGAAGGTCCAGGACCGGGTGGTGCAGATCGCCTGCCTGGCTCTGGAGCCGGAGGAGGCCCTGAAGCGGATGGAGCGGAAGAAAAAATCCGCCGCCCGGCAGTATGACGCCGTGGCCTTCCTGGCCAAATACGGCGACGCCGTGGTGCAGGAGCTGTGCTACTACACCGGCGTGTCCCGGCAGGGCATCAGGAGCCTGGAGCGGGCGGGGCTGGTGTCCCTGCGCAGCCAGGAGGAGTACCGCATCTCCCGCCGGGACTATGACGCGGCGGCGGAGGAGATCACCCTCAACGATGAGCAGCAGCGGGCCTATGACGAGATTCTGGCCCAGTGCCGCGGCGGCCGCCCCGGCGTCACCCTTTTGCAGGGGGTCACCGGCAGCGGCAAGACCCTGGTGTATATCCGCCTGGCTCAGACTCTGCTGGCCCAGGGCCGGTCCGTGATGATCCTGGTGCCGGAGATCGCCCTGACGCCCCAGATGATGGCCCGGTTTTCCGCCTATTTCGGGGATGAGGTGGCCCTGCTGCACAGCGGTCTGCGCCTGACGGAGCGGTATGACCAGTGGAAGCGCATCCGCCGGGGAGAGGCACACATCGTGCTGGGTACCCGGTCGGCGGTGTTCGCCCCGCTGGAAAATCTGGGGCTGATTATCCTGGACGAGGAGCAGGAGAGCTCCTATGAATCCGAAAATCCTCCCTGCTATCATGCAAGGGACATTGCCAAATACCGCTGCTTCCGGGAAAATGCCCGGCTGCTGCTGGGTTCGGCCACCCCTACGGTGGAAACGGCATACCTGGCCCGCCGGGGGGACTATCAGCTGGCGCTGCTGCGGCGGCGCTACAACGCACACCGGATGCCCCGGGTGATCCTGGCGGATATGCGCCGGGAGCTGCGGGACGGCAACGCCGGCTGCATCAGCCGGGAGCTGGCCCGGGAGCTGGAGAAGAATCTGGAGGCCGGGGAACAGAGCATTCTGTTTCTCAACCGCCGGGGCAGCAGCCGGGAGCTGCTGTGCCCCCAGTGCGGCTATGTGCCCCAGTGCCCCCGGTGCAGCGTGTATCTGACCTATCACTCCGCCAACGGGCGGATGATGTGCCACTACTGCGGCTATTCCGAAAAAAGCAGCGAAGCCTGCCCGGAGTGCGGCGGCGCCATGAAGCACATCGGCGTGGGTACCCAGCGGGCGGAGGAGGAGCTGCACGCCCTGTTCCCGGAGGCGGAAATCCTTCGCATGGACGCCGACACCGTCAGCCAGGGACATGAGAAGATCCTCCGGGATTTCCAGGTGCGGCAGGTACCCATTCTCCTGGGCACCCAGATGGTGGCCAAGGGGCTGGACTTTGCCAATGTGACGCTGGTAGGCGTCCTGGCGGCGGATATGTCCCTGTATGTGGACCACTACCGGGCCTCGGAGCGGACCTTCAGCCTGCTGACCCAGGTGGTGGGCCGGGCCGGACGGGGGGACAAGCCCGGCCGGGCGGTGATCCAGACCTACACCCCCCAGAACGACGTGATCCTGGCCGCAGCGGACCAGGACTATGACCGGTTTTACGACGGCGAGATCCGCCTGCGGCAGCTGCGGCGGGACCCACCCTTTGCCGACCAGTTTTTCATCACCGTTACCGGCCCCGAGGAGGGAACGGTGCGCCGGGCCGCCGCCGGATTGCGGGACGGTCTGCGAGCCGCCGCCGGACGGGACCCGTACCGGGACATGGCCCTGGATATTCTGGGCCCGGCCCCGGCTCCCGTGGTGAAGGTCAACAACCGCTACCGCTATCGGGTAACGGTGATCGGCCGCAACGACAAGACCCTGCGGGGTCTGCTGTCGGCGTTTATGAAGGAGTTTTCCCGGCGGCCGGAGCACAAAGCGCTGCATATTTACACCGATTGTAATCTGATGGACTGATAAAAAGAGGTATACGACCATGGCTTTGAGAAAAATCGTATTGCAGGGGGAGCCCTGCCTGACCAAGGTGTGCCGCCCGGTGACGGAGTTCAATGGCCGGCTCCACACCCTGCTGGACGACCTGAAGGACACGCTGCTGGACTCCGGCGGCGTGGGCCTGGCTGCGCCCCAGGTGGGCATTCTGCGCCGGGTGTGCGTGGTGATGAACGAGGATGACGAGATCATCGAGCTGGTGAACCCCGAGATCATCGCCACCGACGGCGAACAGACCGGTCTGGAGGGCTGCCTCAGCGTGCCCGGAAAGTTCGGCATCGTGACCCGGCCCTACACGGTGCGGGTCCGGGCCCAGGACCGGGACGGCGCATTTTTCGAGGTGGAGGACGAGGCTCTGACGGCCCGGTGCTTCTGCCACGAGATCGAGCATCTGGACGGTCATCTGTTCGTGGAGCGCACGGACCATCTGCTGACCGAGGAGGAGCTGGAGGAGTACATCCGCCGGCAGGAAGAGGGAGACGACGAGGAGTGAGAATCCTGTTTATGGGCACACCGGAATTCGCGGTGGCGTCCCTGAAGCGGCTGGTGGAGGACGGGCACGAGATCTGCGGCGTGTTCACCCAGCCGGACCGCCCCAAAAACCGGGGGCATAAGCTGGCCTTTTCGCCGGTGAAGGAATACGCCCTGTCCCAGGGGCTGTCCGTGTATCAGCCCACGAAAATGCGGGACGGCACGGCCCTGGCCCTGGTGCGGGAGCTGCATCCGGAGCTGATCGTGGTGGCGGCCTATGGCCGCATCCTGCCGGAGGATATTCTGAACACCCCGCCCTATGGCTCCATCAACGTCCACTCCTCCCTGCTGCCCAAATACCGGGGGGCGGCTCCCATCAACTGGGCCATCCTCAACGGGGAGCGGGAGACCGGCGTCACCATCATGTATATGGCCAAGGAGCTGGATGCCGGGGACATTCTGCATGTGCTGAAAACCGATATCGACCCCCAGGAGGACGCCCAGGCGCTGACGGCGCGGCTGGCGGAGCTGGGGGCCCAGGCGCTGTCCGAAACTGTGGAACAGCTTCGTGCCGGAACCGCTCACCGCACGGTTCAGGACCACAGCGCCTATACCTACGCCCCCATGCTCACCAAGGACATGGGCATCATCGACTGGACAAAGCCCGCCGGGCATATCCATAACCAGGTCCGGGGCCTGATTCCCTGGCCCTGCGCCTCCTCGGAGCTGGGCGGGGCCACGGTGAAGGTGTTCCGCACGGAGGTCCTGGGCGAGACCGGAAAAGCCCCCGGCACCGTGGCGGCCGCCGGAAAGGCGGGCATCGACGTGGCCTGCGGCGACGGACATCTGCTGCGGATTCTGGAGCTGCAGCCCCAGGGGGGCCGCCGGATGGCGGCGGCGGACTATCTGCGGGGCCATCCCCTGCAGGTGGAGGCATGAACCCCCGGGAGAAGCACGGCGCCCGGGATGTGGCCCTGGACGCGCTGATGCAGGTGGATAAGGCCAACGCCTGGTCCGATGAGGCCCTGCGCCGTCTGATCGCCCAGAACGGGCTGGACAGCCGGGACGCGGCCTTTGCCACCCGCCTGTGCTATGGAGTGATGCAGAACCGGATGCTGCTGG
>ULTE01023313.1_pt1 | contig 11764 bp, 9 predicted proteins | sample 1957401 | NCBI WGS metagenome assembly ULTE01 (sample SAMEA4835728, study PRJEB28245) | human gut metagenome | biome: gut microbiome; material: fecal sample | place: Denmark | collected 2008 | reverse complement strand
CCGCCTGTGGCAGCGCGTCCCGGCAGGGGATACGGGGCGGCGCGCCTTCGCCCGGGAGTGGGCCAGGACGGTCGCCCAGTTCACGCATCGCGCCTGGGCGCCGGAAGCGCAGGCCCTGCAGTACGGGCTGCTCCATTTGGTGGGGCGGAGCCGCGATGCCGGCCTGGAACAGGAAGTCCTGTCGGACTTTCTCCTCCAGGTCCAGATGACGAGCCAGTGGAGCGGGGCCGCCCAGGCCTTCACCCTCTACCTTCCTGTTTTCCGCGCCGCGGCCCTGCGCGCGCGCCGTCTGACGCGGCAATGGCGCCGGACCGGGACGGAGGAGTCCTGCGCGGCCTTGCGCAAACTGCTCGTCCTGTTTCGGGACATGGCGGCCATGACGGCCCGCGTCACCATGCGGGACGAGTGGCAGGTCTATACGGTGTGGCACCAGACCTGGCTGGCGGCGTCCCGGCAGGGCCGTCAGGAACAGGCGTGTATTTTTATGCAATTACTGCTGCATTTCTGGGGCTTGTCCCAGCCTCGCCGCGCCCGACGGCAGTGGAAACATCTGGCAGCGATCCTGGAACCGCGCCGCGTGACCGGCCCGGACTGGGAACCGCTCCTGCTGCGCCTGGCCTGATAGGCAGGGCGCGCCGCCCTCTGCCGCGGGCAGGATTTTTCGCGGATTCCCGCAATTCCGTATTGTCATCTAGCGGGCGGCATGGTATAATGAACAAAATTAAATGGCTGTACCTTTAAAACGGTCCTGTGAGGCTGTAAGGTGACTTTTTGACATGGCAATTCATAAGCCTTCTTGCATCCATTCAGGGCAGGAAGGCTTTTTGTATGCATAAATTCACAGTGAACGGTTGTCAGTGAATCGAAAGGACAGGAGGAACCGGAATGGCAAAAGCGAATGTGTCCCTCGCCGGCAGGGACATCCTCGACCTGGAGAGCCTCAGCGTCGGGGAAATCAACCTCGTGGAGAGCACGGCCGCGGAAATGAAGAAAATCATGAAGCGGGATATCAAGAAAGTGCCGGCCCTGCGCGGCAAGCTGCTGATCACCTTATTCTACGAGCCGAGCACGCGGACCCGCACGTCCTTCGAGACAGCGGCCAAATACCTTGGCGCCGACGTGGTCAACATCACGACGAGTACGTCCAGCGTCGTCAAGGGGGAGTGCCTGCGGGACACTATCCTGACCCTGGAAAATATGGGCTGTGACGGAATTATTATGCGCAGTCCCTGTGAAGGCGCCGCCGTCTACGCGGCACAGGTGGCCAAACCGGTCATCATCAACGCCGGGGATGGCGCCCATGCCCATCCGTCCCAGGGCCTGCTGGACCTGTTTACCCTGCGGGAACACGGCCTGACGGACTTGAAAGGCAAAAAGATGGTAATCCTGGGCGATGTCCTCTTCAGCCGCGTGGCCCGCACCAACATCGCCTGCTGGAAAAAATTCGGCGCCGACATCCACGTCGCCGGCCCCCGAACCCTCATGCCCTGGCAGATCGAGGCCTTGGGCGTCACCTACCATAAACGCGTGGAAGATGCCCTGGAAGGCGCCGACGTCATCGATGTCCTGCGTATCCAGCTGGAACGTCAGGACAGCGGCCTCTTCCCGTCCATGCGCGAATACGCCCGCGAGTTCGGGCTGAACGAGGCGCGCTACAAACTGGCGAACCCCGGCGCCGTCGTCCTCCATCCGGGACCGATGAACCGCGGCACGGAAATTTCCTTCCAAATGGGTTACGCCGAACAGTCCCTCATCCGCAACGAAGTACAGAATGGCGTCGCCGTCCGTATGGCATTGGAATTTTTGACTCTGACAGGAGGGAACCGAATTGAAGCTGTTGATTAAAAAGGGCCGCATCATCGATCCGTCCCAGAACCTGAACGAAGTGGCGGACCTGCTGTTGGAAGATGGCAAAGTCGCGAAAATCGCCAAAACGATCCCGGACAAGGCGGACCGTGTCTATGACGCGACGGGCAAGGTCGTCGCCCCGGGCTTTATCGATCTGCACGTCCATTTACGCGAACCGGGTGTCGAAGCCAAGGAATCCATAGAAACGGGCACCATGGCCGCCGCTGCCGGCGGCATTACGACGGTGGCCTGCATGCCCAACACGGATCCTGCCATCGATCGATCCATCGTCGTCTCGGGCATCCGGGAACGGGCCCGGGAAAACGGTTATGTGAACGTCGCCGTCATCGGTGCCATTACGGTAGGCGAAGAAGGGAAGCAGCTCGCGGAAATGGGGGACATGGCCAAAGCTGGCGCCATCGCCTTTTCCGACGACGGTCGCTGCGTCCAGAGCAGCCGCCTCCTGCTCCATGCCGCCGAATACCTGCAGAGCTTCGACCGGCCGCTCATTTCCCATAGCATCGACCAGGAGTTCAACAACGACGGCTACATGCACGAAGGGGCCGTTTCGGCCCAGCTCGGGGTCAAGGGCATCCCGTCCATCGCCGAGGATATTTCCGTTTCCCGGGATTGCATCGTCGCGGGGTACACGGGGACGCACATCCACATTGCCCACGTCGCATCGGCGGGAGCCGTGGACATCATCCGCCAGGCAAAAGCCAAGGGCTGGCCTGTTACGGCGGAAGCCACCGTTCATCATCTGACCCTGACCGACGAAGCCTGCCGCGGTTTTGATACGGCGACCCGCGTTTCCCCGCCCCTGCGCAGCCAGGAACACGTCGACGCGGTCCGGCAGGGCCTCAAGGACGGCACCCTGGATATCATTGTCACGGATCACGCGCCCCACGCGCCCCATCATAAAGATGTCGAATTCACGAAGGCCCCCAACGGGTTCTGCGGCCTCGAAACGTCTGTGGGCGTCGTTCTGACGGACCTGTACCACACGGGCTTTCTTTCCCTGGATGAAATCGTCGACAAGATGAGCTGCCGACCGGCGGCCCTTTTCCACCTCCCCGGCGGCACACTGAACCCCGGCGCCCCGGCGGACGTGACCATTCTCGATCCCGAACAGGAATGGACCGTCGACCCGGACAAGTTCTATACCAAGGGCAAGGCAACGCCCTATAAAGGCAAGCATTGCAAAGGCAAGGCTGTCGCCACAATCGTTGCCGGTCAGTTTGTAATGGAAGATGGTGTAGTATGCAAAAAGTAAAAGGAAAGCTCGTCCTGCTGGACGGCAGTACCTACACGGGCGATTTGTACGCGGCACGCCCGGCGGTGGGCGAAGTCGTCTTCACGACGGGCATGAGCGGTTACCAGGAAACCCTGACGGATCCGTCCTACTGCGGGCAGATTGTCGTCATGACGTACCCCCTGGTCGGCAATTATGGCACGAATCCCCTGTTCAACCAGGGTCCGCGGTGCTTCTTTCAGGGCTATGTCGTCTCTGACCTGTGCGATTTCCCCGTGAACTGGCGCAGTGAAGGGGCCCTGCTGGAATTTCTCGAAAAGGAAAATATTCCCGTCCTGACGGGTGTCGATACGCGGGCCATCACGCGGAAATTGCGGAACTACGGTGTCCTCAAGGGCGTCCTCGTGCCGGCGGAGATGTCCGATGCGGAGGTGCGGGAACTCCTCGCCACGCCGGATCAGCACGACCAGGTTCGCGTCGTATCTACGAAGGAAAAGTATACCCTGGGCGAAGGCGGGTTCCACGTCGCCGTCATGGATTACGGTATCAAACGCAACATCCTGCAGTACCTCGTGAGCTTCGGATGCCATTTGACGGTGTACCCGGCCTACACGAGCGCGGAAGACGTGCTGCGGGACAACCCGGACGGCATCTTCCTGAGCAATGGTCCGGGGGATCCGAAGGACCTGCCCGAAATCATTGAAAACATCCGCAAATTCATGGGTACGCGCCCCTTGTTCGGCATCTGCCTGGGACACCAGCTCCTGGCCCTGGCCAACGGCTACGACACCTACAAGATGAAGTTTGGCCACCGCGGCATCAACCATCCTGTCCGGGACCTGGTGGAGCATAAGATCTGCATTTCCTCGCAGAATCACGGCTACGCCGTCGATGAAAAATCCCTCGATGACCGGGTGGTCATCAGCAACGTGTCGCTGAACGACAACACGATTGAAGGGCTTATCTATAAAGAGGTGCCTGCCTTTACGGTCCAGTACCATCCCGAGGCCTGCCCCGGACCGGGCGGTCACGAGTATCTGTTCCAACGGTTCGTCCATATGATGGGAGGTCGTCGCTAATGCCGAAACTGGAGAATGTCAAAAAAGTCCTGGTCATCGGCTCCGGCCCGATCATTATCGGGCAAGCGGCCGAATTCGACTATTCCGGCACCCAGGCCTGCCGTTCCCTGCGGGAAGAAGGCCTGGAAGTCGTCCTCGTGAACAGCAACCCTGCCACGATCATGACGGACACGCACATCGCGGACCGCGTCTACGTGGAGCCCCTGACGGTGGAATTCCTGGAGAGCGTCATCCGCAAGGAACATCCCGACGCCATGCTGGCCACCCTGGGCGGTCAGGTTGGCCTGAACCTTGCCATGGAACTGGACGAGAAAGGAATCCTGCGCACGTACGGCGTGAAGCTCCTGGGAACGCAGATCGAGACTATCCAGCGGGCAGAGGACCGGGAACTCTTCAAGGAAGCCATGGAGAAAATCCACCAGCCCATCCCGGAAAGCACCATCGTCGAAACCGTGGCGGCGGCGAAGGAATTCGCCCATGCCGTGGGCTATCCCCTGATTGTGCGTCCGGCCTACACGCTGGGCGGCACTGGCGGCGGCATTGCCCAAAACGACGAGGAATTGGATGATATCGTCACGAAGGGCCTTACGTATAGCCTGATCGGCCAGGCCCTGATTGAACGGTCTGTCGCCGGCTGGAAGGAAATCGAATACGAAGTGCTCCGTGACGCGGATAACAATTGCATCACCGTGTGCAATATGGAAAATGTGGATCCCGTCGGCGTCCACACGGGCGATTCTGTGGTCGTGGCGCCCTGCCAGACCCTGAGCGACCGCGAAGTGCAGATGCTGCGCCAGGCTTCCATCGACATCGTCCGCGAACTGGGCGTCTGCGGCGCCTGCAACGTGCAGCTCGCCCTGGACCCCTATTCGGAACAGTATTACGTCATCGAGGTCAACCCCCGGGTCAGCCGTTCGTCGGCCCTGGCCTCCAAGGCGACGGGGTATCCCATTGCCAAGGTGGCCGCCAAGATCGCCGCCGGCTACACCCTGGACGAAATCCGGAACGCGGTCACCCAAAAGACGACGGCCTGCTTTGAACCGACCCTGGATTACCTTGTCGTCAAGTTCCCGCGTTGGCCTTTCGACAAGTTTGTTACGGCGGACCGCACCCTGGGTACGCAGATGAAGGCCACCGGCGAAGTCATGGCCATCGAGCGCACCTTCGAGGCGGGCCTCCTGAAAGCCGCCCGCTGCCTGGAAATCGGCTGCCGGCACCTGGAACTGGAGAAACTGAAGACCCTGCCGACGGAGGAAATCCGCGCCCGCGTGGGCAGGCAGGACGATGAGCGTCTTTTCTCCATCGCGGAGTATATGCGCCGCGGCGGTTCGGTGGAAGAAATCCACGCCATCACGAAAATCAACGAATGGTTCCTGAAAAAAATCCAGAACATTGTCGCCATGGAAGACCGTCTGCGGCAGGAACCCCTGACGGAAGAGCTCCTGCGGCAGGCCAAACGCATGGGATTCGCCGACGAAGTCATTGCGGCCTACGGCGGCACGACGTGGCAGGAGATCCGCGCCCAGCGCAAGGCCTGGCACATCCTGCCCACGTACAAGATGGTCGATACCTGCGCCGCTGAATTCGAAGCCGCTACGCCCTACTATTACTCGACGTACGCTTCGGAAGACGAAGTGGCCGTCAGCGACCGTAAAAAAGTCTGTATCCTCGGCTCCGGCCCCATCCGCATCGGGCAGGGCGTGGAATTCGACTACTGCACGGTCCATTCTGTCTGGGCCCTCAAGGAACTGGGCTATGAGACCATCATCATCAACAACAACCCCGAAACGGTTTCGACGGACTTCGACACATCGGATAAACTCTACTTTGAGCCCCTGACCGTCGAAGATGTATTGAACGTCCTGGACAAGGAAAAGCCCGAAGGCGTCATCGTCCAGTTCGGGGGGCAGACCGCCATCAACCTGGCCGCGCCCCTGGCGGAAGCCGGCGCGCGCATCCTCGGCTCCAGCGTGGACAGTATCGACCGCGCCGAAGACCGGGAACGGTTCGACGAAGTTTTGACGAAGTGCGCCATCGACCGTCCGAAGGGACACAGTGTCACGGATTTGGAGGGCGCCCTCCGCGCCGCCCACGACGTGGGTTATCCTGTCATGGTCCGTCCGTCCTACGTCCTGGGAGGCCGCGCCATGGAAATCGTCTACAGCGACGACGAATTGAAGCACTATATGGAAACGGCGGTCCAGGCCTCGAGTGACCACCCGGTCCTCGTCGACCATTACCTCATGGGGACGGAAGTCGAAGTGGACGCTATTTGCGACGGGAAGGACGTCCTCCTGCCGGGCATCATGGAACACATCGAACGGGCCGGCATCCATTCGGGCGACTCCATCGCCGTTTATCCGCCGCGCACGCTGTCGGAACATGTCATCCGCACCGTCATCGATTACACGATGCGCATGGCGCGGGAACTGGAAGTCAAGGGCATGATCAATGTCCAGTACATTGTCCGCGACGGCCAAGTGTACGTCATCGAGGTCAACCCGCGTTCGAGCCGCACCGTGCCCTTCTTGAGCAAGGTGACGACCATTCCCATGGTCGACGTGGCGACGAAGTGCGCCATGGGAGTTTCCCTGCGCGAACAGGGCTATAAGCCGGGACTGCAGTTCTTCCCCGATTACTGGGCCTGCAAGGCGCCGGTGTTCTCTTTCAACAAGATGAGCAACGTCGACATCACCCTGGGGCCGGAAATGAAATCGACGGGCGAAGTCCTGGCCGTCGACTACCAGTTCTCCCGCGCCCTGTACAAGGCCTGCATCGCCAGCGGGATCAATGTGCCCCACGAAGGGGCCATCCTCATTACCGTGGCGGACCGGGATAAGGAAGAAATTGTCGACATCGCCGCAGGCTTCCTCGAACTGGGTTACGAAGTCCTCGCCACGTCGGGTACGGCGCGGTACCTGCAGGAACACGGCGTCGCCGTGGAAATGGCAACGAAAGTCAGCGAAGGCACGCCGAACCTTTTGGATGACATCAAGAACGGACGCATTGCCATGGTCATCAATACTACGGATCATGGCGGCGACGCCGGCGCCGAACGGGACGGGTTCAAAATCCGCCGCAGCACGGTGGAACACGCGATTCCCTGCCTGACCTCGCTGGATACGGCCAAGGCGCTGCAGCGCGTCATGGCGGCGATGCGCCCCCGCCGCATCGTCAGCGTCGTGGCCCTGCAGGATTTGTCCTATAAAGATTGACAGGGGGGGCAAGACAGTGACAAAACACATGGAAGACGCCAAAGTCGTGGGGCAGCGTGTCCTCAATGCCACGACAAGACAAATCGACCTTATCGCGCCGGTCATCGCGGCCGACGCGGTCCCCGGGCAGTTCGTGAACGTGCAGGTGACAAAGCATTCGGCACCGCTTTTGCGGCGCCCCCTGGGCGTGGCTGCCGTGGACCGGAAAAATGGGGCCCTTTCCCTGATCTACCGGATTCTCGGGGAAGCGACCCAACTTCTTGCCGAAGCCTGCTCGGGCGATGTCCTGAGCCTTGTTGGCCCGTTGGGCCGCGGCTTTGACCTACAGGCGAAACAGCCCCTCTTCGTGGGCGGCGGTACGGGGCTGGCCCCGCTGCTGTACCTGGCCGACGCGTTCCGCGCGCGGGGTATCGTGCCGGACGTCCTGATGGGAGGCCGTACGGCCACGGAACTGTTCTGGAAGGATTTGTACGAAGAAAAGGCAGGGCTGCTCGGCTTGACGACGGATGACGGCAGCCTCGGCACGCAGGGGACCGTCCTGGCCCTCCTGCCGGATATGCTGTCGGCCAAGGCCTATGACTGTGTCTACGTCTGCGGGCCGGCGCCCATGATGAAGGCCGTGTCCGCTGCCGCGCTGGCTGCGGGCCTGCCCTGTCAGGTATCCCTGGAAAAATACATGGGCTGTGGCCTCGGTGCCTGTCTGTCCTGCTCCTGCCAGGGTGTGGGGAAACGGCTGAAGGTCTGCAAGGACGGCCCGGTCTTTTGGGCACAGGAGGTGGCAGAATGGTGAAAACGCTGTATGACGGCCGCCTGGCTACGGATCTCGCGGGCTTGCATATGAAGACGCCGGTCACTACGGCGTCGGGCACCTTCGGGTTCGGCCTCGAGTTCACGGATTTTCTCGATCTGGAAAAGCTGGGCGCCGTGACGGTCAAGGGTACGACCCTGGCGCCGCGGGCCGGCAACAAGGGTCAGCGTATGGTGGAAACGCCGTCGGGAATCCTGAACTGTGTCGGCCTGGAAAACCCCGGCAGCGATTATTTCCTGGAAACCACGCTGCCGAAACTGCGGGCCTACGATGTACCGGTGATTGTCAACATCGCCGCCTCGTCGCCGGAAGAATACGGGGAACTGGCGGCCAAGCTCGACGTGGACGGCGTGGACGCCATAGAAATCAACGTGTCCTGCCCCAATGTCAAGGACGGCGGCATGGCTTTCGGGACCGACGCGGCCAGCCTGGCCTCCGTCGTCCGGCAGGTCCGGGCCAACACGCGGAAAGTGGTCATCACGAAACTCTCGCCCAATGTGACGAGCATTACGGATATGGCCCGGGCTGCGGAAGAGGCCGGGTCGGATGCCCTGTCCCTGATCAACACCCTCCTGGGCATGAAGATCGACATCCACCGCCAGCGTCCCGTCCTGGGCAACGTGACGGGCGGCTTGTCCGGCCCGGCCATCCGTCCCGTGGCCGTCCGCATGGTCTACCAGGTGGCCCAGGCGACGAAACTGCCGATTCTCGGCATGGGCGGCATCTGCTGCGCCGACGACGCCGTGGAGTTCTTCCTGGCCGGCGCCAGCGCCGTTGCTATCGGGACGGGAAACTTCATCAACCCTGCCATGGCGGAAACAATTTCCCAGGGCATCCTGGCGTATATGGACGCGCACCACATCGCGTCCTTGCGGGACATGATCGGCTTGGCCCTGCCTGGGCGCTGAGGCGAAACGCTTCCCTGGCAGGGGCGCGCGCGGGAACAGGAACCACAGGAACAGCAGAGAAAAGGAGAGACGCAGCAGCATGAAAAGCGATCCGAGATTGATTGCAGCATTGGATTTTCCGACGGCGGAACTGGCGAAGCAGGCCGTCGAACAGATCGGCGACGCCGTCGGCTATTACAAAGTCGGCATGGAACTGTACTATGCCGCCGGCAATGACATTATCCGTTTCCTGAAGAGCCACGGAAAGAAAATTTTCCTGGATTTGAAGCTCCAGGACATCCCCAATACTGTGGCGAGCGCCCTCCGTGTCGAAACCATGCAGGGCGTGGACATGATGAACATCCATGCCGTCGGCGGCCGCAAGATGATGGCCATGGCCGCGAAGGCTGTCCGGGAAAAGGCCGAGGAGCTGGGCATCGTGAAACCCAAGCTGCTGGCCGTCACAATCCTGACGAGCATGGACGAGGAACAGTTCGGGGAACTGAACTACAACAACACGATTGCGGAACAGGTCCTGGCCCTGGCCAAACTGGCCAAGGAAGCCGGGCTGGACGGCGTCGTCGCGTCCCCCCGCGAAGCCGAGGAAATCCGCAAGGCCTGCGGGCCGGACTTTTTGATCGTCACGCCGGGCGTACGTCCTGCCGGCTCGGCCCTGGACGACCAGAGCCGTGTCACCACGCCGGCCCAGGCCTTTGCCAACGGAGCGACGCATATTGTCGTCGGTCGTCCGATTATGAAAGCGGAAGACCGCCATGCCGCGGCGGAAGCTATCGTCCACGAAATCAGGGGCATTGAGTAAAAGGAGGAATCTACCTTGCTGAGCGAAAAAGAGGTATTGCATCTGTTGGAAGAAACCAAGGCGGTCCTGCACGGCCATTTCCTGCTGACCAGCGGGCTGCACAGCCCGATGTACGTGGAAAAATTCAACGTGCTCCAGCATCCGGAATACACGGAAACGCTGTGCCGGGAAATCGCGGCCCGTTACGCCGGGGACAACATTGAGCTGGTCGTCGGCCCGACGACGGGCGGGATCCTGCTGGCCCATGAAACGGGCAAGGCCCTGGGGACCCGCGCCATCTTCACGGAACGGGAAAACGGCAAGATGACCTTGAAGAGGGGCTTCCAGATTCCCGAGGGCTGCCGGGTCCTCGTGGTGGAAGACATTGTCACCACCGGCGGCAGTGTCCGTGAGGTCATGGATGTCGTCCGCGCCCACGGCGGCGAGGTCGTCGGCGTCGGTCTTCTCGTCGACCGCAGCGGCGGCAAGGTGGATTTCGGCGTCCGTACGGAAGCCTTGCTTCACTTGTCCGTCCCGACGTACAAACCGGAAGAATGCCCCCTGTGCAAAGATGGCGTCGAACTGACGAAACGGGGCAGCACGGGCAAGAACAATCCTTTGAAGAAGTAACGGGTCCGGCAGGAAAATAAACCTTGCCTAATCGACTGGGATATGATATAATCCCTTACTGTCAGGCATCTCTTTCGGGTGCGGACACGGCCCGGTGGTTCAGTTGGTTAGAATGCCGCCCTGTCACGGCGGAGGTCACGAGTTCGAGTCTCGTCCGGGTCGCCAACGCGGAAATAGCTCAGTGGTAGAGCACCACCTTGCCAAGGTGGGGGTCGCGAGTTCGAGCCTCGTTTTCCGCTCCACAGGGGTATAGCTCAACTGGTAGAGTAGCGGTCTCCAAAACCGTTGGTTGAGGGTTCGATTCCTTCTGCCCCTGCCAAGACAATAGGTCGCCACGCGGATGGTTCGCGTGGCGATTTTTTTACGGGGTCGGCCGGGCCTGTGCCGGCGTTGGCGGCGGGCAGCTGCGGGCCAGAGCCTTTACAGCGGTTCCGCGCGCGTGCTACAATAAATTATCACAGCCGGGATGTCCGGTGCGGAAAGGATTCAACATGGCAGACAAAGAAGATTTCAAGACAATTTTGGAACGGCGTCCGACGTGGGAGTTCCTGCAGGCCCTGCCGCGGGAAATCCATGGTTTCCGCTATGTCGACGGCGGCCAGGTGGACGGCCACGTGTTGACTCTCTGTTCCTACGTGAGAGAAGAGGAGCACCGCAGCCTGGACCTGATCTACACCAAGGAGACCTTCGACTACCTGCCCGTCCGGAACGTGGGCCTGCACCGTTTTCGGGACATACGGTACATTACGCGCAGCCGCGAAGAGTTTGAACAGACTTTGCCGCAGGCCCTGCCGCGGATTCTGGAAGAGCTGCTGCCGACTACGCCGCCGTCGTGCCAGGCCATGCTGGCCAAGAAGGGAATCCTGCAATGGGAGTACTGGAAGACCCTGCCGAAGCGCATCGGCGGCTACGAACTGTTCCTCACGCCGGAACGGCCCCTGGAATTCATCAACAACTCGACGATTTTCCTGGACTACGTCGATTTCGCGCGGGCCAATGAGCTCGTCGTCCTGTATAACCGTGTGCGCAACGAATTTTTCGCGGAAATCAAGGAGGCCGCCTTCCCCGGCACGATCCACGACTTCGACGCGCAGAACCTGAAGCAGCTGGAAGGGCTCCTGACGCGGGATCGTTTGGTGGAATATCTTGGCCGGCTAGACCGGGGCGAAATTGAAAAAGCGTGACTTTCGGCGCACTTTGGCTTGACTTTGGAATTAATTTTCTGTATACTGATACTGCTGATGTA
>ULTE01010999.1_pt1 | contig 11959 bp, 9 predicted proteins | sample 1957401 | NCBI WGS metagenome assembly ULTE01 (sample SAMEA4835728, study PRJEB28245) | human gut metagenome | biome: gut microbiome; material: fecal sample | place: Denmark | collected 2008 | reverse complement strand
CTCATAGCCGCCTTCTGCTCTCGGTCTTGCCAATGCTGGAACAATGACACCCTCTTTTTCAATACTCTGCATCAGCTCAAAAAGTGCCATATCATTTTCTACCTTAAAGGGATGCCCCTCAAAGTCGTGTAAATCCGCAATGGGAACCATCTTTATATCCGTTTCAGCCATTGCATTGTGGTCTTGTTGCGAACAAGAATACAATTCTTCCTTTTTCTTCATAAATTCAATTACCTCCTAAAAAATACTGTTTGCCAGATAATCTCTGTCAAAACAAAACGAGCCGCTTATTTTCAAAATCACTTGAAAATAAGCGGCTCAAACCTCTTTGTTACCTTATTGAATTGTTAGTTATTATTGATGAAATATGAACGATAGATTTTTGTGTTTCCGAACTACACCTTCACAACCACTTGGACATTTACTCCGTTGGAAATTGCCTTTTTCTTCTCTTTTCGGTCACTTTGTGAAAACAGGACATGTCGCTCAAAGTGCCTAAATTCAAGGAGTTTCAGGTATTTTTCCTTTGGAGCAATGTCACGCACTCTACATGCCCGCTGTGACAAAACTGATCAACAACCGCCACCTTTTTCGCCTCATACCCCTTCTCCTGAAGTATCTTCACATCCCTAGCCAGGGTTGCCGGGGCGCAGCTCACGTAGACGATACGTTCCGGCGCCATATGGACCAGAGTATCCAGAAGAACCTGATCACAGCCCTTTCGTGGTGGGTCTACGACCACGACGTCCGCGTGGGAGCCGTCGCCACCTTTCTTATATATATCTGGAACGACTTCCTCTGCCTTGCCGACAAAGAACTCGGCATTTGTGATCCCGTTGATCTCGGCGTTGTGTCTTGCATCATCTATAGCCTGTGGAACGATCTCCACTCCGTATACCTTCTTTGCCTTCTGTGCGAGAAACAAGGATATGGTTCCTATTCCGCAGTACATATCCCACACAGTCTCGTCGCCTGACAGATCCGCATACTCCAAAGCCTTGTTGTACAGGACATTTGTCTGGACAGGATTTACCTGATAGAAGGACAATGGGGATATCTGATATTTGATGTCACCGATATAGTCCGTGATGTATGACTGTCCCCAGAGGGTTATGCACTTATCACCGAGTATACGGTTCGTATTCTCCATGTTGACATTCAGGCAAATGGATGTCATGCCGTCTATCTTAACCAGTTCATCTATCAAAATCTCACTGTGCGGAAGCTTGTTGCCATTTGTCACCAGACACACCATGATCTCCTTGGTGGTAAATCCAACTCTGATAAGGATATGTCTGACCAGACCTCTTCCAGTCTCCTCGTCGTAGGTCGATATGTGATTGTCCTCAATGAAGCTTCTGACAATAGCAACTATTTTGTCATTCACTGGCGCACCGATGGCACAGCTCTCTGTGTCTATGATGTCGTGGCTTCTTCCAGCGTAGAATCCGATGACAACATTGCCATTCTTGTCTCTGCCGACAGGGAATTGGGCCTTATTCCTGTAGTGGAATGGATTGTTCATGCCGTAGGCTGGCTTTTCCATGATGGCTTCCACGTTCTCCATCTTGCCGATCCTCTGCAGACAGTTCTTCACCTTGTTCCACTTGTATTCGAGCTGCTGCTCATAGGAAACCTGCTGCATGGTGCATCCGCCGCATCGTTTCGCCTTGTCGCACACCGGCTCCACGCGGTATGGCGATGGTGTGATGAGCTTCATCAATCTTCCGTAGGCTATGTTCTTCTTCACCTTGACGATCTTCACCTCCGCCAGATCGCCCACCACGGCATCCTTGACAAATACAGTCATGCCCTGAACGTGTCCAATGCCCTCTCCGTCATTGCCCATGTCCTCGATGAGCACCTGATAATCCTCATTTTTGACAAGTGTGACTTCACCAGTATTTGCCGCATCCGTTCCGGATGTTCTAACAACTGAACTTGCACTATTCACTGCCTCCATGGTATTTTTTCTCTGCACACCATTTACTCGTCTATTGTTCTTAGGTCTCCTATTGTTCCTAATATCTGACATATACTATCTCTCTTCCTATTGCCGTTATTAATTATCCGACGTCTTCCTTATATTAGACTGCAATGCTCTGTTGAAGCCCAGCCAGCCATTGTTGTCCTTTGCCGCATCCAGCTCCTGGATAAATGTCTGGATCTTGGCGTCTGTGTTGTCCGCCATGGACAGTGCCAGAGCCTCGATGAGTGCCGGCTTCTTTGGTGAGCCGTACTCAAGCTCCCCGTGGTGAGCCAGTATGCAGTGCTCCAGCTCATTTGCCGCCTTTGCAGGGAAATTGTCTATGGTATTGATCTTATCGCGGATCATCATCGTTCCCATGACTATGTGTCCAAGAAGCTGACCTGCGTCTGTGTAGTCGTTCTCAGGGAACTTGGAGATCTCGTAGACCTTGCCAATGTCGTGGAGAAGTGCCGCTGTGATCAGCAGATCCCTGTTGAGCACCGGATAATATGTGGTGTAGTAGTCACACATCTTGGCAACTGCCAGTGAGTGCTCAAGTAAGCCTCCTATGTATCCGTGATGTATCGACTTTGCAGCCGAGTGATTCTTGAATTCCTTGACAAATGCAGGATCCTCGGCGAAGAATTTCTTCAGAAGCACCTTGTAATAATCCTTGTCGAGTGATTCCACGAGAGCCATAAGATCCTTGTACATCTGCTCTATATCTTTCTTGGTACACGGCATATAATCAGCCTCTGAGTATTCTCCCTCATCTGCAATACGAATCTTCTTGATATTGAGCTGAAGCTCATTGTTAAATGATGTGACCTGACCATCCACCTTGATAAAGTTCTTTGACTCAAAGTGTCCTATCGCATTGCTCAGCTCCCAGACCTTTCCGGCTATACTTCCTGTCTTATCCACAAGCTCCAGGTTGTAATATGTCTTTCCTGATTTTGTAGTTCCTGTCTGCTTGTTCTTGCAGAGATAGACATTCGATATCATGTCGCCTTCGTTGAAATCTGTTATAAATACCATTTTTCTTTTCCTCTTTCTATGTTTAATTATTATTGTATGCTTTAATTTTAATCATATATAAGAATACAATAGGCGGTTATGAAAATCCAGTATTTACTGAACATTTCCACAACCGCATATATTACTATATTCCCCCACATCACATCTTATCATACTCATGAAGCTTATCTGAAGCAGCCTTCCCATTCTTCCGTGATTCTTCCCTGTCAAGCTTTCTCACTCCAAACAGCCCCTTGATGACAAATGCTATTCCCACGCAAAGTGTTCCAAGGATCAGTGTGAGCTCAAGTCCTGACATATATCTCAGTGAAACATTCAATGATATTATGATGCATACAAAGAATGCTATACAAAGTCCTGTGAACACAAGTCCTGTTCCCATGTTCGGCTTAACCAAAAGTGCGATAAATGCGATGACCAGCAGGACAATAAAGATTCCTCCAATATTCACACCACCACCTATACGAAACAGTGAACTTAAAAGTCCCCAGTCGGACACGACGACATTCTTAAGAAACATCACACCGCCTGCTATCATCAATACTATCCCCAACAAAAACTGCAATAACTCTTTCATCCGCTTTTTCTCCTCTTCCTTTTGTAATACGTAACTCTCTTTGTCTTAAGTCATATATCGCTTTATTTTTCCCAGATCAAACTGTATTTTATAATATCAGCTTTGTGTTCCTCCCGCAACCACAGCCGCTGAATTAATCAGGGAAAATGTGCCTATTTCTACACCTGCAATATGTTGACGCTCTATAATTATAAGGGGTATAATCAATTATGTATGTGTAGAATTAGAGCCTTTATGTATATTTAATTATGCTTTTCATGCACTTATCATGTTTAGTACCTATCCGATTCAAAATCTACATATTATATACATAAAATATAGAACACGACATTAAAAACAAATAAGGAACACAGAAAATGAATCTAAGAACATTAAGAGTTATAGAATACAACAAAATAGTTGAGATGCTGACAACATTTGCCTCATCACCCATGGCGAAGAGGAAGTGTCAGCGCATAAAGCCCCGCAAGGATCTCGCCATGATCGAGGCTCTTCAGCAGGAGACAAGGGATGCCTTAAGGCGTCTGAACACCCAGGGCAATCTGTCATTTGCAGGGCTCAAGGATATCGGCGCTTCACTCAAGAGGCTTGAGGTCGAGGGTATCCTCACCACCGCTGAGCTGCTTGATGTGGCCAGCATGCTTGACCTGGCAGCCACCGCCAAGAGATACGGCGAGAACGAGGGCACCAGCATGACCGATACGAGAAGGCGCAGTCAAGAGCAGATCGAGGAAGAGAAAGCTTCCAACAAGATGCTCGGGCTCAGCATGAACCCGGATGGCACCACGTGCCCGGACAGCCTGCGCACGAGATTTCTGGAGCTCATGCCACTGGAGCATCTCTCCAGGGAGATCCACAGATGCATAATTTCTGAAAACGAATTCGCCGATGACGCTTCATCAGGTCTCAAGGCAGTGAGAAGAAACAAGCGCCTGACAAATGAAAAGCTGCACAACCAGCTTGCAAAGCTTGTCAGCGATACCAGCAAGCAGACCATGTTCCAGGATAACCTGGTAACCATGAGAAATGGCAGATACTGTATACCGGTCAAAGCCGAGTACAAGAACCATTTTCCCGGTATGATACACGACCAGTCGTCAACCGGTGCCACAGTGTTCATCGAACCTATGGCCATCGTGAACCTGAACAACGAGCTGAAGGAGCTGGACAATCAGGAGCTTGCCGAGATCGAGAAGATACTTGAATCACTCTCCTCCCAGACAGCGGCTGAGATAGAATATATCAAATACGACTTCGACACTCTGGCAGAACTGGACTTTATATTCGCAAGGGCATCATTTGCAAGAAGCTACAAGGGAACCGAACCGATATTCAACACCGATGGGATTGTCGATATAAAGCAGGGAAGACATCCGCTGCTGGAGAAGCACACTGTCGTACCTGTGGACATCAAACTGGGTGAGGACTACAACCTCCTCATCGTGACCGGTCCTAACACCGGTGGTAAGACGGTATCACTTAAGACTCTGGGACTCTTCTCACTCATGGGACAGTCCGGACTTCATATTCCGGCACTTGACGGTTCAAGACTGAATGTATTTGACGACGTATTTGCCGATATCGGAGATGAGCAGAGTATAGAACAGAATCTGTCCACATTCTCATCCCACATGAGCAACATCGTGTACATACTGGATCATGTCACCCCCGGCAGTCTGGTCCTCTTCGACGAGCTGGGCGGCGGTACGGACCCTATAGAGGGTGCAGCACTTGCCATCGCCATCCTGTCACATCTGAACGACATGGGTGTCAGATGTATGGCAACCACACACTACAGTGAGCTCAAGACATTTGCCATGAGCACACCGGGTGTCGAGAATGCAAGCTGCGAATTTGACGTGGCAACACTCCAGCCGACATATAAACTGATGATTGGTATTCCTGGAAAGTCAAATGCTTTCGCCATAGCGAAGAAGCTTGGAATCGACGATAGCATCATCGAGAGCGCCAAGGCCAATATTGACAGCGATACAGTTGACTTTGAGACCCTGATTGCGGATCTTGAGAGAAGCAAGAGGGAGATTGAACAGGACAAAGCCGACATTGCAAGACTCAAGGAGGATGCAAAGCAGCTTCAGGAGCGCGCACAGATGAAGGATACAGAGCTCTCAGACAAGAAAGCCGAGATTCTGGCAAAGGCGCGCCAGGAGGCATCCGAGATCATAGAGGAGGCGAAGGCTGAGGCTGATGCCGCCATCAGGAAATACAACAAATGGACCACTAACCCGGCGAAGGCCGATACAAAAGCGATGGAGGCCGAGAGACAGAAGCTCCGCGCGAAGATCAACGACCTCGGCAAGATGAACGAGGAGAAGCGCAAAACTGTAAAGTCAGACCACAAGGCATCCGACTTCAAGGTTGGCGATACAGTACATGTCATCAGCATGGATTCTGAGGGAACCATCACCGCACTGGCTGACTCCAAGGGCAAGCTCAAGGTCCAGATGGGCATAATCAGCGCATCTCTTCCACCTACAGATCTCCTGTTGGTTGAGCACGAGAAGAAGAAGCCGCAGAAGGCCACAGTCACAGGCGGCAAGAGCATGAACAGGATGATGAATATCAAGCCTGAGATAAATGTTCTCGGAATGACGGTCGACGAAGCCACATCACTTGTGGATAGATTCCTTGATGATGCCCTTATGGCACATCTGCACAGAGTCACCATCATCCACGGAAAGGGCACCGGAGCCCTCCGAAAAGGAATACATCAATTTCTGAAATCACAGCCACATGTCAAGTCCTTCCGTCTCGGAGAATTCGGAGAGGGTGATGCGGGAGTCACCATAGTGGAACTTTAAAATAATGCTTCAACAATGAAATCGGTGTACGCCTTCGGATTTTTTACAAACTATATTATTATAAATTTACTGGGAGGTTTATATATATGAGCAAAAATAATATTCTCATCGTTGACGACGACGAGAACATCGCAGAGCTTATATCACTCTACCTGAACAAAGAGTGTTATGAGACCGAGATAGCCGCAAGCGGAACGGAAGCTCTACAGTTATTTGAGGAATATTCACCTGATCTGGTTCTCCTGGATGTCATGCTTCCGGGAATGGACGGCTACCAGGTGTGTACAGAGATAAGAAAGACCTCGAACACGCCTATCATCATGCTCTCTGCCAAGGGTGAGGTATTTGACAAGGTGCTGGGGCTTAAGATCGGTGCAGATGATTATATCGTCAAGCCATTTGACTCAAATGAGCTTGTGGCAAGGGTCGGCGCCCTTCTCAGAAGGTCAGCCATGACTGAGAGTGCACAGAAGCAGCCACAGAGCGCAGCTTACGATGTCACAAGTGCGGACCATGTAGGTACATTTGTGGAGTATGACGGGCTGGTCGTAAATATCTCCAACTACACTGTAACCTTTGAGGGACACAATCTCGAGATGCCGCCAAAGGAGCTGGAGATCCTCTACTTCCTCGCCAGCAGGCCTAATCAGGTATTCACCAGGGAGCAGCTTCTGGACAAGCTGTGGGGATACGAGTATGTGGGCGACACGAGGACCGTGGATGTACATATCAAGAGACTTCGTGAGAAGCTGAACAACAATCATAACTGGAGCATTGCCACTGTATGGGGCATAGGCTACAAGTTTGAATGGAGATCATAATGAAGAAAACAGCATTTGACAAGATCGTGGTCGGATTCGTAGTGCTGGTTGTGATCATATTTGCACTGCTCATGGTGTACAGTATATCAACAGCACAGAATTCTGTTCTCTCAGAGCGCAAATCCACCATGAAAAACGAGATCACAATGCTTGCCGACGGCGCCATGACTGATTACAGCAACGGAACCATTGACAGCAAGGAATTATACAAGGAGCTTCAACATGCGGCGGATACCCTGGACATGGGAATCTGGCTCACCGATGAACGCAGCAACATTATTTTCAGGTCGGGAAGCTCTTCAGGAAGCAGTGAATCCGGTGGGTCTTCCAAGGATTCAGATTCACACAGCAGCACAAATGACAACCTCAAGAATTATGTGGAACCGGATGAATTGTTTGCATCATTCTGCTTCGAGGATACATTTGGCGGCTATTTCTCGGAGGACACTCTGGTGATCGGCCAGCCTCTCTACTCGTGGAACAATTACATGGGAACTATCATCCTGACATCACCTATGACATTCAAGCAGGATATAAAGAGCAGGATGCTTTCAACGACATTTGTGCCATTCCTGATCCTCATGCTGATCGCCATGATCGCGCTTATGCTCATGTCAAACAGCCTGCTCAAGCCTATACGTGAGATCATCAAGACGTCCAAGTCATACGCCCAGGGTAACTTCAATGCCAGGGTAAATGTGACCGCGAAGAACGAATTCGGCGAACTTGCGAGATACATGGAGGAGATGGCAGATGAGCTGAGCCGTTCAAATGAGTACAGGAAGTCATTTATATCAAATATATCCCATGACTTCAGATCGCCACTCACATCCATCAAGGGTTACATAGAGGCCATGCTGGACGGCACTATTCCACTGGAAAAGCATGAGAAGTACCTCGGCATAGTGTTAAATGAGGCACAGAGACTAACCAAGCTGACACAGGGACTTCTGGAGCTGAACAACTTTGACTCATTTGACCTGCAGCTTGACAAGTCCAACTTCGATATCAGGGATATCATCACACCGACCATCAACACATTTGAGAAAAGGTGCAAGGACAGGGGAATTTTCCTGGACAGCGTATTCCTCACCGACAACACAGTGGTATACGCCGACAGAACCAAGATACAGCAGGTTATATACAATCTGGTTGACAACGCCATAAAGTTCACACCTGAGGGACGCCAGATCAGAGTTCAGGTGACCGAGAAGGACAACAAGATATATACAAGCGTCAAGGATGAAGGCGTGGGAATTCCAAAGGATGCCCAGAAGAAGGTATTTGAGAGATTCTACAAGACGGATCCGAGCCGTGGCAAGGACAAGACCGGAACCGGACTGGGACTGGCCATAACCAAGGAGATCATCAAGGCTCACGGCGAGCAGATTACCCTCACATCCGAGGAGGGCGAGGGAAGCGAATTTATCTTCTCTCTTCCTAAGGAGAAGGATATGCAGGTGCCTATCAAGCCTGTGCATGTCGAGCACACTGAACACCACTCCGATACAGACATATCATCGTCTGGCGTGAAGAGCAATGGCAAATTCAGGATCAAGGACTCATAACATATCGCAGAATATTAAAGCCGGGGTATTACCCCAGAGAATGTCTCTGTTGTAATACCCCGGCTCTATTTATTTCACTTTACATTTCCTACCATCTATCCACACATTTTTCACCTGTGAAACATCTATCGGCTTAGTGAAGTTCAACTCCATTCTCTGTATGCTGTCGCCATCACCGGTCTTGCCGATTCCATATACTACATCTTTCAATTCTTTATTGTCTGTCATCTCAAGTATTATATTCTCCAGCGAGTCATCATCGACCGCCGCATTTTCAGCAATGTCAATGGTTATGCCCTTTGTATTTATTGTACATTTTTCAATGCCATCTATGCCGGATACATCCACACTATGTCCCTGCATATCATCCTGAACCTTAAACTGTAAGGTCCAAGGGCCATCCACCTCGTCTGCTACATAGGTGACCGCGCCATCACTTGATTTATTTTTGTTGAACAGGGTAATGCTGTTACATCTCATGGTGATGACATCCCCCACCTTGTATGCATTTTTCTTTTTTAACTTGTATACAATATCAGACATTGTCTGCTTGTTCGTGAGCGAGATTCCATCGCCAGGAGCCGTGCTGCCAGCATATTCACTGACGATGTTCGCACCGCCTTCTATTATCTGCATCTGAGCATCAAAGCTCTCATATTTTTCTGTGTCAAAGTCATCGTATGTGATCACCATCGCAATGTTGACCTGATCGCCATCCACTGCTACCTTCTTCAGATCAAAGCTTACTTTTGCATCGGACTCGGTTATCACCTTTACACTGCCCTTATACTCGTTATTTATGTAGCTCTCGTCCACATATTTTGATGGAATAACACTTCCTGTCTCCCTGCTCAGACTGTCAAAAAACCATGCCAGCGAGCCGTTCTCTGCCGCATATGTCAGTCCGCCTCCCGACAGGATCAGAACAGCCGCCACTGCCGCTGCCGCCGTCTTCCATCCATGATTTCTTCCGGTTTTCCTCGCCTTCACCTTGTGCCTGAGCCTCTTCACACAGGCATCCTTCTCTTCATCCGACATATCCATGGTCTCAATGTCCACATTTACATCGTTCATAACATCATATACATTTCTGTCTTTTCCGTTTTTCATGATCATTCACCGCCTTTACACTTGTTTCAATCGACTTCTTGCTCTGGACATTCTGCTGTAGATAGATGATGAAGATACCCCATAATCTTCCGCTATCTCATCTACACACTGGTCATCCCAGTAGTACCTCAGAATGATGTCCCTGTCTTCATCCGACAGACCACTCAGCAGCTTTTCCATGCTGTCCGATATCTCCTCATCGAGTATCTCCAGCAGGTTGTCATTTGCAAGCTTGCTCTCATAGTCTGCTATGTCTTCCTCCGAACATCTTCTGCTGTATCTTCTCAGATAATCTATGGATCTGAATCTTGCAATTGCCGTTATCCAGCTTCTGAACGAGCCTTTGCTCTCGTCAAATCTGTCTATATTGTTCCATACATCCAGAAACACATCGTCCATGCACTCTTCAATTTCCTCCGGCATGCCCGAAAGATTCTTGTACACAGCGGCTTTCACCTGCCCGCCATATTCCTGAACCACAAACTCCAGAGCTTTCTCATTATGCCGTCTCAACTTCGATATATAATTATCCCTGGTTACTATCTCATTCACCTCCCCTTGTCCTTCTGATATATATTCCGATCAAAATCTCCGATTTCTTGCAACAAAAGCGGTTTTAAATAAAAATTTTATTAAAAAAGCTGTCAGTTTTTATCATACTGACAGCTCTCTTGCTAATTGTTATATCTGTTATTCATTTCCTTTACAGCCTCACCGATCTGGGCTCTGAGCTCTGTGGGATAAATGACCTCCACCGAGGTTCCATACTGCATCGCCCAGTGCGCCATCGCCTGACGGCTGCACACAAGCCGCACGTAAGTTACATCATCATCAGTCTCCCTGAAGCCTTCGTACTGTCTGGCTATATTTTCATCGACCACATCAAAGTTTCGTCCAAACCAATCCACCACATCCGATATGGCAGCCTTTCTGACACGCATCACTATGGTCACCGGCTCATCGGCAAACATATAGATATGCTCAGCCATATGCTTTGGAAGGTTAAGCCCGTGTTCCATGCCCTTTACTTCTGCACGGTTCTTCACCGGTCTGTCAACTATCTGGACCTGTGTCATCTTATCCACTCTGTAATTCGACAGATTGTCATACTTGTCGTAATTGCAGATGAGGTAATACTTTCCGTCATTCGCCACCATCTGATACGGATTGACTACGTACGGCTCCTCCCGCCTCGGATGAAGCTTCTTATCCTCACCATAATTATTGTACACAAATGATATCTGCTTCTTCTCAGATATGGCATCATCTATCATTCCCACGTTGAACAGTGTCTGCTTGTTGCTGGTGTGCTCGAGACCCGGAAGACTGCTCACATGCGTCATCTTGTTTGTAAAATATACATTTGACAGACCTGCTATCTTGTCTATGAGCTGGCTTGCCTGACCAGCCGGTATGGTCTTGGAGAACAGGATACTGTCTATCATCATTCGAAGCTCTGCATCGTCAAACTCGTGGTTGTAATACCAGTTAGACGTGAGTATCTCCTTTGTGCCATCCTTCTTTTCTCGCTCAGTCTCGGTGTACTCAATGTCATAACCATAATCCACCAGACAGTTGAGATTTGCCTTTACGGATTTTCTGTCCACAGTTATATCATAATCCTCTTTGAGCTTCGCAATGATATCCTTCTGATCCATGGTGTGGTCACAGTCCGTATATTTCTTCAGTATGTCCAGAATGCATATGTTCAGCATCTTTTTTCCACTTGTAGGATACGCCATGTATATTCCCCCTCTATCACTACATGTCCCAACTAAGACGATGTAGATTTCCTGCTTCCTCTAGACCTGGGAAATCATTCTGTCTGAGTGCTTCATACAGCACTATTGCCACAGAGTTGCCCAGATTCAGTGAACGAATGTCTGGGAACATCGGAATCCTGATAGATGTATCCTTATAATCAACCAAGATCTCCTCAGGTATACCCGCGCTCTCCTTGCCGAACATGATGTATGCGTCATCCTCAAACTTCACATCTGTATACTTCTTCCTGGCTTTGGTTGTCGCCATGTATATCTTTGCTCCGGGATTCT
>ULTE01010891.1_pt1 | contig 12013 bp, 5 predicted proteins | sample 1957401 | NCBI WGS metagenome assembly ULTE01 (sample SAMEA4835728, study PRJEB28245) | human gut metagenome | biome: gut microbiome; material: fecal sample | place: Denmark | collected 2008 | reverse complement strand
ACGCTCTTCATAACGGTACAGGCTTGGGCAATGACTTTATTGGCTGGCTTACTTTGCCAACTGACTATGATAAAGAGGAGTTTGCCCGCATTAAGGCTGCGGCCAAGAAAATTAAGGGCAATACAGATGTATTTATAGTTATAGGTATTGGTGGCTCTTACTTGGGTGCAAGAGCTGCTATTGAGTTTATCCACTCACAAAATTATAATGCAAAGAAAAAGGATACGCCTGACATTTACTATGTAGGCAACAGCATTAGCTCTACATATCTTGCAGAGATTATGGAAATCTGCGAGGGCAGAGATGTATCTATTAATATGATTTCAAAGTCCGGTACTACTACCGAGCCTGCCATTGCTTTTAGAGTATTCAGAGAAATGCTTGAAAAGAAGTATGGCAAGGAGGGTGCAAAGGAGAGAATTTTCTGCACAACCGACAAGGCTAAGGGTACACTAAAGGCTTTGGCTGACCAGGAGGGCTACGAAACATTTGTAGTACCTGACAATGTTGGCGGTCGTTTCTCTGTTCTTACAGCTGTAGGTCTGCTTCCTATTGCAGTATCCGGTGCTGATATTGACGCTCTTATGGCAGGTGCCGCTAAGGCTCAAAACGACTTTAACAATGACGACCTTGCTACAAATGACTGCTACAAGTATGCGGCTACAAGAAACATTCTTAACAGAAAAGGCAAGAGTGTAGAAATTCTTGTTAGCTACGAGCCTGCATTTACTATGATGACAGAGTGGTACAAGCAGCTCTTTGGCGAAAGCGAAGGCAAAGACAATAAGGGCTTGTTCCCAGCAGGCGTTGTATTCTCTACAGATTTGCACTCAATGGGTCAGTTTATTCAAGAGGGTACAAGATGTATGTTTGAAACTGTTGTTAATGTTAAAAAGCCTAAGAAGGAAATTGTTCTTGACGAAATTGACGGCAATATTGACGGTCTAAACTTCCTTGCAGGCAAAACAATGGATTTTGTAAATAAAAAGGCTTTTGAGGGTACTGTGCTTGCTCACAATGACGGCGGCGTTCCTAATGTACTGCTTGAAATTGAAGAAATGACAGAGTCAGAGCTTGGCTATTTGATTTATTTCTTTGAAAAGGCCTGTGCTGTCAGCGGCTATTTGCTTGCCGTAAATCCGTTTAACCAGCCGGGCGTTGAAAGCTACAAAAAGAATATGTTTGCTTTGCTTGGCAAACCGGGCTACGAGTCAGAAAAAGCGGCTCTTGAGGCTCGTTTAGGCTAATTATCCGTAGGCAATACCGTACATATGCTGTTCGGTATATATATAACTTATAAATATTATTCCACTATTGTGGATATATAGGAGGAATTTTTTATGGTAACTTTACTAATAGGTATTAAAGGCTCCGGCAAAACAAAGAAGCTTATTTCTCTTGCTAATGAGGCTGTAACAAAGTCAATGGGTAATGTTGTTGTTATCGAAAAGGGTGCAAAGCTAACCTACGATGTTACACACAAGGCAAGACTAATCGACACCGACCAATACCATGTTTCAGGCTATGATGTTCTATTTGGCTTTATCAGCGGTATCTGTGCCGGCAACTACGATGTTACAGACATTTTTGTTGACTCTACATTCAAGATTTGCTCTGACAATATGGACGATCTAAAGGAGTTTGTAAGCAAAATTAAGGCTCTTGCCGACAATTCAGAAACAAATGTAACACTGCTTATTTCTGCCGCAAAGGAAAATCTTCCTGAGGGCATAGAGGCAGAGCTTGTAGAACTTTAATAAACAGTCCCTTTACATACAGAGTTATTTTTATACCCTTGGCATTTGTGTGCCGAGGGTATTTTTTTGCCAAAAAGCCGATATATATTTAGTAGCTGACATTACAAGAAAAAAGGGGAGTGCTGTTCTATGAAAAAATACCTTGCAGGTATACTTTTGGCAGCTGCATTAATGCCGTTTGCTTTTATCTGCTCGTCCTGTAAAACCTCCTTGTCTGCCGCTGTGCCGGCAGCTTCGTTTACTGCACAGGTTCAGGCAGATAAATCTGATTTTTGCAGCTCTGTGTTTATGGTTACAGCTACCGGCAGAGGCATAACAACCATTACATATTCCGAGCCGGCTGAGCTAAAAGGGCTTGCCTACAGCTATAACGGAAATATACTTACATTAAAGCACAGCGGCTTGTCATATTATCCTGTGGGAAAGCTCCCAAATGACTGCCTGCCGCAGCAGCTGCACAGGGTGCTTAGCATTATTTCCGAAAAACAGCCTTTTCCAAGCATACAAACCAAGGGTGATATTACAGAGCATTCCAACAGTGATTTTACAGTTACCGCCGAAACAAAAAGCGGAAAAATAATTAAAATAGAAATGAAAAAGGAAGCAGTGCGGTATTTTTTTAAATATAAATAAATAATATTGGGCGTCAATTCCGCAAATGGGTGCATTATTAATCATAATTTTTTTATATTGAATTGCATAGATTTACAACAAAAATATTGAATAAATTAAATTTTTGTGTTACAATTATACCGTTAATAATTATGTGCAGTTATACTCGCTTGCAGCTTTTGCTTAATTTTAGGCATGCTTGGGAGGTCAGCAGGTGTTACCGCTGCAGGGAATAACCGACATATTAACAAATTTTTAAATTAATATTTTAGGAGGTTGTATTTATGAATGTGAAAACATTAAAGCGTATGTCAAAACGCTCTGTTTCAGTTTTGCTTACAGTACTGATGATTATTTCACTGTTCACGGTTTGCATGGTCGGCACAACCGTTACTGCAGGTGCAGTCGGTGACAGCATTGGCGGCAAAACTATCACACTTAAAGTCAGCGGCTGGCAAAATGCCCATGTGTTTGTTGGTAATGATAGTTACACATCACATTATAAGATGTCTGGCTCAAGCGGTGTGTTTACTGTTACATTCCCTGATCATAACTGGTCTGACGCTACTTACTACTTCTTCTCGGAAACTAACTACAACGACTTAGGAGATGGTATTGGCACAGGTAAAGGTGTTTCTACTGTTCGTACTGATTTAATTAATGGTAATTCCACTTGCAGTAAGCTGATTGACAAGTCTGTGGACGAAATAAATAAGGGTAATGTCTATACAGTTGATGAAAATGGTAATGTTAATGTATCTTCCTCATCATCTACACCATCATCATCCGGTTGGATTAATGCTACAATGTATAACTACAGAACAGCAAGTCAAATTGCCGATGCAATGACAAAAGACGGTACATTGACAGAAGAACAGAATTATGATGTTGACTCAAAAAACGGTCAGGCAAAATCTATATTTGATGAAAGTGTATACAAGCCGTACAACGACGCTGTTACAAAGTGGTATCAAGACCATTCTACAGACGGTAAGGTAAACGGTGTTTCGGTTACACCTTTGTACCAGGGCAATATTCGTGCCGGTAACAAGGCTGCCGATGAAACGGGTACCCTTACCTGGGCAAAGAGCTACTTTAATTTTGTCAGTGTAGCTAACGGTGCCAACAGAAAAGGCGGTGCCGACGGTGCCAGTATTAATGCAGCCGCTGTAGGTCTTGTTGATAAAACCCTAAGTGCCAACGGTACTATTCAGCAAAACGGCATTGAATTGCCACAGTTTAGTGACGCTTTTATGAACGCTAATGCTGACAGCAAAATCCAAAGTAAGTATGATAACCTAAAGTTTGAAACTAAGGTTACAAAAAGAGTTTCGGGTAACGAGTGGTACAGCTATGACTCAGCTACTGACAAAAACCGCAGTCTTGACATTGCAAATCGTCAAATTAGAAACTATAATAACGAGGTAAAGGGCTGTCAAAATGAAAGCGGTGGCAAGAACGCTGCAGCCGGTTACTACCCATTTAACCAGTCACAACCTGGTGACATGAGCAATATTACCAACTGCTTTGGTACAAGGTTTGACATTGACTATGCAATGCCTAACGCCGATGGTGTAGTAAACGGCGAAGAGATGCAGTTTAACTTCACCGGTGATGATGATATGTGGATTTACATTGACGGTCATCTTGTGCTTGACTTAGGTGGTTCTCACGCAAAGGCAAGCGGTTCTATTAACCTGGCAAAGATGAAGGTAACATACAGCACCGGTTATTATAACGCAACATATGACAAAGTTACTGATAAAAATTCAGCAAGCTGTGCTTACCATGAAGCAGAAGAATTTGCTATTGGCAATGATGTTAAGAAAATTTTACAGGACACAACAAGGACTCATAAAATGACCATCTTCTATATGGAGCGTGGCCTGTTTGACTCTAACCTGTCTTTCAACTTCTTCCTGCCACAGACTAACTCTTTGACAGTTGAGCAGAAGACGGATACTTCCAATGTAAACAGCGCTCTTGTAAATGATACACTTCAAACAGCTGATAAGGACGTTTTCCAGACTTATATAAAATCTAACTCAAAGTCAGCTGCAAGCAACAACACAGCTTCTGTTACAGAGGACTTTACCCGTAAGGATGTTTACGGTAATACCCAGGTTCTGCAAAAGGGTTCTTCATCTGCTGCACAGACAGGTACCCCTTTTACAAATTCGATGTCAGGGGATGGTGTATTTGCCCCTATAGGCAACACCAACTTTGTTTGGGAAGATAAAAACAGTACAAATACTACCAAGGGTAAAGGTACACCTACAGACGGTACAGTTGAGCTGCTGTATAATCAGTCTGCTACCTTTAACGACCAGTTTGCTAACGGCAGTAAATTTAAGCTGACAAATCAGGATGCACTAAAGTCCTTTGATTTGCCAAACCTAACGGAAAATCAGCCGACTTCAAAAGATAACGGCAGAAGCCGCAGCGATTACTACGAAACTACGCTAAAGGTTACAGATATCTCAGGCTCTGAGCTAACACCAAATGGCGGCGCTTATAATTTCGGAGATGGCTCTGACAATGCAGTAAAGATAAACGCTGAATATACTAACAAGGTTAGGGTTGGCAGTGTTGCATTTACAAAGAATATTCAAGGCGACAACCCTGACACAAGCAAATACTTTACATTCAAAATCCAGATGCGCAACATTTTTGGCGACACAAGCGATTCTGAGTGGAAGGTTTATGAAGGCCTAGACTTCACCGTAAGTGGTATTCAAGGTGTAAAAAAACTTGGCAGCGAAGGTACAGTTGATCTAAAGCATGGTGAAACACTTACTATTGACGGCGTACCTATAGGTACAGAGTACAGAATTACCGAAATTGAAAGCGGTGATTATTCGGTTTCAAGCGTTACTCAGGATACAGAAGTTGCAAAAAACAGCAATATGGTAAGCGAAACAAACGGCTTTAACGCTAAGCTCCCAACATCGGGTGTCGGTCAAACTGCAAGCTATACTGTAAACAACACTAACCAAAAGGTAACTGTTCTTTACAGATACCAGGACAGAGCGGTTGAAACAGGCTTGCCTACAGACCTTGAAAATCACTACACTTACTTTACAAGAAACATTGCCGGTAACATTAACAGTATTGTTGATTCAGCAACCGGTAACCTAACCGAGGACGGTAAGAAAAAGCTAAAGGCTTCACTCCCTGAGGTTAGTAATGTTCTTATGTCATACAGTGTAAAAGACGATATTCAGGGTAATGTTGAGTATAGAACTTTAACTAATGACTATCTTGACACAAAGCTTGATCTTCTAACCAACAAGCAAGATAATTCTACTCCTAAGGCAGAGGGCGTACCTGCTGATATTCAGGCTCTTGTTGGTGGTACAACAAAGGTTTTGGTTGTAACCTACGACGCAGCACCGAAGAATTACACGGTAAACCTAACATTCCCTCAGCTGCAAGAGGATGGCAGCACCTATGCTGTTAAGACTTCATCTGTAAGCGGTCACTTCAACTCCTTGATTTTGAACGTCGCAGGCGGCAGTGATTATACAGCACCTAAGTCGTACACAGACGCAGACAGCAAAGTACATACATTTAAGTATTGGGCTAAGCGTGTAGCTATTGAGGGCGGTGCGTCTTCAAATACGAAGTGGGTTCCTGTTTCTACTAACTACACATATAATTACCGTATTACAGACAATATGGAGCTAAAGGCTGTATATGATACAGACGAGGATTATACACAGCTTGACGAACCTACGGTTACAGCTGACAGCACAATAACCTATATGCCTACAGGTACAGGCACAGGCTATGCGGCAGCAGCATCAGAGAGAATTTATGATTCCTACTCAAAAGACAATACTGACCGTACTCGTGTAAATGTTATATTTGACGCTGTTGGTTCAGCAAACCTTGACAAGAAAATTACAAAGGTTGGTTATGTTCTTATAAAGAATACAGGCAGCTATGCAAATGCTTCTGAGTTTACAGAGGATGTCATTAAGGATGCTATTACTTCAACCACAAGCACAATAAACGGTCATGATGCACTGATTAAGTATTATGATGTAGTGGGAAGAGTTGATTTTAACGGTGATAGTTATGACCAAGACGGTAAAACTTGGACTAGCGAATACCAAGCCGGTCAGGTAAACCTAACAAATAAAAACAGAGCTAACTTTGTATTTGATTTAAAGAATACAAAGGCTTCACACAACTACTACTTCACCTGCTATACAGTTATGCAGAGGGACGGTCACACATATGTTTCTAAGTCTCCTTCATACTTTAATCTTGGTGAGGCAGACCCTAATGTAACACCTGTAACACCTACAGAGGATACATACAACATTTCTACATCTGCAAGATACACTACTGACGGTACAGCGTATATCAGCGACACAAAGGCGGGTAATGTTTCAAGCAACGGTGTTCGTGTTGTAACAGAGGGTAAGACAATAAAGGTTTCGTACTATCCTACAAGCTACACAGAGAATGATATACAATATGTCAGCCAACTGGAAAGCCTGAAAATAGGTAAACAAACTATTACATCGGATGACTTTGCTTTGCTTGGTATTGACCCAACTAAGAGCGGCAGCTATCAGTTTACCTTTAGCAAGGACAAATATCTTGGAGCAGATGCCGCTGCCGGTGCAACACTTGAAATTGTTGCAAGCTTTAAGGCAGAAGCTAATGAAAATTATATAACAGTTAAAGCACCTGCTGTAACTAATGGTACAGTTAAAATTGGCAATGACTATACAGCACAGAATGATGTTACGCTTGCAGTAGAAAAAGGTACTTCATTCTATGTAAAGGCTACACCTAATACAGACTTTTACTTTAAAAACTGGACGGTAAATGAAACTACTATCAAGGACAACCCGGTTAAGGTGGATGTTGCCGAAGACGGTACACTGTCTGTAAACGGTACAGCAGTTAATATGGCAGACCTAACACCTGTATTTGTACAGATGATTAATGTTACTCTTGTCAGCGGTACAGGCGGTACAATTTCATATTCTTGCACTTATAATGGAACAAATGTTAAAGCCGGAACAGTAGCAGAGAATTCAACAGAAACTGTTAAGGTACCTCGTGGAACAACCTTCACATTAACTGCAAAGCCTAACAGCGGCTATAACTTTACTGGATGGGGAGCAGATATCTCAAATTTTGGGAACGAAGTAAAACCTCTACCAACCACACGCTTTGAAGATGGAATTTTTACAGCTGAGTTTGAAAAGGCTCCAAATAAAACATTGTATTTGAAGCTGGGCTGCAATGAGTGGAAAGCCGGTAATCAGAGATTTGTAGCTGTTCTGAAAGAACCTGGAGAAGAGCAGATTGTTATGACTAAGGTCAGCGACGACTTATACCGGGTAGTAGTTCCAAGTGATAAAAACTATGCAAATGTTATATTCTGCAAAATGAGTAATAACAATGAACAGTTCGATTGGAATAATAAAGATTATCAAACAGATAACTTAACAATACCTACTGACGGTAAAATGATGTATACTGTAACGGAACAAGTCGGAACACAGTATGCTACAGGCGAATGGTCAGTTGCACCTGACGACAACTCTGTAACAGTTACAGCACCTACTAATGTTGCTAACGGTAAAGTTTATATCGGTACAGACGATACAACGCAGACTTCGACTACTCTGACATTTACAAAGGGTACTGCTGCTTCATTCTATGTAAAGGCTGAACCTAATACAGGCTATAACTTTACCGGCTGGACGGTAAATAGTGCTTCTGTTTCTACCGATAATCCTGTTATGGTAAGTGTTAGCGATAGCGGCGCCTTGTCTGTGAACGGTACAACAATTTCTTCTTTGAATGACTTAGTACCTAACTTTGAAGGAGGAACAACAGGCGATACTACAACACTGTATTTGAAACTAAACAGCGACTGGCAAGCTGCTGCAAGGTATGAAATCTATATATTCGATTCAACTGACGGTACACATTATTGGTATACTATGGAAAAGGTTGATGACACAATTTACAAATATTCTGTTCCTAACGAAGTTATTAACAAGGTTAGCGGAAATGAAAAGAATATTATATTTGTCAGATCTAACCCAAAATTACCAGAGCATGACTGGGCTAGTAAGTATAACCAAACTGAAGACCTGAAAATACCTACTAACGGTGATACAAAGTTTACTATTACATCAGGTTCAGGCGACAATTACAAAGGTTCTTGGTCAACTCCTTAATCATAATACAATTACACTGCACATCTTTTTAGGTGTGTAGTGTAATAAGGATTTTGTTTTATTATTAAATTGATAATATTTTAAAGGCTATACTTGACAAAATCTTGTTAATAGGATATAATTCCTATTGGTAGTATGAGAGTTTATTATGATATGGAGGTAATTTTATGAAAGAGTATATTAAGCCACAGCTTGAGGTAATTGAATATTCTCTTGATGATGTAATTTCTGCCTCGCCGGGGACGCCGGAAACGGGAATGCCGGATATTGTGGCTCCGACAGATGATCCTTTCTTTGGATGGGAATAAATTGCATTTATAATGAGAATTTAGTTTAAACACCCCTGCGGACACAGGCAAACAGGCCTGTGTCCGCTTTTGTTATTGTATAATATTACTGTTGAAATTTTTAATCCGCTATTATATAATAACAGCAGAAAAAAATATTATCGGGAGGTTTTTATGAAAATGAAAAGAAATGCCGCACTGTTTTTAGCTGTGCTTATGTTGTTTTCGGCAGTATTTTCCACAGGTGCCGCTGCAGCGTCATCAAGCGGCGGGTTTAAATACCGCCGTATTGCGTCAACAAACAATGCCGCAATTATGTCGGTGGAAGAGGGCAGTGACATTGAAAAGGCTCAAGAGCTTACAATACCTGCCGTAATTAACGGTTTAAGAGTTACAGCTATAGACGCAGGTGCCTTTGCCAACAACACTGTTTGGAAAAAGATTATCCTGCCGGATTCTGTAGACACAATAGGCTCAAGTGCCTTTTACGGGCTAAGCTCTCTTACAGAAATTAAAATACCGAAAAAGGTTGTAGATGTAGGCTCATCGGCGTTTGCAAATTGCACATCACTAAAAAGTGTAGATTTTTCCGCAAGCACACTTACACAGCTGCCTATGAATATGTTTTCGGGCTGTACAAGCCTGAATGATGTTATATTGCCAAGCGGACTAAACACCATAGACGAATATGCCTTTAACGGCTGTTCTTCATTAAAAAGGATATATGTTCCGGCAAGCACATCAAATATTAATAAAACGGCGTTTACAAAAAATGCTGACATAACATTTTACGGAGTAGGAGGCTCTACAGTTAAATATTTTGCCTACCAAAACGGATATAAATTTGTTCCGCTTGAAGAAAGGCAGGACAGATCGGCTCTGAATACAATTTTGGTTTCGTCAGACTATAAGCTCAAGGAGGATTTGTCAGCCTATGTGCAGGCAACAGTGGCAAGCCTTAAGCAGGAGTACAGCAGTGCAAAGCAGGTGTATAACGACTTTTTCCAAAGGCAGGCAGATATTGACGCCGCCGCCGCAAGCCTTACAGCTGCGTTTAAGTCGTTGAAGCTGCAGGCTATAATAAAGCTTCAGCAAACAGTTGACAACGCACAGAAGTATCTTGACAGCTCCGACCTTTATACCGAGAACACAATAAGCGCCCTGCAAAAGGCAGTTAATAATGCAAATGATTTAATAGACCAAAACAGCTGGAATCAGTCAGCCGTAGCAAGCTCCGACGCCGCTGTAAGCAGTGCTGTAGCAATGCTGGTGCTTCGCTCAAGAGAGGATTTGCAAGGTCTGTACAATGAGTGCATTGCACTTATGGATAAAGACAGCAGTCTATATACCACAGGCTCCGTTACAAGAATGAATGAGGCTCTTGAAAATACAAAGAAGGTCTTAGATGCCGCAGCCTCAACAGACCAAGACTGCAAGAAACAGCTGTCATCACTTATTTTTGCAAGGAATAAAATGGAGCTTATTTCACATAACGCACTGAAAAACAGCGTTGCTCAGTACAGTACATTTTTAAACAGCAATGGCTATAAATATACAGAGGCGTCTGTAAACAGTCTGTACAAGGATATTGAGCAGGCAAAAACGCTTTTGGCAGACGCTGCTGCGTCGGACGCTCAGCTAAAGGAAGCTAAGCAAAGCCTTGCAGACGCCTATAATGCATTGCAAAGGGTTATGGCAGGCGATACAAACCTAGACGGCAAACTAAGCGTTGTGGACGCAGTATTTTCCTCAAGACAAATACTTGGCTTGGCAGAGTTTAATAAGCGTCAGGTATATGCGGCGGATTTTAACGGCGACGGTAAGGTAACTCTTATTGATGTGGTTTTAACTCAAAGAGCAATACTTAATAATTAAGCTGACCTATTTTATACAGCAGCAGTATGGGCTTTCGTAATGTAAGCCTGTGCCGCTGTTGTTTTTTTGCTATTTTACTTGTGTAAATAAGGCTTGTTATGCTATAATTGTTTCACAACATATTTTGGGGGTGGTATTTTGCTGTCGGATATTGAAATTGCACAGCAGGCAGAATTATTGCCTATTGCAGAAGTAGCAAAAAAAATAGGAATAAAAGACGGCGAGCTTGAACCGTATGGCAGGTTTAAGGCTAAGCTAAATGATTCATTGGCAGACAGGCTCAGCAGCAAGCCTGACGGAAAGCTTGTTTTGGTAACTGCTATCAACCCTACGCCGGCAGGCGAGGGCAAAACCACAGTAACCGCAGGCCTAGGTGAGGCAATGGCTAAAATAGGAAAAAATGCAGTAATTGCACTGCGTGAGCCTTCTCTTGGCCCTGTTTTTGGAATTAAGGGCGGTGCCGCAGGCGGCGGCTATGCACAGGTTCTTCCTATGGAGGACATTAACCTGCATTTTACAGGTGATATGCATGCTATTACAGCCGCAAATAATCTTTTGTGTGCTATGCTTGACAACCACATTCACCATGGCAATGCCCTTAATATTGACCCACGGCAAATACTTTTTAAGCGTTGCCTGGATATGAACGACCGTGAGCTTAGAAATATTGTAGCCGGCTTAGGCGGTAAGGTGAACGGAATTCCTAGGGAAGACGGCTTCCAGATAACAGTTGCCAGCGAGATTATGGCTGTTTTGTGCCTTGCAAATGACATTACAGACCTAAAGGAACGCTTTGGCAGAATTTTGGTTGCATATACATATGACGGTAAGCCTGTATACGCAAGGGAGCTAAAGGCGGACGGTGCTATGACAGCCCTTATGAAGGACGCCGTTATGCCTAACCTTGTACAAACCTTGGAGGGTACGCCGGCTGTTATGCATGGCGGGCCTTTTGCAAATATTGCACATGGCTGTAACTCTGTACGGGCAACAAGGCTTGCACTAAAGCTGGGTGACTACTGCATTACAGAGGCCGGCTTTGGCTCTGACCTTGGTGCTGAAAAGTTTCTTGACATAAAGTGCCGCTGTGCCGGCTTAGCACCAAACGCTATTGTAATAGTTGCTACCTGCCGTGCATTAAAATATAACGGCGGAGTACCGAAGGCAGAGGTTGGAAACAGCAACCTTGAGGCACTGAAAAAGGGAATAGTAAACCTAGGCGTTCATATAGATAATATGAGAAAATTCGGCGTGCCTGTTGTTGTGGCTA
>ULTE01043117.1_pt1 | contig 12353 bp, 9 predicted proteins | sample 1957401 | NCBI WGS metagenome assembly ULTE01 (sample SAMEA4835728, study PRJEB28245) | human gut metagenome | biome: gut microbiome; material: fecal sample | place: Denmark | collected 2008 | reverse complement strand
GGCCTGCCGGCCGCCGTCCCGGCGAAACGAAAGGATCCTTTCTCTCCTCGTTGAGGAATCGCTGCTCAATCGTTGTTGAAGCGTTGTTGAATCGTTGCTTAATCGTTGATGCCGTACAGCAGGTCCCCGTAGGTCGGATACGGCAGGTAATCCGCGCCGAGGAGCGCCTCCACGGTGTCGCCGGACGCGCGGAGCGTATCCATGGCGGCCAGGACCTTGTCGTGGTACGCCGTGCCGGCCTTGCGCTGGTCCGTGATCTTTTCCGCGGCCGTCAGGACCTTTTCCAGCTTCGTACCGTCCGTGGTCATCTGCTGGACCGCTTTGTTCAGCTTTTCCAGGAAAGTCGTATCCAGGGGGATGCCCAGGGCCTTTTCGTTCAACGCCGTCGTGGTCAAATCCTTCAGGTATTTTTCCGCCGCCGGCAGCAGATCCTTATGCAGCATATCCAGCATGGTCAAGGCTTCGATGTTCAACGTCTTGTTGTACAATTCGTACTGGATCTCGATGCGGGACGCCACTTCGGTTTCCGTAAAGATTCCGTGCTTGACGACGAGGTCCACGTTCTTCTTTGCCGTCATGGCCGCCAGGGCTTCCGGCGTGGACTTGAGGTTCAGCAGGCCCCGTTTTTCCGCTTCCGCGACCCATTCGTCCGTATAGCCGTTGCCGTTGAAGACGATGCGCTTGTGTTCTTTGTAGACTTTTTTCACCAGGTCCTTGACGGCCTGGGACAAGTCCTTGGCCGCGACGCCCTGCAGCTGGTCGGCGACCCAGTCCAGTTCTTCCGCCACGATGGCATTCAGGTATACGTTGGTGCAGGCGATGGAAGCCTGGGAGCCCAGCATGCGGAACTCGAACTTGTTGCCCGTAAAGGCGAAGGGCGAAGTGCGGTTGCGGTCCGTGTTGTCCTTTTCCAGGGCCGGTACCGTTTCGCCGGAAATCTTCATGAGCGTTTCCTGATGGGATGTATAGGGTTTGCCGGCGGCAATGGCTTCGAGGACGCCCGTCAATTCCGTTCCCAGGAAGACGGAAACGATGGCCGGCGGCGCTTCGTTGGCGCCCAGGCGGTGGTCGTTGCCCGCGCTGGCGACGGTAGCGCGCATGACATCCTGGTATTCGTCGATGCCTTTCAGGACAGCGGCCAGGAACAGCAGGAACTGGTCATTGTGGTAGACGTCGTCGCCGGGGTTCAGCAGGTTGCGGCCTTCGAGGGTCGAAATGGACCAGTTGTTGTGCTTGCCGCTGCCGTTGATGCCCTCGAACGGTTTTTCATGGAGCAGGCACACCATGCCGTGCTTCAGGGCAATCCGCTTCATGTATTCCATCATGAGCTGGTTGTGGTCCGTGGCCAGGTTGACCGTCGTGAAGATCGGGGCCAGTTCGTGCTGCGCCGGCGCGACTTCGTTGTGTTCCGTCTTCGCCAGGACGCCCAGCTTCCACAGTTCTTCGTCCAGTTCTTCCATGAAGGCCTTGACGCGCGGTTTAATGACGCCAAAGTAATGGTCTTCCATTTCCTGTCCCTTCGGCACTTTGGCGCCGAACAGGGTACGGCCGCAGTAAATCAGATCGCGCCGTTTTTCCCACAGTTTCTTGTCGACGAGAAAATATTCCTGTTCCGGCCCGACGTTGGTAATGACCCGTTCCGTCGCGATGCCCAGGATTTTCAGGACCCGCTTGGCCGACTTGTCCAAGGCGTTGATGGAGCGCAGGAGCGGCGTCTTTTTATCCAGCACGTCGCCCGTGTAGGAGCAGAACGCCGTCGGGATGTACAGGCAGTTGTCCTTGATGAAGGCGTAGGACGTGGGATCCCAGGCCGTATAGCCGCGGGCTTCAAAGGTAGCGCGCAGGCCGCCGGAGGGGAAACTCGATGCGTCCGGTTCGCCCTGGATCAGGTCCTTGCCGGAAAATTCCATGAGGACGCGGCCGTCCGCCGCCGGCGCGATGAAGCTTTCGTGCTTTTCCGCCGTGATGCCCGTCATGGGCTGGAACCAATGGGTGTAATGGGTGCAGCCGTGCTCCAGGGCCCAGTCTTTCATAGCGTAGGCCATCATATCCGCCAATTCGCGGCTCAGCGGTTCCCCCGCCGCCACGACCCGCTGGAACTCCTTGTAAGTCTTGGCCGGCAGGCGGTCCTTCATTACGCGCTCGTTGAATGCCAGGCTCCCAAACAATTTCGGAACATTCGTCATGATTTTCTCCTCCTTATCCTTTCCCCGCAGGATGCCGCGCATCCTGCGGACCGGAAAAACGAATAAAAAAAGAAGACGTGCGGACAGAACCTGTCCACAACGTCTTCGTTGTTACACCTATTATACGCAAATCCCCGGTCTTTGTAAAGAGGGGATGGCAAAAATTTCCCAAAAAACTTTTCACGGCGGACACGGACCCCGCCGCGCCAGCCTCTCAGAACCGGCCGCCCGTGGCCGCTCCCTGCCGGTTTGTCAGGCCCAGGCGCGCCAGGACTTTCTTGTCCTTGTCGATGGTCGTGGCGCCGGCCGTCGTGAGCATGTTGCCCGTAATATAGGCCGACGCGGCGCGGCCGATGATGGTCGCGCCCGATTCCGGCAGGACCCCGCGGCCGCCGGCCATGCGGATGTCCGCTTCGGGATTCAGGAACCGGTAGATGGCATACGTGCGCACGGCGTCTTCCTGGGAAATCTGGGGCTGGTGTTCCAGCGGCGTGCCGGGAATGGGCATGAGCACATTGATGGGGATGGAACGGATGCCCAGTTCCGACAGGGAGAAGGACATACTGAAGCGGTCCTCCCAGCTTTCGCCAAGACCGATGATGCCGCCGGAGCAGACACTCAGCCCCGCCGCCTGGGCCGCCTGGATGACCCTCACTTTGTCGTCGAACGTATGGGTCGTGCAGATATTGGGGAAGTTTTCCCGCGACGTTTCGAGGTTGCAGTGGTAGCGCGTCACGCCGGCTTCGCGGAGACGGACGAACTGGTCCGGGTCCAGGAGCCCCATGGACGCGCACAGGCCGATGTGGAGCTTTTCGTGCAGGACGCGGTACGCTTCCAGGGCCTTTTCGAAATCCCTGCCCTTCAGGGCGCGGCCTGCCGTCACGATGGCAAAACGGTTGACGCCGGCGTCCTGGTTGGCCTTGCCGGCCGCGTAGATTTCTTCCGTCGGCAGGAACCCGTATTCTTCGCAGCCCGTATGGTGGCAATGGGACTGGGCGCAGTATTTGCAGTCCTCGCTGCAAAGGCCGCTGCGGCCATTGATAATGGAGCACAGGTCCACTTCGTTCTGGAAAAAGTGCCGTTCAATCCGCTGAGCCTGGTCCAGCATGGTTTCCACGTCGCATGTCAGGAGCAGTTCCTTCAGGTCCGCGTCGAAGTTTTCCCGCGTCACGCGGTACCCGTCCAGGATCCGCTCCGTCAATTCCTCTATCGTCCACTTTGCCATAATCTATTCCCTCTCTCGTTTTGGATTCGCGGGCCGGCGTCCGTGCGGGACAAACCGGCTTTCGTTAACACTAGCTCTATTATAGTTAACTGAAAGCGATTCGTCAACAATTTAGTTTGGGAGGAAGGTTAACATTCCGGGGACAGGGACGCTTCGTATTCTTCCACCAGGACCTGCGGGAAGACCGCGTCTTCGCGCCGGTTGGTAAGCCCCAGCTCCCGCAGCATCTGCTTGTCCCTGGCGATGGTGGCGGCCCCGGCCGTGGTCAGCATATCGCCCGTAATGGACGCCGAGGCGCCGCGGCCCAGGACGGTGGCGCCGGTCCCCGGCAGGATGGCCCGCCCCGCGGCGAGCCGGATGTTGGCCGTCGGGTTGAGGAAACGGAAGATACCGAACGTACGCAGGACATCCTCTGCGGAAATCCGGGGCCTGTGTTCCAAGGGCGTGCCGGGAATGGGCATGAGAGCGTTGATGGGAATGGATTCGATGCCCAGTTCGGCCAGAGTGATAGCCATGTCGAAGCGGTCGTCCCAATCCTCACCCATGCCGATAATGCCGCCGGAGCACACGCAGAGCCCTTCCTGCTGGGCGATCCTGATGGTGCGGATCTTGTCCTCGAAGGTGTGGGTCGTGCAGATGCGGGGGAAATACCGCCGCGACGTTTCGATATTGTGGTGGTAGCTCGTCACGCCGGCTTCGCGAAGGCGGCGGAACTGTTCCGCGTCGAGGAAGCCCATGGACGCGCACAGGTCGATGTGCAGCCTGGCATGCATTTCCTGGTAGGCTGCGATGGCCTCGTCGAATTCCCTGCCCTTCAGGGCGCGGCCTGCCGTGACAATGGAGAAGCGATTCACCCCGGCCTTTTCATTGGCTTCGGCGGCGGCGAAAATCTGTTCCCTCGGCAAAAATCCGTATTCGTCGACCCCCGTGTGGTTGCACTTCGCCTGGGCGCAGTACTTGCAGTCCTCGCTGCAGCGCCCGCTGCGCCCGTTGATGATGGAACACAGGTCCACCAGGTTGCCGCAGAACCGTTTCTGCAGTTTTCCTGCCTCATCGAGCAATTCTTCCACGTCGCTATGGAGGAACAGGTCCTTCCATTCGTCCAAATCCGCCTGCGAAATCCGGTAGCCGTTTCTGATCTTTTCCGCCAGCGCGGGGAGCGTCCTCGTTTTCCCAGTCATGTCCTTGCCTCTCTCTGTCTTGGATTAGCGTCCCTGCATCCTTGCTTGGGTCCACAGGATGTACAAGTCCGCCGGGTTACAAATCATATTATAGTTGTCTGCTATGATTAAGTCAACCACGAATCACGTTAAGGTTAACCAATGGGGTTGGCCGGAACCGCGGCTCCGCGCAAAACGGCCGCAAAAAAGGAAGGGCCGTGGCCCTTCCCTGCTTTCCCGTCCCTTACGAGGAGATGGCGGCACTGTCGCCGCCGCCGGACTTGCCGGCCTGTTCCAGTTCCTTGATGCCTTCCAGTTCGGACACGCTCTTCAGTTTCTTTTGCAGGACATTGGTCCGCGTCGTCATCAGCACATCCAGGTTTTGGTCCGCCTTGCTCAGGCTGTCCTTCACCTTGGCCAGCGCCTCGGCGTACTTGGCGAATTCCGCCTGCACTTCCTGCAGGACTTCCAGGACCTTCTCGGAGTTCTTCCGGATGACGGAGAAGCGGGTCACCATGAGCACACAGTTCAAAATGGCGACGAGGGTGCTCGGTCCCGCCAGGACGATGTTCCATTTCATCACCTCTTCGACCAGGCCACTGTTGACCGCTTCGGCATACAGTCCCTCGAAAGGCAGGAAGAGGATGCCGAAATCCGTCGTCACGTTGGGCACAAGGTACTTGTCGTGAATGTCCCTGGCTTCCTTCTGGATCGTGCTGGAGAGCGCGGCCCGCGTTTCCCTGATCTGGTCCGCGTCTCCGCGTTCCTGGGCGTCCCGCAGATGCAGGTACGTATCCCCGGGAAACTTGGCATCGATAGGGAGCCGCAGAAGCTTGCCCGAGGCGGACTGTACCTGGATGGCGTATTCGACCCGCAGGCTCCCCTGGATCACCTGGTTCCGTTCCACCATGGAGGAGGGCAGGACATTATCCAGGATGGCGCCCAGCTGGACTTCGCCGGACATGCCGCGGGACTTGACGTTGCCCATCAGTTTTTTCAGGTCGCCCACGCTGTTGGCAAGGTTCTTCATGGACCCCAGGCCCTGCTGCACGCTCTCCAGATTCCTGTTGATTACGGTGAACGAATTGGTCAGGCGCTCCTCCAGCGTCTTTTGCAGCTTTTCATCCACGACGCCCGAAATGCGGTCCAGCTTCTCCTGCACGTGCTTGTCCAGGTCCCGGACCTGCTCCTGGTAAGCCTTCGCCTGGTTCACCGTATTGCCCGCGATGATGTTCGAAAAGGTCTCCATGGTCTTTTTGACCGTTGCGTCGGTCGCCTTGGCCAGGCTTTCCCCCTGCCGCGCGAAATCGGCCTTCAGGGCGGCCATATCCCGGGTCAGGGCCGTATCCCGTTCCTGCAGACAGGCCCACATTTTCGCCTGGCCGTCCGACAGGCCCCGGTCCACGTGCTGCTGGACCTGGTCCACATGCTGCTGAATTTGGTCCACGCGCTGGAGCAGCGTGGCCTGGGTATTCTGCAGGGCCTGCTGCACCTGCGTCTGCGTGCGGACCAGTTCCGCCTGCGTATCCCCCAGTTCCTCCTTCAGGGCGCTCACGCTGTTCCCGACATACACCAGGCCCTCGCGCAGATCCGCGACGGCCGGATCCGGCTGCGGCGGCCGGCGCAGCGCGCCGTAGACGGCCCAGAGCAGGACGAGGACGAGAATCAGCAGGACCAGCAGGACAATTTCCGGAATCGACATGGAAAGCCTCCTTAGAATATTCGTTTGTTTATTGAACTTTTGTTTATATTCCTATTATACGCCAGGCCCCCGCAAAAAGGCAACAGAAAAACGGGCGCCCCGCGGCTGCCGCGAAGTGCCCGTCCCGATTCCGTGGGCCTTGCCCGGTTGGCCTTGCTCAGTTGGCCTTGCCCAGCATATAGAGCGGATCCACCGTATGGCCGTCCACCTGTACTTCAAAATGCAGGTGCGGTCCCGTGCTGTACCCGGTACTGCCGACAAAGCCGATGATCTCGCCTTTGCGGACACGCTGGCCTGGCGCCACGGCAATGCCGCTCATGTGGCCGTACGCCGTCGTGTAGCCATGGTCGTGCTGGATGCGCACATACCGGCCGTAGCCGCTCACCCAGCCCGCCGTATCGACGGTCCCCGCCGCCGACGCGTAGACCGGCGCGCCGTAGTCGACGGCAATGTCCAGCCCGGGGTGCCAGTCCTGGCCGATACCGCTCATGGGATTGACGCGGGACCCGTAATAGGAGCTGACCGTCCCGCCTTCCGTCGGCCACAGGTCGGGCAGGCTGGAACCGGCATCATAGCGGTTCTCCAAAATAGACAGGAGCTGATTCAGCTTGCGCTTCTGGTCGTGGATCTGGGCCTGGAGATTCTTGTCCTGGGCGGCGACAACATCCAGCATGCCCGTCCCGGCGATGGGACCGCCCTTGCCGGCATAGGCCGGATCCGACGGCGACGCCCCGCCCTGGCCGTCCGCCTTGTCCAGGCTGTCGGAAAAGTCATGGTTGCCGCCGTTGCGGATGACGGCGCGGCGCAGTTTCGTCTCCAGTGTGTGGATTTCGCTCATGTCGCGCAGCATTTTCTCATTGTCCGCCAACAGGCTTTGCAGCCGGGCGTCCTGTTCCTTCTTGTGGGCCACGTATTCCTCATAGCCCGCGCGATCCACGGGGGAATGGAAATACTGCCAGCCAAGATACCCTGCCGTGCCGGCCAGCAGACCGACGACGGCGACACAGGCCGCGGCCAGGGCCCACGCCCGGCGCCGGGCCAGGGTGACGACGCGGTGCCGTCCGTCCCGGCCGGGAATCATCAGGACAAAGGACGGCTCCGCCGGCCTGTCGTCCCGTTTTGCTTCTTCTTGCATAGGTGCCTCTTTTCTTTCTGCCCGCTGGGGCCGTCCGCGCGGACAGCCCCTTTTCGCGGGGTTATGCTTTAAAATATCCGAATTTCTGGCCCAGGCCGAGAAGCCGGCGGCCCAAATAGGGAATGCTCTCCAAATCTTCCCGCGTCAGGCCGCCCATAGCCGTCAGGCTGACCGTGTATACCGGCACGGCGACGATCATGGATAAAAGGACAGCCCAGGCGCCGGCCTGGCCCGACACCGCGAGGACCGCTTCCACGGCGGCGCCCATGACAGCGGCCGCCAGGGCCGGCTTCACTACATGGCCCGCCGCCATATGGTACCCCGTCAGGCGGTAGATAAAGTACATATTGATGAGGGCGGCCACGCCGAAGTCGGCCACCGTCGCGATGGCCGATCCCTTGATGCCCATCCAGGGCAGGGCCGTCAAAGTCCAGTTCAGGGCCACCTTGACCACCATGGCCACAATCATGTTCCCCACGGGGATGGACGTATGGCCCATGCCCTGCAGGACTGCCGTGCTCACCTGGTGCAGGCCCAGGAGGACGATGCCGACGCTCATGGTCATAATGGCCGGCGCCGCGCCGGGGGCGTTGTAAATGAGGGCCGCCACCTTTTCCGCCAGGGTCAGGAGGCCGACGAAGCACGGGAAGGTGACGATCATGGCCACGCGAAGGGCTACGCCAGTCTTGTGGCGCACGTTCTCGCCCTGCTGCAGGGCCCGCGCCTCGGAAATGGCCGGCACGAGGCTGATGGCCAGGGCCGCCGTAAAGATGGTGCTCAAATTGACCAGGGGCACGGCCATGCCCGTCAGGTAGCCGAACAATTCCGTCGCGTGGCGGATGTCGAAGCCTGCCGCTTCCAGCCGGTACGGCACGATGGCCAGGTCGAGGTTGGCCACAATGGGCAGCATGAGGCTCGTCAAGGACACGGGCAGGGCCAGTTTCAGGAGCCGTTTGATGATAAAGCCCGCCGTTTCCCGTTCCGGTTCCACCCAGACGCGTCCCTGGGCCGTGCGGGCCGCCGTCAGGGCGGCAATGCGTTTCTTCAGTTTCCCATAGAAGAAGAGCAGCACCAGGAGGGCGCAGAAGGCGCCGAAGCCGGCCCCCATGGACGCGCCGCCCGCCGCTTCCGCCAGGCCGTAGGGCAGGAAATAGACCGCGAAAAAGAGCATGGTCGCCACGCGGACGAGTTGCTCCGTCACTTCGGAGCACGCCGTGGGCACCATGTACTGCCAGCCCTGCATGTATCCGCGGAAGCTGGCCAGGAACGTGACAAAGAAGACCGCCGGCGCCAAGGCGACAATGGAATAGTACGCCCGCGGGTCGCGGATGACGATATGGTGGTCGATAATCCAGCCGGCGCCGAAAAAGAGGATCGACGAGAACAGCAGGCCCGTGACGAACAGGAGGCGCAGCGTCACGTGGAAGACACGCTGGGCGCCGCCGTAATCCTCGCGGGCCACCTTTTCAGCCGTCACGATGGAAATGGCCACGGGAATGCCCGCAGAGGACACCGTAATGGCCATCAGGTAAATGGGAAAGCCCATCTGGTACAGGCCGATGCCTTCGCCGCCCAGGACGCGGGACAACAGGATCCAGTTGACCGCGCCGATAACCTTGACCACGATGCTCGACAAGGTCAGGATCAGGGTCCCCTTCAGGAAGTGGCTCCCCGACGGGACAGTGCCGCCCAGGCCCTCCTGCCGGGTCTCGACGTCTGTTTTCACTTGTGCTGGAGTTTGTTCCGTCTGTTTCACGATACATCCCTACTATTAACTGATGAGATAAGAATACACGATAACTATACCCTTTTTCCCGCCGTTGCGCAAGCAAAAGACAGGGGGGGCCGCGCGGTTTGGGACGGCCGGGACGGCAAAACAGGGAAATGTTCAGAATTCTTTCACAAAAGGCGAATAAAATGTGGTATGATAAGAGTGATACCTAAGAGAAAGGAGGGGTGCAGGATGCGCCTACAGTATGTATTGTTAGCGGCCTTGGTAGCCGGGTCGAGCCTGTCTTTCAGTTCCCAGGCGGCGGCGTCCCCCTTGAAGCACTACGATGCCGGGCGGATTGCCGTTTCGGCCGGGGGCTCGTTTCCGACGGCCATGGAGTTCGACAAATTCCCCACGGAGGGAAAAAAGGTTTCCACTTACGGCGGCGTCACGGCGGGATTGGGCGGCAGGACGGCCCTCCACTACCGCTACGACCAGTATCGGAGCAACCAGGATGATATCCAGACGAACCAGCTGAATTTGATGTACCAGGTGATTCCGGGGCTGTCTGTCTACGGCGGGTACGTCCATGCCAAGACCGACGTAGCCGACTGGGACAAGAGCAGCGACTCGGCCCAGGTAGGCCTGCAGGGACGTTTTGATATCCCCCTGCTGTTCACCGTCTGGGGCACGGCGGGATACGGCGACAAACTCAACTCCTTTGAGATCGGCGTCAGCAAGCCCCTCCTGAACAACCTCGATGTGGACGTTTCCTATTACAGCAACCGCTTCAAGAAGCTGGACCAGGGCGGCGACGCCGAGAGCCGCGGCGTGCGAGCCGGCCTGACGATCAAGTTCTGACGGATTGCGCCCCCGGCAGCGCGAGGCTCCCGGCAACTCCCCTACAGGGATTTTCCGGGGTATTTCCAGGGAATTCCCGCCGGGGCGGCGCGCGTGTCGGCAGGATTCCCGGTCCCGATTCCGAGGGGTTTGGAAATTTTCTTGAAAAATAATCATAAAAATAACAATTATCCGTTGACATCCTTTATTCTAAGTGTTATAGTAAGGGTGTCCAAAGGAACGGCGAGAGCCGTACAGAAAAAAAAGCGAACCGGTCGGCTGCCGGTACTACTAAAAAAATAACGCCACGATACAAGGAGGAATTTGTCATGAAAAAGTTTGTATGCTCTGTTTGCGGTTATGTGTATGAAGGCGAAGCGGCTCCGGAAAAATGCCCGCAGTGCGGCGCTCCCGCTTCCAAATTCGTCGAACAGAAAGGCGAAATGTCCTGGGCTGCTGAACACGTCCTGGGCGTTGCCAACGATGTTCCCGAAGACATCAAGGAAGACCTGCGCGCCAACTTCAACGGGGAATGCTCCGAAGTCGGCATGTACCTGGCCATGAGCCGCGTCGCGTTCCGCGAAGGCTATCCGGAAATCGGCCTGTACTACCAGAAAGCCGCTATGGAAGAAGCCGATCATGCGTCCCGCTTCGCGGAACTGCTGGGCGAAGTCCTGACCGACAGCACCGAAAAGAATCTGTCCATGCGTGTTGAAGCCGAAAATGGCGCGACCGCCGGCAAGACCGACCTGGCCAAACGCGCGAAGGCCCTGAACCTGGACGCCATCCATGACTCCGTCCATGAAATGGCCCGCGACGAAGCCCGTCACGGCAAAGCGTTCGCCGGCCTGCTGAAACGGTATTTCGGCAAATAATCATCCCTCATGATCCTCTCCTGATATTCCCGTACCCGAAACCCCTGCCCCGCCGGCAGGGGTTTTCTTTTCTGCGGGGGATTTCTTCCGCGCGGGAGTCCCCCCGGCGGACTTGACAACGCGCTTGCCCCTCATATATAATGTTTGCTGTAGCATCTTGGATTTCGGGGCGTAGCGCAGTTTGGTAGCGCACCTGCCTTGGGAGCAGGGTGTCGCAGGTTCAAATCCTGTCGCTCCGACCAATTTGTGAGGGCCGGACTAATGATGCGGGTGTAGTTAAGTGGTATAACCTCAGCCTTCCAAGCTGATGTTGTGGGTTCGATTCCCATCGCCCGCTCCATTTTTATTTGCGCAGCCGGTCCAGTAGCTCAGTTGGATAGAGCAACGGCCTTCTAAGCCGTGGGTCGGGGGTTCGAATCCCTCCTGGATCACCATAAAAAAGAACGGGGACTGTGAAGATTTTTTCTTCACAGTCCCCTTTTTTTGCGTTGCCGCGGATCCCGGAGAGCCTGCCGGCGCGGGGTCCCGGCCTGTTCCCGGATCCCGTTACCGGGCGTGGCTTTCCGTAACGGTCAGGGATGCCGTGCCATCGTCGTTGGCTTGCAGGGTGGCCAGGACGCCGTAAGGCACGAAGGCATTATCCCCGCCGTGTCCCACGGGAAGGCCCTTGATGGCAGGTTTTCCCGACAGGACGGCATAATGGAGCAGCACGTCGTCAACGGTCACGCCGTCCGGCCCGGCAGGGCAGTTCACAAAATCCCCGTAGCAGATGGCGGCCACCCGGTGCAGGAGCCCGCTCTGGTAGAGCTGGTTCAGCATGCGGTCCACGCGGTACGGCGCCTCGCCCACTTCTTCCAGGACCAGGATGGCGTCCGTGCCATCCAGCCCGTAAGGAGTCCCCACGAGGGAACTCAGGACGGACAGGTTGCCGCCGGCCAAACGGCCCCGGGCCGAACCGGACTGCAAGGTCTCCAGTTTCCGGCCTGCCGGGAGGGAAAGTTTTCCCAGGGGCTGGTTCGTCGCCACGCCCTGACGGAAAAGATCCAGGGAATAGGACGCGCCGGCGCGTAGCTGGCTCAGGAAGGGGCTCGATACCGTAACAAGGCCGGAGCGGCTTCCCAGGGCCGTCTGCAGCGCCGTGACATCGCTGAAGCCCAGGAGGAGCTTCGGGTGCCAGCGGATGGCTTCATAGTCCAGCAAGTCCAGCGTGCGGGCACTGCCATAGCCGCCCCGCAGGCACAAGAGGGCCTGGACCGTATCGTCGGCAAAAAAATCGTTGATGTCCTGGGCCCGCTCCTCGTCCGTGCCGGCCAGATACCCATCCACGGCCCGCGCGTGGGGCGCCAGCTTCGTCTGATAGCCCAGCTGGTGCAGGACCTCCAGATAGGGTTCCAGGTCCCCGTCCAGGGGACTGGCGGGCGCGATGATGCCGATTGTGTCGCCAGGCTGCAGGGCCTTGCCCTTCACCCACGGGCGGGACTGGGCGTCCGCCGGCGCCAGCGCATCTTCCGCAGGTTCC
>ULTE01015127.1_pt1 | contig 12616 bp, 10 predicted proteins | sample 1957401 | NCBI WGS metagenome assembly ULTE01 (sample SAMEA4835728, study PRJEB28245) | human gut metagenome | biome: gut microbiome; material: fecal sample | place: Denmark | collected 2008 | reverse complement strand
ACATTATTATTTGTATTTAAATATATCAAATAATACATTTATATATACTCAAAATGAAAGTACACCAGAATTGCTTTTAACAATAACAGATGCAAATGGAAATGCTGTATCAGATATAACAAGTCTAGCATATAAGACAGTAACGGATGGTAAGGGAGCAAGTATATCAGGTTATGATATAACAAATAAAAGTGGAGTAATTACATTATTTGATAATAGAGAAATAACAGCATCACCAGCAAAAACAGAACAATGGAATATAACAGTAACATTTGTAAATTATGATAAAGATCAAAGTAAAAATACAGGAAAAAGTTTTAGTGCTAAGTTAATGATACAAAAAGAAGAATATAAACAAGCATTAGCAGAATATGTAAAATCACAATACACAGGAACACAAGGGGAAAATTCACTATACTATCATAATTCAAGTTTAGCAAATGGAGCTGGAGATAATTCATATAGATATGCCGGAGCAAGTGCTAGCGTAAATAATTATATTTGCTTAGGTTCAGATGAAGCAACATGTCCAGATGCAAACTTGTTTAGAATAATAGGCGTATTTGGAGACAAAACAAAAGTAATAAGAACAAAATCAGTTGGAAACAAACAATGGCATTCATCACAAGTTAACACCTGGTCAAGTTCAAGTTTAAATACATATTTAAATGGAGGATATTTAACAAGTTTAGGAACATTAAAGAATAAAATAGCAACAACAACGTGGAAAGTTGGAGGAGGTTCATGGTCTAGTATAGGAACTTCAGTACCTAAAACAGCATATAAAAATGAAGTAGGAAGTAGTTCATCAATAACAACAGTAAATAAAAAAATAGGATTAATGTATGTATCAGATTATTATTATAGTGCAAGTCCAAGTGCATGGACACTAGTTGGATATAATGAAAGTGATGCAACAAAAGATTATAGAGCAGCAAAAACAACAAATTGGTTATTTTTAGGTCATAATGAATGGACTATTTCGCGCCTTTCCGACGGAACGACTTTTGCGTTCAGTGTAGATAGCACTGGCAGTGTCAGCATTAACTCTGTGGGTGATAGCAGTGGGGTGCGCCCGTCCTTCAATCTTGAGTCTTCGGTAAAATATGTATCAGGGTCTGGAAGTATGAGCGACCCTGTGCGAGTAAACTGATTGACGGATAGTTTTGAAAAAACACCGGTAAAACCTGGACAAAATGAGGTAAAAAGTTCGACCAATAATGAACAATTTATCTCATTTTTTTGCATTATGATGTGGCTATATTGTGTGCAAAAGTGATTGATAAACCACATTTTGACACATGATTTAAAACTGAAAATAATTTATTTCAAGCAAAAAAGATTTTTTATTAAAAATGTTGAAATAAAAAACTGATAAAAATGTCAAAGTTGTTTTTTTATAAAAATTTTATTGTTAAAATGTCATAGCTGAAAAATAATTATATGTCATACAAAATAAATCTTATTGGTAACCTAATATATTTTGTTGAATTTACGGCTCGATGAAATAGTGTTAAACTAATTCTAAATAATGATATAACCCTAACTTTACCTTTATTTTTGTATACTTTATGAGTAACTATTTTTTCATTTTTATAACATTTGGTATTTTTAGAATAATCAGCACCAATAATTGTTAGAAAAAGCACAACAGTACAAAGCCATAGTGTACATAGCATTATAAGCTTTTTCACTAGCATTATTAATAGCTTCTAAATATAATCCATTAATTTTTTGATTTTTAAAAAAACATTCAATAGAACCAAAACGATGAGAATAATTTTGAATGTCATGTTCAACATCATTATTAGTTACAATAATCCAAGGGTCTTTAGTATTTAAATATTTACTAATAACAATATTGGTTTTATATTTTTTAGTCTTTTTTTCGTGTTAGTGTTTGTTCTTTTATTAAAGTATTTGAGTTACCATTAAAGTAAATTACTCTAAATTCTTCATCTAGTTCTTTTGGCGTTAATAAAATTTTTGAACCAATCATAATCTTTTTATTATTGTTTTTATGTTCTAACCATCTACATTCCTTATTATAAGTATATAGTCCATCATCTAAATCTTCAAAGAAAATAATACCTTCGATTAATTCTTTGGTTTTTATAATTAATCCATGTGGAGTGATATCTTGAATAAATCCTTCGAAAGTTTCATCTATATGTTCTTTAACATATTTAACCATATAAAGTTTATTTGCTTCATATTCTGCTTTATCTGCACATCTTTCCATAATTGATGCTCTTTTAGCATATTCTTCAAGTTCATTTTTAAAGTTTTCTACATCAAATGATGGATCAAGCATAATTTCAATATTATCTAATATGTATTCAATGATTAGATCCATAAATCTTCTTATTGGTGATGTTACTTGAGAATAACCATCTAAAGCAAGACCATAATGACCTCGATTATCTGTACTGTAATATGCTTTTTGCATACTTTTTAAAAGTAGAGAAGATAAAATGAAAAATTCTTCTTTAGTGCTTAATGAATTAATAATTTTTTGTAAAACATGTGGGTCTGTTGTATCTTTTAAGCATTCTATTTTATAACCAATTGACTTAATTAATTTTAAAGTAACTCGTAATTTTTCATCCATTGGTATTTCATGGTTTCTATAAATGGAAATAAGACATAAATTAAGAGTATAATCTGCGATAGCTTCATTTGTAATAATCATACAATTTGCAATTATTTTTTCAGCTTCTTTTTGAGTTTTTGCTGATAAATTAAGACTATCTTCGGTTTCTAGAAATTCTATTTCTTTAGAATCAAATTCTAATGAACCATTTTTTATTCTTCTGTTTTCAATAATATGAGATAATTCTTGTAATAAAGATAAATCTTTTAAAAATGGTTCATAACCTTCAGGTACTGTGTTTTCATAAAATATTTGATTAACATCTTCATAAGTCATTTTCTTTTTAGATTTAATAACACTATCAAATATTTCTAAATTTTCAACATAACCATTTTCATTAATAGTCATTCTGTAGGTTTTAGCTAGTCTTTCAACGTTAGGGTTTAAAGAACAAATTCCGTTTGAAATAATAGGGTGTAACATGTGAAGAACATGATTTGCAAGATAAAGGCTAGTTGTGTTTTTAGAGGCTCTAATCCATAATGGAGAATTATATGGTATATAATGTGATACATGAGCAATTGGTACTGTCAAAATATATTTGTTATCTTTAGTTTTTGTAATACCAACAGCATCATCAATATCTTTGGTGTTAGCTCCATCAATTGTAAATATAGTTTCATTTGTTAAATCAATTCTACCAATTTTATCTTCTTCAAAAACCTCTTTAGGAATAGAATTTATTTGTTCTAATTCTTCTTTTGTATATCTTGTAATAAATCCATTGTTGCATGCTATTGCTTCAAGTTCACTAGTTAAATCATTTTTATGTCCAGTTACTTCTATAAATGATACATCATAAACTTTATTTGTTTCTTTAGTTCCAATTCTAACAAGTATTCTAGTTCCAATTGGCAATCTTAAATCTTTAAATTCTTTTTCATTACATCTAACTTTTATATTGTTATTTCCAACTACTCTGATGCCTTTTTCTGTTACTTCACAGATAATATTAGGATTATTTCTTTTTAATACTTTTATAATATTAAATCCATCGCTATTTTTTTCTAATATAACTTTATCAAATGGTAATATACCTATAGTTTCTTCATCTTTAAGAGGATATATACTATCTTTGTTTCTGACATAGTAAAATCCTTTTTTGCCAGTTTCAATGGTAACAATTTTGTATTGTTTAGGAAATGGTTGATATTTATTTTCATCTTCATTAAAGTAAACTTTTCCTTGTTCTTCTAAAGATGTTAATGTATTTTGTAATGTTGTTAAATCATCAGTTTTTATGATTTTGGCTAGAGCATGCAATGAATAACTTTTATTGTATGCATCAAATAAATCCGCAATTGTATCATAATCATTACTTTTTTCTTGTTCAATATTTTGGATTGCTTTTATAAATTTAAATCTATTATGAACTTTTTCTAAAATTATGGTATCTTTCTTTTTTAGATTTTTTTTATTTGGTAGGCTGTATTCTTTGCTGTTTATCTTAAAATAAAATTCATTATCTTTTACAGATGTAACTTTAGTAATAAAAAAATTAGAGGGAAATGTCTTGTATGTGTTATTTCTAGCATCATAAAATATTTTTCCTTCTAATTCTAATAACTTTAAATCATTTAAAATATTTTCTTTGGTCTTCCCCGCAATTATTCTTCCATATAACCTTTTTTCAAGTTCTTCAAGTGTAAGTTCAATAGGTGTTGGCTTAAAAATTTCAATTAACATATTTTTCATAAATTTATCCTCATATTTTAAATATAGTTCAATTTGTGCATATTGTCAACTTTAAATTAATTTGATAAAATTATTATGGTGATACATAATGACATTATATTTGGTTAGTAATAATTTGGTCGTTGATAATATATTATATGAAACTGATGAAGGGTTAGAAGAAAAAAGAATTAATAGACCTCTTTCAATTGAAGGAGAAAAAGCAAGTGTAAAGCTTGTTAAAAAAATTGATGCAAGTATAGTTTATTCATCAAGTTATGCATCAAGTATTGGAACCGCTAAATATTATGCAAGTTATAAAAATATAGATGTAAATATTAATTCTTTTTTGAATGATTTAAGAATTGGAGATTTGGGTAGAAGAAATATTAAAATGCTTAGATTTATGCAAGAAAGAGACTTTGATTTTAAATTTAATCGTGGAGAAAGTTTAAATGATGTAAATAAAAGAATGAATATTGCAATTGATAGAATAATAAAGAAAAATGGTAATAAGAATATAGTTATTTTTACTCAAAAGAGTGCTATAACTGGTTATTTACTAGATAAACTAGAACATGGGTATAATTTAGATGATAGATTAGTTTTAAGTTTTAATGAAAGAGTAATAATAGATGATAATTTAAGTGATGTAGATATTATAAAAGTTGTGTTAGAAAAAGGAAAAGTTATTAATTGTGAGGTAATTCTTTATGAAGTTTGATTTAGAAGAAAAAGTTAATATAATGATAAGTGGAAGACATGTTCATTTAACAAGTGAGGCAATAAATAAGTTGTTTGGGCATGAATTACATGTTAGAAATAATTTAAATCAAGTTGGTCAATTTGCATCAATTGAAACTGTAACATTAGAAACTAATGAAGGGGTAATAGAAAATGTAAGAGTTATAGGACCTGCAAGGAAGTATAATCAAGTGGAAGTATCTCATAGTGATGCAAGAAAATTAGGTCTTAAGTTACCGGTTAGAAAAAGTGGTAATTTAGATGGTGCTGGTTATATAACGATTAAAACTGATAATGGAAGTATTAGTGGAAATTTTGCTGTAATAGCAGATAGACATGTTCATTTTAGTCCGGAAGATGCCAAAAAGTATAAAGTTTTGGATGGGGAAGATTTATATTTAGAAATAAATGGCGTAAAACCTGGAGCAATATTAGTTAAAGCAAAAGTAAGTGAAGATGGTTATTTTGAGGCTCATTTAGATACTGATGATGCTAATGCATTTTTACTTAACTCTGGATATGTTGGTATTTTACGAAAATAATTTGTGGGGGATTTATGTGGAAAATTAAAAATGTAGAAATTAATGGAAAAATAGTGGTTGCGCCGATGGCAGGAATAAGTAATATGACTTTTAGAAGAATATGTAAATCTATGGGAGCATCACTAGTTGTAGCAGAAATGGTTAGTGATAAAGCTATTACTTATGGTAATGAAAAAACTTTTGAACTTTTAAGAATGAATGATGATGAAAGACCAATAAGTCAACAAATATTTGGTAGTGATGTAAAATCATTTGTGGAAGCAGCAAAAATAGTTGAAGAGAAAATGAAACCAGATATTATAGATATAAATATGGGGTGTCCTGTTCCAAAAGTTGCTGTTAAAAATCAAGCTGGTAGTGCTTTACTTAAAAATCCTGAAAAGGTTGGAGAAATAATTAAGGCTGTTGTTGGTGCTGTAAATGTTCCAGTTACTGTTAAAATTAGAAGTGGTTGGGATCAAAGTTCTATAAATGCAGTAGAAATAGCTAAAATAGCTGAAGCAAATGGGGCAAGTGCAATTACTGTGCATGCTCGAACTAGGGCCCAAGGGTATGCTGGTAAGGCTGATTGGAATATTATTAAAGAAGTTGTTAATGCTGTAAATATTCCTGTTATTGGTAATGGTGATGTAGTATCTTGTTATGATGCTAAGAAAATGCTTGATGAAACTGGATGTAGTGCTGTTATGATTGGTCGAGGTTTACTTGGTAATCCTTGGTTAATAAAAGAATGTGTAGAATACTTAGAAAGTGGTAAGTTACCTGAAGTAATTGATTATAATGAAAAAATTGATATGATGGAATATCATTTGAATAAGTTATGTGAAGATAAAACTGAAAAACAAGCAGTTTTAGAAATAAGAAATCATTTACTTAATTATTTAAAAGGTCTACCTGAAAATAAAGAAGTAAAGAATCAAGTTTGTAGATGTAAAAGTAGATTAGAAATAATTAAGGTATTAGAAAATTATAGAAACGAATTAAAAAACTTATAGATTTATTTTTCTATAAGTTTTTTTGTGACATTAGTATTTATTGGACCAGCCCCGATAGATATTACTAAATCATTTGGTTTAATGTTTTTATCTAAATATTCTATTATTTTATTAAAATCTTCAATATAACAAACATTAGGGTTCTTTTCTTTAATTTTGTCAACTAACATATCTTCACTGATATTGTAAATATTTACTTCACGAGCTGGGAATATTTTGGCAATAATAATATGGTCAAATTTACTTAAAACATCGGCGAATGCATCTAGATGTTCTGCGGTTCTTGAATAAGTATGTGATTGAAATATTGCCCATGATTCATTATGTTTAACGCCTTTAACACTTTCTAGAGTTGTTTTTATTTCAGATGGATGGTGAGCATAATCATCATAAATTAAAGCATCCTTATAAGTTCCTAGAAATTCAAATCTTCTTCCAACTCCATGATATTTTTCTAAAGTATTTTTAATAACGTTTATATCTTTAATATATTGGTGTGATAGTGCAAAAGCCGCAAGTGAATTATAAATGTTATGTTTACCATTTATATTTAAATTAATGCTTGTTAAAAATTCATCGTTTAAATAAAGATCATAAGAATAATGTCCAAGATCATTACAAGTAATGTTTTTAGCTACATAATTTGCTTTATTATTAATACCATATGTAATAACTGTTGCTTTTGTGTATTTATCTAATTCACTTGAATTTTCATCATCATTGTTTTTTACTAAATAACCATTTTGGGGAAGTAAACTAACATATTTATAGAATGATTTTTTTATATTATCTAAATTTTTGAAATAATCTAAATGGTCATTATCAATGTTAGTTATGATAGCACTGGTTGGATGAAAGTGAAGAAATGAATCAACATATTCACATGCTTCCATAATAAAATAATCATGATTACCTAAATGGGTATTACCATTTATTTCTGGTAGAATTGCTCCAACTTGGATGGTTGGATTTAAATTTGCTTCTAGAAAAATTAAACTTAGCATACCTGTAGTGGTGCTTTTGCCGTGAGTTCCTGACACACATAATGAATTTTTAAATTCTTTCATCATTATACCAAGAAATTCAGCACGTTCATAGCTTTCTTTGTTTTCATTTTTAATTGCTATTCTTTCTGGATCATCTTTGCAAATAGCTGCAGTGTAAACTATAATGTCAGCATCCTTAACCATTTCAGGATGATGACCATATTTTATTACGATGCCTTTTTCTTCTAGTTTTTTTGTTAAAGCAGATTCTTGAATATCACTTCCAGAAACAGAAGCATTCATATTTAAAAGCATAAGGGCAATACTGCTCATACTTATGCCACCGATACCTATTAAATGAACTTTTTTATTATTAAACATAATATTTCTCCTTTTTTATAATCTTATTATAGCAAAGATCAAAAAATGTGCAAGTAATAACGCAAAATTTAAGGAAAAATTAAAGATAGTTGCTAAGATTTTTTGCACGTAAATGTTTAAAATGTAAAATCTTTGAAAATGAAAAATGCAAAAAAGTAAAGAAATGTCAAAATTTTATAAAAATTGAAATAAATGCTTTTTTGTTAGAGTTTATCTATGTTTGCGTAATATTGTTAAAAAATACGAACAACGAAAAAATGGGGTAAAATTGACATTTTTAGAAAAAACTAAAAAAAGAAAAATGAAAATTTTGTAGACAATTATCTTGATACATAATATAATGAAATTGTGAAAGGAAGGTAGTAGTATATGCCAAATAAGGAAGAAGATTTTTTTGAGACAATTAAAGTAGTAAAAAGAAATGGTTCTAAGGTTAGTTTTAATGGAACTAAGATTGCTATGGCAATTAAAAAAGGGTTTGACAGTATAAAAATTGTGAATGAAGATGATGATGAAATATTAAAATATTCATCAAATGATATTCAAAAAGTATATGGTCATGTTATTAAGAAAATAGAAAAAGACTATTTTGATAAAGCAAGTATTAAAATAGAAGATATTCAAGATATTATAGAAGAAACATTAAAAAAAGATAAATATGATGATGTATTAGAAAATTTTGCTAATTATAGAGAAAATAGAAGTAAAGCAAGAGAAACTTTTACTGATGATAAAAGAAGTCATAAGTTTTTAAAAACATTGGAGGGCTTAGCACTTAAAAGTGCTGCAGAGGATGATGCAAAAAGAGAAAATGGTAATATAGATGGAAATTCAGCAATGGGGACAATGTTACAATTTGGTTCTAATGTATCAAGAGAATTTGCAAAAGCGTATTTAATGAAGAAAAAATTTGCTGATGCTCATGATGAAGGCTATATTCATATTCATGATATGGATTTTGAAGCAATGGGTACTACAACTTGTATGCAAATTGATTTAGATAAATTATTTAAAAATGGTTTTTCAACTGGGCATGGACATTTAAGAGAACCAAATGATATTATGAGTTATTCAGCTTTAGCAGCTATAGCGATCCAATCAAATCAAAATGATCAACATGGTGGGCAAAGTATTCCAGCATTTGATTATTATTTAGCACCTGGGGTTTTAAAAACCTTTAAAAAGATGTTAAAGACTACAATTAAAGATTATATTGATTTAGAAGATTTAAATGATTTTATAAATGTTGCAAGTATTGAAAAAGAAATTGCTAAAATAAATACAATAGATATTACTGTAGAGTATTTTGAAAAATTTTATAAAACATCTGATTTAATGAAAAGATTATTTGATATGTCAATTAAAAAATCGTTAGAAAAAACAGATAAAAGAACATATCAAGCAATGGAGGCTTTTGTTCATAATTTAAATACAATGCATTCAAGAGCAGGAGCTCAAGTACCATTTTCATCAATAAATTTTGGTACTGATACATCTAGTGAAGGTAGAATGGTTACAAAAAACTATATGCTTGCTAGTGAAGCTGGGTTAGGTCAAGGGGAAACACCAATATTTCCAATATCTATATTTAAAGTAAAAGAAGGTGTTAATTATAATCCAGGTGATCCTAATTATGATTTATTTAAATTAAGTTTAAGGGTATCTGCGAAAAGGTTATTTCCAAATTGGTCTTTCTTGGATAGTTCATTTAATAAACCATATTATAAAGCAGGAGATTATCGTACTGAAGTAGGTTATATGGGATGCCGTACAAGAGTTATTGGTAATGTTGTAGATCCAGATAAAGAAATTACACCAGGAAGAGGAAATCTTTCATTTACATCAATTAATTTACCGAGAATTGGTATTAAACATGGAATTGTTGGTAAAAATGCTTTAGATAAAGCTGATATGAAAGGTTTTTATGAAGAACTTGATGATATGATGGAACTTGTAAAAGATCAATTGCTTGAAAGATATGATATTCAATGTAATAAAAGAGTTTATAACTTTCCATTCTTAATGGGGCAAGGGGTATGGCTTGATAGCGATAAATTAAAACCAAATGATAAATTAAAGAAAGTGTTAAAACATGGTACTCTTTCAATTGGATTTATTGGACTAGCTGAATGTTTGAAGGCTTTGACTGGTAAACATCATGGAGAGTCTGAAGAAGCTCAAAAATTAGGTCTTAAAATTATTGGTCATATGAGAGAAAAATGTGATGAGTATAGTAAAAAATATAATTTAAACTTTACATGTTTAGCTACACCTGCCGAAGGATTATCAGGAAGATTTGTTAATATTGATAGAGATATTTTTGGTAAGATTCCCGGGGTAACAGATAGAGCTTATTATACAAACTCATTCCATGTTCCAGTTTATTATAATATTTCAATTGCGGATAAACTAAGAATTGAAGGAAAGTATCATAAATTTACAAATGCAGGACATATAAGTTATATTGAACTTGATGGAGATCCATCAGATAACTTAGAAGCATTTGAAAGTGTTGTTAGGATAATGAAAGAAAGTGATATTGGTTATGGTGCAATTAACCATCCAGTAGATAGAGATCCAGTTTGTGGATATGTTGGTATAATAAAGGATGTATGTCCAAGATGTGGTAGAAAAACTGGAGAACCAGTTAGTGTTGATTTACTTAAAAGATTAGATGGAAAGGAATAGGTAGAGTAGTATGGAAAAATTTGAAGAAGAAGTAAAATCAAAAAAAGTAACAGGAGAAGGAGTAGAATTCGAAAGAATTAGAAGAATTACAGGTTATTTGGTTGGTACAGTAGAAAGATTTAACAATGGTAAAAAGGCTGAAGAACATGATAGAGTAAAACATACTTTTAAAACTTGTTCTTGTGGTAAATAAAAGTTAGCTTAAAAAAAGCTAGCTTTTTAATTGAAATAGTGTATAATAAAAAAGACACGAAATTTTGTAAAAAAAGAGGGAATATAGATGAAAGTATTTAAAGATGGAAAGGTATATGTAAATAAAAACGATTTATTGATTCTTAGAAAATCGCAATATCAAGTTCCCGAATCTGTTTTTGGTGGTAGAGAAAGTAATTTAATATTATTGGGTATTGAAAAGGATGCTTTTTTAGAATTTACTGATGAAAAAGATATAGAGTTTTTTAAGAAAATAGATTGGATTGTAGATTATGATTCTGTTAGAGATTTGGATTTGGAAGTATTAAAAAAACTTATGGTAAATACTAAATCTACTATGAATATGTTGAGGGCTAGATTGGATTCAATGGGCAATTTAAATGATAATTTAATAGATGTTATAAGATTTGATATGTTAAAACAAATGCTTTTATCTTTAGAAAGCGTTTATGAATCAAGAGTTACTAAAACTGAGTTGTTTGGTATGCTTCAAAAAACGCAAAACAAAAATGATAGATGTTTAAAAATTTTAAAATTAAAAAATAAGTAAACAAAAAAAGCCTTTTAAAGGCTTAATTTTTTTATTTGGTGTCCTGGGCGAGATTCGAACTCACGACCGATCGCTTAGAAGGCGATTGCTCTATCCAGCTGAGCTACCAGGACGTTTTTTTTGAACACAAATTAATTATAGTATAAAAAAAAGGGTAATGCAAGCCCTTTTTAATTAAAAATACTATTTTATACATTAATTTTTGTGTTTTCATTATTGGGAATACTAAATATAACTTCATTAATCCCGTAAGTGTCTCGTAAAGATAGAGCAATCGAGTATTTAACTTCTTCTAGTGCTTCTTCCTCTTTTATATTGGCAATAAGATAATTGTTAAATGATAATTTAATGCCATTTTCAAGTAACTCATAATTTGTAATATTAGCAGATGCTGCTAGATAACTTATTAAATTTGTTTGATATATTGGAGTACTTTTTAATTCTTTGATGATTATTTCAACTTTTTCTGTTTTTTCATTATTTATTTTTGTAACAGGTACAAAATAATGATAATCTTGAAACTTGCTTAAGTAATAAATTGTAGTTTTTGTTGATTCTTTTATTGAATCTAGATTATAGATTTTGTTAATACCATAGTTTTTATCTAAATAATCTGGTAGTTTTTTTTGTGATTTTGGTAATTTTGTTAATGGATTATTTTCCACTAAAATTTTAATTTTTTTAATCTCTTTTATTTCTGTTAAAGAATAAATTATTGCTTCAATCATTTTTTCTTCATTGTCTTTATCGATGTTAAGTAATTCTTTACTAAAATTTATTGTTAATATTTCGTTATCAAGTAAAACATCAATTACTTTGGTGTTTTGAGGAATAATTGGTTTAAATCCATCTCTTATGTAACTCGATTTTTTAGAATTCTTTGTTAGTGTTTCTATAATTTCTTTTATTTGTTCATTTATATTTTTACTTGATTTAACAATACTAGTTCTAGCTACATAATTTGAGTTATCAATTAAAAATATTGGCATTTCATCTCTTTTTATATAGTTTAAATGTTCTTTAATAATGGTATCATTATTTGGAAAAAAATAAATTATTAATAATATAAATAAAGCAAGTGTTGCCACACAAATTCGTCTTATTGAAGATTTTTTAATCATTTTAAACACCTAATTAATTATATTTTTAAAATATAAAAAAAGACCGAAGTCTTTAACCAATTTTAAGTT
>ULTE01056602.1_pt1 | contig 12806 bp, 9 predicted proteins | sample 1957401 | NCBI WGS metagenome assembly ULTE01 (sample SAMEA4835728, study PRJEB28245) | human gut metagenome | biome: gut microbiome; material: fecal sample | place: Denmark | collected 2008 | reverse complement strand
CGCCCCGGCGGGCGGCGGAGATCAGCACGATAATAAAGATCACCACGAAGATCATCACCATCATGCCGACGATGGCGTCACCGGTGTCGTCCTCAAAATGCTCGCATGGCACATACACACAGTGGTCGTAGTCGGAGGGGAGATTGTCGGCGCTGTATTCCTCCGACAGCTGGGTGGGCCAGTCGGTGTAGCGCACCTGTATGTTCATTTTGTAGCCGTAGTCCAGATCGGAGGCGGTGATGGTCATGCCGTCCTGCACCGTCACGCTGTCAGCGCCGCTGACCGTGCCCTCGGTGAAATCGCCGGTCAGCCCGGCGGGGTCGTTCCAGATGAGGGTCATCTGGCCGATCCTGGCCTCGTCGAACCACCCGGCGGTGTAGTCGTAGGTCACATAGTCATAGTGAACATTGTCATAGTCCTCAATAACGCCGTTGGTGCTGAGCTGATACATATACTCCTGCACCCACGAGTAGGCGAAGGAAAACGTCTCGTTCGCCTCGTAGGCGCGGTCAAGATAGACATACATATAGCTGTTATCGAAGTCCAGCCGCTCGATGTTGTCCGTCAGTGCCGCCACGTCCCGGATGGAGCCGTTGGGCACGCCGATCTTCAGCTCCTGGCCGTAGGGCAGCGCCTCCAGCGGCGTCCACTCCAGCTTCACGGTGATAAGCAGGCTGCCATCCTCCGTGTTGGGCGTCACCATAACGCCGTACTGCTCGATGTAGTCGTAATCTGCCCATGCGGTGGCGGTAAAGCAAACCGCCGCCAGTAAGACAAGCAGCAGAACGTGCAGTTTCTTCAGCATAGGGTGCCCTCCTCCCGGTTGCTTTCACGCAGTTGGCACAGCTGCTCCATTTTGGCGCTCTTGGCCCGGATGGCCGCGCAGCGCTCACTCTGCCAGATCTTGTCCCAGTCGTCGGCGAGGATGTTCCCCAGGGGTTGGCTGCTGAGCCAGCTCTGGCAGGGGATCACGCCGCCGTCCGGGGCGATGGCCATATTGCTGAGGCAGGCGCCGCAGCTGGGCACCAGGGTCAGGCCCAGGGCGCGCAGCGTCTCCTCCTTCAGCCAGCCGGGGCTGGTGAAGTCCAGTTCCATTTCCAGCTCCTCCGTCACCGCCACGGCCTTTGTCAGCACGTCGGTGAGCTGCTGCTCGGTCAGCGCCGTGGCCCGGCTCTCGTCGCCCACCGCGCCGCCGGAGGGGATCAGCCCGGAGCAGGTCACATAACGGACGCCCAGACCGTGGACGAAGCGCAGCGTCTCGTCATAGGCGGTATTCAGGCTGCACAGGGGCGTGTTCACGGACACGGACAGCCCCGCCGCCACAGCGGCACGGATGCCCGCCACGGTGTCGTCAAAGCCGTCGGCACCCACCAGGGCGTTGTGAATGTCCTTATCATGGCTGTAGAGCGTCACCGCACACTGTCCAGGCTGGCGTCATACAGCTTTTGGCACAGCATGGGCGTCAGCAGGCGACCGTTGGTGTTCAGCCGGGTGACGAACCACTGGGCGGCATCCACCAGCTCCACCAGATCGGCGCGCAGGGTGGGCTCGCCGCCGGTGAACGTCACCTGGGGGATATTTGCCGCGCGCAGCCGGTCCAAGACCTCCTTCCACTGGGCGGTGGTCAGCTCCGGTGTGTCGGACAGGGGCTGTCCCGCCGCATAGCAGTGCAGACACTTCTGGTTGCAGTGCCACGCGCCGTCACGGGTCATGGCGCTGACCATCAGGTCCATACGGTGGGGCGCGGTCATCTCGGGGGCGTATTCCCCCAGCGTCAGCGGCGCGACCTCCGCCTCCGGCTCCTGCCCCCGGGCGATGGCCACCAGGGATTCTATCATGATTTGCAGGTCCTCCGCCAGACGCTCCTTGGGCGTGAAGGGATAGACCTTATGGGTCCGGGCCACCGCACCGGCGGCCATGGCGCTCCAGTCGCTCTCGGTGATCTCCAGCCCGGCGAAGGGCTCCAGCCGGTCCATGAAGCAGGAGAGCAGGATGGCCCAGCTCAGGTTCAGGGGCACCAGCTTGCTGCCGTTGAGCAGCAGCAGAAAGGGCGCGTTTTCCGCGTCCTCACGGGGTGGGATCATGTGGATACGCACCACGCCCCGGCCCTTGGGGTCCAGGGTGATGTGCCGCACACAGTTCAGGTGCTGCCGCCGGTAGCGGCGCTCCAACATTGTAGACACAGGCAGTCCTCCTTTATGAAGGCGATGTGGGGATAACTATGTGCAGTATACCACAGCGCAGGGCAAAGCGCAACAGGACGCACAGTGAGGCAGCGCGTTGGCAGGGCGCAGCAAAAATAAAGCCACCCCTGCGGGTGGCTTTATTTTTGGTGGACCTGAAGGGATTTCCCCCGCAAGGGGGATAAACTTCGACTCCCGCAGGCCCACGGCAAAAATAAATCCACCCTTGCGGGTGGTTTATTTTTGGTGGACCTGAAGGGATTCGAACCCTCGACCTCTCGGATGCGAACCGAACGCTCTGCCGCATGGCGCACTTTTAGCCGCCGAAATTATAGCAGAACAAAATCGAAAAAAGCATATAAAAATATGACCACCGCGAAAAATGGTGTGTATTCTTGGGCCGAGAAAGCACTTCCCTCCTGCAAGCGCAGGGCGGAAGTGCTTTCTTCATGCGACGATATAAAAATCATGTGGCGTAGCACGGGCGCATACCGCGTGAGATACGTGACAAGACCAGCTTTTCCTGTATGAGAGCCCACGGCTTATAAATAAGCTTCTATTTGCAATTTAAAAAAGAATGAAGTATAATTAAAAATAGTCGATTAGTTAATCGTATGCATAATGCAAAAAGAGTAAATTTCTATTGTTGGCTATTTTTATAAAAGAGAAAGGGGAGGGACATATGCCCAAGAGATATGATAATTTTATTGAGTATTTAAATAATACCATAAAAATCCCCCCAACTTCCAAATATTGCGCCATAGATTTGTTTGCAGGCTGTGGCGGACTGTCTTTAGGATTTGAAGCTGCGGGGATAAAAACCGTAGGATATGAAATGGTTGAAGATTGTTGTGACACCTACAGAAAGAATCTTCGTTCTGAGTGTCATCAAGAGATAATTACAAAAGATACTGAATTTCCTAGAGCGAGTGTTCTTATAGGGGGGCCTCCCTGTCAACCCTTTAGCAGGCGAGGGAAGCGGAAAGGACAAATTGATGATAGAAATGGCTTTCCGGCTTTTATCGAAGCGGTAAAAAAAGTTCAACCCGATTTATGGATGTGTGAAAATGTTAAGGGGCTACCTGAACAAAGTACTTCGTATTTTCAGTCGATAATTGACCAATGCAAGAAATTGGGGTACATAGTCGAACATAGAACTTTTCAACTTGTAAAATTCGATGTTCCTCAAAGTAGAGAAAGAATGGTTATTGTCGGGCATCACGGCGGGTTTAAGTTTCCGAAGCCGAATGACTATGTTATAAGCGCTGGAGAAGCATTGGGCGCATTAGCTACAGATATACCTGATAATGCTATTTTTTTGACTCCTGCGATGGACGAGTATATCGCAAAATATGAGGCAGCATCCAAATGTAGGACTCCAAGAGATTTGCACATGGATCGCCCTGCGCGCACTTTGACTTGTCGTAATCTTGCTGGCGCAACTAGCGATATGCACAGGATCAAGTTGTCGGACGGGCGGCGTCGAAGGATTACAGTGCGAGAAGCTGCACGGCTACAAGGATTTCCGGATTGGTTTGAATTTTGTGGTTCTGAAGAAAGTCAATACACACAAATCGGAAATGCTGTTCCTCCTATATTTGCATATAAAATGGCGCTGGCAGTCGTTGATTATTTAGAAGGGAGACACCAAAAAGGGATGGACCGATATAATTTGCCCGAGCTTATAACAAGAAAGCAAAAAGGAAAAAAATCTTTTCAAGAAAAAGATCTTGCTGTCCAGACTTTGATAAGAGAGGCACTTTTTATTATTGATCAGCTTGGGATTCCTTTGGAAGGCTTAACTGGGCGAGATAAAGAGAAGTTAGCCATGGCATTGCTAGCCGCAGGCGATGTTAAGACCTCAAAAGAGTGGAGAAAAGTCAAATCGACAAACTCTGGTTATAGTATTACTACAAAGCAATGCGTAGAGTTTTACAATACATATCTTGAGGAAAATATGAGCAAGGGTTCCTATGACTATGTTCTCCGAGATGGTTTTAGTAAGTTGTTGATTGGTGGAATCGTAGAACGGTCAAAGCCAGAGTCTAATCTAAGCGATGCAACTCGTGGGTACAGAATTAGCACAGAGTACGCTCGGATTATCAGCAAATTCGGGCAGAAAGATTGGGAGAAACAGGTTGAAATTTTTAATAAGACCCACAAAACATATCGGGAAAGGCTGGCACAGACAAGAAATATCCCTATGATTAATGTAAAAATGCCGGATGGAAAAGAGTTCCAATTAAAAGATGGGGAACATAACTTGATACAGCAACAAGTTATTACTGAGTTCCTGCCCCGTTTCGGTTATGGAGCGACGTTGCTTTATTGTGGAGACTCAGACAACAAATATGGTGTCATAAATGAAAAAGAAAAGCTTGCAGAGCTTGGAATCAAAGATTTGTCACAAGGCAAGCTTCCTGACATTGTTGCGTATTCAGCGGAAAAAGATTGGATTTACTTGATTGAAGCCTATCATACTTCAAATCCAATTACGGCAGAGCGAAAATATGAACTTGAACAGATGATGGGAGAATGTGCAGATAAATGCATTTACATTACTGCGTTTGAGAGCAACGACGCATTTCGCAACTGCAAGGAAGATCTTGCATGGGAGACTGAGGTTTGGATTGTCACTAATCCAGACCACATGATTCATAGAAACGGATTCAGATTCATAGGTCCTTATGGAGAGACTACTGAATAGTATTTAAATAAATCAGAAGCACTTGACTTATGTAGTAGTCGAGTGCTTCTGATTTTGCATAAACGAGAGTAGCTGTTTTCTTCAACCGAAAGGAAAGGAAAATTCAGAATAATCCAATTTCCAGATGGTTCTGAATGCCTGGTAGGTCTGAAGGGATTTACCCTTTCAGGGCATAAACTTCGACTCCCGCAGGCCCACGGCAAAAATAAATCCACCCTTGCGGGTGGTTTATTTTTGGTGGACCTGAAGGGATTCGAACCCTCGACCTCTCGGATGCGAACCGAACGCTCTCCCAGCTGAGCTACAAGCCCATATTCACTTGCGTACCTCACTATTATACACATTCCCCGCGAAAAAGCAAGAGGAATTTCTGCGCCAGCCGCATCATTAGCTAATCAAAATGTAGATATCAATTTTATGTATTTTACTTATGTTTATTTTGTGATATACTATCTCCTGCTGCGCGTTTGCGCTGCCTTTGACGATTTCAACACAACACCTTAATTATATCAGGAGGGCTTCCGCTATGAGCAGAACTTTGGGTACCGTGGTCCGGGGCGTGCGCGCCCCCATCTTCCGCGAGGGCGACAGCGTGGTGGACATCACCGTCAGCACCGTGCTGAATGCGCTGGCTGAAAACAACATCACCGCCCGTGACGGCGACGTGGTGGCCGTGACCGAGTCCGTGGTGGCCCGCTGCCAGGGCAACTACGCCACCTGCGAGCAGATCGCCGAGGACGTGCGCGCCAGGACCGGCGGCAAGACCGTGGGCGTGGCATTCCCCATCCTCAGCCGCAACCGCTTCTCCCTGCTGCTGCGTGGCATCGCCATGGGCGCGGAGAAGGTCGTGCTGCTGCTGAGCTATCCCTCCGACGAGGTGGGCAACCACCTGGTGAGCCTGGACCAGCTGGACGAGGCCGGCATCGACCCGTGGCACGATGTGCTGTCGCTGGAGCAGTTCCGCGCGGCTTTCGGTGAGGTGGTGCATCCCTTCACCGGCGTGGACTATGTGGCCTATTACAAGTCCATCATCGAAGAGGCCGGTGCCCAGGCGGAGATCGTGTTCGCCAACCGCGTCACCGCTATCCTGCCCTACACCGACACGGTGATCACCTGCGACATCCACAGCCGCCAGCGCAGCAAGCGTCTGCTGACTGCCGCCGGCGCAAAGGTGGTGCTGGGTCTGGACGACCTGCTGACCGCGCCCGTGGACGGCAGCGGCTACAACGCCCAGTACGGCCTGCTGGGCAGCAACAAGGCGGACGACGACCGCGTGAAGCTGTTTCCCCGCGACGCCAAGGCGGTGGCGGAGGACATCGGCAAGGCGATGAGCGACGCCACCGGCAAGCGGGTGGAGGCCATGGTCTACGGCGATGGCGCGTTTAAGGATCCCGCCGGGAAGATCTGGGAGCTGGCTGACCCCGTGGTGGCTCCCGGCTATACCAGCGGTCTGGTTGGTACGCCCAACGAGCTGAAGCTGAAGTATCTGGCGGACAAGGAGTTCGCCGACCTCAGCGGCGAGGAGCTGAAGAACGCCATCTCCGAGAAGATCAAGGCCAAGGACGCCAAGAAGTCTCTGGTGGGCAACATGGTGTCCGAGGGCACCACGCCCCGGAACCTGACCGACCTGATCGGCTCTCTGTGCGACCTGACCAGCGGCTCCGGTGACAAGGGCACCCCCATCGTCTACATTCAGGGCTATTTCGACAACTACACCAACGAGTAAACAGCAGCAGTCCCCCGGCCTTGCCGGGGGACTGCTTTCACGTATACCGCCAGCCCCCGGCAGAGCCGGGGGCTGGCGTATCAGCTCAGTTGTACAATATCTCGTCCACGGCCACGGTGGAGCTATCATAGGTACCGTCCACCGGCTCCTCGAATTCCAGTGCATCGAGGAACGCCTTTGTCTCCACGGCGAAGTCGGGGACACTGAGGGAAAGGGAGACGGTTTTTCCGTTGGTGTTCATGCGTATCTCAATGTCAAGGTTGGTGCTGCTGTACATATCATCGCGCAGGAGGTCGATGGGTGCGCGGCTGTTGGCGGCGTCCGCCAGCGCATGGGAGGCCAGGTCCTGCGCCTGCTGCCGGGTCAACTCGGCCACCTCGTCGGTGTCGTACCGGCGGACGTAGCCGCTGATCACGGCGTTCACGCCGCCGTACCGCGCCAGTGAGTCGATGCCGATGAGGCTCTCCCGGCTGTCGGTGCGGTTCACCAGCTGGGTCAGCAGCCGGTGGACATCGGAGCCATTGACGATCGCTACCCTCCACTCACGACACAGACTCGTGCCGTTCCGCAGCTGGTAGTCCACACGCACATAGCGGGTGATCGGGCCGCCCTCCGTGTCCAGATAGGTCTTGTCCTCCAGCCTTTCACCTGTCTCATCGTACTGCTCCAGAATGGCGCGGTGGAGGGAGATCACGCTCTCCACCGCTGCGGGATCATCGGCGGTGAAATCCGCATAGCTGGCGCTGAAGCGGACGGAGGTCACGTCCTCCGCGTCCGGGACGCGGTGCTGATAGCCGGTGATGTCCAGCTTGATGCACAGCGTCACCGCCAGCAGGGTCAGCACCAGCGCCAGCGTTTCCACCCACCAGCGTCTGGTGAAAATGCGGAATTTCTTTTTCAGCAGCATCTGGGCGGCGAAGAAGCAGATCACGCCCATGACCAGCTGGCAGATCAGCAGACCGGCAAAGCTGCTGCTGCCCAGTATCACATAGTTCAGGAACAGGCCCAGACCCCAGCCGCCGCACAGTCCGATACTCCACCGGGCGATGGGCTGCAGCCACCGGAAGGACATAGCGTCGCCGGACGTCTCGCTGGGGCGCTTTTTATACAGCCACCACACCAGCGCCAGCAGTGCGATGCCCACCGCGGCGTAGATGATGCAGGTGGAGAAGGCGGAGGCCGGCAGCTGGAAGCGGTGATAGCTTTGGGTGCCGATGGGCTCGCGGAACTGCACTTCGATGGGCTGGGCGCTGCCGTTGGCCACGGCATCCCAGATCCGACCCACCGGCGTCAGCCAGGTGATGAACTCCGGAATGTCGCTGTTGCTGTAGCCGAAGTAAAACATCTGCGTCATCGTGCTTATCACCGCGTACAGAAGGAGGGCGATGACGTTCATCGCGCCGTAGAGCACCGGCACCGCCAGCAGCCATCCCGTGACCATGGCGCACAGGGAGCCGAGCGCGAAGAAGAACAGCGCCATCAGCTCCGTCAGCAGCAGCCACGTGCCCAGCGCCGCCCAGTCCACGTAGGAGAAGCCGGCGCTGCACAGAGCGGTCAGCAGGAAGATCAGCACGTTCCCCGCCGTCAGCGCTCCCAGCGCAGAGAGGACGTGGGAGAAAAATGCCTGTGTCCGTGTCACCGGCAGGGCGTGCATCAGTCCCACGGTGCGGCCGGACATCAGGTACGACCACACCGCCATGGCCGCAAAGCAGCCGAACAGCAGGGACATGACCACGGAGGCGGGTATGGACTGGATGATGACGTTGTGCTGCCGCAGCTGCAGCACGGTCATGATGCCCTCCGCCACGCCGTCGCACTCCCGGCTCGCCGACAGTATCTGCATGGGCAGGATCACCACCCACACGGCCACATACAAAAACAGCAGCGGCCAGTAGCGCTTTATATCGCTGCGCAGCAGCGCGGCGTTACAGAAGGATGTCTTTCGCGGCATAATCCACACCTCCCAGCTCGTAAATGAATATCTCCTCCAGCGTCAGCGGGATGGATTCCAGCAGCACCGGCTCGGTGATCTGCATCCGGCGCATAATCTCCTGACTGCTGCCCCGGACGATATAGGTATACACCCGTCCCACGTGGCTGCGGTGCAGGATGTTCAGCTCCGCCGGCAGCGGCGGCTCGGTAACGCCCTGATAGGCCACCTGCAGCTTCACCGTGTTGTCCTGCAGGTCGCTGAGACTACGCTCCAGCAGCACCTTTCCGTGGTTCAGGATGCCCACATGGTCGCACACGTCCTCCAGCTCCCGCAGGTTGTGGCTGGAGACCAGCACCGTCGTGCCGCGCTCCGCCACGTCGCCCAGAAGCAGCGACCACACCTGCCGCCGCATCACCGGGTCAAGGCCATCCACCGGCTCGTCCAGAATGAGGTACTCCGGCATACAGCACACCATCAGCCAAAAGGCCGCCTGCTTCTGCATACCCTTGCTCATCCGCCGCAGCATCATTTTCTCATCCAGCGGGAAGACCTGCTTCAGCTTCTCGTACCGCTCCCAGCTGAAATCGGGGTAGATACCGGCGAGGAATTTCGCCATCTCCCGGATGCCCGACTGCGGGAAGTAGTACCAGTCGTCGCCGATAACGGCCATACGACTCTTCACGGCGGTGTTCTCATATACCGGCTGACCGTCCACCAGCACGTCGCCGCTGTCCTGCCGGTAGATGCCCGCCAAATGGCGGATGATGGTGGATTTCCCCGCGCCGTTGGGCCCTACCAGACCGTACACCGCGCCGTGGGACACCGTCATGGTCAGGTCGTCCAGCGCCCGGAAGCCGTCAAAGGTCTTGACGACGTTTTTTACCTCGATCATTTACCCTCTCCTCCTTCCCAAAGTACCAGCAGCTGTTCCCGGGTATAGCCCAGGCTCTTCAGCTCCTCCAGTAGCGGGACCAGCCGCCCCGTCAGTTCAGCGATGCGCCGCAGATGCTCGCCGTCCCCGGCGGAGACAAAGCTCCCTCTGCCCGCCACAGAGTAGATGTACCCCTCCGCCTCCAGCTCCGCGTAAGCTCGCTGGATGGTGTTGGGGTTGATGGCCAGCTGCGTAGCCAGAGAGCGCACGGAGGGCAGCTTTTCGTCCGGCTCCAGCAGCCCTGTCAGCATCATGCGCCGCAGGCTGTCCTTCACCTGCTGGTACAGGGGACGGCTGTCCCGGTAATCCAGCACGATCATATCGCACACGCTCCTTTCCGTATCAAGTGTATTATGCGTGTTAGTACAGTTAGCATATCACGATGTTCTCCCTCCTGTCAAGGGAAAATTTTTCTTTTCATCCCCGGGGTTTCGTAGTATAATGGCTCCAAATTCTTTTCCCGAAGGGGGCATTTCTATGCGTATCACGGTAAAAGTCGGCACCTCTACTCTGGCCCACGCCACAGGACGGCTGAATATCCAGCGGATGGAGGGCCTGTGCAAGGTCCTGAGCGACCTGAAAAACGCCGGGCACGAGATCATTCTCGTCTCCTCCGGCGCCATCGGCATGGGCGTGGGCAAGCTGAACCTGCCGGGACGACCTAAGGATATGCCCACGAAGCAGGCGGCCGCCGCCGTGGGCCAGTGCGAGCTGATGTACACCTATGACAAGCTGTTCAACGAGTACAACCACACAGTGGCACAGGTGCTGCTCACCGGCGAGGATGTAAAGAACGAGCAGCGCAGCCGTAATATGCGGAACACCATTTTTCGCCTGTTGGAGCTGGGCGCGCTGCCTGTCATCAACGAAAACGACACCGTGGCCACCGACGAGGTGGGCGTGGAGAACACCATCGGCGAGAACGACACGCTTTCCGCCATCGTGGCGGCGGCGGTACACGCCGACCTGCTGATATTGCTCAGTGATATCGACGGCCTGTATGACGGCGATCCCCACAGGGATCCCGCCGCGAAGCTTATCCCCGTGGTGCCGTCCATCGACGCGCACATTCTCGCTCTGGGCGGCGGCAGCGGCAGCGGCCTGGGCACAGGCGGCATGGCCACCAAGCTGAAGGCGGCGCAGATCGTCACCGAGGTCGGCTGCCAGATGGTCATCGCCAATGGCAGCAAGCCCGCCCTGCTGTACGACATCGTGGGCGGAAAGCCTGTGGGCACCCGATTTCTGGCAAAGGAGAAGTGAACCATGACCACTATCGATATTCTGAAAAAGACCCGCGCCGCCCGGGGCGGACTGGCCGTCCTGGACGAGGCAGGCAAAAACGCCCTGCTGCTGTCCATGGCCGACAGTCTTCTGTCCCATGAGGGCGCTATTCTGGCGGAAAATGAAGCCGACATGAGCGATGCCCGGGGGCATATCTCCGATGTGATGCTGGACCGGCTGCGGCTGGACCATGACCGACTGACGGGCATGGCCGACGGCGTGCGGGCCATTGCCGCCCTGCCGGACCACACCGGCCGTGTGTTGTCCGAGGTACGCCGCCCCAACGGTCTGGTCATCCAGAAGGTACAGGTCCCTCTGGGGCTGGTGTCCATTATCTATGAGAGCCGCCCCAACGTTACCTCAGACGCGGCGGCCCTGGCACTGAAATCCGGCAACGTCTGCGTGCTCCGCAGCGGCAAGGAGGCCTACCGCACCGCCCGCGCCATCGTGCAGGCGCTGAAGGCCGGCATCGCCGCCGAGGGCGGCGACCCGGACATTCTGAACATCGTGGACGACACCACCCACCAGTCTGCCGCGGACATCATGACCGCCAAGGGTCTGGTGGACCTGCTGATCCCCCGGGGCGGCGCGGGACTGATCCGGGCCTGCGTGGCCGGCGCCACCGTGCCCTGCATTGAGACGGGTACCGGTATCTGCCATGTGTATGTAGACGAGAGCGCCGATCTGAGCAAGGCCCTGAACATTGTGGAAAACGCCAAGGCCAGCCGTCCCTCCGTGTGCAACGCCGAAGAGGTGCTGCTGGTACACAGCGCGGTGGCGGCGGAATTCCTGCCCCGGCTGAAAAAGCGTTTGGTGGATGACCGAGCCGCCGCAGGCAAGGTCCCCGTGGAGCTGCGGCTGGACGAGCGCGCCGCGGCGGTCATTCCCGGTACCCCCGCCGGCGAACGGGACTTCGACACCGAGTTTTTGAACTATATCCTGGCCGTAAAGCTCGTGGACAGTGTGGACGAGGCCATCGCTCACATTGCCGCCCACTCCACCGGCCACAGCGAGGCCATCGTCACCGAAGACCCCGCCCACGCCGATGCCTTTGTTAACAGCGTGGACAGCGCCGCCGTGTATGTCAATGCCTCCACCCGCTTTACCGACGGCGGCGAGTTCGGTCTGGGCTGCGAGATGGGCATCTCCACCCAGAAGCTCCACGCCCGGGGCCCCATGGGTCTGGACGAACTGACCACGTATAAATACGTCATCCGCGGCGACGGGCAGATCAGATAAAGCAAAAAGAGACGGCATCCGCCGTCTCTTTTCATATTTCCACGATCTCTGCGCCCAGGGCCGCGGCGTCCGCCCGGTCGTGGGTGACGCACAGCACCGCCGCGCCGTTCCGGTGCCGCAGAAGATACTGCGCCGTCCGGTCCCGGGCCGCGCCGTCCAGGCCCTTGAAGGGCTCATCCAGCAGCAGCAGCTCCGGCACATAACACACCGCCCGGGCAATGGACACCCGCCGCCGCTGTCCGCCGGACAGTTCCGCCGCCCGCTGGTCCAGGCAGTCCGCCAGTTCCAGCTCCCGCAGGTGCTCCTCGATATCCGGCCGGGACATGGCCCGGCCCGTGACCAGACGCACGTTCTCCACGGCGTCCAGCTGCGGGCACAGACGGTCCTCCTGAAACACGAATCCCAATCGCTCCGGCACGCCGGTGACGGTGCCGCTGTCCGGCATCTCCAACCCGGCGATACAGCGCAGGAGTGTGGTCTTGCCGCGGCCGGAGGGGGCCATCAGACACACCACCGCCCCGTCCGGGACGGTCAGGCTCACGTCCTCCAGCACGACCTTATCGCCGAAGCGCTTGTACAGATGTGCCGCGTTCATGTGCCGCACCCCCTTTCCAGCCGACGGAAGCCCCGCCGCAGCAGGGCCAGCACCAGTCTCTCAAACAGGGCGCTCAGCGCCACGATCACTGCGGTCCAGGCCAGCAGGTCGGCGGTCTGGAGGTAGATCTTCGCGTCGTACAGTCTCTCGCCCAGGGAGCCGGTCACCACACCGATGACCTCGGCCGCTACACCGGCCTTCCAGCTCATGC
>ULTE01043180.1_pt1 | contig 12808 bp, 7 predicted proteins | sample 1957401 | NCBI WGS metagenome assembly ULTE01 (sample SAMEA4835728, study PRJEB28245) | human gut metagenome | biome: gut microbiome; material: fecal sample | place: Denmark | collected 2008 | reverse complement strand
TTCCGACACGGATGCCGTTGCTGCCTGCAAGGTTATCAGCGAATTCGCAAAAGACCACGACAAACTGGTTGTCAAAGCCGGCGTCGTGGAAGGAAAAGTAGTATCCGTAGAAGAAGTCAAGGCACTGGCTGCACTGCCGCCGAAGGAAGTATTGGTTGCCAAAATGCTGGGCAGCCTCAATGCTCCGATTTCCGGCCTGGTACGCACGCTCCATGGCACGATTGCCAAGGTGGTTTATGCCCTGGATGCCGTTCGCGCGGAAAAGGAAAAACAGTCCGCTTAATGGGCGGAACCCTGACGTATGTACTGCCTGAGGCAGTCTAAAATCTAAAATTCATTTTAAATTGATGGAGGAAATTATAATGAACAAAGATCAGATCATTGAAGCCATTGAAAGCATGTCCGTACTGGAACTCGCTGAACTCGTAAAAGCCCTGGAAGAAAAATTCGGCGTATCCGCTGCTGCTCCGGTTGCCGTTGCCGCTGCTGGCGCTGCTCCCGCTGGCGCTGCTGAAGAAAAGACCGAATTCGACGTTATCCTGAAAGACGCTGGTTCCGGCAAGATCGCCGTTATCAAAGCGGTCCGCGAACTGACCGGCCTGGGCCTGAAAGAAGCCAAAGCCCTGGTTGACGGCGCTCCGAAAGCTGTCAAGGAAAAAGTTTCCAAAGCCGATGCCGACGAAGCCAAAGCCAAACTGGAAGAAGCTGGCGCTACTGTCGAAGTAAAGTAAGCTAACCCATTTCATCCCGGAAGGGCCCGACACCCTTGGTGTCTCGGGCTATCCGGGATTTTTTTGCGTTGTCTCTTGACAGAATACATCCAGACGTGTTAATATTATGTCCCAACATTAAGAGCGGGTTTTTGCGCTTTTTTTGTGACAACTCACCATGGTTTTCAGAACCATATTTGCCGGAAGGAGCGGCACGGGCTGTTCCAACGGCGTTCCATACGCTGAAAACGCAGGCTTGACTACAACGGTCAGACAGTGCAGTGGTTCACGTCGGCCGCCATATCGTTCGGGATGAAGTACGTTCGTCGCAAGGAGGAAACAGGGAGTCTTGAGGTAAGGCCCTTGTTTTTTTTGACCCTTGCCAACGTACTTGGTTTTGTATTGCCTGACATCATTTTTATAAGGAGTGAAGGGTTACATGTTTAAACCGGTTCAGACAGGTGACAGAACACGGTACAGCTTCGGGAAGATCAACGAAGTCATCCCGATGCCCCATTTGATTGATTTGCAGCGCAAATCCTACGAATGGTTCATCGACGAAGGCTTGAACGAAATCTTCCACGATATTTCCCCCATTAAGGATTTTAACGGCAATCTGGAGCTTTCCTTCGAAAGCTTCGAGCTCGGCAAGCCGAAATACTCCATCGAGGAATGCAAGGAACGGGATGCTTCCTACTGCGCTCCTTTGAATGTGAAGGTCCGCCTGCTCTACAAGGATACGGGAGAAATCAAGGAATCCCCCGTTTTTATGGGCGATTTTCCCCTCATGACGGCGACGGGCACCTTTGTGATCAACGGGGCGGAACGTGTCATTGTAAGCCAGCTGGTTCGTTCGCCCGGCGTGTACTATGACAAGCAGATGGATCCCAGCGCCATTTACCTGTACGGGACGACGGTGATCCCGAACCGCGGCGCCTGGATTGAATACGAAACGGACCTCAACCATGTCATCTACGCCCGTGTGGACCGTACCCGCAAGGTGCCGGCCACGGTGCTGCTGCGCGCCATGGGGCTGGAAACGAATGAAGAAATCCTGAACTTCTTCGGCGATACGCAGATCGAAACCCATACGGACGACGGCGTCATTACGGTGGAAGCCGTCAAGGCGACCCTGGAAAAGGATACGACGACGAACCGCGACGAAGCCATCGTCGAACTCTATAAAAAGCTGCGTCCCGGGGAACCGGCGACGGTGGAATCGGCCAAGCAGCTCATCAGCCAGACCTTTTTCGACGACCGTCGTTACGATCTGGCCTATGTGGGCCGGTACAAACTGAATAAAAAGCTGGGCTGGCGCAACCGCTTGGCGGACTGCGTCCTCGACGAGCCCCTCGTGGATACGGAAACGGGCGAAATCATCGTCGAAAAGGGAACCCTCTTGACGCAGGATGTCTTGGACAAGGTGGAGGAAAGCGGCATTTACGCCGCCGAAGGCATCCACCAGGTGCAGATCCGTGAGTTGAACGGCAAAGTCCTGCGCATCATTTTCACGTCCGGTATCGATGAAAAGCTGCGCACCATCACGAAGGAAGACATCCTGGCCTCCTTCGGCTACCTGCTGAACGTTATGGACGGCCACGGCGAAAAGGATGACATCGACCATTTGGGCAACCGTCGCGTCCGCTGCGTCGGCGAACTGCTGCAGAACCAGTTCCGCATCGGCTTGGCCCGGATGGAACGCGTCGTCCGGGAACGTATGACCATCCAAGATGTGGATGGCATTACGCCGCAGGCCCTGATCAATATCCGCCCCGTGGTGGCGGCCATCAAGGAATTTTTTGGCAGCAGCCAGCTGTCGCAGTTCATGGACCAGAACAATCCCCTGGCCGAACTGACGCACAAGCGCCGCCTGTCTGCCCTGGGACCGGGCGGTCTGTCCCGGGAGCGCGCCGGCTACGAAGTCCGCGACGTCCACAACTCCCATTACGGCCGTATGTGCCCCATTGAAACGCCGGAAGGTCCGAACATCGGCCTGATTGGCTCCCTGGCCACCTTTGGCGTCATCAACCGTTTCGGGTTCATCGAAACGCCGTACCGCCGCGTGGACAAGGAACACAAACGCGTTACGGATGTCATCGATTACCTGACGGCCGATGAAGAAGACAAGTTCATCGTCGCCCAGGCCAACGAACCGCTGGACGAGAACGGCTACTTCACGGGCGAGCGTGTCCCGGCCCGCCGCAAGGACGATGTCCTGAGCCTGAGCCCGAGCCGCGTGGATTACATGGACGTTTCGCCTAAGCAGGTCGTGTCCATCGCTACGGCCCTGATCCCGTTCCTGGAGCACGACGACGCCAACCGTGCCCTCATGGGCGCGAACATGCAACGCCAGGCCGTTCCCCTGCTGACCCCGCAGGCTCCTGTGGTCGGCACGGGCATGGAATATAAGGTGGCTACGGACTCGGGCAACTGCATCCTGGCGAAACACGCCGGCGAAGTCATCCGTGCCACGGGCAGCGAGATCCAGGTCCGCGCGGAAAATGGCGACATCGACAGATACGAAGTCCTGAAATTCAAACGTTCCAACCAGAGTACCTGTGTCAACCAGCGCCCCATCGTCTTCAAAGGCGACAAAGTGGCCGCAGGCCAGGTCCTGGCAGACGGCCCGGCGACGGACCGGGGTGAACTGGCCCTGGGCCACAACGTCCTCGTCGCCTATATGCCGTGGGAAGGCTACAACTACGAAGACGCCATCCTCCTGTCGGAAGATCTGGTGAAGAACGATACCTATACATCCATCCATATTGAAGAATATGAATGCGATTCCCGCGATACGAAACTGGGACCGGAACAGATTACCCGCGACATTCCGAACGTCTCGGAAGAAGCCCGCAAGGATCTGGATGAACGGGGCATTATCCGCATCGGCGCCGAAGTGCGCCCCGGCGATATCCTCGTCGGTAAAGTGACGCCGAAGGGCGAGACGGAACTGTCCGCCGAAGAGCGCCTGGTCCGTGCCGTGTTCAATGAAAAGGCCCGCGAAGAGCGCGATAGCTCCCTGCGCGTGCCCCACGGCGAAACGGGGATCATTGTCAGCGTCAAGGTCTTCACGCGGGAACACGGCGACGAACTGCCGCCGGGCGTCAACGAACAGGTCCGCATCCACATTGCGCAGAAACGGAAAATCCGCGCCGGCGACAAGATGTCGGGCCGTCACGGGAACAAGGGTGTCGTTTCGCGCATCCTGCCCCGTGAGGATATGCCGTTCTTGCCGAACGGCGAACCGGTCCAGATTGTGCTGAATCCCCTGGGCGTGCCGTCCCGTATGAACATCGGCCAGATCCTGGAAACCCATTTGGGCTGGGCGGGCCTGCACCTGGGGATGAAAATCCAGCAGCAGATGGAAGGCCTGGAACAGGAACTGCGCGACACGGGCTATGACTTCGACCGCTACGGCATGCCGAAGACGACGGATATCGGCATGGCCGGCAACGAGACGCTGACGGCCGTCAAGATGGCCGTCCCGGTTTTCGACAGCGCGAACGAGGAAGACCTGCAGAACATCGTCAAATTGTCCGGCATCAATCCGCCCGGCAAGACCACGCTGTATGACGGCCGTACGGGCGAACCCTTCGACAACCCCGTTACCGTCGGCTGCGTATACATGCTGAAACTCCATCATCTGGTCGATGACAAGATCCATGCCCGTTCCACGGGCCCGTACTCCCTCGTTACGCAGCAGCCGTTGGGCGGCAAGGCCCAGTTTGGCGGCCAGCGTTTTGGAGAAATGGAAGTCTGGGCACTGGAAGCGTATGGCGCCGCCTATACGTTGCAGGAAATCCTGACCGTCAAGTCCGACGATGTCGTGGGCCGCGTCAAGACCTACGAAGCCATCGTCAAAGGGGAGAACATCCCCGAACCGGGCGTGCCGGAATCCTTCAAGGTCCTGGTCAAGGAATTGCAGAGCATCGGCTTGGACCTCCGCGTCCTCGACGAAGACGGTGAAGACATCTCCCTGCAGGATGACGAAGACGATATGGCAGACGGCCCGGTGGAAGCCATCCAGGAGTTCCGTCCCGAAGCCCCTGTCCTGGACGGGGAACAGGACAGCGGCGACGAACGCTACCGTGAAGAGGAAATCTACAACGGGACCGAATCCGACCAGGAAGACGAAAACAGCGGCGACCTCAACAGCTACCACGAAGTGGGCGAGGACGATCCTGTGGACGACAATGACTAAGAAGGGAGAGAGAAGTACTTGTTAGACGTTAACAATTTCCATTCTATGCGAATCGGTCTGGCATCTCCGGAGCTGATCAGATCCTGGTCGCACGGCGAAGTAAAAAAGCCGGAAACCATCAACTATAGAACCCTGAAACCGGAAACGGACGGCTTGTTCTGCGAGCGCATCTTCGGGCCTGTCAAGGACTGGGAATGCCATTGCGGCAAGTACAAACGCATCCGTTACAAGGGTGTCGTGTGCGACAAGTGCGGCGTCGAAGTCACGCGCGCCAAGGTGCGCCGCGACCGTATGGGCCATATCGAGCTGGCTACGCCGGTTTCCCATATTTGGTACTTCAAGGGTATCCCGAGCCGGATGGGCTTGATTCTTGATATCTCTCCCCGCTCCCTGGAACGCGTCCTGTACTTTGTCAACTACATCGTGCTGGATCCGGGCGAAACGGGCCTGACGAAAAAAGAGCTCCTGACGGAAGCGGATTACAAGAATGCCATCGATAAGTATGGTTACGGTTCGTTCCGCGCGGATATGGGCGCTTCGGCCATCAAGGAACTGCTCGAGGAAATCGACGTGGACGCCCTGGTCGAGGAATTGCGCGCCGAGCTGAAGGACGCGTCGGGCCAGAAGAAGATCCGCATCGTCCGCCGTCTCGAAGTGGCGGAAGCATTCCAGAAGTCGGGCAACAAACCGTCGTGGATGATCCTCGACGTCATCCCCGTGATCCCGCCGGACCTGCGCCCCATGGTGCAGCTCGACGGCGGCCGCTTCGCGACGAGCGACCTGAACGACCTGTATCGCCGCGTCATCAATCGCAACAATCGCCTGAAACGTCTCCTGGATCTGCACGCGCCGGATATCATCGTCCGCAATGAAAAGCGTATGCTGCAGGAAGCGGTGGACGCCCTCATCGACAACGGCCGCCGCGGCCGCCCTGTCACGGGCCCCGGCAACCGTCCCCTCAAGTCCCTGTCGGATATGCTGAAAGGCAAACAGGGCCGCTTCCGCCAGAACCTGCTGGGCAAACGTGTCGACTATTCCGGCCGTTCCGTTATCGTCGTCGGTCCGGAAATGAAGATGCACCAGTGCGGCCTGCCGAAGGAAATGGCCCTGGAGCTGTTCAAACCCTTTGTCATGAAACGTCTCCAGGACAACGATCCGACCCGTAACATCCGAGCGGCCAAGCGCATGGTCGAACGGCCGACGACGGAAGTCTGGGACGTGCTGGAAGAGGTCATCAAGGAACATCCGGTTCTCCTGAACCGCGCCCCGACGCTGCATCGCCTGGGCATCCAGGCGTTTGAACCAATCCTGACCGAGGGCCGCGCCATTACGCTGCATCCTCTGGTCTGCACGGCGTACAATGCCGACTTCGACGGCGACCAGATGGCCGTCCATCTGCCACTGTCCGTGGAAGCCCAGGCGGAAGCCCGCATGATCATGCTGTCGGTCAACAACATCCTGGCCCCGAAAGACGGCAAGCCTGTCGCCGTCCCGACTCAGGACATGGTCCTGGGCGCTTACTACATGACCATCGAAAAGCCTGGCGCCAAAGGGGAAGGCAACCGCTACAGCAGCATGGAAGAGGCCCTGATGGCCTACGACCGTCATTTGATCGACGTCGAGGCGAAAATTACTATCCGTATCCCGAACACGGAAATCTATCCGGAGCCGAGCGACGAAGGCTACAGCCTGGTCGAAACGACTATCGGCAACGCAATCTACAACGAAGCCCTGCCGAAGGAACTGCGCTTCTACAGCAAACGGACCGACGCGAAGGGCCGTGAATACTGGCATCTGGGCCAACTCATCACGAAGAAGGAACTGGGCAAGCTGGTCGCCAAGGCCCATAAGCTTTACGGCAACCTGGGCACGGCCAACGTGCTGGATATCGTCAAGAAAATGGGCTATGACAATGCCTGCAAATCGGGCATTTCCATCGCGGTCTCCGATATCCATGTACCTGCGGGAAAACAGAAGATCATCGCCGCCTCGGAAAAACAGGTCGACCGTACGGAAGCCATGTACCGCCGCGGCCTCATGACGAACGACGAACGCTACAAGAAGGTCGTCGATATTTGGAACAAGGCGACGGACGATGTGGCAGACCTGCTGAAGGAAATGAATGCCGCCGACAAGTTCAATCCCATCGCCATGATGGCTGATTCCGGCGCCCGCGGCAGCATCGACCAGATTAAACAGCTGGCCGGCATGCGCGGCCTGATGGCCGATCCGTCGGGTCGTATCATCGACCGTCCTGTCAAGGCGAACTTCCGCGAAGGCCTGACCATTTTGGAATACTTCATTTCCAGCCATGGCGCCCGCAAGGGCCTGGCCGATACGGCCCTGCGGACGGCTGACTCGGGCTATCTGACCCGCCGTCTGGTCGACGTCGCGCAGGATGTCATTGTCCGCGAGGAAGATTGCGATATCAGCACGCTGAATCTCGTCCGTGAACGGGCCCGCCTGGTCAAGGAAGCCCTCCGGTGCAGCGCCAAGAAGATGCGCGCCAACGTCATCGGCCGCGTCCTCGCCGCCGGCATCGTCAACGAGGCCGGGGACATGGTGGCGGAAGCGGATACGAAGATCACGAATGAGCTGTACCAGCGTCTCATGGATGCCAAGGTGACCGATATCAGTGTCTACGTGGCGAATGAAGCGGGCGACCTGACGGAAGAACGCGAGGACATCGCCATCAACATCCCGAACGACAGGGCCAACGCGGCGCTCCACGAAATCATGGAACACCATTACATCGACCGCGAATTGGCGGAAGATGTGGTGAACGCGGCGGGCGAAGTGTTTGCCAGGAGCGGCGAGCCCTTCACGCATGACGTGGCCCACAAAGTGCTGGAAGACGGCACGGTCACGACCGTTTCCGTCCGCAACAACGAGATCGAGGGAATCGACGTCACGGCCATTACGGAGAACGGCACGGAAATCGAATCCCTGGAAGAACGCATTACGGGCCGCACCCTGGCAGAGGACATTACCGCCGCCGACGGTACCGTTTTGTACCACATCAACGAATACATCACGGAACCCATGGCGAAGGAAATCGCGTCCCTGCGGACGGTCGTCAAGATCCGTTCCGTCCTGACCTGCAAATCCAAATTTGGCGTCTGCCGCAAGTGCTACGGCCGCAACCTGGCAACAGACCGAAAGGTCGACGTCGGGGAAGCAGTCGGCACCATCGCGGCCCAGGCTATCGGCGAACCGGGCACGCAGCTGACCATGCGCACGTTCCACACGGGCGGCGTTGCCGGCGCGGACGACATCACGCAGGGCCTGCCCCGCGTCGAGGAATTGTTTGAAGCGCGGAAACCGAAACATCCGGGCATCCTGTCGGAAAATGCCGGCACGGTCCATATTGTCGAGGAAAACGGCGCCAAACAGCGCAAAGTCATCGTGGTCGGGGCACCGGAAGACGAGATTTCCGAGCAGACCTACCAGATTCCGTATGGCGCCAAACTGGCGGTCGAGGAAAACCAGGTCATTGCCAAGGGCGAGCGCTTGACCGAGGGCTCCCTGAATCCGCATGACATTCTCCGGATCTGCGGCCTGAAGGCGACGCAGCGGTATATCGTGCAGCAGGTCCTGAGCGTCTACAAGTCCCAGGGCGTCGGCATTAACGACAAACACATCGAGGTTATGGTCCGCCAGATGCTCCGCAAAGTCCGCATCGAAGAAGCGGGGGATACGAGCATGCTGCCCGGCGAAGATGTCGATGTGGCGATTTTCAACGAAAACAACACGGCGGCCCTCGACGCCGGCAAGACGCCTGCCAAGGGCAAACCGATCCTGCTGGGTATCACGAAGGCCTCCCTGGCGACGGATTCCTTCCTGTCGGCCGCTTCCTTCCAGGAAACGACCCGTGTCCTCACGGATGCCGCCATCAAGGGCAAGGAAGATCCCCTGCTGGGCTTGAAGGAAAATGTCATTATCGGCAAGCTGATCCCGGCCGGCACGGGCATGCGCCGGTACCGCGATGTCGGGGTCCAGTACCTGCAGGACTGCAGCGCCGACGAAGTCCCTGTTCCGATGGAACACAAATAAAACGAGAAAAACAGGCAAGGCCGCCGGTGCAGGACTACCCTGCGCTGGTGCCAACCCCCCCCAGCCCCCTCCGGGGTTGGGGGGGTTCTGTGTCCCGTGTGGAAAAAACGGCGCCGGCTCCCTGTGTTTTTCCGGCAGGGACAGGGGGAGGGAAAGAAACAGGGGAGAAAGTCCGGGAAATGGCTCCTGGAGCCACTTTGTAAAGCCTTTAAAAGAATGTCGCGAAACACGTGGGAACGTGGAAACAAAGAATCCCATGAATCCATTGCTAAGGGCTATAAAAAACCTCAAAAAAATATTGACATCGTTTGTTAGAGATGTTACAATATCCCAGTATCACGCGAGAGGTATGCCCATTTCAAGGAGTGAAAGACATGAATCTGGAAGCACTGACGGCAGCGTCCAAGCGGGTTGTCGGAATCAAGCAGACCGGCAAGGCCCTGCAGCGGAAACAGGCTGCGGCCGTATTCCTGGCCGACGACGCGGATCCCCGGATTACGGATCCGATTCGCAGGGAATGCGGGGAACAGGGTGTGGAAATCGTTCCGTGCGAAACGATGCAGGCCTTGGGAAAAGCTTGCGGCATTCATGCCGGCGCGTCCGCGGCGGCGATACTGAAAGCCTGATAGGGACTTCGGGAAACCGGAGTTTTTATAAATACTAAATCCAATTGATAGAAAGGAGGTGCCCGATATGCCTACAATTAACCAGCTGATTCGCAAAGGCAGGGAGGTCCTGACGACGAAATCCACTGCGCCGGCCCTGAAAAATTGCCCGCAGAAACGCGGTGTCTGCACCCGTGTATACACCACGACGCCGAAAAAACCTAACTCTGCACTGCGTAAAGTAGCCCGTGTCCGTTTGACCAACGGCATCGAAGTCACGGCCTACATCCCGGGTATCGGTCACAATCTGCAGGAGCACTCCGTTGTCCTGATCAGAGGCGGCCGTGTCAAGGACCTGCCTGGCGTGCGTTACCATATCATCCGTGGTTCTCTGGATACTGCCGGCGTTGCCAACCGCAACCAGGGCCGTTCCAAATACGGTGCTAAACGCGCTAAAGCAAAGAAATAATCGCGCTTAGCTGAAACAAGCAAAACCGCAAAGGACTACAGATTGATATAAAGGAGTGAAAAAGCATGCCGAGAAAAGGCTCTGTTCCGAAAAGAGACGTACTGCCGGATCCGGTGTACGGTTCTAAATTGTTGACCCGGTTTATCAACAAAGTAATGCTCGACGGCAAGAAGGGCGTTGCTGAACGCATTGTTTATGATGCATTTGACGTTATCCGTGCCAAAACGGGTAAGGATCCCTTGGAAGTATTTGATGCAGCAATGAAGAACGTCATGCCTGTCCTGGAAGTACGGGCACGTCGTGTTGGCGGCGCCAACTACCAGGTTCCTGTTGAAGTTCGTACCGAACGCAAGACGACGCTGGGCATCCGCTGGCTCGTGAACTACGCCCGCCTCCGTGGAGAAAAAACCATGTGCGACCGCGTGGCTGGCGAGATCATGGATGCGGCAAACGGAACCGGCGCTGCTGTCAAGAAGCGCGAAGATACCCACAAGATGGCCGAAGCAAACAAAGCGTTTGCACATTACCGCTGGTAATCCCGGCCAGATCCTGTTATATGTTTTGAGGAGGACAAAAGAGTGGGTAGACAAATTCCGCTTGAGAGAACAAGAAACATCGGCATCATGGCCCACATCGATGCCGGTAAAACCACTACGACTGAACGTATCCTGTTCTACACCGGCAAGACCCATAAGATCGGCGAAGTCCATGACGGCGCTGCGACGATGGACTGGATGGTCCAGGAACAGGAACGCGGCATTACCATCACTTCCGCGGCCACCACGTGCCTGTGGACTGGTTCGGAAGGCCAGTATGATGCCCATCGTATCAACATCATCGACACCCCGGGCCACGTTGACTTCACGGTAGAAGTTCAGCGTTCCCTCCGCGTGTTGGACGGTACCGTCGCTGTTTTCTCCGCCAAGGGCGGCGTCGAACCGCAGTCTGAAACCGTGTGGCGCCAGGCTGACGAATACGACGTTCCCCGTATGGCCTATGTCAACAAGATGGATATCGTCGGCGCCGACTTTTTCCGTGTCATCGACATGATGAAGGATCGCCTGAACGCCAACCCCGTTGCCCTTCAGATTCCCATGGGCGCTGAAGACAGCTTCAAAGGCATGGTCGACCTGATCCGCATGAAAGCGATCGTGTACGACGATACCCTTGGGAAAGAAGAAGAATTCATCGATATTCCCGATGAGTACAAAGAACAGGCCCAGAAATACCGGGAAAAACTGATTGAGACCGTTGCCGAAGGCGACGATGAGCTCATGATGAAATTCCTGGAAGGCGAAGAGATCACGAATGACGAACTGAAAGCCGCCATCCGTAAAGAGACCTGCGCTTGCAAGCTGAACCCGGTCATCTGCGGTTCCTCTTACAAGAACAAAGGCATCCAGCCCATGCTGGACTGCGTGGTAGACTACCTGCCGTCCCCGGTGGACGTCGCCCATGTCAAGGGCGTCAATCCGGAAACGGGCGAAGAAGAAACCCGCCCGACGGACGACAAGGAACCGTTCTCTGCCCTGGCCTTCAAGATTGCTACGGATCCCTTCGTCGGCAAACTTGGCTTCTTCCGCGTCTACTCCGGCGTTGTCACGGCCGGCTCCTACGTTTACAACTCCACCAAGGACAAACGCGAACGCATGGGCCGCATCCTGCTGATGCACGCCAACCACCGGGAAGAGATTCCCGAAGCCTACTCCGGCGATATCGCCGCTGCCGTAGGCTTGAAATACACGACCACCGGTGATACGCTGTGTGACGAGAAGGCACCGATTATCCTGGAATCCATGGTATTCCCCGAACCGGTTATCTCCGTTGCCGTAGAGCCGAAGACGAAAGCCGACCAGGAAAAGATGGGCATTGCCCTCCAGAAACTGGCCGAAGAAGACCCGACCTTCCGCGTCCGCACGGATCCGGAAACGGCCCAGACCATTATCTCCGGTATGGGCGAGCTGCACCTGGACATCATCGTCGACCGCCTGCTCCGCGAATTCAAGGTGGGCTGCAACGTCGGCAATCCGCAGGTCGCTTACCGCGAAACCATCCGCAAGACGGTCAAGTCCGAAGGCAAGTTCGTCCGCCAGTCCGGCGGCAAAGGCCAGTACGGCCACTGCTGGCTGGAACTCACGCCGTTGGAACCGGGCGCAGGCTTCCAGTTTGACAACAAGGTCGTCGGCGGCGCGATTCCGAAGGAATACATTGCCCCGATCGAAGCCGGCGTCAAGGAAGCGATGGAAAACGGCGTCGTTGCCGGGTACCCCATGGTGGACATCGCCGTTACCGTATACGACGGCTCCTACCACGAAGTCGACTCTTCGGAAATGGCGTTCAAGATTGCTGGGTCCATGGGCTTCAAGGCCGGCGCTGAAAAAGCGAACCCGGTCCTGCTGGAGCCTTACATGAAGGTCGATGTGACGGTCCCTGAGAACTACATGGGCGATGTCATTGGCGACATCAACTCCCGCCGTGGCCGTATCGATGGCATGGAAGCCCGCAACGGGGCCCAGGTCATCCACTCCTTCGTTCCGCTGGCAACCATGTTCGGGTATGCGACGGACCTGCGTTCCAAGACCCAGGGCCGCGGCACCTACACCATGCAGGTTGACCACTACGAAGAAGTTCCGAAGGCGGTCGCTGAGGAAATCATTGAAAAGAATAAAGGGACGAAGGCGTAACGCCTGACCTCCCTTATTCAAAAAAATATCAATTCAAATTCACTCACTAAGGAGGAAGAAAAAATGGCAAAGGCTCATTTCGAGAG
>ULTE01020280.1_pt1 | contig 12831 bp, 17 predicted proteins | sample 1957401 | NCBI WGS metagenome assembly ULTE01 (sample SAMEA4835728, study PRJEB28245) | human gut metagenome | biome: gut microbiome; material: fecal sample | place: Denmark | collected 2008 | reverse complement strand
AATTTGTTTTAACTTAAGTATAATATCATTTATTTTAAATTTACTTTTAATAAGGATATAACTATTCATAAATTTTTCCTATGCTAATAATATTACCCTCGATTAAAAGTTCACTACTATTTATTTTTTTTATCTTTAAATCACTACCAGTTATTTTAATTTTAAAATTTTCTATAGAAAGCATTATAAGTTCATTTGTTAATGTTATTATCTCTTGAAAATTATAAATATATAAAAAGTTTTCATACATTGTAATAAAATAATTTTTATCATATAAAAAATCAATTATTGTATTTTTAATATTCAACATTATCACCATTTAATTATATGAAAAAAGAAAGACTTTTAATCTTCCTTAAAAAGTGATAATTGTACTTTTTCTTTTTCTTTATCTATTCCAATTACATATACACTAATAATGTCACCAACTTTTAAAACTTCACTTGGATGTTTTATATAATTTTTACTCATTTTAGAAATGTGAATAAGGCCATCATTATGAAGTCCAATATCTACAAAAGCACCAAAATCTACTACATTGCGAACTGTTCCTTCGAGTTTATCATTAATTTTTAAGTCTTTAATTTCTAAAATATCACTTTTTAGTATTGGTTTTTCCATTTCATCACGGGGATCACGATGGGCTTTAGCAAAACTTTTTAAAATTGTATCAATTGTATATTCATCTGTACCTAGTTCACTAGCAAGATTTTTAGCATTAATGTCTTTTAGTTTATCTGAACATTTACCAATTTCCTCAGCATTTATATTTAAAATTTCCATTACTTTTTTAGCAATATCATAACTTTCAGGGTGAATATCAGTTGTATCAAATATATTACTTCCACCTTCAACTCTCATAAATCCAATTGCTTGTTCATAAACTTTTTCACTTAATAATTTATTTTTTAAAACTTCCTCACGAGATAAAATTTTGCCTTTTTCCTCACGATATTTTATTATCTTATCAATGTATGTTTTAGTAAGACCAGATATATATTTTAAAAGCGAAGGACTTGCAGTATTTATGTTAACACCTACTTCATTTACAGCACTTGTTACAACAAAGTCTAATGATGATGATAATTTTTTAGCATTAACATCGTGTTGATATAAACCTACACCAATACTTTCTGGAGTTATTTTTACTAGTTCAGATAAAGCATCTTGAAGTCTTCTTCCTATACTTATTGCACTTCTTTCTTCGACAACTAAATCAGGAAATTCCTTTATTGCAAGTGGTGATGCACTATAAACAGATGCTCCTGCTTCCGAAACAATTATATAATCAACTTTTCTATCAATAGATTTTATAACATCACTTATAAATTTTTCACTTTCCCTGGAAGCTGTTCCATTACCAATTGCTACAATATCAATATTGTATTTATTTATTAAGTCAATTGTTTTTGCTTTTGCTTCTTCATATTTATTTACAGGTGGATGTGGATAGATTTTTTCAATTTTAAGTACTTTTCCTACTGGGTTTAAAACAGCAAGTTTGCAACCAGTTCTATATGCTGGATCAAATCCTAATACCATCTTATCTTTAATCGGTGGTGTTAAAAGTAAATTTTCTAAATTTTCACTAAAGTTTTTAATAGCAACATCTTCAGCTTTTTCAGATAATGCTGCACGTATTTCTCTTTCTACACTTGGAAATATAAGTCTTTTGTAACTATCTTTAATAGCATTTTTTACAATATCCACAGCAAAACTTTCTTTATTTTTAATTATCTTTTCTTCGAAAAATGAAAGAACTTTTGCATCCTCAATATCAATTGAAACTGTAACTATTTTTTCTTTTTCTGCTCGATTAATAGCAAGCACTCTATATGATTTTATTTTAGATACTTCCTCTTTAAAGTCATAATACATTTCATAAACTTTCTTTTCATCCTCAGCATCTTTTTTCTTTTTAGAAATTATAAAACCATTTTTAAATATGTAGTTACGAAGCCATTTTCGATAATAAGCATTATCAGATATATACTCTGCGATTATATAACTTGCACCAGTAACTGCTTCCTCAACTGTTTTAACTTTATCATTTATAAACTTTGAGGTTAAAGATGTAATATCACCTTTCGTAGGAAATGACATTACCATTTTTGCAAGTGGTTCAAGTCCATTATTAATTGCATCTGTTGCCTTTGTTTTTTTCTTTTCCTTAAACGGTCTATAAAGATCCTCAACTTCAACAAGTTTTTCAGCATTTAAAATTTTCTCTTTTAATTCATCAGTAAGTAATCCTTTTTCATCAATTAATTTAATTACACTTTCTTTTCTTTCTAAAAGATTTACTTCATAAGCATATACTTCATTTATTTTACGAAGCTGTTCTTCATCTAAAGCACCAGTAACCTCTTTACGATATCTTGCGATAAATGGAATTGTTGCTCCCTCGGACAAAAGTTTTAAAGCACTAGCAACTTGACTATCTTTAACATTCAAATCACTAGCAATATTTTTTATTATTTTTTCATTCATATTTTTTACCTCACTAAACAATTATACAAAAAAAGGAAGTATTTGACTACTACCTTTGACACTTGTTTACATTGCAAAAGTTATTTTTGTTTGCTAATATCTTAATTACTGGAACAACATTCATTTCATAAAGATTTGTTTCTTCATTTAGTTCGCTATACTCAATATAATCTAAATAAATATCTGCTATACCTAAAAATAATTTAATTATTATAAATTTGCTAAAATAAAATAATTTGCCATAATATGTAAATGGTACTAATGTATCTAGTGTAATATCTCCAGTGCAAACATAATCTAAATCATCAGGAATAGATAGCATTATTGAGGCTTCCTCATTTAATTTAAAATGCTCATTAAACATATCTTCCAGTTGAGATTTAAAAATTAAAGAACCCATAACTATTTCATTTACTTTGTCATCATCTATAAAATTTCCAACATATGACTTATATTCATTTAAAACATCCATAAACCCTCCAAAATATATAGACTATTATATACTTCTTAAGATTTATTATCAACATCAAGTTCAAATATTTTATCAAAAAGAAGTTCAATATTTTCTTTTGGTAGAGAAAAAGTTAAATTTTTATTTCTTTGTCTCCCTTCCTCAGTTCCAGAACGAGAGACTCTACCAATAATTGATACTGTTATTTTATTTCTTGCAATTAAATCTAAAAATATTTCTGGTGTCTTTAATTTATAAATAATAATTTTATAATATCTAAAATATTGCTCTGTATTAATTATTCTTTTACTTGCATAAACAACTGCTAATGTATTTAATTTTAATTTAACTCTTTCTATTATAGTACTAAAATTAATATAAGCATCACTTTCTAAAAATCTTTCATTTTCATCATAAACTTTTAAATATAGCCTATCTTCCTCAAATTCTGGTGCTAATTTAAAATAAAAATCATTTATTTTAATCTTTTTAAATGGAATCAATCTTCCTATCAATCTTTTCTTATCTGGATATTCAGGATCGCTTATTCCATACTTTTGTAAAAGTAAATTCATTTGATACAAGTATTTTCCATCAAATGAAAGGGAAAACAAACTTATAGGATAACCACTATAACGTGTAGTACATTTAATCTCCGTACCATAATAATCTGGAAAATACATACTATCAAATTCCTTGCCTAATTCATTTTCAAAAGTTAATCCTACAGAACTTTCATCTTCAGTTACACCTTTAATCCATCCCCTTCTTGTAATCTCTTCAAATTTTGTTATTAATTTTTCATATTTTTCTTCTTGCATTTATATCCTCCTTTGCTATGAAAATTTTTGTTGTTTTAAAAAGGCTCATAACCGGCAGTCATAGGTCGAGAAGTCCACCATTCATTTTCCAATAAAAAAAGGACGCATTAATAAATCATAATGCATCCCTCATACTTTTTATTGGTGCAGGTAAAGGGACTTGAACCCCCACGGAGTAATCCATTAGATCCTAAGTCTAACGCGTCTGCCAATTCCGCCATACCTGCATGAAATGGTGGACCTCATAGGACTCGAACCTATGACCGCACGGTTATGAGCCGCGTGCTCTAACCAACTGAGCTAGAGGTCCAACAACAATTTAAATTATAATATATATTTTCCTAAAAATCAACTACTTTTTTAAAAATATATTGCTCAGATGGTTAGAAGCACGCTGCTCTATTCATAAAATACCCTACCATATTTAAGAATTATAAATAATATTATATTAATTATATAAAAAAATTGATATTAAATAGACTTATCCTTATGAAAATAAATTAATGAAATATTTTATCATAAAAAAACTCAAATAGAATTAAACTATTTAAGTTTTTTAATTAATTCATCTTTTTTTAAAGTACTAAAACCTTTAAGGCCTTTTTCTTTTGCTAAAGCTTTTAAATCAGCAAGACTCATTGATTCTAAGTCCTCTTTTACTTCTTCAATTTTTTCTTTAACAACTTTTGCTACCTTTTCAGTTTCTTTTTTTACTTCTTTAACTGTTTCTTTAACTTCAGCTTTAATTTCTTCACCTAAAAGTGCTTTTTTAGCAGTAACAACTAAAGCAGTGAAACTTTTTGGATCATCGATTGCAAGTTCAGAAAGCATCTTACGATTGATTTCGATACCAGCTTTATTTAATCCATTGATAAATTTAGAATAACTTATATCATTTTCTCTACATGCTGCATTAATTCTTGTAATCCAAAGTTTTCTAAAGTTTCTCTTATTTTGTTTACGGTCTCTAAATGCATAAGCACCACTATGGAATAATTGTTCTTGAGCTGTTTTATAAAGTCTATGTTTACTTCCAAAATAACCTTTAGCTTGTTTTAAAACTTTTCTTCTTCTGTTTTTAGAAACAGCGCCACCTTTAACTCTTGCCATATTTTACACCACCCTTTATATAACTTTTGAAAGGCCTTTTGCCATTGCCTTACCTAAAGTAGTTGTACCTCTTCTTTGACGTACTGCTTTAGAGCTATCCTTTCCTGTTTTGTGATTACCATTACCCATTTTGAAAGTAATAGTACCATTTTTCTTTTTGTTTAATACTTTGCTACTTGCCTTATGTGTTTTTTGTTTACATTTTCCCATAATTAAACTTCCTTTCTATTTTTTTGGAGCTAGCAACATATATGCTTGACGACCATCGAGTTGGGGTTTTTGTTCAACTGTAGATACCTCAGAAAGTGCCTCAGCGAAACGATTTAATACATCAATCCCAAGTTCTGTATGAGCCATTTGTCTACCTTTAAAACGAATAAATGCTTTAATTTTATGTCCTTTTTTTAAATAGTTTTCAGCATTTCTACGACGAGTTTCAAAATCACCAACATCAATTGTAACTGATAAACGATATTCTTTAATTTCTTTACTCGTTTCTCTTTGTTTTTTCTGTGCATCCTTTAATTTTTTTTGTTTTTCATAACGGAATTTATTGTAATCCATTATTTTGGTAACAGCTACACCATTACCTTGATTCATAAGTACTAAATCAAGTCCTGCATAACCCGCTAAAGTAAGTGCATCACTTAATTTTTTAATACCCATTTTTTCCCCATTTGGACCTATTACCATAACTTCATCAACCTTGATTTGGTTATTAATAGGTAACTCTTCAATCTTTGCTATATCTCTTTCCCTCCTTATAATTAAAAAGATGGATACAATTATCCACCTTAAAAGCTCATATTCTCACTCGGCCTTTAACCTACCAGTTTATTACTAGTCAGGTGGATAAAAATCTCTTTCCTTTAATTAACTAAAATTAGTTTACACCATTATTATATGCTTGTCAAGTAAAATTTTCTAGTTTTAAGTAAGTATTATTGCATTTATAGTTTACTTAGCTACAAAATACTTTCTTTCTCTACTATAACCATGGCCTAAATTATTTACATCAATATTGCTTTCATTTATTGGTAAATATTTTATTTTATATTTGTTTAATAATGCAAATGTCATTTTTATATATAAATAAACTGCATTATCTAAATCATTATTATCTATTAAATCACAAAGTGGTTCTAAAAATGATGGAACTATTATATTATTTATCATTTCTAAAGTTTTATTATTATCCTTACAATAATCTTCATATATTTTTTTGCTAACTAAAACACCATAAACATCATAATCCAAAAGTATTTTTTTACCAAAATCAAAAGTTATTAAATAACTTCTTAATTTACGAAGACTTTCTAAATATTTATGATTATCACTTAGCCCTAATATATCACAGCACATTGTAGTAATATAACAAAATGTATCTTTATCTCTTCGTGGATCATAACCATGTCTATTCATCCACCTTACTTGAGAATCAATAAATGAATTGCTTCTTACAATATCTTTTGAATAATGTGGACATTTTTCATCCATAGCCATTGGTCTACCATGATATGTACATCTAAAACCTCTTGTTGTAGCATCACTTTTACGTTCCAAATCATAATTTTTACAAGTTAAACAATAACCTTTATACTCTCTTAAATAATCAGTCATATTTTCCCCCTTAAAACAACATTATTATACTTAAATAGGTATAATTTGTCAAATTAAAAGCCTAAAGATTATCTTTAAGCTCTACAATAGTTTGTCCTAAATTCCAGTTATCTAAATAATATTTTTTTATTCGTTTATTATTACTTAAAACTTTATGAACTTCTTTAGTTAAAATATTTGTACTTTTACCATGAATTATAACAACTACGTCATTATGTAATAGTATATTTTCATTAATAAAATCATTTACAAGTACCTCCACCATACTTTCTATTTCTCCATGCAAATCAAGATGAGGTGTTTTACTAGTAATAATCATTACATTCCAGCTTCAGTTGCTATAACCGGAGGAGTTTCTTTTTGAATAGTTCCTTCATCTGGATATTTTTGTAAGAAATATTTCATTATTTCATCATATTCTGGTATTGATGATCTTCCACCAATTTTAACTACTGAAAGACCTGAGGCAATATTAGCAAAAGTTACAGTTTTTTCAATATCATATCCTTTTAAAAGTGCATAAGCAAAGCTACCACAGAAAATATCTTTTGCACCAGTAGCATCAACTTCATTAACTTTAAGGCCTGGCATAACTTTTATTTGATTATCCATTAAATACATTGCTCCTTTATCTCCTAAAGTTACAACAATATTTCTATTTGGAAATTTATTTAATAATGCTGAATAGCAATTTACTAAAGAATTTGGATTATTAAAATCGATTTTTACACCAGAAACATATGAAGCAAAATCTTTACTTGCTATAATATATTTTGCATACTTACATAGTTCAATTGTTTCAGAATTTGCCATTTTTGCATCAATAATAGTTATCTTATTTGCATATTTATTAAATGCAGAAAGTGATGCACCATAATCAAATGAATCAACTAAAACAAGATCAGGATCCATTGGAAATTCAGTTTTTTTCATAAGAAGTTTTTCTTTATTAATATTTAAAATAGTCCTTTTCTTTTCTTTCTCATTTAATAAAATATATGAAAGTGATGTTCTTTTTTCATATGCTATTTCCATATACTCAGTATGTACACCAACTTTTTCAAGTTCTTTTCGAATAGTGTTACCAAAAGTATCATCACCTACCATTGAACCTAAATAAGAATCAACTTTATATTTTCCCAATAAATAAGCAGCGTTCGCACTAGAACCTCCACCACACTCATAAACTTCACTAAAATTTGTTACAGAACCTTCCTCAGGAAACTTATCAACTTTTGTAGTTACATCAAATGTAGACTGTCCTACACATAATACTTTCATATAATCAACCTACCTTCTATATAATTATATAATAAAATCTAGATATTTTAAAGCAAAAATTTTCATTGTCATTGATAAAATATAATTAAATAATTTTGCAAAATAAAATCAAAGATTTTTTAGCCTCTTTGATTTAGATTTCTATTATTATCATTAATCATATTATGAACATCATAAAACCAATTACGATCACTTTCAACGTTACTATCTATACATATTGCGGTGCTATCGCCAATTCTAGCCATTAACGAATATCCCTGACTAAATGTATGCATATAACTTTCAATAAAATCAGATTCAAACTCACGCTTTAAAATTTCATACATTTTTTTTAAATCATCATTACTAATTAGTGTAATTTCGTGTTTATCATCTTTTGTGCCATGATCATACTTGCCATAAATTATAATATTTTTATCCCTAAATATATATAAAACATAAAAATTTTCATCATTTGCATACTTTTTAACATAATTCAAAAATTTTAAACACTCATTTTCAAACTTGTAAACGTCAGTACTATAAGTAATAGTATTATCCATCATTATCCCCCCATGTCAAAAGGATTATAACATATCCTTTCTTGTATGTCAAATTACGAATTTTGTTTTTTAATAGTACAATAAAATCTAGATATTTTAAAGCAAAAATTGTATAATATTTATTAGGTGATAAAAAAATGAGAGAAATTGAGGAAAACAAAACATATAGACATTTTAAAGGAAATGTTTACAAAGTATTATTTATTGGAAATGATAGTGAGAAAACTGATGAAAATGGTAATCCCGTAAAAGTGGTAATTTACAAATCAAATCATGATGGTAAAATATGGGTAAGACCTTATGATAACTTTATCTCTAAAGTTGATAAAGAAAAATATCCAAGTGCTGAACAAGAATATCGTTTTGAAATGGTAGATTAACTACCTTTTTTTATGATATAAAGTTTTTTATTTTTATAAAAAGCATAAAATATTTCACTTAGTAAAATATCTTCATTTTCTAAAGCATTTTTAATCCAAGACTCACTTTTCTTAATATTTTTTAAAGCATCTATATCAATATTTCCATCTATAATAATTGGCATTGGATAATTACCTTTCATTTTAAGAGGTTTATATTTAAATATTGAAAGCTGTCCATTAGGCTCTAAAAAAGCAAATTCAACATCAGATATATCTCTTATTTCTTTTTGTCTTAAAGATAAAAGCAAATCATCAAGTGTGTACCTTTGTTTAATCATTTCATGATAATTTATTTTTCCTTGAGAAATTATAAGTGAGGGTTTGCCATCAAGTATAAGTCTTAAATGTCTACATTTAATTGAAATATAAGCAAGAACTATTTCAAGTAATACTAAAATAGAAATTGGAATTATTGTTAAATACATAGGATCTGAATGATTTTCAATTGATATAGCTACAAGTTCCGCAATTAAGATAGAAACTATTAAATCAATTACACCAAGCTGTCCTACTTCCCTTTTTCCCATTAACCTATATGATATTGTTATAAAAAAATAAAAGAATAATGTACGTATAACTACCTTAAATAAAACCATTTTATCACCATTATTATTATGTTTAAAGTAATATAATTTTAATCATATCATACTATTTATTAGGTGATTATTATAAAAAAATTATTAGTTTATGGTAAATATATTGGTTTATTTATACTTATTGAATTATTTATTTCATTTATTTTAGGATTATTTAATCTCATTGGCGTATCCTCATATATAACTAGTTTAATTTCTTTTGTTATAAATATTTCTCTATTTTTTACACTATCTTTTATAAAAGGTAAACACACTAATAAAAAAGGTATTATATGTGGTCTTATTAATGGACTAATACTTATCTTAACACTTTTTATTATTACTCTTATTTTATTTATTAAACATTTAAGTTATACTACACTGCTTTACTACTTAATACTTTTATCATCCTCAGTTATCGGTGGCATTCTAGGTAAAAATACACAAACTAAAACCCGCACTTAAGCGAGTTTTTATTTTAAATTATTTTTTGAATAAATACATCCACAATAATTTTGTCTATATAAATTATATTTTTTAGAATATTCAATTGATTTTTTATAACCATCTTCTTTTTTAAAATCAGAATATAAGTATTTTACATCATATAATTTTTCTAAATTACTTCCTATTTCATTTAATATACGAGAGTTTTTAAATGGGCTTACTGTTAAAGTTGTACAAAAATAATCAAAACCATTCTCTTTTGCTAATATAGCAGTTTTTTCAAGTCTTAAATTATAACACTTATGACATCTTTCTCCCCCTTCAGGAGCATCCTCTAAACCTTTAGCAATACATTTAAATTTTTCATTTTCATAATCACAATCTAAAATTGATATTTTATTCTTACTTGGAAAAGTTTCTATGAATCTTTTTTGTTCTTCTTTTCTTTTTTCATATTCAGAAAATGGTTCAATATTAGGATTATAGTATAAAACAGTTACTAAAAAATAATCTGATAATCTAGCAAGAACCTGTGAAGAACATGGTGCACAACAACTATGTAAAAGTACAGTTGGAGTCCCCTTTATATTTTTAACTATATCTTTAAAAATATTATCATAGTTTACATTCATACTCTTTTTCCTTTCAAATGTATTTTAACACCATTTTTATTGCTTAGCAAGAATAGTATAATAATTATGGTTTTAAAGAAGTATTGGAATAATATATATTCCAGTACAGGATCTTTCATAAAACTTTAATAAATGTTGTATAATTATGCAACTTAATACCTGTTAAAATTATATAACCACAAAAAAACGACCTTAAAGGCCGTATTTTATATTATTAAATTGTTAACTTGTTTTTTACTACTAAGCGCCAACTTTAGCTGTTCCACATACTACAGAAGTATCTTTAACATAGAATTTACCAGCAAATGATTTTTCTGATAAAGCAGTTTGGTCAATTGTTGGGAAATTATAGAATTTAACATTAACATCTAAAGTGTCTGTTGCAGTATCATTAGTAACTTCAATAGAACCATGAGCAACTTTAACTTCTGCTGTAGCATCTTTGAAAACGCTAAAGTCTTTTTCATCAGTTGCAACATAAGCAGTTTCAACTGTAATTCCTGCAGTTGGAGTTAATGTATAAGTAAACTCTTTACCATCTGTACCTGCAGTAACTATAGTTGGTGCAACACCATAAACTGCACTACCTTCATCATACTTATAGTAAATATCATAAGTACAAGTAGTTTTAGTTGCAGGGTCTGTAGCGCTTAATTTAACTGTTAGTGTAGCTTTTTCTCCTGTATAAGTACCTACTGCAGTAGCAGTACCTGTTCCTTTTAACATTTCATCGCCTTTAACATTTAATTTAAGTTGAGCAGCTTCAGTTAAAAATGTAGAAGATTTAGCAGCTTCAGTTGTTACATTAACACCTGCTTTGTTATCTACTGTAGTTGTAAATGAACCAAAGTATGCGAATGTAGCTCCTACTACTGCTACTAGTAATGTAGCAACTGCGATAACAGTTAACAATAAAGTATTTTTCTTTTCCATCTTGTTTTCCTATCTCCTTTCTATTATAAATTTATCACAAATCATCATCATAAATCAAGTCCTTTTTGTAAATTTGTAAAATTTTTTTAGTTGACAATGAAAAATATATTTTCTATAAGTTTTTTAATTATAGTTTTGCTATTATTTTAAAATAGTTCATTCTTTATTTTTCTTAAATTAAATATTAGTTAATATATAATTAATAACTTATTTGCAAATAAAAAAGTGAATAAATCACTTTACTATTTGCTTAAACTAATGGAGTAATCAGTAGAATTAAGTGTTAATTTTAACCCACTTATTTCTGATACACCTAAAGAGTCTTTACCTACTATAACATAAGAATTAGGTACATTATAGGATCTTGTAGGATTTACATTGCTATATGTAGTAATATCATTTTTTCTAATTAATTTATCTACAGTTGTGTAATATGTATAAGCACAATTTTGTAAAGGTTCATTTGCACCACAAGTTTTTCCACTTAAAGTAGATACTCCCTCAGTGGTATTTACGTCATCTATTTCTTTTATTTTTACTGTTGTACTATAAGTATTTCCATTATAAACCACTTCCAAAAGATAAGTACCAGTTGGAACATTAGAAAGTGAGGTTGTTCCAGTTATAGCACCCTTTTGTAATTTTATAGTATAACCACTACTTAAAGTAGTGCTTCCATTAATTACACTTATGTTAGTAAAATTATATAATGACTTACTAATAAGTGGTTCTTGATTAACATTTGCATCCAAATAAATATATTTTTCATCTAATATTTCTGGAGTCTCTGGTACTAACCAAGCTTTAATAAAATAATATTTTTTATCTGTTTGCACTTTAAAAGTATTAAATGTAAGCATATATTCATCATTATAATGATCAGTTGTATCTACACTTTGCATAGGAAGTTCAGTAATTTTAACTGGATCACTTATTTGAACAGCACTTGCTATTGAATCTGTATCACTTGCAAAAACCGCCACTTTAATAAAATCAAGTGGTAATAAACCATCTTTTGTAATTGTATTTGGTAAACTACTCATTGAATATGCTAAACTTAAAGAATAAAATACTGTATATTGATTATTTTTATCTATAGCTACTTTTGCGTAAGTAGTTTGATTTACACCTTCTTCATCACTCATCGGAGATATCTCAACATTTTCCATACCATTTATAGTTAAATTAGCACTTAAATTCCCCGTAGTAATATTTTGGGTCCCCCCAACCGAGACAGTTGATAGGTATGCATAAGAAGTGCCCACAGAAAGACACGCAAAAGAAATAACAACTAAAATAACTACTATAATCACATTAGTATCTTTCTTCATACCCTCACCTATTATAAATAATATCACAAAAAATATTTCTAAACAATATATTTAAAATTAATTTTACTTTTTTCAAGTAAATTTTTATAAAATAAATACTTTCTACTAGAAAATTTTTTAATATTATCATCAAATAAATCTATAATATTTTTTACAATATTTTCATCATTTATAAA
>ULTE01038939.1_pt1 | contig 12867 bp, 10 predicted proteins | sample 1957401 | NCBI WGS metagenome assembly ULTE01 (sample SAMEA4835728, study PRJEB28245) | human gut metagenome | biome: gut microbiome; material: fecal sample | place: Denmark | collected 2008 | reverse complement strand
CGCCCCAGCCATTGAAAGGAAAGGAAAAACTGGAGCAACTGGTTAAGGCCTTGAACGTGCTTCCGGAAGATTTGCAGCCTTTCCAGAAGGAGTTGATTGCAGAAATTTCCGCTCTGGACCCGGAGGACAGATACGGTTTTGGAAAGAAGTCTGAAAAAGCCGCAGCCATGGAGAAGCAGCGGCTTATGTGGGAACAGTTCTGCCAAAAATATTCGGGGAGGCTCTCCGCAGAAGAAACGCGCGCCGGCCGGGAGGAAGCATTGCAGATGTTGGAGAAAAAGGATACGCTTCCTCCCATCCGCCTGAAGGTCGCCAAATATATCAGTGATGGGTATGTCTTGGAACGTAATTTGCCCAAGGCTTTGGAATACCTGGAAATTGCCCGTGATGCCGATCCGGAGTCTCAAGCCGCCAAAAAACTGGAACCGTGGATTGACAATATGCGGAAACATATCAATCAGGAGAAGTAAAAATTGTTCCGAAAGGCATGGCCGTCTTCCGTCGAAGGGGGAGGGCCATGCCTTTCCGTTTTTTATTTTAAACAAAAAAACAGGGCTGTTGCGCTATGGCTGATGAAGGAACCGAATGTACGGATGCAGAAATGAATACGCCGGCCTATGTCAGAAAAGAGGAGGTGATTGAGGGAGAAAGCAGCCATTTGCTGAGTTGGGATGAGTGGCTGCGGGAACATGCTGCCCAGTTGCTGTTGTTTGCCCGCCAGCAGTCCCGCTCACCGGAAGATGCGGAGGACATACTTCAGGATGCCCTGATACGCCTGGCGCGCAAGGAGGCCTCCGGGGAATTTGTGGGAGGGCAGGAGGCGTGGCTCTCCTATGTCTTTGCCTCCATCCGGCGTTTGGCGGTGGATTATGGCCGCAAATCCGACCGCCGCCAGAAAAGGGAGGATGAGGCCTGCGCCTCTGAACGGGACGAAGATGTTTATACGGACCCCTGGTTTTCCAGTGCTGCGGCAGATGAGGAACTCAAACAGTTCATGGAAATGCAGCTCAGAAAGCTCCCTTCCAAATTCTCCGAGGTCATTGTCCTGAAAATATGGGGGGAACAAACTTTTCAGCAAATTGCGGAAACGCTGGAAATCTCGCAGAATACGGCGGCGAGCCGGTACCGTTACGGTATTGACTTGCTGCGCAGGGCTTTGAGAAATAAAAAGAATCAATTCTAATGCCGCTCTACCCTTATGAAACATGAAACAACATCATCCGTCGCAGGGGAGGAAGAAGGCGGCGGTACTGCCGCTCTGCAGCCCCTTCCCGTATCTGATGAATTTATTTCCCGGCTGGCCGGAAAGTGTGAGGAAATCTTCCCTTTGAACAACCGTCTCCGGCGTGATGAAATCTCCGATGATGAAATTCATGAGATGGAATCCCTCCTGAAACGCCTTCGGCCCTCTCCGGCAAGGGTCCTGTTCAGGGAGCAGTGCTGTGCCCTGATGTGTGCGGAATCCGAACATGAGATGGAAACCCGGTTGAAAAGGCTTTCCGCTTCTTCCATGCTGGAATTTTCCGTTTGTAAAATGGCGCAAGCCATGAATTGCGTCAGTGATGAAAAACAGGAAAAAGCGTTCAGCATCCCCCTGTGGCGGCGTTTTGCCTGTATTTCCGGCATTTCCGCGGCTGCCTTTGTGGGGGCCGTCATGCTGGTTCAACATGCTCTGGTGGCGCCCGTAGGGACGGTGGCAGCCGGAAATGCCGGGGAAGTTTCCTCGGAAAAGGCTGAAACTCCTGTGATTCCCGGTGAAAAGCGGGAGTTGCTCCGGACGCCCACCCTTTTTGAATTGCAGGGAGGGGATGAGCGCGTGCCTGTGATTGCTCCCGCCGTTATCCGCAAAATTCTTCCTGAAAAGGAATATTAAAATTTGCGGTGCATGAATATCGCCGGAATTGTGCGATCTGCTGCGGCATTGCGGCTTTCCTTGGCGGGCAGGAAAGATGCCTGGTGTTTTCCGGTGTCCTGCGGCGAAGGATGCCGACCCGGAAGCGGCGAAAAAAATGTACAAATTTTGAACATTGTATGGACAGATGCTGTATATTATCTCACATGGATATGAAAACCTGTATCTTTCTGACATTGGGATTGCTGGTAGGTTCGGGCTCCGGATATTCCATTGACCGGCCCGCAGGAAGTACGGACAACCTTCAGCCGCCCCCTCTGACACCGACACCGTATGCGCATCAGGTGAAGCCGCTCCCTTCTTCCAAACCGGCCAGACTGGGAATTGTTCCGGGCACGGTGCCCCAAGCGCTCGTTGCGCAGCTGGAGCTTAGCGGATTTCCCGGAGTGCTGGTGACCAAAGTGATGCCGGACAGCCCCGCCGCCAAGGCCGGGCTCCAGGAAAATGACGTCATGGTCAAGCTGGGGGATGTCTCCCTGTCCGGTCCGCAATCTGTAACGGAAGCCCTGTCTGAAAAGGTGCCTGGAGACAGGATTACGGCTGTATTTTACCGGAAAGGAAAGAGGGAGACTGTTGAAATTACCTTGGATGGGGGAACGCTTTCCGCTGAAGAAATACTGGCGGCCCAGGGGGATCCCCGCACGCAGCCCCGCGCAGTTCCTTCCGTCCGGCGTCAGACGGCGCCTTTTTCCGGAATGGCTGCACGGCCTAATCTCCCCCAGCGTATTCTGGATATGCAGCAGATGATGGATGAGTTTTTGAAGGATTCCGCCATGGATGATTACCGGATGGACGACATCATCAGCCGGATGAACCTGACTCCCGGCGCGGCGCAAATGCTCCGGAGCTTGCAGGGACTTCATCAAATGCCCATGCCTCCCATGGGCAAGGTTTCCGGAGGGGGCCAGAGCACGTCTTCCGTCCGGATGTCGGATGCCAACGGGACTATCGTGGTTTCTTCCAATTCCCGGACGGGAACCACAGTTCATGTGACGGACTCTGCGGGAAAGGTTCTGTATTCCGGCCCCTACAATACGCAGGAGGAAAAATCTGCCGTGCCGGAAGCCGTCAGGGAACGCTTGAAAAACATAGAAACCAATTTCTGCTTTTAACGGCTTCATGAAATAGCGGAGAAATCCGTATTCATGAAGTTGACGACAGCTGCCCCGTGCGGGGCAGCTTTTTTATTCAGTGAAAGGGAGGGGAATTCTGCAATCCGTCCACAAGCCGGCTTGCCGGAAGGTGCTACAGAATTCCGGTCAACTTCCGGTAAGTCTCCAGGGCAAAAGAATCCGTCATTCCGGAAATATAATCAAGCATGTGCGCCAGGCGTGCAGCCTTCCCGCCGTTGTTCCGGGGTACGCCGGTGCCCTGAAGCATGATGGCGATTTTTTGGGATTGGCCGGAGGATGGATGATCCACCCATTCCATAAAGAAATCGATCAATTCGCCCAGAACCTTATAACCCATGGCTTCCACTTCAATAACCTCCCTGGCGCGGTACACATTCTTGATGGCGTACTGGTACAGGCCGTTCAGTGGGGCGGACAATTCCGAGCTGTCTATCAGGGATTGTTCCATCCTTCCTTGCAGCAGATCTTCCTCGTGGTTCACGAAACTGTCCACAGCGGATTGAATGCTTTTTCCGATGGCGAGCGCGCGCATATAATGGATGCAGGAATCTTTTTCCTCTTTTGCTTCCAGTTCCCGAACATAACGGAGCTGGGATTCCGTCAGGAAAGGGCTGAACAAATCCCTGGTGGAAGCAAAATCCAGAAGGCCGGAAAAGTACCCGTCTTCAATATCCGCGATGCGGTAACAGATATCATCCGCAGCCTCCATTAAATACGCCAGGGGATGACGGCTCCAGCAAAGATGGGCTGCATCAGGTGTGGAACGCGGGATCAGACCCAGATGGCCAGCCATGAAAGAAGCCGCTTCCCTTTCCTGTTCCCCGATGCCGAATTTTTTGCATTCAAGCTTGTTGGCCGCAACTATGCTGCCTTTCTTGACGGCGGCGGAATAGGATTGCGTACAGGGATATTTCATAAAGGAGCCCAAAACGGCTGCCGTCAGTTTCAGGCCGCTGCCCTCCATCGGATCCCCTGTACGTGTCAGGATGCGGAATCCCTGGGCATTACCTTCAAAAGGCAGCTCCAGGCCGTGCCGTTTCAGGGCGGTTTCAATGGCGTCTTCTCCGGAATGGCCGAAGGGCGGATTGCCGATGTCATGGGCCAGGCAGGCGGTGGAAACAATGGTGGCGACATCGGAAGGCATGATAGGAGCGGGCAGGGAACCCTTTTGGACCAGCCACTCCCCCGCCAGCATGCCGAGGGAGGAACCGATGTGGGCTACCTCCAGGCTGTGGGTCAGGCGGGTGCGGACGTAATCATTGCGGCCCAGGGGAAAAACCTGTGTCTTGTCCTGAAGGCGGCGGAACGCGCTGGAAAACAGAATACGGCCGTAATCCCGGTCATAATTGCTGCGGTTTTTCTGCGGAGATGCCGTGCTTCGGTGCCTGGACCCCCAGCGTGCGTCCGACAAAAGCTGCTGCCAATTCATCATCCCTGACATGGTAAAGAAATGCTACAGGGGAATGCCCGGCTGGAACAGAAGAAAATAGAGAGGGCATTCAATAGGTCAGCGTCAATTCCGCTCCAATTTCAGGAGCACCTTGCCGTCCGTGTCAATGCGCGCGTCCGCAATCAGGAGCGTGGGCGGCGTGTGCCGGGCGCACAGGTTTTTTTGGTGAATCTGGCGTAACATGTCGCGTTCTCCGGCCACCGGGCGGCGGCAAGCAGCACAAAAATGGAGGAAAATGGGCGTCTGGAATTTATTCCTGCGCAGTTTTTTTGAAGGGGATGGGGGCGATCAGGAAAGAGGACAGGATAAGCAGGCAGCCGACGAACAGCAGGAACATGTTGGGTTGCTCTCTGAACAGAAACAGGGAAGTCAGAGCCGCCAGGGGAATTTTAAGATTGTTCATAACCGCCAGCTTCACGGGAGTGACCCGCCGGGCGCCGTAATTCCAGAGGAAAAAACAGACTCCTGAAGCGATGACGCCCAAATAGGCCAGCAGCCACCATTGCACGGCAGAAATCCCCTGCCAGCAGGACAGCCCTGACGGCAGGCCGGAGGGCAACGTGACCAGCAGAGCGCCTGCATAGGCATAGGCGAAGCAGGAAGCTTCACTTCTCCCGAACCGGGAATTTTTCAAGGAAATGTAGGCTATTTGACCTGCCGCGAAGCAGAGATTGGAAAGCTGGACAAGAACAATTCCTGTAAACACCCCGTTACCGGCGGAATATCCTTTCCAAAGGATGCCCGCTCCTCCTATGGCCGCAAGAATAGCCGCCGCCAGATGGAGCGGCGGAAGCTGTTTTTTCATTAGACCGTTAATCAGAACCACATAAATCGGCGTGGTGGCTGTAAAAAGGGCAACCTGGTGGGAAGGCAGATAGTGAAAGGCCGCGATATAGCAAAGATACATTCCTCCGAACTGGACGGCGCCTATGCCCATCATCACCAAGGCATGACTGAAAGGAACCCTCCGGACGAAGGGGAGGAAAACGGCAAGCGAGCCGGCCATGCGCGCCATCGCGACAAAGCTGGCAGGGAGGCCGGACAGGCAGTTTCCCAAAAGTCCGAATGACAACGCCCAGATGAAAGACGTGATCAGCAACGCAGACATGCGGGCGGAGCATACGGAGAAAGGGAAGTCAAGTCAATGCCCGTACTGTCGGGAGTACGCAACGTTCATCAAGAAAGCAATGGCGCGGTTAAGCTTTCCTCTCAGTAGAAATTAAGCTTTTTGTGTATAAGACTGTTTAATCAGGGTAAGTATGTAATCCATCCTGTCCTCATTTTTTACAGTCAGTTCGTAAGATCCGTTTCCATGATGGCCGATATTGGAAACGTCTCTAGCGAGTTTGTAGGGGTCTTCCAATTTCCCTTTTGGAAGATTGAGCCAGAGTTTCAGTCCTTGTTTCTGTAAGGCGATATCCGTGAAATTTGAACCGTTGACCGTGAAAGCTACATAAAGCTTGGTGGCTTTGATTTCGACGTCCCCTAAATCGAGGATTTTATTTCTGAGGCTGTTGTAAATACCCTGTACCTTTTCCGGAATGTTCTTCAACCGATCCTGCTCCGTGTAAACTACTACTTCTTTGCTGACAGCATCTACGTCGCTGTTTTTCGATGAAATTGTTTTGATGCTTTCCGTTGCATTGAGTTTTCGGATTTCCTCAAAACTGATGGTTTGATTGCTGTATCTTTTTATCTCCCACAGAGCAATCGGAAGATCTTTAAAATTAATGGCTTCTTTTTGATAAGAGGTAAAGCCCTGGGAAATAAAAATAACCCGGGATTGAGACCAATCCACGCTACTGCGCTTGAGCGGTTCATTCCGGGCTTCATTGTATTCCAGAATGAAATCGGCTTTATTATTAAGCATTGCAGAAAGATAGGCATAGCCTTGGTCTACAACACTAAAATTTTTGTCCTGCTTGTATTCGATGATGACAAAAGCCTTATTTTTTCTGTCAAAAGCCAATGTATCAATTCTCAACCTCTGAACGGAACCGGATATCGTGAATTCGGATTTGACGAATTCCAGCCCAAGCAACGTATTTAAATTTGCTTCCACCAAATGTTGAATTTGCCGTTCCAGCTGGAATGGGATCTCCTTGATTTGGTTCAATATTTCCAGTTTTGAATTTGAATTGAAAAGCGGCATTAAACAGATGGGAGAAGGTTACTTGATCCATATTATCTTTATGAGGGATGGATGACAAGACAATCATTACGAAGCAAAATGGGATATCTAACCAATCGAGTATTATCTGCTGACTGTTCTAAATATAAAAACACCCCGGAATATTGAATTCCGGGGTGTTTAGGAAAATGGTACGCGGTACTGGTTTCGAACCAGTGACCCCATGCGTGTGAAGCATGTGCTCTACCACTGAGCTAACCGCGCATTTGCAGTGCGGGGGGGAATATATCGTTCGTGTCGGGGATTGGCAAGGAGTTTTTTGAAATCGGGTAAAAAAGGATTTCGCTTTTCCGCCGTCAACAAGTTCCCGGAGGAATGACCGGCGTGCAGTCTCTTCGAGGAACGTTTGGAAAAGTGGAAAGGTGGCTTAATTCCGGCTTGTACAGCATCAACCGTCTTCCTACACTCCGGGCATGAGTTGCACAAGCCCTCCCAGAGCATGGGCCCAGATTGATACCAATGCGTTGAGGCACAATTTAAACGTCGTCCGGCGTGTTATGCCGGATCACCGTCTGATGGCTATTGTGAAGGCAGAGGCTTATGGTCACGGTCTGGAAGGGGTGGTGAAGGCCTTGGATGGCGAAGATTGCGCTTTTTTCGGCGTTGCCACGGTGGCGGAGGCCTGCCGGGTGAGGGATGCCGGGGCAAAAACATGCCCGTTTATTCTCGGTCCCTGTTTTGAGGGGGAGCGGGAGGAAATCGTGCAGAACGGCTGGCGCGCCGCTCTTTCCAGCATGGAAGAGGCGGAGCATTTCAATTCCTTGGGCGCCCTTTACGGCAAAACCGTCCATGTCCATTTGGGCGTGGATACCGGCATGGGGCGCAGCGGTTTTTTACCGAGTGAATTGCACGGCCTGACGGACAAGCTCAAACAGTTCAGTTATCTGGATCTGGAGGGCGTGTTTTCCCATTTATCCGCAGCTTCCGATGATATTTCCTTCACCCACGGACAGATCAGCGGTTTTACGGAGGCCGTAAATGAACTTTCCCAAGGCCATCGGTACAAGTTCCGGCACCTGTGCAGCAGCGCCGCTGTGTTTAATTACAAGGTTCCCTGCGCCAATATGGCGAGGCTGGGCAGAATCCTGTACGGGTATTCCCCCATGCCGTCTCCCTATAATAAGGAGCTGAGGCCTACCATGACCCTGTACAGCCGCATTACTCTGATACGCACGCTGCCGGGAAATCACGGCGTTTCCTACAACCACTGCTATATAACGAAGGGGAGCACGAAGGTGGCCACTATCGGCATCGGCTATGCGGACGGCTATCTTCAATACCTGTCCAACCAGGGAGCGAGGGTGTATATCAATGGCCAGTACTGTCCGGTTTTGGGCCGTGTGACGATGGACCAGATCATGGTGGACGTTACTTATATGGACCATGTGGAGACCGGAGACCTGGTGGAAATCATGGGGCCAAATGTAAGCTGGGAGGAACTGACGCGCCGTGCCAATACCATCCCCAGCAATGTGCTGACCAGCATCAGCGCCCGCGTGCCCCGGATTTACGTGTAGGATGATGCCGGGGGCATGGTGATTAAAAGCTGTTGTCCGCCGTCCGGGAAAAAATCAGGGGATTTGTTTGCAGATATATTTTTCCCCGGCGGGCACGGATAAACGTTTTACCGTACTTTTACCGCTGGCGGATCCTATTCCAGTCTTCCGGCTCCAGAGCGCAGGGATCAGGGGCTACCCAGTGGCCCGGTTCTATTTCCACAGGGGTAAGGTCCGCTCCCACCGTCTCCGGATAGGAGGGGTGCTGGATGCGGTGGCCGAAAGCAGAGCCGAGCGGCGGGTTGATGGGAGAGGGGACGTCTCCCGGCAGAGGCTGGTGCTTGTTGGCCCGGGCAGGGTCCGGTTCCGGAATAGCGTCCAGAAGAGCCTTGGTGTAAGCATGTTTGGGGGATTGATAGATGGTTTCCGCATCTGACATTTCCACGATTTTACCCAGATACATGACCGCCACGCGGTCGGAGATGTGTTTGACGACCGCCAGATCATGGGCAATAAACAGGTAAGAGAGTTTGCGTTCCTCCTGAAGTTCCAGCAGCAGGTTGAGCACCTGGGACTGGACGGATACGTCAAGGGCAGAGACGGGTTCGTCCAGAATAATGAGGCTGGGATTCAACGTTAGGGCGCGGGCGATGCCGATACGCTGGCGTTGCCCGCCTGAGAATTCAAAGGGGAAGCGGTCAATAGCGCTGTCCGGCAACCCTACGCGGTCCAGCAGGCCGCGCACCCATTCCCGGCGCGCGGCGGGGGTGCCCATGCGGTGGATGACGAAGGGTTCCGCTACGATTTGACCGATGGATTGCCTCTGGTTGAGGGATTCCGCAGGATCCTGGAAGACCATCTGGATGTGCGGACGCAGAGGCCTCATTTTGCGCTGGGAGAGTCTGGCGATATTGTTGCCGTTGAACCGGATGGAGCCCCCGGTGGGTTTCAGCAGGCGGACAATGCTTTTGCCAATGGTTGATTTTCCGCAGCCGGATTCCCCCACCAGGCCCAGCGTTTCCCCCGGGTAAATATTGAAGGAAACGTCGTCCACAGCCTTGACCCATCCCGCTTGCCGCAGGAAAATTCCGGAGCGGACGGGAAAGTACATTTTCAAATTGTCTACTTGCAAGAGAGGTTCCGGCATGGCTGGGAGAAAAAGAAGTTAAAGGTTGGCGCAACGGGGGCAGGCTTCCACGAAGTGGTCCGGGGATATTTCCACGAGGGGAGGGCGTTCCGTGAGTTCTTCAGCGGGCACGCCCTGCCTTTGGCAGAAGCGGCATCCGGGAACGAAATCCGCAATAGAGGCCACCTGCCCGGGAATGGTGGGCAGTTTGGTTTTCCGCACGGAACTTAGCTGAGGGATGGAGGCCAGCAGTCCCTTGGTGTAAGCATGGCGAGGGTTGGCAAAAAGTTCCCGGACAGGGGCCTTTTCCACCACGCGGCCAGCGTACATGACGACTACGGAGTCACAGCTCTGTGCGATGACGCCCAAGTCATGTGTAATGAGGATGGAGGATGACCCCATTTCTGCCTGAAGATCCTTGAGCAGGGACAGGATTTGAGCCTGAACGGTGACATCCAGGGCCGTGGTCGGTTCATCCGCAATGATGAGTTCCGGATGGCAGGCCAGGGCAATGGCTATGACGACGCGCTGGCGCATGCCGCCGGAGAGCTGATGAGGAAATTCGTCCACACGCTGTTCCGGGGCAGGGATACGAACGCGCTGCAGGAGCTGGATGGCTGCATCCCGGGCTTCCCTGGTGTTCATTCCCCGGTGGAGCATCAGGGATTCCCCAATTTGCCTTCCGATGCTGTGTACGGGATTGAGCGCCGTCATTGGTTCCTGGAAAATGACGCCGATATGGCGGCCGCGGATGCCGTGCATGTCCGTCTCTTTTGCCTGAACCAGGTCGCGGCCCTTGAACAGAATTTGCCCGTCCAGAATTTTCCCCATGGGCTGGGGCAGCAGCCGGACGATGGACATGGCCGTAACGCTTTTGCCGCAGCCTGATTCCCCTACGATGCCTACGCAGGTACCTTTGGGGACGGTGAAGCTGACGCCGTCCACCGCTTTCAACAGGCCGGATTCCGTTTCGAAGCCGGTGACCAGGTTCTTGATTTCCAACAGGGGGTCGCTCATGTGTTATTTTTCCGTGGCAGAAGGTTCCAGAGGGTCGCCGCTTTCCGGGATGACAGGCACAGACGGCAGCTTGCCGCCTCCATCCTTGTTATCCAGGCTTTCAATGGAGTCCATGTAGCGGTACTGGTCATACACGGTATCCACTTCCTCGAATGTTTTTCCTTCCCGCTTGGCTTCCATTGTTTCCTTTTTGATATCGTTATCCACCCAGTACAGATAACTTTCCATGGGATCAAATACGACGGGATGGCAGAATTGCGTAGTCGCGCTGTTCGGCCATTTGACCCAGCGCCAGTAGCCCAGTCTGATGAATTCCGTGGTCCAGCAGGGAACCCACAGGGCTTCGTCATCAATTTTCTGCTGCACTTTCCACGTGGCCTTTTGGAGTTCGTCTTCCGTGGCTGCGTTTGTTTCTGCGTCCAGCAGCTTGTCCATTTCTTTGTCCGCGTAAGCGCAGATGTTATTGGTATAGGTAATAAGGCCACCGCGCTCATCATAGGCGTACCGGGAGTGAAACCCCTGCTCGTTCATCGGATGGGGGGGAGTGAATCCCCAGGCCATGAAGGAGGCCTGAGCGCGTTTTTCCATGATTTTGCGGAAAGCTACGGTGGAGTCCAGAGGGTCAAGCTGTATTTCCAGACCGCACTTGCGCGCATCTTCCTTCAGCTTGCCCAGAGTGGAAGCCAGGGAAGGAGATGAATTGGGGAAGGTGATGGCTGCAGTGAGCCGGGTGCCGTCCGGCTTGCGGAGGATTCCGTCCGGGCAGGGGATAGTGTAGCCCGCCCTGGCGAAATAAGCGCGGGCCTGTTCCGGGGAATAGGGGCGCGCCTTGATATAGGGATTAGTGAATTTGCCGAAACCTGAATTGTAGGAATTGAGCCGCTGGTAGTCTCCGCGGAAGGTAATGTCAATGATATTCTGGATATTAAGTGCGTGCTGGAACCCCCGGCGAACATTGAGGTCATTGAAGGGGGCTTTGGAGGTATTCAAAAAAACTCCGTAAGGAGGCCGGGGGTAAATAGTATAAAATGTGCTGCGGTTGATATAGCCGTTGTGAACCTCCGGTATTTCCATGCGTTCGTGCCATAGTTCCGGTTTGGTGATGTTCAAAACGTCCAGTTCTCCGATGCGGAAGAGTTCGATGGCCTTGGATGGCTCCGCAATGAAATTATACACGATTTGATCCACATTATACATGTATTTCGTGAATTTTTTGTCCCTGGCCCACCAGTCCGGCACGCGCTGGAGCGTTACCTGGCGGCCGCGGATGATACCGTCCGGCTTGACAACGTAAGCACCCGTAGTGGGCGGTATGCGCCACTGGTAGCGTTCCACGTAGTTGGGGCCGAACTCGCAATAAAAGTGCGGCGGGGAAGGAATGAACAGCGTGCAGTAGTACGGAAGCAGAGGTTTGGCGAAGGGGAGTGTGATGGAAAAGCGGCTGTCGTCGTAGATGGTGATGTTGGAAGCGTTCTGGTAAAAAAAGTTGTTATAGAATACGTCCCGGCTGTATTCCGAAGTGCGGATGTACATGTTCACCAGGAGGTCGATGGCCTTTACCTTGGCTCCGTCCGTATAGCGGGCATCCGGATCCAGTTCGAAGTAAACAGTGCGCCTGTCTGGGGATTCCGCCCATTTATGAGCGATTCCCGGAATGATTTTTCCCGTAACCGGATGGATGGAAACGAGGCCGATGATGATTTCATCATACAGGGGGCCGCGGAAACCGCTGTTACTGTTCGGGCCGTTGGGCCGGAATGTGTCGGGATAGGATCCGGGGGCCCACTGGCGCAGCACGCCTCCTTTTTTGGCATTCGGGTCTCCTATCTCCGGATTGTCCAGTCCATCCTCCCACTTCAGGTCTTGGGGGATGTCTGCCGGGGTTTTGAATTTGATGTAGTCGCCTTCCGTCTGTCTGCGGTGAATGACGGACAGGGCGGCTTCATCCGCAATGAGTTTGCTTTGCAGTTTTTCCCTGACTTTAGAATCTTCCTCCTTGAAAAATTTGTCCCGGAGTTCCCGTATTTCCTTTTGCTTGGCGGCTTCCTCACGAGCCAGGCGGTCATTGATCTGTTTGTTCCATCGTTCCGGGAAGGAATCAAATCCCGGAGGGAGCGTGCCGAAAGGCACGTTTGGCTGCCAGCCTGCCCCCTGGGATTGGGAGGAATCCTTACAACCGGATCCGGCTGCCAGCAGAAGGGACAGCATCACGGAAGAAAGGATGGAGCGGAAGATGGTGGACAGCTTGAGCATAAGGAATGGCAAAACAGGAGTCTTTTATTTATAAGTAGTGAATTTTTTAGGGTCAAAGGCTTCACGGACAGCCTCCCCGATAAAGGTGACGAGCAGAAGGGTAATCACCAGGGCGGAAAAGGCGGAGGTGACCACCCAGCTGGCGGAAAGATCCGCCAGTCCGTCATTGAGCAGGCGGCCCCAGCTGGCGTATGTGTCAGGAAGGCCGAAGCCCAGATAATCCAGGGAAGCCAGAGCCAAAATGAGGGCGGAAACGCTGAACGGAACCAGAGTGACCAGAATGGCGACC
>ULTE01046585.1_pt1 | contig 13440 bp, 4 predicted proteins | sample 1957401 | NCBI WGS metagenome assembly ULTE01 (sample SAMEA4835728, study PRJEB28245) | human gut metagenome | biome: gut microbiome; material: fecal sample | place: Denmark | collected 2008 | reverse complement strand
CCGCCGCGCCCGCCGCGGCGTTTACGCTGGCGCTGGCCATCGCCATCCAGAATGTGCCGGAGGGCGCCATTGTGGCCCTGCCCCTGCGTACCGCCGGTGCGGGGAAGGGGAGAGCCTTTTTGGGCGGCGTGCTCTCCGGCGCGGTGGAGCCGCTGGCCGCCGGTGTTACGGTGCTGGCGGCAGCGCTCATCGTTCCGGCGCTGCCCTGGCTGCTGGGCTTTGCCGCCGGGGCCATGCTCTATGTGGTGGCCGCCGAGCTGCTGCCTACGCGCGGCGATTCCGGCCCGGGGGCGCTGGCCTTTGCCGCGGGCTTTACCGTAATGATGATCCTGGACGTGGCATTGGGGTAGGGAGGAGGGTTGACAACGGCCAATTCCTGTAATATAATGTCGCTGACAAGTAAATAAACAGTCTGTTGATCCAATGTCGCCGGCGGCCGTACAGCCCACCACGGGCCAGGCGTCGGCATAGAAGGAAAGGGGTAGCCAAACCCCGCACGACCGGTACTGTGAGCGCAAGGATGCACCGAAGCGGCGAGAGCCGCCGGGACGAAAGTCCGCCATTGTGGGTAAGCCCATGAGAAGGTAGGCTGCAAACGAGGAGGGATGTCTGTCCCCCGCGGCGCGAGCCAGGAGAATTGCATTGTGTAGGACAAAGTTGCAGCGGGCGCGCTCTCCGTGTGCGGGAATCTTGTACCACCATGTAGATGTACCACGCTGACCTCCTGAACGGGAGGTCGGTGTTTTTTGCACCGCCTTTTTCGCAGCCGGCCCTTTTGGGCGGGCGGCGGGGGCGGCGACGTCTTTCCGTGGTGCAGGAGTCGTATCTATTGCGTTCGCTGTCCGGCTTTGCGCCGGGCAGCGTTTCATTTTCGCGGGACAGAGTGCACTCTGTCCCGTTTTTCATGCCCTGCATGAAAAATATCCCCTTTGTCAAGCTGAGGCGGCCACTGGCCGCGTGCTTTTCCATAAGTGGGGCGGGGGTGTTGCCGCATCCCCGCCCACCCCCTCACGTCGACAAAAAATTTACATAAAGGAGAAAGAGATATGAGGAAGAGAGTCATAAGCTGGCTGCTGACCGTCGTGATGGTCGTCAGCATGCTGCCCACCTCCGTGTTGGCCGACACGCTGGCCGCGGATCAGGAGCAGCAGACCCAGCAGGAACAGATAGCTCCGGTGGACACGGAGAACACCGTCCCTGCCGGGAATGAGGAGACGCAGGAGCAGCAGGAGCCCGCTGAGGAAGTGCCTGTGTCCCGGTCTGCCCGCAGCGGCGGCGCGGCGCTGGCGCTGGCGGAAGGAACTGTCAGCTCCGCGAAGGAGTTTGCGGCGATGGACGCCGGCGGCAGCTATACGCTGACGAAGGATATCATTGTCACCGAGCCCTATGCCAGCGACTTTACCGGCACCTTTGACGGCAACGGCCACACCGTGACGCTGGATATCACCGCTTCTACGGCCAATGTCGGCCTGTTCAGCAAACTGGCGGGCGGCGCCGTGGTGAAGAATGTGATCACCGCAGGCAGTATTTCCGGCAAAGTAAACAATGTGGGTGGTATCGCGGGTACTGCGGATGGCAATGTAACTATTGAGAACTGCAAAAATACAGCGAGCATCAAGGGGGGAAAAGGTGCTGGTGGTATTCTTGGCTATAGTGAACCCGGCAGTGGCTTTGTTACGATTTCTTCCTGCGCGAATATGGGAAGTGTGAGTGGTACAAGAAAGCAAGTTGGCGGCATTGCAGGAAATGTTGTAGGAACTCACATAATAAGGAATTGCTATAATCAGGGGGATATAAGTGATGGCGCAGGCATACTCGGTAGAGGAACGAAGGGCGTTCTGGTGGAGAACTGCTATACTGTTGGTTCCGTTGAAACGAACGGTGCAATAATAGCGGTATCATCCAGTTCCTATTCTTCGGACGAGCCATGCCGTATTGTTAACTGCTATGCGCCGAGTGAAACCGTAACGGCGCTGGTACCGTCAACTGTTAAGATTAGCAACTCTGGTACCAAATCCTCCGCCGAGATGCAGTCTGCGGAGTTTGCCGCCACCCTTGGCAGCGCATTCCAGTACAATGGGGGCGGCTATCCTACGCTGAAGGACCCGGAGCCAGTGGTGGAAAAGAACGTCGTGTCTATTTCCGTAAAGTCGGCTAAAACGACGTGCTATACCGGCGATGAACTGGAGCTCAGTGTTACAGTTACCTATGACGATAACAGTAGCGAGGTCATCACCAAGGGTTTCACGGTGGAGGGATTTGACAACACCGCGCCGGGAAAGCAGACGGTGACTGTGACCTACAAGGAAAAAACGGATTCCATTGAGATCGAGGTCATTAAGAAGCCTGAGTTTGATGACTTCTTCGCTGGTATTGTTAACAGTGTTGAGGTGACGAATGATGCCACCTATCCTTATGTGGTGGACATGACCGACAGCGACGGCCTTTGCCTGCGCTCCAGCAATCCGGTTCAAGGAAATACAAGCAGTACATCTACGATTACGCTGAAGGCAAAGGCCAATGTGACGCTTAGCTTTAAGTATTGGGGCTGCAATTATGATTCTTCTTACGCAGCTCTTACGATCGTAAAAAACAACAGCTATAATCCAGAGATGCGGTCATGGGGGAGTACTCAGTGGAAGGACTTTACCATTGATCTGAAAAAGGGCGATACGCTGAGACTGAATCTTATAAAGACGTATGTCTCAGGTGATTACTATGTCAAGCTCAAGGATTTCACAGTTTCGTCCCTGTATGAGGTGAAGTTGACAGCGGAGCCTGAAGAGGCTGATGCGGTCGTTGCACTGAAGGACAGCACAGGCGCAGAACTTAAAGGTACGAATGGTGTATACATCGTTTCTGCAGGTGAGTATACCTACACGGTGTCGGCTTATGGGTATGACACTGTTACGGAAACGATCAATGTTGCTGCAGATGTGGCAAAGACGGTGCCGCTGACCAAATCTGCGGCCTATTCCGTGGCGTTTGATATCTCGCGCCCCGCAGGGATCACGGCGGATCCGACAGTGACCGTCAAAACCAACGGTAAGGCGGTATATACCGGTGATGGTACAGGCTGCAGTCTGTCCAATGGCAGCTACGCTTATACAGTTGCCTGCGATGGCTGCGATAATGCCGGCGGTATATTCTCTGTGAATGGCGATAAGGTGAATATCACAGTGACGCTGGCAAAAAAGGCGATATTTGAGGATTTCTTTGCCAATTGCCAGGGTATTACCGTCAGCGGTGACAAGGGGAAATTTACCATAGAGGGTGCTGGCAAGGACTCCTATCTCAAGACCACAGAAACGACCACACTGGCTCTCACAGCTACAAAGAATGTGAAGCTGTCGTTCAGCTATATCGCCAATGCGGCAGGGTATGTGGAAGGCGACTGGTATTATGATGAGCCGGATGAATACTATTATTTCACCATAAAGAAGAACAGTACACAAGTCAAGCGTGCTTACAGCGAAACTTCTTGGAAAGATTTTTCAGTGGAGCTTACGCAGGGTGATGTGCTGACCATTAGTTATGATGGTTATACCAGTTACTATTACGCAGCCCTGAAGAATTTTGCAGCAGTTCCGTTCTATACCCTCACCCTTAATACTCCCGACGGTGCAACGGTGGTGCTGAAGGACCGTAGCGGCGCAGAGATCACCGGCAAAAACGGCGCATACACCGTTGCCGCCGGTACCTATGCCTACACCGTCAGCAAGTTCGGCTACGAGACCGAGACGGGGAGCATCACCGTTAATGCCGATGTGAACAAGACCGTCACGCTGAGCGAACTTGCCTCCTGCACCCTGACCTTTGCCGTAACTCCGGCGGAAAACGCTAAGGTGACCGTAACCCACCCCGTGGGCGGCACGATCGCAGCAGACGAGAACGGCGCATACATCGTCTACCTCGGCGAGACGTATGCCTATACCGCCGCCAAGGCGGACTATATCACGGTCAGCGGCAGCTTTACCGCTGCCAAAAACGACACCATCAAGGTAACATTGACCTATGCCGGTGCGGGCTGGGACGGCACGACCAAGACCGCGCCCAAAACAGAAAACGGTGTCTATCAGATCGGCACCGCCGCGGAACTGGCATGGTTTGCCGATGCGGTCAACGGCGGGCAGACCACCATCAGCGGCAAGCTCACCGCCAACATCAACCTCAACGGCAAGACCTGGACGGCTATCGGTACCGACAGTAATAAGTTTGCCGGCACCTTGGACGGCGATAGTCACACCGTTAGTGGTTTGGCAGGAACTGGCGGATTAGTCTATTATTTGAGCGCCAATGGAACTGTCAAGAGTTTGTGTGTGGATTGCGCCATTGACGGTACAAGTAATGTCGGAGGTATTGCGGATAAGAGTGAAGGCCGGATTGAAAACTGCCTCGTCAGTGGTTACATCAAAGGCGGCAATGACACGATCTTTGGTGTTGGCGGTATTGTTGGTCATGGTGTGGCAGGCAATGTCATTAGTGGCTGCGTGAGCACAGCGGATATTCTGTTCAAGTACTCCCGGTATGCGGTGCAAAATGGCGCGGGAGGTATCGTGGGTTATACTTACGGTACCGTAGAGAACTGCTATTTTGCGGGGAACGTCCACACTAACGCAAAGAGTGTTAGCGCTGGCGGATTTGGCGGACTTGTCGGCTGTGCGCGCAGTAATGCTGTTATGAAAGACTGCTACACTGTAGGTGCTGTCACCGGTCCGGAAAGCAGCTTCGGTGCGGTGGTAGGCAAGGTGAACTCCGGCGCCGCCATCACCAACTGCGCTTATCTGGACACCGTCGCACCACAGGCCGCGGCGGATGGCACCACCAGCGGTATGACTGCCCGCACCGCGGACTATATGCGCACCCCAGAATTTGCGGCGGATGTGGGGATGCACCTTGACAGCGGCAACAGCAACGGCGGCTTCCCGGTGCTGCCCTGGCAGGGCGGCACCCCCGTGGATAATGCCGACCTCAAGGCCGCTGCCGACGCCGCAAGCGCCCTGCAGCTTCGCGGCATGAGCGCCGCCGACGCCGCCAAGAAAGCCAAGGCCGACTGGTACGCCGAGACTGTGCTGGGACTCTATGAACTTACGGACGGTAACTATAATAAGGCCGACCTCTGCGAGAAATACGGCATCGAAGAGCCCGGCGAAGCGGTCACGGACCTGCACGACTACTTCCTGAACGCCCTGCAAAAGCACTTCTATAAGGAACTGGGGCTCGATGCCGAGAATGCAGACCTTCTGAAGGCCGATGCCACCGGCGTCTATCAGCTCCGCGGCCTTACCCCGGTGAGCAGCGACCCGGAGGAGGAAGAGGAGACCGCGCAGACCTATACCGGCTTCCTGACCCTGCCCGCGAGCGTCACCGTTCCCGTGGAGGGCAGTGGAGAGAAGACCGTTTCCCTCACATGGACGGCGGATAACGCTCTGGTGAACACCGCCACCGGCGCGCTCACCGCGCCTGCGGCGGATAAGGTCACGGTGACCCTCACCGCCACTCTCCAAAGCGGCGCTGCTACGAAGGTCAAGACCTTCACGCTGTGCCTCTGGTCCGAGAAGGCGGAAAAGGCGCAGACGCTGGAGGACATTGCCGCCGAGTTCACGCGCAAGAATACCGCCGTGCAGCCTCTGGAAGGCGTGGGGCTCTATGATGAAACCAACATCACCCAAGCCTTCCGCCGTCTGCTGGCAGAGCAGGGCTATGCGGATGTGGCGGACAACTCCGAGATCACCTATGTCAACGGCAGCGCCAAGGCCAACGGCTTTGACGGTACCAAGGTACAGTACATTGCCGACAACGGCAAAATCACCTACTTCACCGGCGACGGCACCGCCCGCCAGACCGTGCAGTACACGGGGTTGAAGTTCAACATCACCTATGCCGGGGTCACCAAGGAGATCACCCTCCGTGCCACCGTGGGGCGCAGCGCCGACGCGGTGCAGAAACTGCTGGAGAGCGCCGCCGGGTCCCTGAACTGGGAACTCATCCGCGGCGAGAATACCAACGGGGCCACCCAAAGCGAGGTGGCGGGCTGGACGCTCTACACCGTGAACGACCGCATCACCTCCAACCTCACGCTTCCCTCCAGCATTGCGGGGCGCTATGATGTGAAGGTGCAGTGGGGCACCCGGAACACCGAGTGGCTCTACATCACCAACGGCACCAACGGCACCGGCGTGGGCACCGTCAACCGCCCCCTGCAGCCCACAGACGGCACGGCGCTGCCCGAGAAGGCCGGCAAGTTCCGGCTGATCGCCCGCGTGACCTATGACGCCTTCGATGACTACACGCTGGCGCACATCACCGGCGACAACGGCGTGGAGGTCTATGCCGATGTGTTCTTTGACGCCACCGTTGCGCCCTTCGACAGCAGCGTGACCAGCGAGATGCAAAACGCTCTGGCGGAGAAGTATCAGGGGCTCCTGCGCGACTTTGTGGACAAGACAAAGCCCGTGGACTTGACCGCCGTCAGCGACGATATGCAGATGCCCAGACCCGCTCTTCTGGAGGAAAAGGGCATCATGAGCGACAGTTATAACCAGAAGGTCACGATGGTGAGCCTCACCCCGGATGTGCTGGACTTCAACGGGTATCACGCCATGGTCTACCGCCCACTGCCCGGTGAGAAGCCGGTGGAGGCGAAGTATGTGGTGACCATCACCACCCGCAGCTCCGGCCTTCTGCTGGCGCGGCAGGAGTTCAGCTTCACCATTCAGCCTTTTACCCAGCAGGAGTTGAATGGCGCTGCCGTCTTTATGACGGAGGCGCGGACCGAGAACGCCTACTGGGACGGTATCAAGAACAAGAATACGGTTAAGACCAAGGTCACCTCCGACCTGTATCCCTTCGCGGAGATCTGCAAAAACGAGGACGGCACGCTGAAATACGTCCGCGGCACGGTGAATATGACCTTCGACGGCATCGAGGCCGACGATATCCCCGGCTGGCTCGATACGGAGAAGTACCGCTGCTTCCGATCCTCCCGACCCTCCGTCATCGAGAATGAGCTGCTGCGTGTACACCAGCCGGAGTACAATACGACAGTTACGCTGGACAGCGTCCTGACCTACACCAAGTACGCCCAGTATTGGGAAAAGTTCGGCATCAACGGCACCGAGGAGAGCAAGGAACGCTACAAGAACTTTGCCCAATTCTACAAGCAGCCCATCCAGATCGACCTGACGGTGCCCGGTACCACGGGGCAGAATGACCCCAACGAAAATCAGACCCTCACCGTGAAGGTCAAGGTGGACGGCTACAACAAGAACGGCCATACTTTCACGGGAATCTCCGGCTTTACCTTCACCGGCAAGGCCAACGAGGATCCCACCGCTTGGGACGCTGTGAAGGCGTGCCTTGACAGTGCCAAGTACACCTATACCGGCAGCGGCGCCTACATCAAGAGCATCACCGATGCGGCGGGCCACACCCTCAAGGAGAAGGGCGACGGTAAGTCCTCCGGCTGGATGTTCGGCCTCACCTTACAGGGCGGCACCGAGACCTTGCCCAAGACCACGCTGGACAACACCTATCTCAAGGACGGCGACACCCTGCGCCTGTTCTTTACCGACACCTATATCCCGCTGGATCCGACGGATCCCGCCGTGCCCGGTGCGGAAGTGCCCGGCTTCGATGAGGCGTATGCCGGCGCCAAGGCGTATATCCAAAGCGCGGTGAGCGCCCCGGTCGTCAGCTATCTCTTCGGCGAGTGGGCGGTACTGGGACAGGCTCGCGCCAAGGTGCCTCTGTCCGAGGCATATATCGCGGCCTATTATGAGAAGGTCGTGGCCTATGTAAAGGCGAACATCGGCTCTGACGGCATCCTCCGGGCTCCCGATGATAAAAACACCCCCGTCATCACCGACAATGAGCGTATTGCCCTGGCTCTTACCGCCATCGGCAAGGACCCCGCCAACGTGGGCGGCGAAAACCTGCTGAAGGCGCTGCAGAACAAGGATATCATGCAGGTCACCGATACCAGTAACACGGATATCAACGGCCTCGTCATGGGTCTGCTGGCGCTCAACAGCCGCAATTACACCTCCGACACCTCCTGGCTGGTGCAGGCTGTTCTTGCACAGCAGAACGAAGACGGCAGCTGGAGAGCCAGCGCCGACACAAAACCCGTCGGCGACGTGGACATGACCGCCATGGCGCTGCAGGCGCTGGCACCCTACTATAAGGACGGCGGCAATGAAACCGTGAACACGGCCGTGGAGAAAGCCCTCAACTGGCTCTCCGGCAAGTATCGAAGCGGCTACGACTCCTCCGAGAGCTGCGCGCAGGTGGTCATCGCCCTTTCCGCCCTGAATTTGGATGCCAACACGGACGCGCGCTTTACCAAGACCGTGGAGGGGAAGACCCTGAGCGTGCTGGGGAACCTCCTGCAGTACCGCGTGGCGGAGAACGGCGGCTTTAAGCATCAGTTCGCAGACAAGGCCGTCAACGAGATGGCCACGGAGCAGGCGCTTTGCGCCATGGCCGCCTATGCGCGCTTTACTGAGAAGGCCAACGCCCTCTACGATATGACCGACGCCGCCTGCGCCCATCGCTTCGGCGAGTGGCAAGTGACCGTGGCCGCCACCTGCACCAAGGACGGCGTCAGCCGCCGGATCTGCTCCATTTGCGGCGCCGTGGAGGAAAAGTCTGTTCCCGCGACGGGCCACAATTTCGGCGCGTGGACGGTGACCAAGGCGGCCACCTGCACCGAAAGCGGTATCAGCACCCGTAAGTGCAGCGTTTGCGGCACGGAGGAGACGATGATCGTCCCGTCTCTGGGGCACAGTATGACTGCCACGGCGGGCAAGGCTGCTACCTGCACCGAGGCAGGCAACAGTGCCTATTGGACCTGCTCTCGCTGCCACAAGTATTTCAGCGACGCGGCGGGAAAAACTGAGATCGCCAAGGACAGCTGGGTCATCGCGGCCCTGGGCCACGATGAGGCCACCCGTGCGGCGGTGGCGGCCACCTGCTACGCCTCCGGCCATGAGGCGGATACCTACTGCAAGCGCTGCGGCATTGTCATCACAGCTGGCGCGACCATTCCCGCCACCGGCAAGCACACCTACGTCAACGGCGTCTGCACCGTCTGCGGCGTCAAGAACCCGATGGCCAACGTCAAAGGCGATGACATCAAGGTGGACAGCAAGGACAACACGATCGTCACAGGCGGCGGCCTGACCATCAAGACCGACAAACCTGTTACGGATGAGAAGTTGGCGGACATCAAGGCAGCAGTGAGCGACGGTGCAATCACCGTGACCGTGACGGATACGCTCCAGCTCACCAACGAGCAGAAGGCCGCCGACGGCGGCAAGAGCGCCCTGACCGAGGCGGCCAAGACGGCCGGTGACGAGGTTAAGAAGGAGCTGAACAAGCTGGCCGAGAAGCTGGACGCCCTGCGCGGCGACAAATCCCGCAAGAACGCGCAGTTGGAGAAGGTCGTAGACGTGACTGTGGCGCTGGTCAAGACGGAAGGGAACGAGATCAAGACCGTGGCGCAGCTTATCGAGCTGCCCCACAGCGTCACCGTGACCATCCCCATCACCGACGAGCTGTACGCGGCCCTTCAGGGCAAGCACGTCTGCGTGGTGCGCAGCCACACGGATAGCAGCGGCAATGTGACCACTGCCGAGCTGTCCGCTACGCTGGGCGGCACCAAGGGCAATTATGTCCTGACCTTCCAGACGGACAAGGCCTCCGCGTTCGCTATCGTCTCCTATGAGACGGTGTCCTCCGGGTACTACTACGGCGGAAGCGGTACGGCCGACAGCGGCAAGACCGACTCTGCCAACACGGCGGACGACAGTCAGATGGTGCTGTGGCTGGGCAGCGCGGTCCTGGCGGCGGCAGCCGTTGTGGTGCTGACCCGGAAGAAGCGCGTTTCCAAGTAACAACAGAACAGCCGACGCAGGGGCGCGAAAGCGCCTCTGCGTATGGCGCTTTTATGAGGAATGAGAGATATGAAGAAAAACCACCGATTTTGGCTGTTGGCGCTGGCGCTGTCCCTGCTGCTGACCTGCGCCGCCTGCGGAAAAAAGACCGTATCGTACGCCCCCGGCAACATTCCCACGGCAACGCAGGAGCAGACCACGGACATCAGGAAGAACGACACAGCTGAAACGGGCACCACCAAGGCTGACGGCAAGCAGGACGCGGCAAAGACTAAGGATAAGACCGCAGACGACAAGAAGTCTGACGAGCAGAAGCCGGCTGGTGAAGCCAAAAAGACCGAGGAGGACACCAAAAAGCAGGAGGAAGCCAAGCGCCTGGAGGAGCAGAAGCGGCTGGAAGAAGAGAAGAAACAGCAGGAGCAGGCGCAGCAGCCCGCTGTGCCGGGCCCCGATCCCACGCCTGCACCTGACCCGGCGCCGGCGGCGTCCGTATCGCTGTACATCTCCTGTGCCACGGTGCTCAATAATATGGACAAGTGCTCCGACGGCGTGAAGGATATCATTCCCGCCGACGGCGTGATCCTGTCCGCCACGGTGACCATCACCGAGGGTGAGTCTGTCATGTCCGTACTGAAGCGGGCCTGCGGTGACGCGGGTATCCCGGTGAGCTCCAGCAGCAACTATGTCAGGGGCATCAACGGCCTGTTCGAAAAAAATGTGGGCAGGAGCTCCGGCTGGATGTACTGCGTGGGGGGAACCTTCCCCAGCTATGGCGCGGACAGCTATACGCTCTCCGGCGGCGAGAACATCCAGTGGCTCTACACCTGTAATATGGGTGCAGACGTGGGCAATACCTACATGGGCTGACAAAAGGGCGGCTTTTGCCGCCTTTTTTCCGCACGCAGGATTGACGTATCCCCTGGCGGCAGGGTATAATCAAAAGGTTAAGACATCATGTATGCAGGAGGTGATCCCATGGACGATACGCTGCGCACTTGCCATCCGGCGGTGAGCTTTGCCTATTTCGCCCTGGTCATCGCCTGCGCGATGCTGCTGATGCACCCGGTGTGCCTGGTTCTGTCGACGCTGGGCGGCGGGTGGTATGTCGCCCGTCTGCTGGGCGGCAAGGGCCTGCGCCGCCATCTGCTGTGGCTGCTGCCTATGGCCCTCCTGGCGGCGGCCCTGAACCCGGCCTTTGTCCACCAGGGCGTCACCATTCTGGCCTACCTGCCCTCCGGTAATCCTTTGACACTGGAGAGCCTGCTCTACGGTCTGGCCGCCGGCGCCATGCTCAGCGCCGTGGCGCTGTGGTTCGTCTGCGTCACCGATGTCATCACCTCGGACAAGGTGGTGTACCTCTTTGGCCGCGTCATCCCGGCGCTGTCCCTGCTGCTGAGCATGATCCTCCGTTTTGTGCCCCGCTTTGTCCGGCGGCTCCGTGCCGTGGCGCAGGCCCAGCGGCATCTGGGCCGTGATACCCAGACCGGCGCCCCGGCCCGGCGCGTCAGAAGCGCCCTTCGTGTGTTCTCCATCGTTGTCACCTGGAGCCTGGAAAGCGGGCTCATTACCGCCGATAGTATGCGCTGCAGGGGCTATGGCCTGCCGGGGAGGACATCCTTCTCCCTCTACCGCTTTGACCGGCGTGACGGTGCCGTCGCCCTCTGGCTGGCCTTCTGCGGCCTGTATCTGCTGGGCGGCGGTCTGGCCGGCGGCCTGCGCTTTCAGTATTACCCCATGCTGCTCAGCGGCCCCGTCACACCGCTGACGGTCAGCTTTTTCGCCGTTTACGGCCTGCTGTGCTTTACGCCGGTGCTGCTGGACGCCCTGTCCCGGCGCCGCTATCTCGTCCGGAAAGGAGGGACGCCCCGTGCCTGAACTGCTGCGTTTGGAGCATTTTGGCTTCACCTACCCCCAGCAGCCCTGCCCCGCGCTGGCGGATGTGTCCCTCACGGTCCGTCAGGGCGAGTTCTGGGTCCTCTGCGGCGCCTCCGGCTGCGGCAAGACCACGCTTCTCCGCCAGCTGAAGCCCGCCCTGCGCCCCCACGGTGCGGCCGAGGGCCGTATCCTCTTCGACGGTCAGCCGCTGGATGACCTGCCGCCCCATCGGCAGGCCGCTGATATCGGCTTCGTCCTCCAGTCTCCGGAGGAGCAGACCGTCACCGACAAGGTCTGGCATGAGCTGGCCTTCGGACTGGAGAGCCTTGGCTGCGACACGCCCTCCATCCGTCGCCGCGTGGCGGAGATGGCCTCCTTCTTCGGCATCCAGGACTGGTTCCATAGGAAAGTGGACGAGCTCTCCGGCGGCCAGAAGCAGCTGCTGGCCCTGGCCTCGGTCATGGTGCTCCAACCCCGTCTGCTGATACTGGACGAGCCCACCAGCCAGCTGGACCCCATTGCCGCTGCCGACTTTTTGCAGACTGTGGGCCGCCTGAACCGCGAGCTGGGCATCACCGTCCTCCTGACGGAGCACCGTCTCGAGGAGGCATTGCCCCTGGCCACCCACGCCGCCGTGCTGGACGGCGGCCATCTCCTCTGTGCCGGCGCGCCGGAGGCGGTGTGCCGTTCCCTGCGGGGCCGCGGCCACGATATGTTCCTGGCCATGCCCGCCGCCGTCCGTATCTGGGCCGGGGTGGACAGCGACGCGCCCTGCCCCATCACCGTCCGCGAGGGCCGCGATTTCCTGTCCGGCTGGTGCGATGAACACCCCCTGTGCCCGCTGCCGCCGGAGCCGGTGCATCCCGCCGGGGATACCGCCCTTGCCGGCGCGGGTCTCTGGTTCCGCTATGAGCCGGACCAGCCGGACGTGGTCCGCGGTCTGGACCTTCAGGCTCGCCGGGGTGAGCTGCTGGCCCTGCTGGGCGGTAACGGCGCGGGCAAGTCCACCACCCTGGGCCTGCTGTCCGGCGCGCTGACGCCCCAGCGGGGCACCGTGACCCACATGGGCCGCATCGGCGTTCTGCCCCAGGACCCGCAGGCTCTGTTCGTGAAAAACACGGTCCGTCAGGACCTCTACGAGTCCTTTGACGGCACGGACCTCCCCAAAGACCAACGTGACCGCCGGGTAGAACAGGTGACGGCCCTTTGCCGCCTGACCGAGCTGCTGGACCGTCATCCCTATGACCTCTCCGGCGGCGAGCAGCAGCGGGCCGCCCTGGGTAAGGTGCTGCTGCACCAGCCGGATATCCTGCTGCTGGACGAGCCTACTAAGGGCCTGGACGCCGCCTTCAAGCAGTCCTTTGCCGCTATTCTTTCCGCGCTGACCGCCGCCGGCACGACAGTGGTGATGGTCAGCCACGACGTGGCCTTCTGTGCCCGGTATGCCCACCGCTGCGCCCTGTTTTTCGACGGCAGCATCGTCGCGGAGGGCACACCCCGTGACTTCTTCTCCGGCAACAGCTTCTATACCACCTCCGCTAACCGTATGGCCCGGGACTTCTGCCCCTGTGCCGTCACGCCGGAGGACGTGATCGCGGTCATCGGTGGGACCGTCCCGCCCCAGCCGGAGGTGCCTGCCGCCTGGCAGCCTCTGCCTCCGGTGGCGGAG
>ULTE01012196.1_pt1 | contig 13488 bp, 10 predicted proteins | sample 1957401 | NCBI WGS metagenome assembly ULTE01 (sample SAMEA4835728, study PRJEB28245) | human gut metagenome | biome: gut microbiome; material: fecal sample | place: Denmark | collected 2008 | reverse complement strand
CGATGCAGTTGTAGTAGATACAGCCACGAGGGAGGACGAAACTTTTATGGTTTGCCAGCTTTTTTCAACATACGGAGAAACATGGGCCGTTTTGACCAGTGTTTTTCAAACTTTTTCTTCACTCTCCGCTATACGGAGAAACACAGACCGTTTTGAGCGGGTGTTTCCCGCTATACGGAGAAAAACATGCTGTTTTGATCAGGTGTTTTCCCAAAACTTTTTTTGCTTCCTCCACCATACGGAGAAACGCATGCCCTTTTGTTAACGTGTTTCCCCGAAAAGATTTGCTTCCCTGATATACGGCCACGGGAAAGAGGAAAACTTAACCACTTTTCAAAAAAGGATTAGAAAACGTAAAAACTGCCTCCGCAAAAGCTGCGGAAGCAGTAGATTATCCAGCTGGATCGTGATATAATATTATGTCAAAATATAAGTGTGATTTGTTTTTTTGTTGTGCTGGGAGGCGACCAACATGACCCCTGAAGAAAGAGCCAGACAACTGATCGATGCCCGTCTTGCGCAATCCGGCTGGGTCGTTCAGGATCTGAAAAAAGTGAATCCCATGGCTTCTCTCGGTGTTGCTGTTCGGGAATATCCCACCAGTACCGGGCCAGTTGACTATGCTCTTTTTGTTGATGGGAAGCCCGTAGGCGTGATTGAAGCGAAGAAGGACGAGCTGGGCGAGAACATCACGGTCGTCGAGGGCCAGTCCGGGCGCTATGCCAACAGCACCTTCAAATACATAACCACCGAGTATAAGATCCGCTTTGCCTATGAAGCCACCGGGCAGCTTACCCGTTTCACGGATTATGCTGATGTCAAGTATCGCTCCCGGCGTGTATTTTCCTTCCACAGGCCGGAAACACTGCTTGCTCTACTCACAAAGGGCGATACGATCCGCAATAACATGAAGCATTTTCCGGCCTTTGATACCGCCGGATTCCGCAAATGCCAGATCACAGCGATTCAAAATCTGGACGCCTCCTTTGCGGATAATCGCCCCAAGGCGCTGGTGCAGATGGCAACCGGCGCAGGCAAGACTTTCACAGCAATCACGGCAGCATACCGTCTGCTGAAGTTTGGCAAGATGAAGCGCATCCTGTTCCTCGTGGACACCAAGTCACTGGGTGAGCAGGCGGAGCGGGAATTCCTTGCCTATACGCCAAATGACGACAACCGCTCCTTTGCCCAGCTTTACGGTGTTCGCCGCCTGAACAGCTCCTATATCCCCAATGACATTCAGATCTGCATCAGCACCATTCAGCGGATGTACTCCATCCTGAAGGGCGAGGAAATGGATGAATCCGCAGAGGAAGACTCCTTCTTTGAGCAGGCCGGAGCCGACACACAGGCCGCAAAAGAGGTCGTCTATAACGAAAAGGTTCCCCCAGAATTTTTCGACTGCATCATCGTCGATGAATGCCATCGGTCGATCTACAACGTTTGGAACCAGGTACTGGAGTATTTCGACGCCTTCATCATTGGCCTGACCGCTACGCCGGACAAGCGTACCTTTGCCTTTTTCAACCAGAACGTGGTCAGCGAATATTCGCGAGAGCAGGCCATTATCGATGGGGTCAATGTCGGTGAGGACATCTTCCTCATTGAAACCGACGTGACGAAAAACGGCGCGATGATCCTCAAGCAGCAGATCGAGTACCGGGACCGCCTGACCCGCGCCAAGCGCTGGAAACAGATGGACGAGGACCTGATCTATACCACGGCAAAGCTGGATCGGGACGTTGTGAATCCCAGCCAGATCCGCACCGTGATCCGAGCGTTCCGGGACAACCTGTTCACGCAGCTTTTCCCGCATCGCCGCGAAGTACCCAAGACGCTGATCTTTGCCAAGACCGACAGCCATGCGGATGATATCATTCAGATCGTCCGGGAGGAGTTTGGCGAGGGCAATGAATTCTGCCAGAAGATCACCTGTCAGGCGGATCGTCCGGAGACTGTTCTCAGCGCCTTCCGCAACGATTATAATCCCCGTATTGCCGTTACCGTTGACATGATCGCCACCGGGACGGACGTGAAGCCCATCGAGTGTCTGATCTTCATGCGCGATGTTCGCAGCAAGAATTATTTTGAGCAGATGAAGGGTCGAGGCACCCGCACCCTCGGCAAGGACGACCTGCAGAAGGTCACACCGTCCGCCACGGAGAACAAGGATCATTTTGTGATCGTGGACGCCGTAGGCGTCACGAAATCCAAAAAGACCGAGACCCGCACGCTGGAGCGCAAGCCCTCCGTCAGCATGAAGGAACTGATGCTGAATGTGGCCATGGGCGCGAAGGATGAAGACACCCTTACCTCCCTCGCCAACCGCGTCATCCGGCTCAACAGCCAGATGACCGACCGGGAGCGCACCGAATTCAGCAGCACCGTCGGCAGCAGCGCCGGGAACATCGCCCAGCGGCTGTTGGATGCTTTTGATCCGGATATTGTTTCCTCCAAGGCCGGTGTCGATCTGTCCGACGATCATGAGCCGACTGAGGACGAGCAGCACCGCATGGATGAGGCAAAGAAGGCGCTGATCCAACAGGCCGTGCAACCCTTCTATAATCCGGATATTCGCGATTACATCGAGAATGTGCGCCGCAGCCATGAGCAGGTCATCGATTCCGTGAATATCGACACGGTGCTCTTTGCCGGGTATGATACCGACAAGCAGGCCAATGCCGACCGTGTCCTCAAAACCTTCCATGAATTCATCGATGAGAATAAGGACGAGATCCTTGCCCTGCGGATCATTTACGATCAGCGGTATAAGGACCGTCCCATGGCGATTACAAAGCTCAAAGCCCTGTATGAAAAGCTGAAGGCGCAGAACATCACCATCGAGCGCCTGTGGGAATGCTATGCCATCAGGAAGCCGGAAAAGGTCAAGCGGGGCACCATGGCTCAGCTCACGGACCTGATCTCCATCATCCGCTTTGAGATGGGCTATGCCGATCATCTCGCCCCGTTCGCGGACAAGGTGAATTATAACTTCATGCAGTGGACGTTGCGCCGGAACGCTGGTGCTGTGCACTTTACAGACGAGCAGATGGAATGGCTGCGCCTCATCAAGGATCACATCGCTGTTTCCCTCAGTATTGAGCCGGAGGATTTGGACCTCAGTCCCTTTGATCGCAAGGGCGGTCTGGGCAGGTTTTACGATGTGTTTGGAGATCAGTACGAGGCGATTTTGCAGGAAATGAACGTGGAGCTGGTGGCATGATATGGAAGTAAAGAAGCTAAAAGAATGCTGCACTATAATTGCAGGGCAGTCCCCGGAATCCAAATATTACAATTCCAACGGTGATGGGCTTCCGTTTTTTCAAGGTAAAGCCGACTTCGGTGAGCTATATCCGTCCATACGAGTGTATTGCTCCCAACCAACGAAAATAGCTGAGAAGGATGATATCCTACTTTCCGTCCGAGCACCTGTTGGCCCGACCAATCTTGCTCCATGCAAGGTGTGCATTGGGCGCGGCCTTACTGCAATCCGTCCCTCAGAAGTATTGCTCACTCGCTATGTTCTCCTTTTTTTCAGGTATTTTGAGGCACAACTGGCTTCAAAAGGCACAGGGACAACATTTAAAGCCATAACGCAGGATGTCGTTAAGAATCTTGAAATCCCCATCCCGCCCCTCCCGGAGCAGGAGCGTATTGTTGCCCGGATTGAGGAACTGTTCTCCCAACTCGATGCCGGGGTGGAAACGCTGAAGAAAACAAAAGCACAGCTTGCGGTGTACCGGCAGGCCGTGCTGAAAGAGACGTTTGAGGGGAGACTGACGCAGGCATTTAGAGAGGAAAATGGCTTGCCAGATTGGAAAACTATTAGCATCACTCAGGCAATTGTGCAAAGGAAGAACTCTCTCAAAGCAGGTCCTTTCGGCTCAGCGCTGAAAAAAGAATGCTATGTTCCATCCGGGTATAAGGTGTACGGACAGGAACAAGTCATAGCAAATAATGAAAATATAGGCAACTACTATATTGACGAAGAGAAATATCAGGAGCTTATTTCTTGTGCAATCGCGCCGCACGATATCCTAATAAGCTTAGTTGGCACAGTGGGTAAAGTGTTAGTACTGTCTGATAACTGCCTGCCCGGAATTATAAATCCTCGCCTTATAAAGGTTACACTGGATGAAAAGATAATGATGCCATACTTCTTCAAGTATTATTTTGAAAGCGCCTATTTAAAATCCCTTTACAAGAAAAAAGCTCACGGCGCTACAATGGATGTTCTCAATATGGGAATGATAAAAGAATTGCCATTTCCTTTATGCGATATCCAAGAGCAAGGCCAAGTAATAAAGGAAATAGAGTCTCGCCTCTCCGTCTGCGACAGCATCGAGCATACGGTAGGCTTGGCCTTACAGCAGGCAGAAGCCATGCGGCAGAGTATTTTGAAAGACGCTTTTGAGGGGAAGCTATAATGTGGAAAATATAATCAACTTTCTAAATGTCAACAATGGTGCGTTGATGGTTATAATAACAGCCGTCTATGTTGTTGCTACTATTCAGATTTGCAGAGCAAACATAAAATCGGCGAAAGCATCAAACGCACAAGTCGCCGCTGCAAAAGAGCAAACCGATGCGGTCAAAGCGCAGCTTGACGAATCGAAAAGAGAATATGAAGAAACAAAGCGCCTTGAACACAGGCCGTACATGCAGGTATCTTTTGGCAAATGGAAAACCAGTGATGAACGCGGCTCTTATCTTCCCAATATGATGCTGGATATCAATCGCTCCGATGATAACCGCTTTGCATCTGCCGGCATGAGCATAGATGTAACAAATATCGGACATGGTCTGGCTGTAAATATAAAATGCAAATGGATATCAGCGGGAATAGAACAGGAGCAGCACTTATCCGCCAGTCTATTAAAGCGGGGTGAATGCTGTAATAGCACGTTTATCATTTCTGCCGCTATACCAGAAAAAGAACCGCAATATGCCGATACATCTCTGATTATATGTTTTGATGATTTCTTGGGCAATCATTATGAACAGACAGTTGATATCTCTTTTCAGATCCATCCTCACCACATAAGTCTCGTACAGTACAGCACAAAGCCACCCAAGTACATCGAGGGTTAAGGAGGTTAACCTATGTCTGAACAAACATCATCTATCATTTCCAAAGTCTGGGGCATGTGCAACCCGCTCCGCGATGACGGATTATCCTATGGAGATTATCTGGAGCAGCTTACATACCTGATATTCCTCAAGATGTCGGACGAGTATGCCAAGCCGCCGTATAAGAAAGAGTCCGGTATTCCTGCCGGCTATACATGGCAGGATATGAACACCCTCACGGGCTCTGAATTGGAAGAACAGTATAAAACGACGCTGGAAAAGCTGGGGGAACAGGGCGGAATCCTCGGTCAGATCTTCCAGGGCGCGATCAACAAAGTCAGCAACGCCGCGATCCTTTACCGGATCGTGCAGATGATCGACCGGGAAAAATGGGTCTCCATGTCTTCGGACGTGAAGGGCGAGATCTATGAAGGTTTGCTGCAGAAAAACGCAGAAGACGTAAAATCCGGCGCAGGCCAGTATTTCACGCCCCGTGCGCTGATCCAGGCGATGGTCGCCTGCATCCGCCCGGAGCCGATGAAAACGATCGCGGACCCCTGCTGCGGCAGCGGCGGATTCTTCCTCGCGGCGCAGGCATTTCTTGCCGACCCGGAGAATTATACGCTCGATCGGGAGCAGAAAGAATTCCTGAAAAACGGGACTTTCTACGGAAATGAGCTGGTGGCGTCCACCTTCAAGCTGTGCCTGATGAATCTGTACCTGCACAACATCGGGGATATTTACGGCAGCGTTCCTGTCGCCCACGGCGATTCGCTGCTCACCGATCCCGGCTATCGCGTGGATTACGTTCTCACCAATCCGCCCTTCGGCAAAAAATCCTCCCTCACCTTCACCAATGAGGAAGGCGAACAGGAGGAAGAAGACCTCGTATATAACCGTCAGGATTTCTGGACTACCAGCAGCAACAAGCAGCTCAATTTCGTCCAGCACATCAATACCATCCTGAAAGCCACGGGCAAGGCTGCGGTGGTCGTGCCGGACAACGTGCTCTTTGAGGGCGGCGCTGGCGAGATCGTCCGCAAGAAACTGCTTGCTACCTGTGATCTGCATACAATCCTGCGTCTGCCCACGGGCATCTTCTATAAGCCGGGTGTCAAAGCGAACGTCATTTTCTTCGATAAGCGTCCGGCCAGCGCCGAAACGCAGACGAAGGCCGTCTGGATCTATGATTTCCGCACCAACGTTCACTTTACGCTGAAACAGCATCCGATGCAGTATTCCGATCTGCTGGACTTCATCGCCTGTTATCATCCGGAGAATCGGTACGAACGCACCGAAACGTGGAGCGAAGATAATCCGGATGGCCGCTGGCGCAAATTCGATATTGCCGACATCCTTGCGCGGGACAAGACCAGCCTCGATATCTTCTGGATCAAGGACAAGTCCCTTGCCGATCTGGACAACCTGCCCTCGCCCGACGTGCTGGCCGATGATATCATCGAAAACCTCCAGAGCGCACTGGAGAGCTTTCAGGAGCTGAAGGCGCAGTTGCAATAAAAAATGTGATCCATAGTAGATTCCAGCGTTAAAGTGTTATATAATGGGATTAACGCGATAGGAGGCACGCATATGGGCAATTTTACAAGTATTGATGCAGAATTCAACAGACGATTGGCTCCTCAGGCAAATGCTATCATGCAATCCCCGCAGAATGCTGCTAATCCACAACTTGCTCAAAATCAAATTAATGACCTGATTCAGAAAACATTGTTTGAAATGAGAAAAGAAAGAATGCAGGCGTTGTGTGATATAACTGGCCGAAACCTCATATGCTACATATCAGCATGGCTTCAATCTTCAGCAACTAATCCGGAAAACCAAATAAACGATAATGATATGAACGGCCTAATGAATGCCGTTTCTGGAATTACAGATCGGAAAAAGGGGCTTGATATTGTACTCCATACTCCCGGTGGTGTTGTTACAGCCACAGAAAGCATTGTAAACTATCTGCGTAAGATGTTTAATATGGACATTCGGGTTATTGTTCCGCACATGGCCATGTCCGCTGGTACCATGATTGCCTGTTCAAGCAAAGAGATAATTATGGGAAAAGAATCGAGTTTAGGGCCAATTGATCCGCAATATCATAATGTTCCGGCACAGGGTGTGCTAAAAGAATTTGAACGAGCTATGGTTGAAACCATCACCACGCCAAATAGATCCCTCATTTGGAAAGAGATAATTAAGCAGTATCGCCCGTCTTTCGTCGGCGAGTGCGAAAATGTGGTGAAAATGTCGCATGACTTAGTGGAAGGCTGGTTGCTGGAATGCATGTTTAAACGATCTCGAAATAAAGAAGAACGGGTAAAAGTGATTCTGAATGAATTGGCAAGCCATGATGCATCGAAAGTTCACGATAGACACTACGATTACGTAAAGTGTAAAAAGCTGGGTCTAAAAGTAACCGCACTTGAAGATAATCAGGTTTTACAGGAAGCAGTTCTCTCTTTATATCACTGCTATCTACTGAGTATATACCGCCTACCCAGTGCAATTAAATTTATCGAGAATCAGAACGGTCAGACGTTTGTAATCAACGGACAGCGCTAACCCTGCAAGGAGAAATGGAGACTAAAATGAGCATATTTACAGATGGACGCGTTGATTCAAAAATATCAAAAGACGAAGCAATACGGTTGCTTTTTGATGGAATCTCTGATGAGAATACTGAATCACAATATATGGACGAATATGGAAACTATGTCTTCCCGACGGATTTAGTTGCAAATACACCGAACACTGCGGTAGGCACGCCAAATGGGTTATATGCAATAGGTTTGTCGTGTTTATAAGGTTAGCCGAAATGGGTGCACCCGGCAAAACCGGGCGTATTCTATCAAAATGGTGGTACTTTTCCATATCGAGTGTTCTTAAGGGATCTTTCCTTGAGAACACTCGATTTTTTTGCAATAAGCCAAAAGCGCGGGCCGGATGCCCGCGCCTTGGCTTTTTTTGAAAAATCCTGCGCAATTCTTACAAAGGGATTGCTATCTTCCGCCGGACTGACTAAAATAGACGGGAACACTGCAAAGGGAGCATTTACCATGGATCAGGATAAGATAAATATTCTGCGCATCTTTCAGCTGGACGGAACGCCTGTCTCCTGCGAAGACTACGGCAGCGGGCATGTGAACGTCACATTTCTCGTTGTGACCGATACCGGACACCGGTATATTCTGCAAAAAATCAATCACCACGCCTTTCGCAATGTACAGGCGCTTTCGGAAAACATTGCGGCGGTGACGGATTTTCTGCGCTCCAAGTCCAGCGATCCGCGCAGCGTCATGTCCCTCATCCGGACGAAGGACGGCGCGCCCCACACCCGGTATGGGGACGAATACTGGCGCGTATACGATTATGTGGACGGGACGATCTGCCTTCAGCAGCCGGAGACGGACGAGGATTTCTATCAGGCCGCCGTCGGTTTCGGTACGTTTGCGCAGCTGCTCTCCGACTTCCCGGCGGAAAAGCTGCACGAGACCATCCCGAATTTTCACAACACGCCCGACCGCTGCCGCCTTTTCCGCGAGGCGATCGAGCGCGACGCGGTGGGCCGCGCCGCGTCCGTTCAGCCGGAGATCGATTTTGCTCTTGCACGGGAAGCGGAAATGTCCATGCTCCAGAACATTCTTTCTGCCGGAGAGATCCCGCTCCGCGTTGCGCACAACGACACAAAGCTCAACAACGTCCTTCTGGACGCGAAGACACGAAAGGCGCTCTGCGTTGTAGATCTGGACACCGTGATGCCCGGCTCAAGCCTCTTTGATTTCGGCGACGCCATCCGCTACGGCGCTTCGACCGCGGCGGAGGACGAGCGCGATCTCTCCAAGGTGGAGATGAGTCTGGAGCGCTTCCGCGTTTTCACGCGCGGATATGTCCGTGCCTGCCCGAATCTGACCGCCAGGGAGCTGGAGCTCCTTCCGCTGGGGGCGAAAACAATAACGTTGGAGTGCGGCATGCGGTTTCTGACCGACCATATCGACGGCGATCTGTACTTTGCCGTCCACCGCGAAGGGCAGAATCTTGACCGTGCGCGGGCGCAGTTCAAGCTCGCGGCGGACATGGAAAAGAAATGGGACGATATGCAGCGTATCGTCGCCGAGGAAACGAAGGCGTAAATTCAAACATACCACCGGAGATCAACGTTCACAGGAGGATGACATCATGCTTTTTACCAATGCCAATCTATTTCTTGACGGGTGCTTTCAGCGCGGCGCGTTCCGCGTGGAAAACGGGCGTTTTGCGGAAATTCTCACCGATGCCGCCGGAGACGGGATCGACCTGCATAGGCAGTATGTGATCCCCGGTCTGGTGGATATCCACAGCCACGGCAATTCCGGCGCGGACTTTTCCGACGGCGACTACGACGGTCTTGTAAAAATGGCAAAGTATCTCGCCGCGAACGGCGTCACGAGCTTTGCCCCCGCGTCCATGACGCTGCCCTACGACGTGCTCGAAGCCGCGTACAAAACTGCCGCTGCGCTCAAAAAAACCGCGCCCGAGGGCTGCGCGCGGCTCATGGGCATCAACATGGAGGGGCCGTTCTTCTCCGAGAAGAAAAAGGGCGCGCAGAACGCAAGCTATCTCCGCCTGCCGGACTACGCCGCGTTTGAACGCCTGTATAATGCCTCCGAAGGTCTGCTCCGCATCGCGGACATTGCCGCGGAGCTGCCCGGCGCGGTCGATTTCACGGAAAAGGCCTCGAAGCTCTGCACGGTGTCCATCGCGCACACGGACTGCACCTATGAGGAAGCCAGCGCCGTTTTCGACGCCGGCGCTTCCCATCTGACGCATCTTTATAACGCCATGCCCGGCATCCACCACCGCAAGCCCGGCCCCATCGGGGCGGGATCCGAGCGCGAAAACGTCGTTGCGGAGCTCATCAGCGACGGATACCACATCCACCCCAGCGCCGTGCGGATGGCGTTCAGGCTCTTCCCCGGCCGCATCTGCCTCATTTCCGACGCGCTGCGCTGCTGCGGCATGCCGGACGGGCAGTATACGCTCGGCGGGCAGGACGTTTTCCTCAAGGGCGGCGTTGCAAAGCTCGCCGACGGAACGATCGCCGGGTCCGCCGCCAACCTTTATGAATGCATGCAGCGCGCCGTATCCTTCGGTATCCCGGCGGAACAGGCGATCCTGAGCGCAACGATCATCCCGGCGCGCGAGATCGGTCAGGATGCGGAGATCGGCTCCATCGCCGTCGGAAAGCTCGCCGACTTTGTTGTGTGCGACGCCGCGCTGAACCGGAGCGCCATATATCTCGGCGGACAGGCGCTATGAAAAGCTATACGATAGCAAAAACATCCGGCGCGCCCGACCTGGACGCGATCGAGCCGCTGCGCGCGGACTGCGTACTGTGGGAGCCGGACTGCGGCGTCCGCATGGAGCAGAAGCTCTGCTACGACGATACCGCGCTCTATGTTTTCCAGCGCGCGTGGGAATCGGACATCCGAGCGGAGTACAGCGCCCCGCTCAGCCCCGTCCATGAGGACAGCTGCATGGAATTTTTCTTCTCTCTCGCAGACGACGGGCGTTATGTAAACTTTGAGATCAACCCCAACGCCTGCATGGAGCTTGGTTTCGGCCCGAACCGGCGCGAGCGCGTCCGGCTCTGCCACAAGTCCGAAAGGGAAACGTTCCGTCCCATCTGTACCCGGACGCCGGATGGCTGGACGGCGGAATACCGCATCCCGCTCTCGTTCCTGCGCATCCTCTATCCGGAGTTTTCCCTCAGCTCCGGCGTTTCCTTCCGTGCCAACTGCTATAAATGCGGCGACAAAACCGTGCATCCGCACTTTCTCGCGTGGAACGCCGTGGAAACGGCAGCGCCCGATTTCCACCGGCCGGAGTTTTTCGGTGAAATGATCCTGGCGTAATAAAAAATCCTTCGGAGCATCTGCCCCGAAGGATTTTTTTATTGCTCCGCTTTGCAAAATTCGAGAGAAATATAGTAGGCATAGTCGTTTACCGGCGACACGCTGCCTGATGCGAACTCCTGAACGGCTCTGAGCTGAAGGTCATTTTCGCTGTATATCAGTGCAAGGAGCGGCTGCTCCGCCTCAAACGTTATGGGCGTTTCGTCCTCAATCGACGCCCCGGCCCTGGCGAAATACTTTCGATTTTCTTCGCCCTCCAGTATGGGAAAGCTCGTCGATAATTTTGACCCACCGTCGGCGAGGATGAGCTTCACCTGAAAATTTTCAAAATCCGGGACGATGAGGATCGTCCCCTCCTTCGGCGAACCGATGTCCCGGTAGCTGAGCTCCCAGTTCTCTTTGCTGACCTGTTTCCCGAAATGATACTCCGTCAGATATATACGCAGGGAGAGAAAATCGTCCGAGGCTGTATAGCGGTACATATAGGCTCCGTCCAGACCGGCGAGGAGCTTGAGTGTCTGCATCTCCGTGCTTTCTTTTTCCACGGGGCGGATCACGTTCTCCGGCCTGATCGTCCGGATCAGGTACGCCCCGATGATCGAGAGCGCCGCAGCGGAAACGATGAGCAGCGCAGCGACCATACATTTGAGCCGCTTTTGCCGCCGCTTTCCGTCCGCCGCCGTCTGAAGGATATTCTCCTCTGCCCGGCGCGGCAGATCGTTTTCCGCGATATCATCGCCCGAAAGGAATTCGTTGATGCCGATGCCCAGCGCCGCGCACAGCTCCGTATAGAGCGACACGTCCGGCAGACATACCCCGCGCTCCCACTTGGAGACCGATTTATCGCTCACGCCGAGCTTTTCGGCGAGCTGCTTCTGTGTGAGGCCGAGCGCCTTTCTCTTGCCCGCGATGTATTGTCCGATCCTGATGAGATCCATAAAACCGTTCTCCTTTGTGTTGATCGGTTTCTTTATAGCAGAACCGCGGCGAAAAGAACACCCCCTGAAGGTAGAATTGCATCTTTTCACGGCGAAATGCGCCGCGCGGCGGGCGTTTTTTTCTTTACAAACCGACAAAATAGATGCTATATTGGTTTTATACGATCTCCGGCAAAAACGTATCGGAAGAAGGAAGAAAGAATGAAAAAGACGATCAAAAAGCTGGCTCTGATACTTCTCACCGCCGCTCTTATGCTGACTGTGACCGGCTGCGGCGCCAATGACTACCAGACAGCCGTGCAGCTCATGGGCAGCGGCGACGCGGCCGCGGCCTCCGCGGCGTTCAAAGCGCTCGGCGATTACAAGGACAGCGCGGCGCTCGCCTCGGCGTGCGACTACTCGATCGCGACGGACGCCTACCTTGCCGAAGACTACGAGCAGGCCCGCGCGCTTTTCGCCGCGCTCGGCGACTATAAAGAGAGCGCTTCGCTCGTCACCGCATGCGACTATGCGATCGCGCAGAACACCTATGACGCCGGAGAGTACGCGCACGCCGCGGAGCTCTTCACTGCCCTCGGCGATTATAAAAACAGCGCCGCTCTCGCCGCGCAGGCCAGCGACAGAGTATTTGCCGAAAAGCTGCTCGGAAGCTGGGTATCGAACGAAATGGATGTATCGTCGATCTTCATCGACTCCCTATACGACGCCATTGATGACGACGAATCCTCCAAAGCGCTTCTGGACTGCATGGAGCTCGGCGCTCTTCCCCTGAAGTACACCATCGAGTTCACCGGCGAGGGTACATTCCTTCTGGCGGCTGACAGCGAATCTGCCGCCGCGATGATCGACACGTTCTATACAGCTTTTACGGACGGTCTCACCGCCTATCTGGAAAAAGAGATCGAGCAGGACGCTGCGAACAACGGCTATACCGTGGAAGGACTTATGCAGACTTACGGCTGCACAACGACGCGCGAACTCATTGATGCCATGCTGGAAATGCCTCTGGAAGACTTTATGGCCAGCCTGCTTCCCAAGGAGACTTTGAAGGAGCTTCTCGACAGCGGCACCGTCAACGGCGTGTATGCCGTGAAAAACGGTGAGATCGTTCTGACCATCGGCAAAACGCAGAGCTCCGCCGTCTATGACGAGGCCGCCGGTACGCTCTCCGTCGTTGACGAGGACATTGCCGGTACTGCGATCGTTTTCTCCCGCGCATAAGGCATACATCACAACGCCGCGGCCGCGCTTTCCCGCGCGGAACGCCGCGGAAACGGCAGCGCCCGATTTCCACCGGCCGGAATTTTTCGGAAAAATGATATTGGCGCAGCAAAAAATCCTTCGGAGCGTCTGCCCCGGAGGATTTTTTTGGTCTGCTTTGCAAAGTACATCAGGGCAAGGAGCGGCTGCTCCGCCTCAAACGTTATCGGCGGCGCATCAAAAACAGGATTTTGTACAAATGCGCACTTGAAATTCCCCGTATCGTCTGGTAAAATTACTGTGTCTGAGCATTAAAACGGAATTGAGGCGATCAACCAGAACAAAGAAGGAGGCTTTTACACATGAAGGGAAAGAAA
>ULTE01028955.1_pt1 | contig 13512 bp, 9 predicted proteins | sample 1957401 | NCBI WGS metagenome assembly ULTE01 (sample SAMEA4835728, study PRJEB28245) | human gut metagenome | biome: gut microbiome; material: fecal sample | place: Denmark | collected 2008 | reverse complement strand
TGGAGTTCATCCTTGTACTTGTAGGCCCAGTCAAAGCACCACTCGGAGACGTTGCCGCTCATGTCGTACAATCCAAGTCCGTTCGGCTTTTTCTGCGCTACCTCGTGAAGAGCCGGGGAGCTGCCTACTTTGGAGTTGTTCTCGAACCAGCCGACCTCGTCGGCCACATCGGAGCCGGAGAAGATTGTCGGATTCTTGCATCCCTCCTCACCGCCTTTGGCAGCGAACTCCCATTCGGCCTCGGTAGGAAGCCTGTAGCCGTTGCCGGCAGTGGCATGATCGTATTTGTAGTCCTGCATCTTCATGTAGCTCCATCCGTCGGACACGGTGATGATCTCTCCAGGGGTGTAGACAGGAGTGAGACCCTCTTTCTCGCTGAGTTTGTTGCAGAACTCGCAGGCCTCGGACCAGGTCATCTTGTTGACCGGATAGTTGTCCCCGACGAATTTTGAATCGGAAGGATTCTTGCCCATGACCTCCTCATAGATCTTCTGCGTCACGACAGTCGTGGCGATGTAGTAGCCTTTGGTGAGAGTTACCTCGTGGGCGTAGCTCTGCGCGTACGTGGAACCGTCGGTATTGCTCTTTCCTTCACCGAACTTGAATGTGCCAGGATTGACGATCACCATGTCGAAAACGGAAGCGAACGCATTCTGCTTCACGTTCAGTGTCAACGGGGTGAGCTCGGCGGTCTCGTCGCTGCACGCCACTGTGAGATCGACCGTGCCGGTCTTCTCCGCCTTTTCGGCGGTAGGCTCCACGGAGAGCTTAAGGACGTTGTTCTCGATGCCGGCGGCGCACCAGTCGGCGTTTGATTTCACGGAATAGGTGTAGACAACATCGGCTTCAGGAGCGTTTGTCGTCATGGTAAGCGGCAGGGCGATCTCTCCGCCGGCATATTCAAAAGTCACATCGCCACCGTTGACGGAGGCTCCCTCGGCGGCCTGGGGTTCGGAGAGCGTGATGCTCCCGTTGATGATCAGCTTCTCTTCGCTGCAGGAAGAGAAGGCGGCGCAGAAAAGCGCGCATGCGCAACTCAGTGCGTGGAATCTACTTGTTTTCATTCGTTTTTTTGTTTAATTTGTTGAAGATAAGTTTCTTTAGTTGTTCAACGGATAGTACTGCGTGGCCCGGTAGACCGTGAAGTAGTTGGCCTTGTCGTCCTCGTCCGAGAATTTTATCCATTGAGGGTTCTTGATGTCATCGACCGTCAGGGTGAAGGTGCGGCGTTTGTCGTTGCCCAGCGGGGTGATGATGTAGTTGAAGTAGTGACCGGTGTAGTAGTCCTTGCCGATCTGACTGCCTTCCTGGCTGAATTTCAGAGAGATCCTGTCCTCGCCTTTTATCTCGTAGTCAAAAGCCAGGTAGCCGCGGCCACCGGAGTTGGTGCAGTAGAAGTTGAAGGCGTAGAAGTCTCCGTAGTAGTTGCTGATGTTGCCGAGGTAGCAGTAGGTGATGTTGTCCCCGGCAGCCTTGAGGGATTCCGCCGCCTTGTCCCAGAGCTTCTTGCAATAGTCGCTCAACCCCTTGTAGGAGAAGAACCAGTTTTTGTCCATCAGGTAGTCGGTGATCGTCGGGTATGTCGGCACGAAGTAGCCTTCCGCCCCGTCGTTGACCGGGATGAACGCTCCGCCGTCCGCCATGTCCGGGTTGTAGACAAGTCCGTCGATCCTCTCGTCTCCTAGTTCGAGAGGCTTGTAGAAAGTCACTCCCATCAGATTGAATATGAATGGGTAGGATGTCGTGACCTGTTCGCCGTCAACCTCGCTGAAGATTTCCAGAGTCCTGCCGTTGATGCGGCCGTCGTATTTGTTGTCAGCTGTCTGGTACCTTATGCGGGTGTGTTTGGAGATCGCGCTCTCCTCTTCCTTCAAGGCGACGATGTAGTCATCCCAGGACATCGAGACTGGCATCGGGGTCATTGTCATCGTGGAGCCTGTCTTTCTGCCCTTGAGGGTAATCTTCTCGTCCTGAAGATCCAGCACGTTGAACTCGAAGTCGCCCTCGAATCCGAAGCCGGCTCCCTGTCCGCCGGTGGTCTCCGGATCAGCGAAGTAGTGCATCACTTCGTTGTAGGTGTCCAGTGTCAGCACGCAGCCCGCGCTCTGGTAGATGGAATAGGTGCTTGTCGCGGTTTTCCCCTTGCCGGCAACCTCGCTGCCGACCTTCACCTTGTTGCCCTCGCTGAAGGAGAGGAACACGTTGAATCCCCCGTAGTATTGCCCGGAGGAAGGGTAGTACTCAAGCAGCCAGCCGTTCGGCGCGCCGGTCAGGGTCTCGTTCAGCCTTTCGGCCAGGGTCTCGACACGGTTGGCGGAAGACTCGTCGAAGATCGGATCAATCTTCGAGACGCATGACTGCGCCGTCATGACGGCCAGGGCCGCTGTCAGTAGATATTCAATAAAATGCTTTGTCATGGTGTCAATCCCTAAAGTGTTTTCAAATCAAGTTGTGAGATGTTGGCGGAGCGTTTCTGCACGATGTCGCGGAGTTTGTCGATGTCGATGCCCCAGCTTTCCTGAAGGTAGTTCCTGACAATCTCGAACTTTCTCGCGAGCTTGTCCCCGCCTTCCTCCCCGGCGGTGGCGAGTACGCTTTCCCAGTAGCCTTTCGCATGGGTGACGTAGTTGGAGATGATCTCCACGAAGTCCTCGTCCGGGCTGTAGCTGGCATAGCATGTGACATAGCCCATCTTGTTGGCCACGGCGTCGCTTTCCAGATTCAGCCAGCTCGGTCCCTGATAGTCGGTCGAGATCAGGTTGAAGTCCGTGGAGTAGTTCTTTGTCTGATGCAGGATGTGGGCAAACTCATGATGCATCGTCTTGAAGAACCACTCATTGAGGAAATCTATGCTCGGGCTGGACGGATTCAGACCGTTGATGTTGTAGAGTGTGATCTTCAGTCCGCCCTCCGCGGTTCCAAGCACGACGGATCCCTGGTTGTTGAAGGCCTTGGAGCCGATGAGCTGGATCATCCTCGGGCAGTATGTCTTTATGAAGGTGTCGCCGAGCAGCTCGTTGTAGGAGTCGATCCACAGGTACTTCGTCAGCTTGGCCATCGCCACGGCCTTGTCATATTCAGCCGGGACCAGGTTGTAGTTGTTGTCGGACTCACGGTCGATGTACTTGTAGTTGAACTGAATATTATAGGGTTCCACGTAGTTGAGCAGCAACCATGTGTCAAACGCCCCTCTCTCCGGCGAGTCAGTGTCGAAGATGCTCTTTTGGTCAAGCTTTTCCTTTGAGCAGGACGCAAGGACCGCCGTCATGATAAAAAATGAATATATTAACTTTCTCATCTCGTCTTTCCTTTTAGTTGTTTCTCGGATTGGCCTCAAGTCCCGCCGCGATCACCTCCTGAGGGATCTGCACGGCCCTTCTCGGGTCGTTGACGAGCAGCTCGTCGTCGGCTTTTCCGCTTCTTGCATGTGAGTACTCGATGCCGTATCTCTTGATGTCGTTCCATCTCAGGCCTTCATGCACGGTGGTTACCCTCCTGAGATGCAGCACGCATTGGATCAGATTCTCCGTGGTGTGGTCCGGGATGGAGAATCCCTGAGGGTGAAGCTCCTTCTTGATCGATCGCTGGCTGTTCTTCTTCAAGTGCAGAGGCATGTAAGGCTTGGATGAGAAGTAGTTGACAATCTGATCCTTCGTCAGGTTTATTCCTGCCATGGAGTTGAGGAGGATGTTGATGTCCGCCACGGCTCCGTCGATGTCCTGCGGAGTCTTCAGCAGTTTGGCCTCGGCCCTGCAGAGCAGCAGTTCGTCAGTCGAGAAAGCCACGTTCACGAGGTGGAGGTAGCCGATGCCGGCGGTCTTGTCGGTATATTCAAAATAGCCGAGAAGTTTCGGCAATGAATATTTCTGCTCGAATCCCCAGATGCCGTTAGCCATGTTCAGCTTGTTGTAGCCGCCCCATGGTCCGGGAAGGATCTCGTTAAGCATGATGTCGTAGGCGCTGCCGTAGCGAAGACCGATGGCGTAAGGCCCCTGGACATATGGCCAGGAGGAATTGGCGGTGAGGAGCATCAGGTTGCAGGCCTCGTTGCCGGAAACGTAGGAGTTGCAGCGCAGCTCGAAGTCTGTCGCCAGCTCGCTGAAAGCCTTCCAGTTCCTTACGGTCGCCGAAGGATCCTGCCCCAGGGTCTTGCCGGCATATTCAATCACCTTGTCGAATTTGTGATAGTAGAGGTTGAACCTTGCCGCGAAGGCGTAGGCGGCCTTCTGGTTGAAGTGGTACTTCGGCACAGAGTAGATGTTGTCGTCGATCAGCGGCAGGGCTTCCTCGATGTCGCTGTCGATCATCTCATAGGTGTGGGCCAGGGTTCCGCGCTCGATTCCGTCCGGCAGCACGGTTGTCTCCGGTTCGGTGGTGTAGGGGATGCCGAGGGTGCTTTCCGCTGTTGAGGCATCGTATGGCATGCAGAACAGATTGGCGAGCTGGAAATGGGCGAAGGCTCGGCAGATGAGGGCCTCGCCTCTTTGCGCGTCATAGTCCGCTCCGCCACCGAGTTCTTCGATGGCCTTGAGCGCCTGGTTGGCGGCTGCGATGGCGTTGTAGTGTGCGTCCCAGACGCTTTTCGGCGCGTCGGTGTCGTCGGTGGTGATGTCTTTCCACTGGTATGCGTCCCCGCACACCTGTCCGTAGGTGTCGTACTGCGAGCCGTTGTCGGTTACATTGTCGGACGAAAGCTCGGAGATCAGTATGGTTGAGACGGTAGGGTAGGCGGAGACGAGCATCTTCGTCACCTTGTCCTTAGAGTCAAGCTCGATGCGGTCGTCCGGAACCGTGTCCAGAAATCCGTCGCAGGATGCCGCCGCCAGCGGAATCATCGATAAGTATAGTAATGCTTTGTTCATAGTATCTTGATGAGTAAATGTTTAGATTCCAAGTCTTAATGTCAGGGTGAACTGTCTCGGGACAGGGGAGGCCACGCCTCCGGTGTTGAAGAACTCAGGATCCTGGCCGTTCAGTTTCTTGTCCGAGTAGATCAGGAACAGGTTGGTGGCCTGGATCTTGAGTGACAGATCATTGACCTTCAGCCTGGAGATCATCTTCTTCGGGAAATTGTAGGACAGCGAGAGCTCCTTCATTCTGATGAAGTCGCCTTTGGCTATTCTCTCCGTGGAGTAGTTGTAGGCGTTGTAGGCGTAGCTCAGGTACGGATCCTGCTGGTTCGCGCGTTTGTCCGCGATCACAGGCACGTTGGTGACCTTCTCGTCGCCTCCCGTCGTCCACCTGTTGATGAACTCGCGCGGCATCGCGTCCAGGTCGCTGTAGACATTGTGGAACACAGGGTCGAGCCTGATGACGTTGCCGAATGAGTAGGTGATGAACGCGTTCAGAGTGAAACCTTTGTAGCGGAATATGTTGCCGAGGCTTCCGGTCATCGTCGGATCTGTCGGTCCTTCGTAGACCAGATGGTCTTTCTTGAGCTGTTCCTGGAAGTTGATGTCGCTGACGGTAAGCTGTCCTTTCTCGTTTATGAATGTCGGGTAACCGTTTTCGTTAAGTCCCTGGAAATCCATCGAGAAGAGCGCTCTCACCGGATAGCCTTCCATGGCGAAACCGTTGCCGCTGATCATGTCCATCACGGATGCGTTTGACTGGAGGTCGGTGACCTCGTTCTTCGTGTGCGAGAAGATGAAGTCCGTGTTCCAGCTGAAATCCTTTGTCTTGATGTTGCGTGTGGAGACCGTGAACTCCACGCCGCTTGACTTCATGCTGGCGACATTGGCGAACTTCGCCAGTTGTCCGCCCGTTCCCTTCGTGTAGATCAGTCCGATAAGGTCAAAGTTGTTCCTCGTGTACCAGTCGGCCTCGATGTTGATCCTGTTGTCGATGAACCCGATCTCGGCTCCGATGTTGAGCTCATGCTTCTTCTCGTAGGTCAGCTCGCTGTTCTCGACGCTGGACAGGATGAGTCCGGACTCCTTCACTGATGTGAAAGGCCGCCAGGTGTTGTAGCTGTTGATGATGGCCTTGGAGTTGCTGACGCTCGCAGGACCCCTGTCAGCAGTCAGTGAATAAGATGCCTTCAGCGTCATGTTGGAGACCACGTCCCTGAAGGACTGCCAGAACTCCTCCTCGTGGGCGTTCCATGCGGCGGAGACGTTCCAGGTCGGCAGCCATCTGGCCTTGCGGCTCTTGCCGAGCTTGTTGGACCCTTCGTAGCGGACTGTTCCGTTCAAGGTGTATCTTCCTTTATAGGAATATGTTCCCGTCCCGAAGAAGGAGACTTCACGCTGCCTTGTCCTGTCAACGGAATAGTAGCCGGCGTTCTCCTCGTTGCCCTGTTTGAAGTAGAGATAGTCATAGGATGGCAGCATGCCCATCTCGTACTGCATGCCGACACCGTTGAACCAGGTCTTCTCCCTGTTCACGGCGTTGGTCTCCATACCTCCGAACAGATTGACGATGTGATCCTCGCCGAACACGTTGTTGTAGCTTGCCGTAGCTCTGAAGTCGTAGCTTTCCATCGAATATTTCGTCTCACGGTAGAAGCCTCCCACCGGCAGCACGGAAACCGGCAGGGAGTTCGCCTTGTCCGGATCGGTGTAGAGCCAAGGATTCGCGCTGCGCATCGTGGCGTCATCCATAGCCCGGAATGCCCAGGCCTGGTTCGAATAGTCCGTGATAGTGTGGCTCTGTACCGTTGAGGATGCCTTGTAGGCTCCCAGCACCGACAGCTCCAATGGCTTGACCGGATGCCATTTCAGCTCTCCCTGGAACTTGAGGTCGGTGACCTTCAGGTCAATGTAGTTGTTGTCAAGCTCGTGCAGGATGTTGAATGGCGCGTAGTTGCGGACATAATATTCATTAGGGTCCAGTGTTCTGGATGTGTTGAGGGCGTAGGAGTAAGGGTTGATGTCGAAATCCCTCCTCACCTCTCCGCTGAGCGGATCCACCGATGAGCTCAATGTTCCCGGCGCTCTCTGCTTTCTGTAGGAGGCGTTGCCGATGAGGTTCAGGGACAAGGTCTCCGAGATGTGGTAGAGTGCGTTCAGGTTGGCGGTGTAGCGCTTGACCGAACTCTGTCTTGTCCATCCCGGGTCGTTCATCACGCTCAGGGATGTGTAGTATGACGCCTTGTCGGTTCCGCTTGACATGCTGACCGCATGGTTGCGGGAGATGTTGTCGTTGAACAGTATGTCGAACCAGTCGGTGTTGCGGTACTCGGCTTCGCGGAGGTAGGCGTTCCGCGCCTCCTCGGTGTTCATCAGCCCGAACGAGCCGCTGGTGGCGTCATACCGGTTGATCAGATGGTACATCTTGCCGTACACACCGCTGTTGGACGCGCGGTAGACATCTGCCAGGTTGAGGTAGCCGGCCTGCTCCATCTCTTTGTAGACACCCATCTGCTCCTGGGAGTTGAGGATGTTGAACCTGTTGTAACTTGGTTTCAGACGTACGCTGTACTCTCCCGTGTAGGCTATCTTGTTGCTTCCCGCATGTCCTTTCTTCGTGGTCACGACGATCACTCCGGCCATGGCTCTGGCTCCGTAGATCGATGTCGCTGATCCGTCCTTGAGGATCTGGAAACTTTCGATGTCGTCGGCGTTAAGACCTGCGATGGCGGAACTGATCAATGTCACCGCGTCTCCGCTGGAGAGGTTGTCGGCGTCCACTTCGGCCACATCCTCCATGATCACGCCGTCCACAACCCACAGAGGCTTGGAGCTGCCATAGATGGAGGTCGCTCCGCGAACCCTGATCTTAGGAGATGTACCGAATGTTCCGGACACGTTCTGTACGGACACGCCGGCGGCTCTTCCCTCAAGGGCACGGCTGATCTCAGCCACACCGTCCAGTTTGACATCCTCGGCGCTCAGCTTGCTGGTGGCTCCTGTGAACAGGCGCTTGTCCATCTTCTGCATACCAGTCACGACCACGCCTTCGAGAACCTCGGTGTCAGCCTCAAGGGAGATCCTCATCTCCCCGTCAGTGATGCCCACATCCTTGGGCTTCATGCCAAGGCAGCTGATTTCCAGAGTTTTCGCTGACAGCCTGACTTTCAAGGTGAATTTACCGTCGATGTCTGTCATCGTGGCGTTCTTGGTCCCTTTCTCCATGACAGCCGCCCCGATGACGGGCAGATTGTCTTCGGAAGAAATGACCACGCCTTTTACCGTTCGGGTGTCTTGTGCGAACAAACACCCAAAGCCTGCCGCGATGCAGGCGATCATCAAGCATAAGAAGTGCTTCATGTAAAAATTTGATAAGTTAATAATTCGGATGCGTCTTATCCTGTCTCAGGACAGGCTCATCCATTTGTTAATGATCGTGTGCCGTTCCTCTGTCGCGTCAAGGACATCAATTATTGGGGGAATATGTCCTTAGGCACCTTCAAGGCGGCATTTTACTCAAACCGCCGTGAAGGTAGCCAATAAACTTCTTTAAACAAAGGATAATTTTGAATATAACGTTTTTGTGAATAATTATCGACCAAATATTCATAAAAACTTAACTGTCGCAGTATAGGGAAACTTTTTAATGTTTACTTATTCTTTTTCCCGTCCGGTGACTTTGCTCGTAGAGTTCGAGGGAGTTGATGACGTTCTGCCAGATGCTGTAGAGGCCGCCGGCTACGGAGGTTACCGGGGTCATGTAGGAGTAGCCCAGCCAGATCAGGAAGCCTGAGTTCTTCTGGCCGAGAGCCTGTCCGGCGGTGATCTCGTCAGGTCTTGTCACCTTGTGGTCCTTGCTTCCGTTCGCCTTTCTTCCGGCCAGTCTTCCGACCGCGAACTGGAGGATTGTGCAGATCAGCGAGATGACTCCGATCATTATCGCGGTCCAAATGGAGATACCGCTGTTCATCAGCGACCTTGTGGCGAGATAGATCGAGAATGTCAGTGCGATGCCCCAGCAGTAGAAAGCCCAGTCGGTAAAGCGCATCAGCCAGCGCTGGAGCCGTCTCATGGTGTAGCGTATGAACCACGCCAGAAGCAGCGGCAGGACGAGCAGAGGGAACACCCTCGCGCAGATCGCCGTGAATCCTTCGAGGAAAGTGGTTCCGGTGTCCGGATTGACAATCGGGATGGCTACCGGTAGGATCACCGCGACGGAAATGTTGATCAGTACCACGTAGGACACTGTGTCAGAAAGACTTCCGCCCAGCTTGCCGGTAATCACTCCCGCCGCTGCCGCCGTAGGGCAGATGAGGCAGAGCATGGCGCATTCGGCGAGTATTCTGAGGTCGCCGTCCGGCATGGTGGCGACCAGCCAGGTGAGCGGGACGAATGTCGCGATCTGGAACGCAAGCACAAGGAAATGCCATTTCCGGAATCGGAGGTCGTGCGGGGAGATCGTGTTGAACTGGAGGAACAGCATCGTGGCCATGAAAACCGGCTGGACATCCTTGGCGAACCGCGAGAATCCCGGCTCGATGGATCGCGCCAAAGGATTGACAAAGAACAGGATCAGATAGGATGTGATCCCGAGGATGATTGCCAGAGGCAGCATCCAGTCCTTGATGAATTTCCCGATTCCAGCCATATTCGCCATAATCCCGCGTTTCGACCCGCAAAGATAGTGAAACCCACCGACCTAAAAAAATTCTCCGCCTTCCATCGGCCTCTGATTGTATCATCGTGGCACCCTTCATGCGCCAATCCTCCTTCCTGTTCCGTATGGTCTCCGGTTGCTGAGCCTGTCAAAGCGCCGCCACGTGAAATACTGTCAGGAAGGGTCCTCGTTAATCTGGGCTGTTTCCGGTCACTGGGCCTGTCAAAGCGCCGATTCCGCTATAAACTATCAGCAAGTCTGCGAAAAAAAACGCCCCACAGTCCGTAGTGCGGCTATGCGTGCAAGGTTACTGTGTTTTCTACAAAACACGTTCAGCGGGAATGGCTCTTGGTGACAGCAGAGCTAAGAATGTCCTGAAAAAGTCTGAATAAAGAATGAAAGTTATTCAACATATTCATTGATAGGTGGCACTCTATGGCCTTTTACCATGAACGTGTTTTGTAAAGTTCCGGTGTCGGGGTGGCAGTGGACGATGACACAAGTCTAGTGACATCCGGTGTCTATGGTGTGAGTCGCGATCCTGCTTTCGAGAAAAGACCTAGACTACAGGGCCTACTACAACCGCGTCTGACGATACTTATGAATATAGCAACCTGAAAAAACAGCCATCGTCATCTTAAGGAATCTTTTCGGTCTCGAAAACCTCTCTTAATCTGGGACAACATGTTTTTTCAGGCCACATATTGAGCTGGCGTCCCGATCAGCCACGCTGTTCCGATGGTGCTGACGCGCAAGTTTATGAAACGTCGCGACTCTTCGGCAGAAGTATTTCCTTATGGCTTTTGCTGAACCGATGATTTTTTGTAACATTGCAGGATATGAAGAGATCCAAGTCAACAATAAGCGATGTCGCGGAGGCTGCCGGAGTCACCATCGGCACGGTTGACCGTGTCCTGCACGAAAGGGGAGAGGTGTCGGAAAAGACCAAGGAGAAGGTTCTGAGGGCGGTTAGGGAACTTGGCTACAAAACCAACGTGTACGCTTCCATGCTTGCCAGGAACGAGTCGCACAGGATAGCTGTCATCATGCCGATGTACAGCGCCGGCGAGTTCTGGGACCTGACTCATTCCGGAATAAGCCAGAGCGCGGACTATGCCGGACGCTTTTCCGTGGACATTGTTGACTACCTTTACGACCAGTATGATGTGGAATCTTTCCTGTCAGTCTGCCGTGAGGCCATTGTGGACAATTGCTCGGCAGCCGTCATCGCGCCCATGTTCCTGGATGCCACGTGTGATGTGGCCCGGGAGATGGAGAAGGCCGGCCTTCCGTACATTATCCTTAACACGAGTGTGGGCGGAGTCAGTGGTCATCTGGCCTATTATGGCCAGCCGATCTATGACAGCGGGGTGTTCTGCGCCGATGTCCTGATGTCCGGTTCGTCCCCGGAAAGTCTGGACGAGGTGTACATGGTCCGGATAGAGCGTGACACGAAAGGCCTTTCCGATCCTTCAAAGGAGAGGAGAAGAGGCTTTATGGACTATCTTTCGGTCCGCTTCCCCGGCACTCGGGTCAGAGATGTTGTCATAAACCCAAAAGATCCCGCCGAGGCGCATGCCGCCATGGATGTGGCCTTCGAAGGAATAGGGAAAAGCGCCAACATAGTGACACTGAATTCAAGAATATACCTTGTCAGCGACTTCCTTAGGGAGCGCGGGCTCGACGGATTGAATGTCGTGGGCTTCGATGTCTTGGAAAAGAATATCTCCGCTCTCAGGGACGGCTATGTTAAGTACCTGATAGCCCAGCACTCAGACCGTGAGGCGATGGCGTCTGTCATCACCTTGACGGACTATCTTGTGTTCGGCAAACGTCCTCGCTGCCAGGACAACTTCAGCTCCATTGACCTGCTTTCCCGCTACAATTATCGTTTCTATTGAGCTGCTCAAGTTTCGCATTTGCGAAACACCTATATTTTTCACTGCCTGCAGTGAAAGGAAAGGCCCAATGGGGTGCGCAAAGCGCATCCCTCCCCCCCCCCCCTCAGGGGGGGGATTTAGGGAGGGGGTAACGTGAAAGACCCAGCCCTATTGCCTTGCCTCGGTGATCATCGCCAGAGAGTCGCAGCAGAGTTTTGTGACAGCGGCCCAGTTGCGGCTCTTGATGACATCCTTCGGGAAGAGGTTGCTGCCCATTCCGACGCATGAGGCCCCGGCCTTGAACCAGGCGCGGATGTTCTCCTCCTCAGGCTTGACTCCTCCGGTGACCAGAACCTGTGTCCACGGCATCGGAGCCTTGACACTCTTCACGAAGGAAGGTCCGAGCACGTCTCCCGGGAATATCTTGCAGATGTCGCAGCCGGCGGCCTGGGCGTTGCCGACCTCGGTGACCGATCCGCATCCGGGAATGTACGGTACGAGGCGTCGGTTGCAGACCTCCGCTACCTCCGGATTGAAGAGCGGGCCGACGATGAAGTTGGCTCCCTCCTGAATGTAGAGCGCCGCTGTCGGAGCGTCGATCACAGATCCCGCGCCGAGAATCATCCCGGGAAGCTTGTCGTTGGCGTATTTTACCAGTCCGCCGAAGATCTCATGCGCGAAATCGCCTCTGTTCGTGAACTCGAACATGCTGATCCCGCCGTCGTAGCAGGCCTTCAGCACGGCCTTGGATGTCTCAAGATCTTCATTGTAGAACACAGGCACAAGCCCCGTCTCAAGGGCTGTGGAGATCACCTGAATCTTGTTGTATCTTGCCATATTCGTAAATAAAAAATTCTTATCGTGAGACACGGCCCGAGCCGTTGCCGCTCATCAGTGTCTCCACTTCCTTTGTGGTCACGCGGTTGTAGTCGCCCTCGATCGTGTGCTTCAGGCACGAGGCGGCCACGGCGAAGTCAAGGGCTTTCTGGTCGTCGCCGTAGTTGAGGAGACCATAGATCAGTCCGCCGCCGAAGGAGTCTCCGCCGCCGACTCTGTCGACGATGTCCGTGATGTCGTAACGCCTTGATGCAAAGAGGGTCTTCCCGTCATACAGGACAGCGCCCCAGGTGTTGTGGTCGGCGTTGACCGATCCCCGCAGGGTGATGGCCACCTTCGTGGCCTTGGGAAATCTTTCCATGAGCGACTTCGCTACAAACTCGAACTTGGCTGTGTCGATCACTCCGGCCTCGGCGTTGAATCCCTCCGGCTTGATACCGAAGACCTTCTCCGCGTCCTCCTCGTTGCCGATGATCACATCGCATCCGGCCACGAGGGCTGGCATGATCTCCGAAGCTGTCTTGCCGTATTTCCAGAGATTCTTCCTGTAGTTGAGGTCGCAGGAAACCTTCACGCCGTGCCTTTCTGCCGCCTGTATGGCCTCAAGGCAGACATCGGCGCAGCTCTGGCTGATGGCCGGGGTGATGCCGGTCCAGTGGAACCAGTCCGCCTTCCCGAACACTTTGTCCCAGTCGATCATTCCGGGCTTGATCTCGGAGATTGACGAGTGCGCGCGGTCATAGATCACTTTGCTTGGGCGGGCGACCGCTCCCTTCTCGATGTAGTAGATGCCGACTCTGTCGCCGCTCTCGATGCAGAACTCCACGCCGACGCCGAGTCCCCGAAGTTCCGCAAGGCATGCCTTCGCGATGTCGTTGGCAGGCAGCGCCGTCACAAACTGCGCGTCCTGTCCGTAGTTGGCCAGCGACACGGCCACGTTGGCCTCTCCGCCGCCGAATGTGGCCTCGAACTCATGTGCCTGTGAGAATCTGAGATGACCGGGCGTGGCGAGCCTGAGCATTATCTCTCCGAATGTTATTATCCTTGCCATATTGCGTAATTTATTTTGTGTGAACATTTTATCTCTTTGATGCCGCGCTTCCGCCCGGCTCGGCGCACATTCTGGTAATCCTTAAAAATAACTTGTTAATCTATGATTGTCTTTTCAGTCTATATACGCTTTGAGCAACTTTTCCACGCTCGGCAGATGCAAAACAAGTTTTGCCTTTGCTCTCGCTTATCGAAAAGTTTTCTCATCAGTCATGTGCCACCGGCACACTCCTTCTTC
>ULTE01051414.1_pt1 | contig 13551 bp, 8 predicted proteins | sample 1957401 | NCBI WGS metagenome assembly ULTE01 (sample SAMEA4835728, study PRJEB28245) | human gut metagenome | biome: gut microbiome; material: fecal sample | place: Denmark | collected 2008 | reverse complement strand
ATATTAGCGATACAAAAGCCAGTATGCACATTTATATGCTAAAGCTTGATGGGAACAATCGGCCTCGTACATGCGACTTTTGCGATTATCTCATTAACCGAATCGTTGATTATTGTATTCCACCTTCTGAGATTCGCAAAGCAAAAGAAAAGGATGCAGAATATAACACTACTCAATATACAGCCACTTTATTTAGAAAGGCCGAACGCCTTTTTACGGATCTAGGTAATACAGGAGAAGTAGGTGAACTGGCATTATCCGTTTTAACACAAAGCTTCTTGCATATGCCACAAGTTCTTTGCAAAATGGTACTTAAAACTAATTCCGAAGTGCATTATCATGGTGCTGATGGTGTCTATGGAAAATATGATACAGAAACTCAAAAATATTGTCTTTATTGGGGTGAAGCAAAGATATACGCAGATGTTCGGCAGGCATTAAGTAGTTGTTTTGATAGTATTAAAACCTTGCTCACAGAAGAAGGAGTGGATGGAACCCGCAAAGAACGCGATATGGACTTGTTTAGAACGAATCTCGATTTTGATAATCCGCATTTAGAAAAAGCTATTATCGAATATTTGGATCCGGAAAACGCGCATTACAACATGCTCGAATATCGTGGTGTATGCTTAGTCGGATATAATGAAGAAAGTTACCCAAAAGATTTTTCGCGTGTGGAAGATGAAATTTTTACTTGTATACGCGATAAAGTAGATGGCTTTAAGCAAAGCATCCAATCTCGGTTAAAAAGCCGTATACCTCTAAACTTGTTTAATATTGAGGTGTTTTTAGTTCCATTTTCTGATGTAGATGAGTTGAGAAACAAATTTCTAGAACGGTTGTAAGGAGGAAATTCAATGTCGATAAATTCATTAACATCTTGGATTACTTCCTCAAACAAGTTTCAACGCGAATATACATGCTTGTTGAAAAAATCGGTATGTTCACAAATTTCAAACCTGATTCGTGACAATAGCGAAAATGATGAGAATATAGTAGATTGGGCGTACTTGATTTCTTGCGCAAGTATATTAGCGCATTCAACTGATGGAACGGTTCTTGATATAGCATATCGTATTTGTCAAGCAACTGTTTGCGAGGCTGGATTACAAAGGGAATATAAAAGTGCAGCTGCGGCTATTTTTGATTTGTCCGCAAATTCTTCTGCAATTGCATTATCTGAATCAAGGCACTTAATAGATAGTAACTTCAGATCTCGTATACCCTGGGGAACTGTACTTGACGCCAAGCAAAAACAGTTTTCTAATTCAGTTATCGATGGTGACAAAGTAGCTATATTAAATGAATTTCAAAAAGAAGTATATGACTCTTTTGAATTCAACCATGCAGTAACAGTATCTGCTCCAACATCGGCCGGAAAATCGTTTGTTATATTGCAAATTATATCAGAATTTATTAAAGAACACCCCCTTGCTAAAATAGTTTATATTGTTCCTACAAGGGCATTAATTCAGCAAGTGGAAATGGATATTCGAGGCCATTTGAAGCAAAGCATTGCTGGAGTAGAAATAACTAGTGTTCCTGTACTACCAGATAATTATGGAACAAAATCATGTGTCTTTATCTTTACACAAGAACGGTTACAATGGGTGCTTAACGAACACCCAGAAATGTTTGTTGACTTGGTTGTCGTAGATGAAGCTCACAAAATTGGAGATCGGGCGCGAGGTATATTACTAGAGCAAGTATTGCAAAGAATTTCTCATGACAGTACAACTAGATTTATTTTTTCAAGTCCAATGTCGGAGAATCCTGACGCTCTATATAGAGTGCTTTCAGCAGAGGGAAAGCGCAAAGAAATTGTCTCTGAAATAGTTACTGTCAACCAAAATCTAATATGGGTTTCAAAAACTGGTACAGCAACCACGAAGTGGAGCGTGGATTTTCTATCACAAGGGCAAAAAATTCATTTAGGTCATTTGGAATGTGAACGCATTACAAACAAATCAATGCGATTACCAATCTTGTCCTATCGAATTGCTGCCGGTAAAAGCGGAAACTTGTTATATGTCAATGGTGCTGCGGAAGCTGAAAAAGTTGCTTTGCAACTCAAAAGCCTAATTATAAATGACGACCCCACCTATAAGCCTTCAGACAGAGTGATGGAATTGGTTAAGTTGATTAGGAAAACAATACATCCTGATTATTCGCTGATAGAAACTCTTAAAGCAGGAGTTGCATTCCATTATGGCAATATGCCTTTAGCGGTAAGAAATGAAATCGAGGACTTATTTAAGATCGGAGATATTACATTTTTGGTTTGTACATCGACTCTAATAGAAGGCGTTAATTTGCCTGCTAAGTCTATCTTCATTCGCGGTCCCCGAAAAGGCCATGATATGCCAATGGCTGAAATGGACTTTTGGAATTTAGCTGGAAGGGCTGGTAGACAAGGTAAAGAGTTCCAAGGAAATATTTTTTGCCTCGATGCTGAGGACGATAGAGTTTGGATAAATGGGACCCCGGCAGAACGGAAAAAATATAAAATCAAAAGTACGATTGATACTATTGTTACTACACATCGTAGTGATCTTCTTGAGCATATTCGAAGTAGACAGACCGTTACATCTTCTAGTGGTAATGAAATGGACTATGCCTATACGTATTTTTTAGCAGCCTATTATAAGTATGGGAGAGTCTCGAATTCATACATGTCAGAATTATATGGAAAGAGTCTATGCAAGGAGATTGACGAGGCGCTTGAAAGTGCATTATCGAATGTAGAGGTGCCTGCAACAATTCTTTCAAAGAATCAAGGGGTAAATCCATTAGCGCAGCAGAAGCTCCTTGAATACTTCAAGAAATTTGAAAGAGATTCCATCGAACTAATCCCACCATATCCAGAAGATGATGATGCGCAAGAAAAATATCTCCATATTATAGGGAGAATTTCAAGTAATCTCACAGGTGATTCATATAAACTTAACGCATATCGCTCAGTCCTAATTACCAACTGGTTGCGGGGATATGGTCTTGCCCGAATTATAGCAGACAATATTCGATGGCATAATAAAAATAAAACTGGAAAAAACACCGCAACGATAATTAGAGAAACAATGCGGGATATAGAAGAGTATGCTAGATTCAGGTTTCTTAAATATACAACTTGTTACATTGATGTCTTAAAACTATATTTAGGAACAAAAGGAGACTGTGCTGCTATTGACAAAATACCGCAGTTGAATCTCTGGCTGGAATTCGGGGCTTCGAAAACAACTCAAATATCTTTAATGGCTATGGGTTTTACCAGAACTGCTGCACTAGAATTCTCTGATTTGATAGTTGATGAAAACTACAACAAAGAGCAATGTTTACATTGGTTTCAAACAAATAACATTAATGCTATGGATCTGCCTGCAAGTATCATTAATGAAGCAGGAAGAATTATCAAGTTGCAGTAATTGGCGAAATTTTCTGCATAATTCATTATGGTTGATTTACTCTTAAGAAAGCTCCCGTTGTCTATAAAGATTTAGGCAGCGGGAGCTTTTGTTAGAATAAATAACCTCTTACTGACTGCCAAATTGACAATTTTAATCTTAGACCATTGTAGTTTTATTTGCTGCTCGCAACTCTTCGTCCAAGTCGGCACACATCAGTTTTAGCAAGATATCTGCCATGCTTTCACCGTCTTTCCTATACCATGGCTCAACGATAAAAACTCGACCGCCAATTTCGTATCGTTGGGTCTCTCCGGCAATATATTCTTTTTCCATGCCTGCACCTCCTTTCCAACTTGGACACAAAATATATCATGCTGTGAAGGGACGCAAAGCAGGAAAATTATTTTCCTTGATATACGGGCTTTCTTTGACTATAACGAAAGACATTCAGAGTGTGTTTTGAGGCGGCCTGTGTATTGAAGCGCTTACTTGACCCAGTTTATTATACCACATTGAATGCCAAACGTAAAACTCGTTTGATTGGTCCCGTCATCGCACCGTGTTTCGCAGGGTTCCAATGCCGTCGATAGTGCACTCTACCACATCGCCGGGCTTCAGGAATTTCGGCGGGTCGAAGCCCATGCCGACGCCGGAGGGAGTGCCGGTGGAGATGATGGTGCCGGGCAGCAGCGTCATGCCGGAGGACAGCTCCTCGATGATGTCCGCGATGGAGGTGATCAGCAGGTCCGTGGTGGAGTCCTGCCGCAGCTCGCCGTTGACGCGGGCGGTAATATGCAGGGCAGGTGGAAAGACGATCTCGTCAGCGGTGACGATGCAGGGGCCTATGGGGGTAAAGCCGTCCAGACTTTTGCCGAAATACCACTGCTTGTGGGCGGTCTGCAAGACGCGGGCCGACACATCATTGAGGACAGTATAGCCGAAGATATAGTCCGCCGCGTCTTCTGCCATCACGTTTTTCGCCGTCTTGCCGATGATGACTGCCAGCTCGGCCTCGTAGTCCAGCCGCTCCACGAGGCCGGGGTGGCTCTCGATATCGCCCTCAGGCGCCACGGCCTCGGTCACGCGCTTAGAGAAATTGATGGGGATGGGGCGCTCCTTGGTGAAGGCCTCGGAGCTGTACCGTGCCGCCTCCTCCGTGTGGGCCTTGTAATTGATGCCCAGACAGATCACGTCCTGCCGTGGCCTGGGGATGGGCGCCAGCAGCGTGACGGCAGACAAAGGCAGAGTTGCCGCAGCGCCTTTGACAGCGGCCAGCAGTGCTTCCCTGGACGCTTGGATCAGCGCATTCATATCGGCAAAGGGCAGCGGACGAACGGCGGCACCGTCTTCCGTCAGGACGCCTACGGCTTCTTTATTGTCGTGCAGGAAGGTAACGAGTTTCATAAAGGCTTTCTCCTTGTGATAAAAATTCTGCTGTAGGGTTGTTATTCGTCAAATTGTAAATACTCCGCGTACTGTTCAAGCTTCTTCTCCACGATCGCTGCGTTTTTCCGGATCACCTCCGCTTGACGGAGCAGTGTGACCAGCTCGTCGTACTCGGCAGCATTCTCAGCCGTTTTGAAGGAAAGCAATCCTGTCTTGACGCAATCACGCCATACGAGCGTTGAGGGGTGATCAAGTCCGGAGAATTGCGCTTCGATGACTTTGCCAGACAGGCCGGTGATCGTACCGACACCGAACCTCTTGTGGGTGACCGCGCTGCCGACGGAGAGCTTTTCCGCGAAAAAGGCCTCCGCATAGTCCAGCTTCGCCATACATTCCAATGCCTCCGCGTGATTTGCTCTCGCGTTTCTTGCCTCATCCATTTTTTCCAGATGGATCCTTTTTTCTTCCGCGTTCCTCACACTGTAATGAATGCCTTCAAAGAGGTTATACACCGTGCTGCAGAAGATCACGTCAAACGCCAGAATGTGCAGTTCCGTGTCGGGGTGCAAGGGCTTCTCTGCATAATTCTTCCTGGTGTCTCTTATCATTTTAAATTTGGGGTGCAACTAAATTGTCTCAATCAGCTCGTCGCACATTCGATGATAGATCCGCAGATCCATCTTTGCGCCGGAGCCCCAGTCATCATAGAATTCGACGCAGTCGGCATAGGCCTGCGCCTGAGAGGCCTTGTACATGTAGTAGTGGTCGGGATCGTAGAAGCCTGTGATCATCATGGGCAGGCGTATGCCCGCTCGATACCGCCAGCTGTCCGGATAATACTTGGCCCGCATGAACTCGCAGAAATTAAGAAACCCAGTAAAGCGCTGAGTTCTGGCCTCCAGGTCTCCGCCGTCAGGGGTAAGCAGTCGGCGGAGGGCATCGCGCACCGCCTGAGGTTCGTTCCGCGCGTAATCAGCCAGCGCATGAAAAGCGAGCTCTGCTCCGTTATCGATAGTCTGCTTCGTCAGCAATACGACGGCGGCCAGCTTCGCGGGAAAGTCCGTATCATCCGCCGTAAGAGCGACGTTCATCATCGGGCGGAATTCCGCCGCGATCTCCCACTTGTATACTTCGTTGTTGTCGCCGATGTTCAGTTCGACAAACCGAGCGGCATAGTTGTCAATGATCTGATCAAAGTGGCTTCTATTCATTGCGCATATCCTCCTGTCTATCGGCATGAGATGTGCCAAGGGAATTTTTGATTACGTTCGCCTGATGGCAAAATGCCCCGCCTCTCGGCGGGGCATTGAACCTTGCAAGACCACTGCCAAGAGGGACGACACTGGACAGCGTTGTATTTTATCATAGCATGTCGGGGCGAAAAACGCAAGGAAGCAGGAGGGGGCAGGGTGCAGCATTACAAGGTTTTTCGGCATTATTTAAAGAGTTTATGTCCATGTACACCCTGTTGATATTGATGAATCTGTTGTTGTATAATAATAGCATAATGCACTGCGAATGAGGACTTACGCACACTTGCGCAGGCGCATAGAGCCTTGTTGCCAGTAGCGCATTGGGCGAAAATGTGGGATTATTTATTGCATGAGCAACGTGGGGGGCATCGACACCATTGCTGAGGAGAAGATATTATGAATAACGAAAAATTCAGCGCGATAATGGGCTTGATTGTTCCTGAAGTCATCCGCTTGATTACAGAGAATTATCCATATGATGAGGTAACCGCAAGCAGAGAGTTTTATCGCTCACAGGTCTATGCAAGTTTGGAACAGGAGGAGACCAAGCTGTGGCATTTCAGCCCCCTGACCCTGTATAAAACCCTAACTGCTCGCTGGAAACGCCAAATTCCTTCAACAATTTGAAAGCAAAATTTGAATAATCCGGCCCGCGACACGGGTCCTTAAACTCATTTTCGAAGCAGACAATAGGCAATTCCCCAATATCTGTGTTCTCACCCATATTTTGCTGCACAAATTTTTTCCGCTTCTGCAGAGCACCCTCGATTTCAATGTGAACGGGAATGCACCGCAGTGCATTTTTCGTCTTTAGCTGCCTACTATATTCCAATTTATCATTCAAAATTTCGTCAACTTTCAGGTAATGCCGGTCTGGATGATCGGGAAACGATCGGAAATCGTTCCACCGCAGTCCACGGCACTCCGCGGGACGTATGCCAGTGTACAATGAGATCAAAATGCCGCAGAAGCGACCATCCTCCAGCACATGTTCCGCCGCATATAGCGCCAGACGTCCCTGCTGCCCAATTGTCAAGGCCCGCGGGCAACTATCGTTCAATTCTTTCAGCTCCGCGTTTGCCATTGCCGGGGCTAAGATCCTCTGTATCATCAAAGTCGTAAGATTATTTGACTTGTCTCCCGCACGATTTTTTGAGAGGATGTTGTAAGCATGTCCGCATGTGGCGGCATAGGAAAAGATGTCCCGCAACGCTGAGATGATCGTCTTAACGGTCGCTTCTTGGTATTTGCATTCCTTAGCGACTTTAGAGACAGCGAGCAGAATATTTGCCGGAGTAATTTCGGAGATTGACATATCCAGATAGCCTGCAACCTTTTTGATATAATCATCATATTGGCGCAATGTCGTACAGGTTTCAAAACTGTATTGGTCTCCCTCCTGGATCGCCCAGTGGCGATCTTTTGCGATAGAAATGCAGTGTTTTTTCCAATAGCTGTCAAGGCTCAAATCGCCATCAGTCTTAGATTTCATGTTAAGTCTCCTTTGATTTTAGTTTTGCCGTGAAGAATATATTGTCATTTGATTTGATGCAAAGTAGTAAATCGCTTCCAGCTTCAAAGTTGTGCCCTGAAATGCCGTCTATGTCGATTATGACATCACCACTGAAGCGACAGTTCGGGGTGGAGGTCATCACAACATCTTCGTCTTTGCGGCTAATCTTGAACTCGGATACATCGCAGGGTGTTTCTGTCAAAGATATGGCGTATTTATCCAGCACCGCGGCCAGTTTCGCCAGCTCCCGAGGATCGTCATAGGCACAGTAGTTCCGCGCGAATACACTCTCGGGTGCGCTGCCATATAAATAGCGAATCTCGTCTGCGTCACATCCGCAAGATTCCAGTGCCGATCTGAAAGTGGCTCTTAAAGTTCGTTCTGGATTTTTCGTTAAACTTTTTAGCTCCGGCTGTTTTGAAAAACCGAAGCTCTTGAAAAATCCTTTTAACCACCGATCAAACTCATCCGGGCGTATCCGCCGCGCCGCGTTTTTGAAGCTGCGCATGAACGGCGCATTCTCTTGTATATTTGGCGCATTGTCTCTTACCCTGTGGTAAAATTTTGCCACTGCCGGTGGCAGCGGAATAGTCCGTCGCCGCGGCCCATTTAGTTCTTCAATGCGATAGACATCGCCTACAAGCTTTGTCTCCGCCATAATTTCTACAACAATGATTCCTGCGTAGGTTTTTGAGAAAGAGAATGACCCCCAGGTCAATGCGCAGAGTTCACTGATTGTGATTCCTGTGGTCATCAATAGAATTAACCCAAAATACAGGTAGCCACGGTTGTCCTCAAGCATTCCGACACAGCTCGCAGCAATCCTCTCTACCTGAGCGTGCGTCAAAATGTTTTTCTCGAAATGCCGGCTCGCGTCCCGCAGGCCAACGACTGTGCGGCGGTTTCCCATGGTAAAAGTGTCTATGAAGTGCTCTGAGATCAAATATTGAGCCTCCTCGTATGCGACCAGCGCCCTCATGGCGCAGATCTGACCATTAATCTGATAGTCAGAATAGCCTCCCTCGCGCAAGTGTAAAGCAAATTTTTCTTGCGTTATTTCGCAAAAAGGTATCCGCCCAAATTTGCTTACAAGCAGTTCAAACCAACACATATATTCTTTTTTCGTAGACGTTGCCCACTTTATATTTTGGGCGACCCGATCAAAGTCCGCCGCGATCAAAGCGGCCAGTGGCAGACTCTGAGCAAACTTTTCCCGTAACGAACATCCCGCTTTTGTATCGGGATCAAAGGCGCGCTGGAGGCACTCGGGAATCAGTTCAAGTACGCGCTTCTCCACGGAAGCCTCGTCCGTGAAGCGCACGATACGCGGGGGATGCTCATAGACAATCGCACCGTTACCATCGATGCGTTCCTTATCGCGAGAGCGCAGAGACAGGATAATTGCGGCAGTGTTCTTGCGCATTTCAACGCGGAAAGTGACGGGCAGGCCAAAAAAATCCATCGTGCGGAGAGACATATTCTAAATCCTCATGCGGCGCAGATGCAGGAGGGGAGGTATTGGGGATTGTTATACGTCATGTCTATTCCAGTCTGAAGTCGTGTTTCCATAGTCTCAAATCCGGTATTTGGGGATTTGAAGCAACAGAAAATGCAGCAAAATTTGGAATGCTTTATACTTTTTCTCTCCGTGAATGTGGGATCATTTAGATTTCCACATATATTATCAAGAATCTTTCAGCGGCCGTCCTCCCCTCCTTTCTTCCCCGCACCCGCGGTCAGAAAATATGGTAAAAGCCTATTTTTCAGTAAAAAAAGACAAAGTCACCCTAAGGTAACCTTGTCTCAAAAACATGTGGTGTCTTCAAAACGGAAAGAGGATAACCCTCTTTCCCTAATAAAAATACTTCGTAATTATACTTCTACGATACCATATTTTCTGATCATGTCAACCCCTTTCACGGGGTAAATCTTCGACCTCTTCAAAATGCTTTTCGGATGCGTTTTTATGGGGCAAAAAATAAAGTGTGCAATCCTTGCACACTTTATTTTTATAGTTGGCATTATACGCTTTTCCGAGTGCTTACCACCCTTCTTCCCACTCATCCCAGGCTTCATCGAGGTCGTCGTAGCCGCCGTCCTCGTAGAGGTCCTCCGGGTCACCATAGTCCTCGCGAAGGCTGTGGCCGCTGCCAGGGCCGGTGTCGGTGCTGCCGCCGTAGTTAAAGGTCTGAGGCGGTTTCGGTTTCTGCTGTTGCTGCTGGGCAAGGATGGCGGCGCGTTCTGCGTCGATCTGCTCCTGCTCTGCAATTTTCCCCGGCAGCGCATCCCGGAGCGCGGCGATCTCCTCCGCAAATTCACCGTTGTAGTCTGGGGGTATTGCTTGCAGCGACTCCAACGCCCAACGGTATAGGATCACATTGAACGACTGAGAGTCGATCAGCGCATGCGTATACGCCAGTATTGTTGCAGCATCCTTGTAATTCCCCAACTCCCGTAGACAGTCGCGAGCCGCGTATGCGTCCCCTTTGTGCAGCAGGGAAATGGCCTTCTCATAGAGGGTTTCTTGCAGCCGTGCAGTCAACTCCGCTTGCAGGGCTGTACCCTGTTCGCTATATGAACCGAGATCCCACGCATATTCCAGCAGGTCGAGCCCGTCACGAAGCGATTCCTCCGTATTGGCGTTCAGCAGCACACCCGCCTTGGCCACGGTCAGCAACGCGGGTTGCTCGGCGATGTTTTTGGGCACGTCCTCCGCCAGCTCTGCCGCTTTTTTGTAGTTGCCTCCCGCAAATAGCTCTGCCGCAGTCTGATACTGCTGTTCCCATGCTGCGCGTTGGTTATGACTGTTCAGCAAAGCGTAGCCAGCGATTATCACCAACGCCACAGCGACGAGGATGGGGACGAGACTCCGTTTGGGAGGCGGAGCAGTCTCCTGCGGTGTTTCTGCCGCAGGAGCAGTGCCTGCGTCTGAAGACGGTTTCGCTTCCTCCGTGATGGGCGGTGCTTCCGGCTTTGCGGTTTCATCTTCAACCTGCTGCGGCTTTGGCGCGGCGGGTTCTTTTTTTACGGGCTCTTGCGGCTTGGGGAGTATCTCCAGCACGCGCTTGGTTTTCTCCGGCGGCCACGGGGCGGTGTCGTGGGTGTAGTCGCCCACGGAACGGACAACGCCCTCCTTCGGCTCATTCCTTTTGCCGTAGGGAACGCGCACACGGTCACCCCTCTTTACCGGCAAGCCGGCGGTCAAATAGGCGTGCGGCCGATTGTTTCCCACCTGTACAGAGCAGTACCGATATGTTGGCACATGGCCCGCTGTGTTGTAGAGATCTTTCATCAGGGCCGTGAACGCATCGGGTTCTTCACGCCACTTCTCTCGCGGCAGCGGATTTAATTGCAGCATGGCGTACAGATGCTCCGCCAGCGCAGTTTTTCCCTGCTCGATGGCTGTTTGGATGAGGTACAGGTGCAGCGTGCACACATAGTGGCTGCGAAAGACCATCTCCGCGAGGGTCTCATCTCGCTGTACGGCGTCCAGCAGCGGCGTGAGGGCGTCCTCATCACACTCCTCACTCTTCCAAAAGAAATCGATCAAGCAAAAGAAGTCCTCGGAAAGGCCGTCGTCCTGCAACGGCGCTTGCTTTTGCGGCAAGGAGCGCCACATGGCGATGGCCCTCTGCGGATCGGTGTTGTAGATCCCCTCCAGCAGATCCTCACCGAACATATTGAAAAGATCCGCACGCGCGTACTCGCTCTTCAGTTCCGGGAACTGCGCCACGATCCGCGCCACGGCAGAGTCTGCGTAGTCCATGGGATCGACTTTTTCGCCGCGAAGCCGCTTCCAATGTTTGGTGAAATACCCTAAAAAACGATTATTGCGGGTATCCGCGTTTTCCCCGATGCATCCTGCGAAGAACGCCGCTAAGGGGAGAATGCTGCATAAAGCATCCTCTATGGTACTCTCTGCGAGATTCTTACCGCCGAAGGCACGGCCCATATAAAGGTGCCCATCCTGCATGGAGGGTTCTTCCTTGTCGTAGGGCGGCAGCTGTTCGATCATCATCTCCCAAAACTTACCGCAGACCTTATCTGTCAGCTGACCCTCCGCCTGAAACAGCGGCTTCCTGGAGCGTACGGACCGCTCCAGGACCCGTCTATTGCTGATATCGCTGAAATCCGCCAAATCGTTGGCCAGCGTCCGGTAGGGGTAGAAAATGCGTCCGATGACGGAGTCGTCCACCTCATCATTCCACGTTTTGTTCCACAGGCCGCTTTCAATCAGCCCGGCGGAAACTTGACAGAGTACTACCCTCCATGCGAAGGATTTCGACTCTGGATATGTGGGCAGCAGCCTTGTGACCGCCTCCACGAATGTCAGGGCGGCGTTACGCGTGGTCGCGGCGGAACTTTGCCACCATGCCTCCTGCCTTTCGCATGCGGCTTCGCGCTGCTCAAGAATGTAGCGCGGGATAGGCCCGCTGTCGCCGCACCAGCCGCATTCCCATATATCCTTGTGCAGGATCACATTCGGTGCGCCGCAGGTCGGACAGTTCATGGAGACACCTCCCTTGCCTTCTTAAGACACAATGTTCATCAATTCGGCAAAGCTATCAACGACAGAGTATGTTACGCTCTCGCTGCTGATTGCGGCAAAGTGCGCTTTTGCACAGGCGATTTTTGCGTTTTCCACGCCGCGCAGTTCGGCAGCATCACTGTTGCCCTTCGTTTCGGCGATGAAGTAGATATGCTTGACACTGCCTTCATTGAAAGCGATCGCCCAGTCTGGATTATACTTGCCGACTGGCGTGGAGATGAAAAATCCGCCGGGCAGCTTCACATATACTGCAACCTTCGCATTGACGTCCAATTCACCGGCAAACCGCTTTTCATTCTCAGAGTCATAGATAATGTGGCTGTACAGGCTGCGATTGGCCTCCATTGCGTTTAAGCCAAGTTTACCACGAAGATTGGCGCTGGTAAAGATGTCTGTGTCGTAAGCCGCATCCAGCTTGTTATAGGTAATATGTTCAATGATCTGTGTCGCCATCTGGTCATTGATGATTTTCGCTGTTTTCAGTATGAACTCCTCCGGATTCAGGCGGAACATGGCAAACTTCTGCGGAGCCATGCGCTGTAGGATCGCTGCAATTGTTGCGCGGGTCAGCTTTGTCTCCTCCACAAGCTTTCCGATAAGGTCATAGCGAACACTGCCCAACGGGGCGGTTTTTGGGGCCTCCTGGTCGGAGAGCGTCCTGTGGAAACCGTGGCCCTGCTCCAGTTGCTCCTTGGAGTCCAAACGCGCTGCTTGCTCGCCGTACTCCAATTTGACCGTCACTGTGGTTACGTTCAGCTTTTCATCCAGCATCTTCACGGCGCTCTCGATGAGCTTTTCCTTATCAAACCGTACAGTATAGAAGGACTTGTGATTGATACGATTCCAAAGCTCCACAAATTCCTTCTTGTGCAGCTTTTCCGGGTCAACACGCGCTTCCACATTGTTGCCGTGGGCATCCTCCGGACGCATGGAGTGACTGTCGTAGATAGAAGACAGCACCTGCACCACTGCGGCGGTGCAATCCTTGACTTCCTCCGCTACCTGCACTGTACCGCTGGCCTTATCGGCATAATATTTATCCGTCAGTTCGCCGCGCTTGACATAGCCGTTGCTGACAAGGTCTTCGTAGATGGCCGTAGCCAGCTCCGGCGCGACCTTGACTTCGCTGCCGTTGGCATCGGTAAGGACTTTACCAAGGAACAACTGCGTATCGACCTTCTTAGGCCGGTCAGCCAAGGATTCCGCCAAGCCGGATTGCAGCGCCTCCGCAAACTTGCCGAACTCCATGTCGGTGATCAGCGTCAGTTTATTCAGTTCCTGCACCTCGCTGCCCAGCACGCTCTCATCCATGCGCTCGCCCTGCTGGTCAACGCACAGCCGCAGGCCGCGTCCGATCTCCTGCCGACTGCGGATGTCAGAGTCACTCTGCTTTTTCAACGTACATATCTGGAAGACATTGGGATTGTCCCAGCCCTCCCGCAGCGC